>Ga0210410_10000528_pt1 | contig 41660 bp, 38 predicted proteins | sample IncBWC4MmetaG_FD_161058 | JGI IMG/M metagenome (GOLD analysis project Ga0210410, IMG submission 161058) | Forest soil microbial communities from Barre Woods Harvard Forest LTER site, Petersham, Massachusetts, United States - Inc-BW-C-4-M | ecosystem: Environmental > Terrestrial > Soil >...
GATGGAGATCGATCCCGAGCTGGTCGTGCCGGACCCGACGCTGTCGATCGCCGAGGGCGCGATCGCGCCGTGGTCGGCGAGCGCCTCGAACTACTACGAGCAGCTGACCCAGGCGATCACGGAGAGATACGACGTCGATCCCGCCACGCCCTGGCAGGACCTCCCGCAGGAGCAGCGCGACTTCTTCCTCTACGGCACGAACGGCGACAAGGTCACCGTCCAGTACCGCAACCGCTTCGGTCGCAAGCGCACGTACACGACGGGCTTCGAGGGGATCGTCACGAACCTCGAGCGCCGTTACAAGGAGACGGACTCGGACTGGGCGCGCGAGAAGATCGAGGAGTACATGTCGGTCGTGCCGTGCCCGGAGTGCGAGGGCGCGCGCCTGCGGCCGGAGTCGCGCGCGGTGCTCGTCGGCGGCACGGCGATCCACGAGTACACGGCGATGCCGGCACGCCGCGCGCTCGACTGGATCCGCGCCCTCGAGCTGTCTGAGCAGGAGCGGCGGATCGCGCGGCTCGTGCTGCGCGAGATCGAGGAGCGGCTCGCGTTCCTCGAGAACGTCGGCGTCGGCTACCTGTCGATGAACCGCGCGGCGGCGACGCTGTCGGGTGGCGAGGCGCAGCGGATCCGCCTCGCGACGCAGATCGGCTCCTCGCTCGTCGGCGTCCTCTACATCCTCGACGAGCCGTCGATCGGCCTGCACCAGCGCGACAACGAGAAGCTGATCGGCACGCTCAAGCGGCTGCGCGACCTCGGCAACACGGTGCTGGTGGTCGAGCACGACGAGGGCACGATGCGCGCGGCCGACCACGTGATCGACATGGGCCCGGGCGCGGGCGAGCACGGCGGCTACGTCGTCGCGCAGGGGACCGCGGCCGAGGTCGAGGCGAACCCGGATTCCGCCACCGGGCAGTTCCTCGCCGGCACGCGGCGGATCGAGGTGCCGGCGAGACGCCGCAGACCGTCGGGCTACGTCGGCGTCGAGGGCGCGACGCAGCACAACCTCAAGGACGTCGACGTGCGGGTCCCGCTCGGCGTCTTCTGCTGCGTGACCGGCGTCTCGGGCTCGGGCAAGTCGACGCTCGTCAACGACGTCCTCTACAAGTCGGTCGCGAACAGGCTGCACCGCGCGAAGCAGCGTCCAGGGGCGCACCGCCGCATCACCGGGCTCGACCAGCTCGACAAGATCATCGCCGTCGATCAGTCGCCGATCGGGCGCACGCCGCGCTCGAACCCGGCGACGTACATCGGCCTGTTCGACCAGGTCCGCGACCTGTTCGCGAAGACGCCGGAGGCGAAGGCGCGCGGCTACAAGGCGGGCCGCTTCTCGTTCAACGTCAAGGGCGGGCGCTGCGAGGTGTGCCGCGGCGACGGGCAGATCAAGATCGAGATGCACTTCCTGCCCGACGTCTACGTTCCGTGCGAGCAGTGCCACGGCAAGCGCTACAACCGCGAGACGCTCGAGGTCCGCTTCAAGGGCAAGAACATCTCGGACGTGCTGGAGATGGGGATCGAGGAGGCGTTGCACTTCTTCGAGCACATCCCGAAGATCCGCCGCCGCATCCAGACGCTCCACGACGTCGGTCTCGACTACATGCGGCTCGGGCAGCCGGCGACGACGCTGTCCGGCGGCGAGGCGCAGCGCGTGAAGCTCGCCTCCGAGCTGTGCAAGGTCGCGACCGGCAGAACGCTCTACATCCTCGACGAGCCGACGACCGGCTTGCACTTCGCCGACATCCAGCGGCTGCTCGAAGTGCTGCAGACGCTGGTGGACCAGGGCAACTCGGTCGTCGTGATCGAGCACAACCTCGACGTCATCAAGACGGCCGACCGGCTCGTCGACATGGGCCCCGAGGGCGGCGACGAGGGCGGCTACGTGATGGGCACGGGGACCCCGGAGGAGATCGCCGCGACGCCCGGCTCCGTCACCGGGGATTTCCTGCGCGCGTTGCTGCCGGCGCCGGCCAAGCGGCGCGGCGGGCGCAAGGTCGCCGCGGCCGCCTGACGGCCGCCGGGCGCGCGGCACCCCGCGTGACGCGGTCGGGCGCTACGCGCCATGCGGATGCGTCGCCGCCCACGCGGCGAGCGCGGCGAGCCCGGCGACGAACAGGAGGATCCCGGCGAACGGGCCGACGAGCAGCCAGAGCGCGAGCGCAAGCCCAGCGAGGATCGCGATCAGGCGGACCGCCAGCCGTCCGTCGTCTCCGTGCGCAGCAGGGGTGCGGTGCGGGAGCCTCGGTCGAGGCATGGGTCTGGGCAGCGCGGACATGAGACCTCCTTTTCGTGCAGCCCGTTATGCCCAATTTGCGAGAAAGCGACGCGGTTGCGGTGTAGCGTGTGCGCGCGATGAGCGACCCCGCGCGCCAGGCCCGCCTGTGGACTCAGAAGTGGCGCTGGTACGAGCGCAACGCGCTGCCCTGGAACCGCGCGCGGATCCACTGGGAGTTCCTGCGCCGCGAGGCGTTCGTGCGCTGGCCGGTCGAGGGCAATGTGCTCGAGGCGTTCGCGGACGGCCGCCTCGAGGTCGGCGCGCACGCGCTGCTCGAGCCGGGGGTGTGGCTCACCGCGCCGGCGCCCGCACGGATCCGCATCGGCGGCGGGACGTTCCTCAACCGCGGCGTGATGGTCGCCGCCGTCGAGCTGGTGGAGATCGGGGCCCACTGCATGCTCGCGAACGGCTGCTTCGTGACCGACGCCAACCACCGCTTCGACGACCTGGAGCAGCCGGTGCCGTGGCAGGGCTTCACGAGCAAGGGCCCGACGCGCATCGGCGACAACGTCTGGTGCGGGGCGAACGTCGTCGTCACGAGCGGCGTGACGATCGGCGAGCGCGCCGTGATCGGTGCCAACAGCGTCGTCACGAGCGACATCCCGGCGCGTGCGATCGCCGCCGGCGCGCCCGCACGCGTGCTGCGCGAGATCGACGCCCGCGCGGCGCCTGTCGCCCCGCCTGCGTGACGGCGGGCCCGACGGACGGCCCCGCTAATTGGCGGGCAGCGGCTGGCCCGCGGCGGGGCACAGGCGGCCCGGGCTGCGCAGCGCCGCGGACAGGCTCCAGGCGGCCTGCACCACGTAGCGACCGGGGCGAGGGACGCGCAGCGTCGTGAAGCCGCGCGCCGAGCGCTCGACGCAGGCGCCGGCGGGCGGTGTCCAGAAGGGCGTCCAGCGCACCCGCACGAGCAGCGCGCCAGCCGCCGCGGCGTCGACCGTGAAGCTGTCGGCGCCGAGCGCTCGCAAGCTGCCGCCGGTGACGAGCGGCTGCGGGTCGCTCACCGCGAACAGCCGCCAATGGGGAGAGCGCCACACCTCGTGCAGGAACGGCGGCGGATGGCGCAGCAGGCGCGCCTCGGCGAGGCCCCAGCGCTCCTTCGGCGCGTCGCTCAGCGCGACGTGCGTGATGCCGAGCCGCTGCAGCCAGCGCTCGTACTGGAGCGGATCGAGCCGCGTGCGGTAGAAGAGCGCGTCGTAGCGCCGGTCGAGCTGCGTCTGCCAGCCGCGCGCGAGCGCCACGTGCGGCGCGATGAAGACCGACTCCCAGCGCGTCGACGTCGGGACGACCTCGACGCGCCCGTGCGGCGTCGCTTCGAGGCGCTGCAGCAGTGGCTGGAAGTACGCGGCCGTCGTCGCTCTCGTCGCATCGGCCTTCACCAGCTCCGTGACGGGCGCCCACGCCTGCCACGCGACGATCCCCGCGCAGGTCACCGCCACGAGCGCGCGCGAGCGTCCCGGCCGCGCGCCGATCAGGAAGATCGGCCCGGCGAGCAGCACGCCGAGCCGCGCGACGTTGCTGCCCATCGGCGACGGCACGACGTACGCGCCTGCCACCGCCGCCGCGTACAGCAGCGCGCCGCGCCGCAGCGCCTGCTTGTCGCGTGCGAGCCCGGTGTGCACGGCGAGCGCGATCAGGACCGCCGACGCGGCGCCGCCGAAGCTGTAGGGCTGCGTGCCACCCTCGGGGAACAGGAAGGCCGTCAGCATCGGCACCACGACGGGCGCGCCGAGCACCGCGAGGCGCCAGCGCGGCGGGATCCAGCCGGCGCCCGCGAGCAGCACGACCGCGAGCAGCAGGCCGCAGACTGGGCTGGCGGCCGCCGTCGCGACCCCGAGCACGACCGCGAGCGCCGGCCGGCGGTGCGACAGCGCCGCCACGCAGCCGAGCGCGAAGGTGACGCCGAGCGAGAAGGTCAAGCGGCCGATGAAGAGGTCGCCGGCGGCGGCGCACGCGAACCACACGACCGCGAGCCGCACGTGCCGGTCGGCATGCCGGCGCGCGAGGTGCGCGAACAGCAGCGAGGAGGCCAGGACGGCCGCGACGCCGACCGTCCGCGGCCCGAGCTCCCACGCCAGCGCCGGGAAGACGAGGCTGTAGCCGAGCACGTGATGGCCGCCGAACCAGCTGTTGTCCCACAGCGCGAAGCCCTCGCGCCCGAACAGCTGCGTGCGGTAGATCTGGGCGGAGAGGTCGGCGGTTCGCGGGTCGATCGCGAGCCACAGCGCGGCGAGCGCACCGGCGCACACGAGCGCGAGCAGCAGCAGCGAACGGCCCGTCGGCGAGGTGGCCGCGCGCGCGAACGGACGCGTCGACCGGAGCGTGGTTTCCGTCATGTGCCGCACAGGATCGCCGGTTTGGCGGACGGGTGTCGCACAGGATCGCCGCTTTGGCGGACGGCGGCTCCACCGCAGCGTGAAGGTGCCCGCGGCGGCCGGGTTGCGCGCCGCGCTCGCGCCTGCTGAGATCGCACCGTCACATGCGCGACGCGACCCCCGAGCGAGGCGCTGGATCGAAGCGGCTGGTGCTCGTCGTGCTCGCCGCCTCGCAGTTCCTGATGGTGCTCGACGCGGCCGTGATGAACGTCTCGATCTCGCAGCTCGTCGCCGACTTCGACACGACGGTGACGACGATCCAGGGCGTCATCACGCTCTACGCGCTCGTGATGGCCGCGCTGTTCATGACCGGCGGCAAGCTCGGCGACATCCTCGGGCGGCGGCGCACGTTCGTGATCGGGCACGTGATCTACGGCGGCGGCTCGCTGCTGACGGCGCTGTCGTGGTCCGTCGCATCGCTGACGATCGGCTGGTCGATCCTCGAGGGGATCGGCGCCGCGATGGTGCTGCCGGCGCTCGCGGCGCTCGTCGCCGGCAACTTCGAGGGCAAGGCGCGCGCCGCCGCCTACGGCGCGCTCGGCGGCGTTGCGGGCGCGGCGATCGCCGTCGGCCCGATCCTCGGCGGCTGGCTCACGACCGAGCTGACGTGGCGGCTCGTGTTCGCCGGCGAGGTCGTGATCGCGCTGGGGATCGTGCTCGCGACGCCGCGGCTCGTGCGCGACGCGCCGCGCGAAGGGCCGGCACCGTCGCTGGACTGGGTCGGCTCGCTGCTGAGCGCGCTCGGGCTGGGCCTGCTCGTCTTCGGCGTCCTCCAAGCGAGCAGATGGGGCTGGCTGGCCCCGCGCGACTCGCCGCTCAAGCCGTTCGGCTTCTCGCTTGCGCCGTTCGTCGTCGCCGCAGGCGGCCTGCTGCTCGCCGCCTTCCACGCGTGGGAGCGACGGCAGGAGGAGGGGAGACACAGTCCGCTCGTGCACTTCGCGCTGCTCGCGCGCCCGGTCCTGCGCAGCGGGCTCGTGACGTTCCTCGGACAGAACATCGTGCTGATGGGCGTCTTCTTCGCGATCCCGCTCTACCTGCAGATCGTGCAGGGCCTCGACGCGCTGCAGACGGGCGTCCGCATGCTGCCGACCTCGGTCGCGCTGCTCGTCACCGCGCTGCTCGGCGCGCGGCTCGCGACGCGCTTCTCGCCGCGCACGCTCGTGCGTGTCGGCTTCCTCTTCCTGCTGGCCGCCGTCGCCTTCCTGCTCGGCACGATCCAGCCGCAGATCGACACGGCCGACTTCAACGTCGCGATGACCGTGCTCGGCGTCGGGATGGGGCTCGTCGTCTCGCAGCTCGGCAACGTCGTGCAGTCGGCGGTCGAGGAGAGCGACCGCAGCGAGGCCGGCGGGCTGCAGTACACCGCCCAGCAGCTCGGCTCGTCGCTCGGCACCGCGCTGATCGGGGCGATCGTGATCACCGGCCTGGCGACCGCGTTCAGCGCGAACGTGAGCAACGACCCGCGCATCTCGCAGGCGGTGCAGAGCCAGGTGTCGGTGCGGCTGGAGGGCGACCTGTCGTTCGTCGACGCGGCGAGCGTCAGACGGGGCGCCGAGGCGGCCGGCGTGTCGCCATCCGAGACGGCCGCGATCGTCGAGGGCTACTCCGACGCGCAGCTGCAGGCGCTCAAGCTCGGTCTGCTCGCCTGCGGGTTCGTCGTGCTCATCTCGCTGCTCGCGACGCGCAACCTGCCGCGACAGCGGCTGGGCGAGCAGGAGGAGACGAGCGGCGACCCCTCGCCGCTGCCGGAGCCGCCGCCCGCGTCGGCGTCTTGAGCCGGTTGCGCAGGACGGCGGGCCGGCTCCCCGGACCCGCCCGCCCTGCCGTGCCCGCGCTCGGGCCTAGGAGCCGAGCCGCGCCCGGAACTCCTGCAGCTCGTCCGGGTCGATCGAGTAGGTGTGGTCCGGCGCCGGGTAGCGGTGCGTGCGCACGTCGTCCGCGAAGGCCCGCACGCCGGCGACCATCTCCTCCTGGATGTCCGCGTAGCGCTTGACGAAGCGCGCGCCGACGCCTTCGCGGATCCCCAGCAGGTCGTGGAACACGAGCACCTGGCCGTCGGTCGCGGCACCCGCGCCGATCCCGATCACGGGAATCTCCATCCGCTCCATCAGATCGTGCGCGACCGCCGCCGGGATCGCCTCGAAGACGATCGCGAAGCAGCCCGCCTCCTGCAGCGCGAGCGCGTCGCACGCGACCTCGTGGGCGCGCGCGCCGGTGCGCCCCTGCGCGCGGTAGCCGCCGAGCTGCGTCGCCGTCTGGGGCGTCAGGCCGACGTGGCCCATCACCGGAATGCCCGCCTGCACGATCGCCCGAGCACGCTCCGCCATCGCGCCGCCCTCGAGCTTGACGGCCTCCGCGCCGCCCTCCTTGACGAACCGCTGGGCGGTCGCGACCGCCTGCTCGCTGGAGGCCTCGTAGGAGCCGAACGGCAGGTCCGCGACGAGCAGCGGCGTGCGCAGCCCGCGGCGCGTGGCGGCGCACAGCATCAGCATCTCGTCGACCGAGACGGGCACGGTCGAGGGGTAGCCGAGCACGGTCATCGCGCCGGAGTCGCCGACGAGCACGAGGTCGACGCCGGCCGCCTCGGCGACCTGGGCGGACGGGTAGTCGTAGGCGGTGACCATCACGATCGGCTCGCCGAGGCGCTTCTTCTCGGCCAGCTCCGGCAGCGAGACGGGGAGCCGCTCGGCCGGCGGGGCGCCGGGGGCGACTGCGGTGGGGACGGGCGATGCGGACATGGCGATGCGTTCCTTTCTTCCGCGACGGTTGGCGCCCTCAGCTGAGGAGGGTCGCCACCTCGCGGTCGACGGTGACGATGCGGTTGTCGCGGTCCACGTGGACCACGGTGGGCTCGTAGTGCTCCATCTCCACGCGGTCGTACTGCGCATAGGAGATGACGATGACGGTGTCGCCGTGGTGCACGAGGCGGGCGGCGGCGCCGTTGACCTTGATCTCGCCGGAGCCGCGCTCCCCGGCGATCGTGTACGTCTCGAAGCGGGCGCCGTTGTCGACGTCGACGACGGCGACCTGCTCGTGCTCCATGATGTCGGCGGCCTCGAGCAGGTCCGGATCGACGGTGATCGAGCCGACGTAGTGGAGATCGGAGGCGGTCACGGTCGCGCGGTGGATCTTCGACTTCAGCATCGTGCGAAGCACGGTTCAGGCTCTCCCGTCGGTTGTCAGGATCGTGTTGTCGATGAGGCGGGCGGGCCCGACGCGTGCTGCGATGACGGCGAGGATCTCCCCACCGACGTCGATGCGATCGACGGGTCGCAAGCTGTCTGAAGCGACGAGCGCGAGGTACTCGGGCTCGACGCCGAAGGGGTCCATCGCCCCGCGGGCCGCGGCGGCGACGGCGCTTGCGTCGCGCTCGCCGGCGGCGACGGCCGCCTCGGCGGCGTCGAGCGCGCGCCGCAGCGCGACGGCGCGCTCGCGGTCGGCGGGCGCGAGGTAGGCGTTGCGGCTCGACATCGCGAGGCCGTCGGGCTCGCGCACCGTCGGGCACACCTCGATCGCGACGGGGATGTCGAGATCGCGCACGACGCGGCGCACCACCAGCGCCTGCTGCGCGTCCTTCTGGCCGAAGAAGGCGACGTCCGGCTGCACCATGTTCAGCAGCTTCGTGACGACCGTCGCGACGCCGTCGAAGTGGCCGGGGCGCTGCGCGCCTTCGAGCGTCTCGGCGAGCGCACCGACGCGCACGGTCGTCTGGAAGCCGTCCGGGTAGACCTCCTCCAGCGGCGGCGCGAACAGCACGTCGACGCCCGCCGCGGCGGCGATCTCGGCGTCGCGCGCCGCGTCGCGCGGGTAGGCGGCGAGGTCCTCCTGCGGTCCGAACTGCGTGGGGTTGACGAACAGTGAGACGACGGCGACGTCGGCGTGGCGGCGGGCGTGCTGCATGAGCGAGACGTGGCCCGCGTGGAAGGCGCCCATCGTGGGGACGAGCCCGATCGTGCGGTCTGCGGAGCGCTCGATCTGCAGGTGCTCGCGCAGCTCGCTCATGAGGCGGATGGTCCTCATGCTCTGGCTCCGGCCGCTTGGCGGGCGGGTCCTGTCGGATCGGGCCCACCCACCCGCGCGCACGCCGGACCTTCGGCCGGCGCACGTGCGTCCTCACCCACCACCGGCTGCGCCGGTGGTGCCGCCGCCCGATCGACGTCCGCCAAGACCCCTGGCGGCGCCATCGCCGGCGAGTCCCCCTCGTGGCCCTCCGTGCCGCTTGGGCTCTGGTGCGCGAGTGAGCGGGTCGCCTGGGCGAGTGCGTCGAAAAGGGGCAGCAGCTCAGGCGTGCGCTGTGCGATCTCTTCGCGCTGGCGCTCGACCGTCTCTCCGTCGCCGCGGGCGATCGGGCCCGTCAGCGCGCGCTCGGGGCCCATCGCGGCCCAGTTGTCGACTGTCGCGCGGACGAGTGGGACGAGCGCCTGGCGGTCGACGCCGGCGCTGGCGGCGAGCTGCTCGGCCGCGGCCTCGAGCGTGATGAGGAAGTTGGAGGCGATCGAGGCGGCGGCGTGGTAGGCGGCGCGGTCCTCGTCGGCGACGGCGATCGGCGTCATGCCGAGCCGGCGCGCGAGCTGGTGCGCGACGCCGCGGGCGCGGGGGGTCGTGCCGGCGACAGCGGCGGAGGCGCCCGCGAGCTGCGCCGGCCCGTCGTCGGGGACGGTCATCAGCGGGTGGAGCGAGAACGCCTCGTGCGGGGCGAGGACGTCGAGCGTCGTCGCGCCCGAGCAGTGGCCGACGAGCGGGCGGCCGTCGGCGCGGCGCGCGATCGCGGCGGCGGCGTTGGCGATCTCGCCGTCGGGAACGCAGAGGAGCACGACGTCGGTGCCGGCACCGTCTGCTCCTCGGCCGAGGGGGCCCTCCACGGCGACGCCGGCCTCGCGCAGGCCCGCGGCGAGCGCGTGGCCGAGTCGGCCTGCACCGACGATCGCGCAGCGCAGGCGCGCAATGGCTGGGAGGGTGGTTTCCCGTTCCAGTTCCCGCATGGGAGATACCGGTCGGCGTCGATGGTGGTGGCGATGAGGTGCTGCGACGGTCCGCCCCCGAAGGTGACGGCTGCTCAGAATGGTAGCCGTCGTCGCGCCCGAATACCATCCACTGGTCGTGAGTGATGCCGCGGAACGCCGGGAGCAGCTGAAGCAGGTCTACCTCGAGGCGAGCGCCTGCACGAGATGTGCGCTCAGCGAGACCCGTACGACGGTCGTCTTCGGCGCCGGAAACGCGGACGCCGACCTGATGTTCGTCGGCGAGGCGCCGGGGGCGAACGAGGACAAGCAGGGGCTCCCGTTCGTCGGCCAAGCCGGCAGACTGCTCGACAAGCTGCTGGCCGAGATCGGGCTCGAGCGCGGCGACGTGTTCATCGCCAACGTGCTCAAGTGCCGCCCGCCGGGCAACCGCGACCCGCGCCCGCAGGAGATCGAGGCCTGCCGCGACTACCTCCACCAGCAGGTCGACCTGATCGAGCCGCGCGTGATCTGCACGCTCGGCAACTTCTCGACGAAGCTGCTGCGCGGCGACCCGACCGGCATCTCGCGCCTGCACGGCCAGCCCGAGGTGCAGGTGCTCGGCCATCGCGCCGTGCGCCTCTACCCGATCTACCATCCGGCCGCCGCGCTTTACACGCCGTCGATGCTCGAGACGCTGCGCGCCGACTTCGCGCGCCTGCCGGAGCTGCTCGCGACCGATCCGCCGCCGCAGCCGGATCCGGCTGCGCTCGAGCCACTGCCCGAGCTCGAGGAGCCGGCGGCCGCGGCGGTCGAAGCTCCGGGGCCGCAGGGCGAGGCGGAAGCGGCACCCGAGCCGAGCCCGGACCAGCTCGACCTCTTCTCGTAGGACCGCTCAGCGCGCCGGCGGCCGCTGCGCGAACGCCAGCGCCAGCGCGACGACGGCGGCGAGCGCCTGAATCGCCAGCACGACCGCGGCGAACCCGTTCGGGTTGGCCGGCGCGACCGTGAGCAGCAGCACCGGCTCGGCGACGGCGATCGCGGCGAGCGGCAGCAGGAAGGCGGTCCGTCGCAGCGCGAGCAGGTACTGGATGGCGAGGTACGTGAGCGCGAGCAGCGTGAACGCGACGCCGAGCGGCAGCAGCGCGTCGACGGCCAGCAGACGGTTCGCCCCGAAGGCGGCGCGCAGCAGCGGTCTGCCGCCGAACGCGAAGATCGCGAGCACCGGCAGCGAGCAGACGAGCACGATCGCCAGCGCGCGCAGCAGCACGGGTCGCGTGTCGTGGCCTTCGGCGTGGCGCCGCGACGTCTCGGGAACGAGGTAGAAGCCGGCGCCCACGGCCACCCACACGAGCACCTTCGCGGCGACTGCGGTGGCGCCGTAGGAGCTCGCGACGTCGGTCGAGAAGCGGTGCTTGCCGGCGATGATGTCGACGTTCTGGAGCAGCGCGACGATCACGAGCCCGGCGATCGGCGTGGTCGCGCCGGCGACGTGGTCGCGCAGGCGACGTGCTGCCACCGCGTCCGGCGCGGGCGCTCCGACCCGGCGTCGCAGTTCGAGGCCGCAGTAGATCGCGATCGCGAGCAGTGACAACGGCGTGCCGAGGAAGGCGCCGGTGACGCCCAGCCCGACCGCAGCCAGCGCCGCGCCGAGCACGAGGCGGGCCACCTGCTCACCGACGAGGCTGATCCCGACCGCGCGGTAGTCACCCGCGCCCTGGAGCCCGCCCCGCAGCAGCGACACGAGCAGCCACAGCACCCCCGCCGGCAGGCCGATCGCCGCCGCCCACTGCTGATGGACGCCGACCGCGTTGGCAATCGGGGCTCGCAGCGCCACCGACACGACGGCCGCGGCGACGGTCAGCAGCAGCAGCGAGCGCGTCCAGCTCCGCAGTGTCGCCGCGAGCGCCGGGCCCTCGCCGAGCTGGCCGAGCACCGCGTCCCGCGCCGTCGCGACCTGCATCGCCTGTCCCGCGACGGACAGGATCAGGTAGTAGGAGACGAGCGCCGCCAGTGACCCGTAGTCGTCCAGGAGCCGCGCGAAGACGACCGTCGTGGCCAGTCCGACGACGTTGTTCGCGATCATCGCGCCGGCGAGGCCGCCGGCTCTGGCGATGTCGGACGAGCGCAGCGCGTCGACGCGCGCGCGCAGCGTCGCGCGCCCGCCGTCCCCCTGCGTTCCGGACGCGTCGGCCATCGTCGCGCGTACGCTACCGTCCGGGCCGATGCGCGAGCAGTCCCCGCCTCTGACCGGCGTCCATCGCACGCGCGGTCCGGCGGAGACTGAGGCGCTTGCGGCGCGGCTCGCGGCGTCGCTCGAGCCCGGCGACGTCGTCCTGATCTCGGGCGAGCTCGGCGCCGGCAAGACGACGTTCGTGCGCGGAGCCTGTCGCGCGCTCGGCGTCACGGGACGCGTCACGAGCCCGACGTTCACGATCGGTCGGCGCTACGAGGGCCGCGTGCCGGTCTCGCATCTCGACCTCTACCGCCTCGGCGACCTCGCAGGGGAGGATCCGGCGCTGCTGGCCGACTACCTCGGTCCCGATCGCATCGCGTTCGTCGAGTGGCCGGAGCTCGCTGAGGGCTTCGTCGGCGCCGACGGCGGGCGGCTCGTCGCACGCGTCCGGCTCGCCCACGCCGGCGGCGACGCGCGCGAGCTGACGATCGCGCCCGCGACGCACTGAGCAGCAGCGCTGTCCGGCGACGTGCGCTGCTAGGAGTAGTCGCAGCGCGTGCGGCCGCTGTGCGCGCCGAACTCGACGCTGAACGTCGCGCGCGCGCTCACGCCGGGGAAGCCGGACACGGGGACGCCGCGCGCGACGCCGATCCCGACGTCGCGGAAGTCGCGGCTGAGCAGGTTGTGGCGATGGCCGGCGCTGTGCATCCAGGCGTTCATCACCCACGCCGGGCTCGCCGCGCCGGCGACGCCCCACGCGATGTTCTCGCCGACGAGCCAGCGAGCCGCTCGCGGCACGTAGCCCGCGGCGCGTGCCCGCCGACCGGGATCCCAGCCGTTCGGCGTCGTGTGCGCGAAATAGCGGCGGTGGACCATGTCGTGGGCGTGACGAGCCGCGACGCGATGCAGGCAGAGGTTGGTGCGCAGGGCGCGGAGGCCGAAGCGGGCACGCGTGCGGTTCATCAGACACAGCAGACGGCGCTCGGTGCGCAGGATGCTCTGGCGCGTGCGCAGCATGCCGCCGGCGGGCGCGCACCCGCGCCCGGCAGCGCGCGCGACGGGGCGCGTGGCGGTGCTCGACGCGGTCGGCGGGGCCTGCGGCGCCGGGAGCGCCGTCGTGTCCGTGAGCGCACCGCTCGCGCCGGCGGCATGTGCCGCAGGCACGGCTGCGAGGAGGCACGCAAACGCCAGCAGGACCGCCGCGATGGGGCCTGCGGCGGAGCGGATGCTTGGGCTGGACGTCGCGCCGGGCAGAGGCTGGCTCGCCGTCATCGGGCGGCACCCTACGCGATCCGCCGGCCGTCGCGTCGCGCCGCGTGCGGGCGTTCCCGCACGTTGCAGGAACCGACGCCGCGGTCATCGGCGCGTCACACTGCCGCCGCGTGCGCCACGATGCGCGGCGTGCAATTGCTCGCGTTCGACACCGCGACGCCCGCCACGACGGTCGCGCTCGCGCTCGCCGACGGACAGGTCCTGGCGCGTCGGCATGAGCCGGCGGCGGGGGAGCGGCCGGGCCACGTGGCCGAGCTGCTGCCGCTCGCGCTCGCGCTGCTCGCGGAGGCGGGCGTCGACTTTCCGCAGCTCGACCGGCTCGCGGTCGGGATCGGGCCGGGGACGTTCACGGGGTTGCGGATCGGCGTCGCGACCGCCCGCGCGCTCGCGCAGGCGCACGACCTCCCACTCGTCGCCGTCTCGACGCTGCGGTCGCTCGCCGCCGGGGCGCCCGCCGACGACGCCCCCGCGACGCTCGCCGTGCTCGACGCGCGCCGCGGCGAGGCGTTCGCCGCCGCCTGGACGCGCGGAGCCGCCGCGCAGGCGGCTCCCGCGCCGCTGCTGGCGGCGGCGGCGCTCACGCCCGAGGCGCTCGCCGACGCCGCCGCGTCACTGCCGCCAGGCACGCTGGCGGTGGGCGACGGGGCGCTAAGGTTCCGGGCGGTACTGGAAGCGGTCGGGGCTGTGGTCCCGGCGGACGGCTCCGCAGCCCATCGCGTCGACGCGTCGGTGCACGCGCGACTGGCGGCGGCGATGGAGCCGGACGCGCGCGACGCGGTTCTCCCGGCCTACCTGCGCCTCCCGGACGCCGAGCTGGCGCTCCGCCGACGGCGCGCCGACGAACCGTGACCCCGGCACGACCGACGACGCTCGAGATCCGCCGCCTCTCCTACTCGGATCTCCCGCAGGTGATCGCCGTCGAGCGGCGCGCCTTCCCGACGCCGTGGTCGCTGGCGATGTTCGTGCTCGAGCTGTCGAAGCCGTCGGGCGTGTGCCTCGCGGCGCTGTGCGACGGCACCGTCGTCGGCCATCTCATCTGCTCGCGCTACGACGCCGTCTGGCACCTGATGAACATCGCGGTCGACCCGGGCCTGCGGCGCAAGGGGATCGCGACGGCGCTGCTGGGTGCGCTGCTGGAGCGGATCGACGACGGCAGCGGCGGCATGCAGTTGACGCTCGAGGTGCGCCCGACGAACGGCCCGGCGATCGCGCTCTACGAGCGCTTCGGCTTCCGCTCGGCCGGCACGCGGCCGCGCTACTACCAGGACAACGGCGAGGACGCGCTCATCATGTGGCGCACGCGCGCGACGCTCGCCGGCCGCCTCGACGACGTCCCGAACGTGGGCAGCGGCGCCGCGTGATCCTCGCGATCGAGACGAGCTGCGACGACACCTGCGCCGCGGTCGTCACCCAGGACGGCGAGATCCGCTCGAACGTGATCTCCTCGCAGGGCGTCCACGACCGCTACGGCGGTGTCGTGCCGGAGGTCGCCGCGCGCCACCACCTGGAGCTGATCGGCGCGGTCGTCGACGACGCGCTCGCGCAGGCCGCGACGACGCTGCCCGAGCTGGACGCGGTGGCCGTCACACAGGGGCCCGGGCTCGTCGGCGCGCTGCTCGTCGGCGTCAGCACGGCGAAGGCGCTCGCGGCGGCGCACCGGCTGCCGCTGATCCCCGTCGACCATCTCCACGGCCACGTCGCGGCGAGCTTCCTCGCGCCCGACCCGTTCGAGCCGCCGTTCCTGATCCTGATCGCCTCCGGCGGCCACACGCTGCTCGCGCACGTGCGCGACCACGGGGGGTGGGCGGAGGATGGCATCCAGGTCCTCGGCGCGACCTGCGACGACGCTGCCGGGGAGGCGTTCGACAAGGGCGCGCGCATGCTCGGCCTCGGCTACCCGGGCGGGCCGGCGTTGCAGAGGCTCGCCGAGGCCGGCGATCCGGCGGCGTTCGCGTTCCCGACGGCGCAGCAGGTCGCGGGACTCGACTTCTCCTTCTCGGGCCTGAAGACGTCGCTGCTCTACAAGCTCAGAGAGCTGGGGGAGATGGAGTCCGCACGTTGCCGTGCCGACCTCGCCGCCTCCTACCAGCACGCGATCGTCGAGACGCTCGCGCGGCGCGTCGAGCGGGCGCTCGACCAGACGGGCATCGAGCGGCTTGCGCTGGGCGGCGGCGTCGCCGCCAACGGCCCGCTGCGCAAGCGCATGCGCGCGCTCGTGCCCGACGTCGACATCCCGCCTATCCAGCTCTGCACCGACAACGCCGCGATGATCGCCTCCGCCGCCCGCCACCTGCCGGCGCTGCCGTTCCCCGACTACGCCGCGCTCGACGCCTACGCGACCGGCGAGCGGGGCCTGTAGCCGGCCATGGCCGAGGTCGTCCTCTACGGCAGGCCCGGGTGCCATCTGTGCGACGACGCGCGCGTCGTGCTCGAGCGCGTGCGGGCGGAGCTGCCGTTTGCGCTCGTGGAGCGGGACATCGAGCAGGACGACGCGCTGCTGCGCGCGTACCTGGAGCGGATTCCGGTCGTGGCGCTCGACGGCGAGGAGCTGTTCGACTTCTTCGTCGACGAGGCGGCCCTGCGACGCCGCCTGTCCGGCTGACCGCGAGGTACAGTGGGGACCCAGATGACGTCCACGATCGAGCATGACGCCGAGAGCGCCCTCGGCAAGGTAGGCGACCGACTGTCGCTCGGCGTCGCGGCCCGCCTCTCGCGCTACCTGCAGGTGCTCACGCAGGCGAAGAAGATGGGCAAGGAGACGATCTCCTCGCAGGAGCTGTCGGACTACACGCACGTCAACTCGACGCAGATCCGCCGCGACCTGTCGGGCTTCGGCAAGTTCGGCAAGCGCGGCGTCGGCTACAACGTCGACTCGCTCGTCTCGCAGATCCGCAAGATCCTGCGCACGTCGGGCCAGCACAACATCGCGCTCTTCGGCGCCGGCCGCCTCGGCCGTGCGATCGCCAGCTCCGACATCTTCGCCGACCACGGCTTCAGGGTCGTCGCGATCTTCGACAACGACCCGGCCAAGGTGGGCGAGCAGGTCGGCACGCAGCAGGTGCGCTCCATGAGCGCGTTGCGGCAGGTCGTGGACGACGAGGACATCGTCGTGGCCGTGCTCGCCGTGCCGACGGCCGCCGCGCAGGCGCTCGCCGTCGACCTGGTCGCCGCCGGGGTGAAGATCATCTTCAACTACTCCGAGGCGCTCTTGCAGGTCCCGCCGGAGGTCACGGTGCACACCTCCAGCCCGGCGGTCGATCTGCTCTACGCGCTGTACTTCTACCTGACCTGAGCCGGTTCCCGGCGACCTCTGGCCTGCCCGCTCCGTGAGCCTCGACTTCTCCACCGCGCACGAGTCCTACGAGGACGCGACCGACGGCACCGTCGGCCTCGAGGAGGAGTTCGCGCTGCTCGACCCGGCGACGCGCGACATGGTCCCGCGCTTCGAGCACCTGCGCGACGCCGCGATCGCGGCGGATCCGGTGCTGGCCGCCTCGCTCGCCGGCGAGCTGATCTCGTCCGAGATCGAGATCCGCTCCGGGCGCGGCGGCGACCTCGGTGCGGCGCTCGTCGCCCAGCGCGACCATCGGCGCCGCCTGTTCGCGCTCGCCGGCGAGCACGGCGTCGCGCTCGGCGCGACCGGCACGCACCCGTGGGCCGACTACCGCACGCAGCGCATCATCGACACCGAGCACTACCGCCGCGTCGAGGAAGGGCTGAAGTACGTGGCGTGGCGCAACAACACCTTCTCGATGCACGTCCACGTCGGCGTGCGCGGGGCGGACCGCGCGGTGCTCGTGTGCGACCGGCTGCGGCCGGTGCTGCCGCTGCTGCTCGCGATCTCGGCCAACTCGCCGTTCGTCGACGGACGCGACTCCGGCCTGCATACCGCGCGCACGCAGACCTTCACGAAGTCGTTCCCGCGCTGCGGCGTGCCGGACGCCTTCGGCAGCTGGCGGGCGTTCCGCGAGTACCTCGACTTCCTCGCGCAGACCGGCTCGATCGTCGAGTACACGCAGGTCTGGTGGTCGATCCGCCCGCACCTGACGTTCGGCACCGTCGAGGTGCGGATCTGCGACGCGCAGGCGACGGCGGCCGAGTCGGAGGCGCTCGCCGCACTGATCGTCGGCGCCGTCCTGCAGGCGGCGCGCGACGTCGACGAGGGCGTGCCGTTCGTCGACCCTGCGCCGCGTCTCGTCGAGGAGAACGTGTGGCGGGCGATCCGCTTCGGGCTCGACGGCAAGCTGATCGACCTCGAGCGCGCCAGGGAGCAGCCCGCGCAGGAGGCGGTCGAGCGGCTGCTCGCGTGGACCGCGCCGGTGCGGGGCGAGCTGGGCATCGAGGTCGCACTGCCCGAGCTCAACGGCGCCCAGCGCCAGCGCCGCCTGATCGAAGCCGGGGCCTCGATCGAGGACGTCTATGCCGCCACCGTCCGTGAAACCCGCGAGACGTACGCCCAGGAGGTGGTCGCATGAGCACCCAGGACCCGTTCGCCGGTCGGCAGCGCGAGCCGACCGAGGAGGAGATGCGTGCCGCGCTCGAGGAGGAGCTCAAGCGCGTCCGCGTCGAGCAGGTCGTGACGGAGGCGACGGTCTCGATCCTCAACGTCGCCGTCCTCCGCGCCGGGCTCGTGCCCGGCAGCGAGAGCGAGCAGGACCTGGAGCAGACCCGCGTCGGGATCGAGGCCGTGCGCGCGCTGCTGCCGTTGGTGGAGCAGTCGCTCGGGGCCGAGCAGGCGAGACCGATCCGGGATGCGCTGTCGCAGCTGCAGATGGCGTATGTGAGAGCGGTGGAGGCCCCCCGTGAGCCCAGCGCCGACGCTTCGGATGCGCCGCCCGCGCCGGAGCGGCAGCCAGGCGAGCAGCCGGCCGAGGGCCCCGGCCCCGCGCAGAGATCCGGGCGGCTGTGGGTGCCGGGGCAATAGGGGCTCGATGACCGTGCAGGTCTGCGGTGGCTATACGACCGCAGAGCTGCGGAGCGCCCGATAGCGCTCGACGCACTCGCCGACGTGCTCGCGGAAGCCGCCGTCGGTCGGGAAGTGGCTGAGGTCCGGCAGCGTCTCGGCAGGTGGCTCGAGGCCTCTGCTGTCGAGCACGCGCTGGTAGAAGGGGTCGGCGGCGCCCGAGACGGCGCTGAGGCCGGTCGCCTCGGAGGCCTCCCACGTCAGCAGCTCCGGGGAGAACGACAGGCCGAGCTGCGCCAGCAGCGGCGGGACCACGGCACCCGGTGCCGATCGCAGGTCGCCGGAGTCCACCACGATGTGCGGGACCCCATTGCGGCGCACGTGCTCGAGCTGACGCGCGAGGTCGTCCCAGCCCGACTCGCGCAGCGGGAAGACCTCGGGACGGCCGGAGCGGCGCAGCACCTTCATGCGCGAGGCGACGGTCAGGCGCGGGTCGCGGATCAGGAAGACGATCGGGCGCGTGGCGATCGCGGCGAGCAACGGGAAGGCGTCGCCGACCTGGAACGTCATCTCCTTGACGACGAGCGTGTCGCCCGCCGGACTGCCCGCGCGCGCCGGGTTCAGCTCGCCGATCGGCGCCGGCGCCTCGAGCAGCTCCGCGGCGCTGTCGAGCGGCGCGTCGCGATACCACGTCGCCTCGAACGGCTCGTGGCTGTACCAGCCGACCGCCTCGTGGTTCCACAGGATCCGCGCGAGCGCGGTCGAGGCGGTGCGCGGCGGCCCGACGATCAGCAGCACCTCGCCGTGGCGTGCGCGCACGCCCTCCAGGCGCCGCCGGACGGCGGCCGCGTCGTCGGCTACGCGAGCGTGAGCCACGTGCCGGCTCCCTGCTCGCGCGCGCTGCGGTAGACCGCGGCGGCGCAGGCGACGTCCTCGATCGCCATCCCCATCGGGTTCAGCAGGATTCGCTCGTCGGGATCGCCGCGCCCCGGTCGCTGGCCGCGCACGATGTCGCCGAGCTCGGCATGCAGGTCCTCGCGCTTCAGTCGCCCGGCGAGCACGAGCTGGTTGATCGTCTTTCTCTCGCGGTTGGCCTGGTCCCAGTCGTCGACCACCAGCTTGTCGACGCCGACGTAGACCTCCGGCTTGACGTCCATGATCGAGATGTTGCTGACGAACGCGCCCGGCATCAGCCAGTCGAGCTCGATGTACGGCTTCGCCGTCACGGTGCAAGGCACGACCAGCTCGCCACGGCAGACCGCCTCCTCCGCCGTCTCGCAGACGGTCACCGTCAGGCCGTCGCGCGCGATCTCCTCCGCGAGCGCTCTCGCGGCCCGGCGATTCTGGTCGAACAGGAACAGGCGCTCGATCGCCGGAAACGACTCCAGCAGCCCGAGCGCGTGCAGCCGGCCGATGAAGCCGCAGCCGACGAGCGCGACGGCCTGGAAGCCGGGCCGCGCGAGGTACTCGGCGGCGAGCACGGTGACGCCGGCCGTGCGCATGCCGCTGATCTCGCCGCCCTCCAGGATCGCGACCGGGAAGTGCGTCTCCGGGTCGTTCAGCACGACGACCGCGCTCGCGCGCGGGATTCCGCGCGCCGTCGGGTTGTCGTGCTTGGAGCCGATCCACTTGATCCCCGCCATCGGGTGCGTCCCGCCGACGTAGCCGGGCATCGCGATGATGCGGTCGGCGATGTGGCCTCTTCTGCGCCAGCGCAGGTAGGGCTTGAGCGGCTGCGCGGTCTTGCCCTCGGCGTGGAGCGCGAGCGCGCTGCGCAGCGCCTCGACGTAGCCGCGGATCGACGAGCCCATCGCGGCGCGCACGTCGCGGCGGTTGAGGTACAGGATGTCTCCGGCTGTCGGCTCGCCCGGGGGCTGCGCGGCCGCCGCCGGCTCGGTCTGCGTCGATGTCATGGCTCCCTCAGGGCGTCGGAGTTAGCGCGACGGGGGCACCGCGGCCCGAGGCCGCGATCGGCTCGACCGCAGCCGGTGCTGGGTCGGGCACCGCCGGGCGGTGCGCCTCGACCCACGCGTCGTCGTAGACGAGGTCCATGTAACGCTCCCCGCGGTCGGGCAGCACCGTGACGACGCGGGCGCTCGGCGGCAGCTCGGCGGCGATCCGCTGGACAGCGGCGATCACCGCGCCGGACGATCCGCCGGCGAGGATCCCCTCGCTGCGCAGCAGCTCGCGGCAGCCGCGCGCGGAGTCGAAGTCGTCGACGTACATCACCTCGTCGATCTCCTCCTCGCACAGCAGCTCCGGCGTGCGGCTGGAGCCGATGCCCGGCAGGCTGCGCGGGCTCGCGGGCGCGCCGAAGATCACCGAGCCCTGCGCGTCGACGGCGACGACGCGGATGCCGGGCCACGCGTCGCGCAGGCGCCGCGCCGCGCCCATCAGCGTGGCCGTCGTGCTGACCGCCGCCACGAGCACGTCGACCGGCTCCTCGGCGAGTGCCTCGACGATCTCGGTCCCGATGCCGTCGTAGTGGCATTGCGTGTTGAGGCCGTTCGCGTACTGGTCGATCCAGTAGGCGCCCGGTATCTCGGCGAGCAACTCCTGCACGCGCTCGAGCCGCGTGTGGAGGTAGCCGCCGTAGAGGTCGGGTCGCCGCACCATCTCGACGCGCGCGCCGAGCTGCTCGAGGATGCGCAGGTTCAGCGGCGCGATTCTCGGGTCGACGACGCACACGAACTCCAGCTCGTAGATGCGCGCCGCCATCGCGAGCGCGATCCCGAAGTTGCCGGAGGACGACTCGACGATCGTGGCGCCGGGCGCGATCGTGCCGTCGCGGAGGCCGCGTTCGATGATGTAGCGGGCGGGACGATCCTTGACCGAGCCGCCTGGATTGAGCAGCTCGAGCTTCGCGTACACCTGCGGGCCGCCGTTGAACAGCCGTCGCAGCCGCACCAGCGGCGTGCCGCCGATGCACTCGATGATCGACGCCGAGACCATGCTCGTCCCCGTCCCCCTTTGCCGATTGCGGTCGCCCATCCCCCGGGGCGACGCGTCGTCACAAGCTTACCTGCCGACCACAACTTGACAAGCCGCGAACGGCGTGCCTATCGTTGCCCTCGAAGAACGCATGCGCCCGTAGCTCAAACGGTCAAAGGAAGCGTTCGGGGGACAATGGCGCCGTTGCGTGCCAGACATCAAGCCGGGGGAGGCTTGTCCACTTTCCGGTGTCTGGTCGCCCTTCGGGGCAGCGCATCTGCCGGCGTCCCAGACCGTCAGCTTCCTGGAGAGTACCGGCCTTTCAAGCCGGTGATACGGGTTCGAGTCCCGTCGGGCGTACTTGGTTCGCAATTTTCGGATCTGTATGTAATTGGGGGAGCGCCGTGCCGTCGGCAGACGATCGTGATCTGAACGACGAGCGCGGCGGCTACGTCGCGGCGCTCGTGGACGAGCGCTGGCAGACCGCCTGGCGCGAGCAGCGCACCTTCGCCACGCCTGGGGAGGACGCCGAGGGTCCGGTTCGCTACGTCTTCCCGTCGTGTCCGTTCACGTCGGGCAACGCGCACCTCGGCCATGCGCGCATCTACTCCGTGTCCGACGCGTTCGTGCGCTTCCGTCGTGCGATGGGCGACCAGATCCTCTTCTCGACCGGCTTCGACGCGTTCGGGCTGCCGTCCGAGCTGGAGGCGATCCGCCGCGGCATCACGCCGGCGGAGTGGGTCGAGCAGTGCTGCGACGACTTCCGCCGCGACTTCTCGGGACTCGGCGTCTCGTTCGACTGGGAGCGCTCCTTCGTCACGTGCGAGGAGCAGCATTACCAGTGGACGCAGTACCTCTTCCTGCTGCTCTACGAGCACGACCTCATCTTCCGCCAGGAGCGCCACGTCGACTGGTGCGACTCGTGCCAGACGGTGCTCGCGCGCACGCAGGCGGAGGACGGCGTCTGCTGGCGCTGCGACAGCCCGACGCGCTTCATCCCGCTCGAGCAGTGGTTCTTCCGCGCGACCCGCTATGCCGCCGAGAACGACCGCAAGCTCGACACGCTGACGGGCTGGGACCCGAACGCGCTCAACGCGCAGCGCTCGCTGCTCGGCCGCGTGGAGGGCGCCGAGGTCGACGCCGTCGCGCCCTCGGGCGCTCACGCCGCCGTGTTCGCGGCCGAGCCGGACGCGCTCGGCGCGGCCGCCTTCGTCGCCGTCTCACCGAACCATCCGCAGCTTGCCGACTGGGTCGGGGAGCTGGGGGAGAGCGAGGCGCTGCGCGACATGAGATCGATGGGCTGGCGCAGCGGCGACCGCGCCGGCACGGTCGACGTGATCGACACCGGCCTGACGGCGAGTGTCGCCGGCATCGCGCGGCCGCTGCCCGTGCTCGTCTCGCCGATCGTCGATGCGCGCCACGGCGCGACAGCCTCGCTCGGCTTCCCGGCCGTCGACCGCACGGACGCGGTGATCGGCGAGAAGGCCGGGATCGCGCCGCCGGCAGAGGATGCGGCGGGCGGCGACGCCGAGGTCGTGACGCGCCCGGCGACGCGCTACGCGATCAGCGACTTCTCCGTCTCGCGACAGCGCAGCTGGGGCGCGCCGATCCCGATCGTGTACTGCCCCGACTGCGGAATCGTGCCGGTGCCGAGAGACCAGCTGCCGGTCGAGCTGCCGAAGCACCTGAGAATCGACGGCAGCGGGCGGCCGCTCGCCGAATGCGTCGAGTTCGTGCAGACGAGCTGCCCGCAGTGCGGCGGCCCGGCGAGACGCGAGACGGACACGCTCGACTGCCACGTCGACGCGTTCTGGACCTGGCTCGCGATCAGCGTCCCGTACGCGGACCGGCCCGAGCGCGTCTTCGACCATCCGCAGACGGCGAGATGGTTGCCGGTGACGAACGTGATCCGCGGCACCGACGGCGCCGGCTTCGTGTTCGACCAGCGCTCCTTCACGAAGATGCTGCGCGACGTCGGCCTGCTGAGGCACATCGAGGACGGCGAGCCGTTCACGAACCAGCGGATGATCGGGCTCGTGCGCTTCGACGGGCGCAAGATGAGCAAGCACCTGCGCAACACGGTCGAGCTGAAGGACATGCTCGAGCAGGTCGGCGCCGACACGCTGCGCGTCGCGATGCTCTACGCCGCCGCGCCGCGGAACGACTTCCACTGGACGGACGAGCCGATCAGATACTGCGCCGACTTCTTGGAGCAGCTGTGGGCGTACGCGGCGCCGCGGCTGCGGCGCTGGCAGCAGCTCGACGCGACGGCCCGCGAGCGGATCGACGGCGGCGACAGACTGCGCCGCAAGCTCACGACGTGGTGCGACATGGCGCGCACGAACACGATGCGGGCGTTCGACGCGCTCGAGATGAAGCACGCCGTCGAGCAGGCGATCGCGCTGTTCGGCAAGCTGCGCGAGTTCGAGCGGCGTGCGCTCGCCGCGCGCGGCGCGGGCGGTGCGCTCGACCCGGCCGACGAGATCGCGCTCGCGATCGCGCTGCGCCAGCTCGTGCAGCTGCTCGCGCCGATGGCGCCGCACCTCGCGGAGGAGCTGTGGGCGCTGAGCGGCGAGCAGCGGCTGCTGGCGACGCTGCCGTGGCCCGAGCCGGTGCCGCGCACGGCCGCCCCGCAGCGGGGCCGGGCCGCCACCGCCGAGGCGCCAGCCGGCGCTTAGCACACCGCGCCCCTGCGGTGGCATCTCGCATCCGCCGGCCGCGATAGACTCGCGCGGTTCTTATGGGGCCCGGAGGTCGGCGACCGCCGATCCGAGGGCCCCGACGCATGCCGGCGCGCGGAGAGCGCGGCGGGATGTTCAACGGAAACCCCCGGAGGATCCAGCCTTGTCCAGCTTCCTGAGTGACCACGGCGTCGTCGTCGCGCTCGTGTGCGCGGCGTGCGCGCTGGTCTACGGTGCGCTGACGGTGCGGTCGCTGCTGGCGCTCTCGCCCGGCAACGAGAAGATGGTCTCGATCTCGGCGGCGGTGCAGGAGGGCGCGCGCGCCTACCTCAACCGCCAGTACACGACGATCGCCGTCGTCGGCGTCGTGCTGTTCGTCGCGCTCATCTTCGTCCAGGACATCTACGTCGCGATCGGCTTCGCGATCGGCGGGCTGTCCTCGGCTGCGGCCGGCTACATCGGCATGAACGTGTCCGTGCGCTCCAACTCGCGCGTCGCCGAGGCCGCGCGCGACGGCGTGCCGAAGGCGCTGAGCGTCGCGTTCCGCGGTGGCGCGGTGACAGGGATGCTCGTCGTCGGCCTCGCGCTCACGGGCGTTGCCGCCTACTACGGGATCCTCACGGCGTGGGTCGGCAAGACGCCGCGCGAGGCGATCGACGCGCTGATCGGCCTCGGCTTCGGCGGCTCGCTGATCTCCGTCTTCGCGCGACTCGGCGGCGGCATCTTCACGAAGGGCGCCGACGTCGGCGCCGATCTCGTCGGCAAGATCGAGGCCGGCATCCCCGAGGACGACCCGCGCAATCCCGCCGTGATCGCCGACAACGTCGGCGACAACGTCGGCGACTGCGCCGGCATGGCGGCCGACCTGTTCGAGACGTATGCGGTGACCGCAGTCGCCGTGATGCTGCTCGGCGTGCTGAAGTTCAGCTTCGGGGACGCGGGCAACGTCGCGCTCTATCCGCTCGTGCTCGGCGGCGTCTCGATCATCGCCTCGATCATCGGCACGTTCTTCGTGCGCTCCGCCAGAGGCAACGTCGAGTGGGCGCTCTACAAGGGCCTGATCGTCTCCGGCCTGCTCGCCGCGGCGGCGTTCTACCCCATCACCAAGTGGCTGATGGACGGGGTCCACTTCAAGGGCACGCTCGCCCCGGGCGCGACGCCCGGCGTGAGCGACTTCTACGTCTGCGCGCTGATCGGCCTCGGCGTCACGGCGCTGCTGTTCGTGATCACCGACTACTACACCTCGACGCGCTTCGGCCCGGTCAAGAAGACCGCGAAGGCGTCCGAGACCGGTCACGCGACGAACATCATCCAGGGTCTTGCCCAGGGTTTTCAGGCGACAGCCGCGCCTGCCCTCGTGATCGCGCTGGGCATCCTGTGGGCGAACGATCTCGCCGGCATCTACGGGATCGGCGTCGCGGTCATGGCGCAGCTGTCGCTGACCGGTCTGATCGTCGCGCTCGACGCGTTCGGCCCGATCACGGACAACGCGGGCGGCATCGCCGAGATGGCGGAGCTGCCCGAGGAGGTCCGCAACGTGACCGACCCGCTCGACGCGGTCGGCAACACGACGAAGGCCGTCACGAAGGGCTACGCGATCGGCTCCGCTGCGCTCGCCGCGCTCGTGCTGTTCACGGCGTTCGAGCAGGAGATCAACACCAAGCTCGTCAGCAAGGGCAAGGACCCGGTCGTCTTCATCCTCGGCGAGCCGGCGGTGCTGATCGGCCTGCTGATCGGCGGCCTGATGGTCTACCTGTTCGCCGCCCTCTCGATGGAGGCCGTCGGCCGCGCCGGTGGCGCCGTCGTCGAGGAGGTGCGCCGCCAGTTCCGCGAGCACCCCGGGATCATGGACGGCACCGAGCAGCCCGAGTACGGCCAGTGCGTCGACATCGTCACGAGATCGGCGCAGCGCGAGATGATCATCCCATCGCTGATCCCGATCGTGCTGACGCTGGTCGTCGGCCTGATCTCGATCAAGGCGCTCGGCGGCATGCTGATCGGCGTCATCGTGGTGGGCCTCTTCATGGCCGTCTCGATGACCTCCGGCGGCGGCGCGTGGGACAACGCCAAGAAGCTGATCGAGGACGGCGCGTTCGGCGGCAAGGGCTCCGTCGCGCACGCCGCGTCGATCACGGGCGACACGGTCGGCGACCCCTACAAGGACACCGCCGGACCGGCGATCAACCCGATGATCAAGGTCGCGAACATCGTCGCGCTCCTGATCATCCCGCTCATCACGTAGATCGGCCGTCACGGCTGAGCAGTCCGCGACGGGCGGTCCCTCGGGGCCGCCCGTCGTGCGTCCGGGACCCGTCTGGGCGGCGACCCAACCTGCTCCTAACATCGCGCCAACAGCCTGAGGTCTCGGACCGGGGACGATCAGGATCATGAGCGAGACGTCTGTCGTCGCGGCCACCCCCGCATCCCGGCCCGCACCCCTCCCCGTCGGCAGCGCCGCACCCTCGCGGCTGCCGGGCCTGTCGATCATCCTGCCGTGCTTCAACGAGGAGGCGAACGTCGCCGATGCGATCCGCTACGCGGCGGCGGTCGCAGCCGAAGCGGCAGCCGACTACGAGGTGATCGTCGTCAACGACGGCTCGACGGACGCCACCGCCGAGCGCGCGGCCGCCTTCGCCGCGACCGACGAGCACGTGCGGCTCGTCGTGCACGCGGTCAACCGCGGCTACGGCGACGCGCTCCGCTCCGGGCTGGCGGCGGCGCGCATGCCGTGGATCTTCCTGACCGACGCCGACCTTCAGTTCGACCTGCGCGAGCTCGAGCGCTTCGTCCCGCTCGCGGGCGATGCCGACCTGCTCGTGGGGCGTCGCGCGCAGCGGCGCGACCCGCTGGGGAGGCGCGTCAACGCGCGCATGTGGAACTGGCTGGTGCGCCGGCTGTTCGCGATCCCGATCCGCGACGTCGACTGCGCCTTCAAGCTCGTGCGCGCGAGTGCGCTCGACGGCGTCGAGCTGCGATCGCACGGTGCGATGATCAGCACCGAGCTGATCGTGAAGCTGCTCGCGCGCGGGGCGCGACTGCAGGAGCGCGACGTGCAGCACCGCCCGCGCATCGCCGGCGAGCAGAGCGGCGCGAACCCGCGCGTCGTGCTGCGCGCACTGCGTGAGCTCGTGTGGCTGCGCGGCGAGCTGCGCGGGCGTCTGCATCCGGCGCCCTGATATGGAAGCGGCCGTCCTCACCGCCGTCGCGCGCGCGCGGCCTGCTGCGCTCGCCGGGCGCATCCGCTCCGGGGCGCCGCTCGCCGCGATCCTCGCGATCGCCGCCGCGCTGCGGCTGTGGTCTTTCGGCGCCGTCTCCGGCAACCCGTTCTACGACGCGGCCGTGCGCAGCATGTCGCAGTCGTGGCACAACCTGTTCGTCGGCGCGTTCGACCCGACCGCGATGAGCGCGGTCGACAAGGCGCCGCTCGACCTGTGGCTGCAGGTCGCGAGCGTCAAGCTGCTCGGCTTCTCGTCCGTCGCGCTGCGACTGCCGGAGGTGATCGCCGGGATCGCCGCCGTGGCGCTCGTCTACGGTCTGGGGCGCCGGCTGTTCGGCCGGCCCGCCGGGCTTGCGGCCGCCGCGGCGCTGGCCGTGCTGCCGGCCTCGGTCATGACGGCCCGCAGCGACACGATGGACGCGATGATGATGGCGCTCATCGTGCTCTCCGCCTGGTGCGTCGCGCGAGCTGCTGCGACGCCGGAGACGCAGCTGCGGTGGCTGCTTGCGGCCGGAGCCGCCCTCGGTCTCGCGTTCAACGTCAAGCTCGCCGAGGCGCTGCTGCCGCTGCCGGCGCTGCTGGTGCTGGCGTGGCTGGGCCTCGGCGGGGGCGTTGCCGCGCGCGTCCGGGCACTGCTGGCCGGCGGCGCGGCGTTCGTCGCGGTCGCGCTCGCATGGCTCGTGGCGATGTCGCTCGCCGCGGGTCCCAAGCCGTTCCCGATCGGCTCGACGAACGGAAGCGCCTGGAACGTCGTCTTCGTGTTCGACGGGATCGGCCGCCTGGGCCTCTCGAAGGCGACGGCTGCGCGCCCCGGCGGCGGTCCGCTGACGCTCCTGGACACGAGCACGGGCGCGCTCGGGACGCTCGTCGGCAGCGCACTGCTCGCCGGCGTGATCGTGGGCGCGCTGGCGCTCGCGGTCGCGCTCGTCAGCGGTCGCGGGCCGGGGCTCGAGCGCACGGCCGACCCCGCGCTGCGCCTGCGGCGCGCCGGCGTCGCATTCGTCGCCGTCTGGCTGCTCGTCGGCATCGCCGTCTTCTCACGCATGGTCGTCGTCTACGCGCGCTACCTCGACGCGATCGCCCCGGCGATCGCGCTCGCAATCGGCGCCGGCGCGGCCGCGCTCGCGACCAGGGCGCCGACCCGCCGTGTCGCCGCGCTCGCGCTCGCGCTCGCGGTCGGCGCCACGGTCGCGCTGGCGGTGCCCGTCGCGAGCCCGCGGCCGGGGGTGTGGCTCGCGGCGGCCGGCGTGACAGTGGTGCTCGCGCTGCTCGCGCTGACCGTCCGTGCGCGGGCGCACGTTCCGGCTCGCGCCTTCCTCGTGCTGGCGCTCGCCGGCTTGCTGACCGTACCTGCTGCGACCGCGGTGCGGATCGCAGCGGGCCACGAGTCCGACAGCGGCGCGCCCGGCTCGATGCCGACGCGCCAGCTCACGCGCCTCAGCACCTACCTGAAAGCGCACCGCGCCGGGGCGCGCTACCAGCTCGCAACGATGGCTGCCGCGAGCGCGGGGGCGGTGATCGCGCGCGACGGTCAGCCGGTGCTCGTGCTGACGACCGCCTACGGGCGCCCGCTCGTGTCGCCGCACCAGCTCGCTGCGTTGGTGCGCGCCGGACAGGTGCGCTACGTGCTCGCCGGCGGCGCCGTGTGCGTGCGCGGCGAGTCGCACGAACGCACCGGCTGCGCGCCCGTCGTCCTTTGGGCGCGCGCGCACGGGCAGGACGTCGGCCGCGACGCCGGCATCCGCGACGGGTTGCTGCTCCGCTTGCGTGCGTGACGCAGTCGGCTAGCGTTCCCGGCGCCATGCGCGCCGTGGAGAAGCTGTCACTGCTGGTCGTCGACGACGAGTCGAGCCTGCGCGAGCAGATCACCCGCGCGTTCACGAGCGAGGGGCATCGGGTGCTCGCCGTCGCCGACGGCCGCAGTGCGATCGACCGCGCCAGCACCCACACGTTCGACTGCGTGCTGCTCGACGTGGCGCTCGGCGACGGGCCCGACGGGATCGAGGTCTGCCGCGAGCTGCGCGCACGCCACAACGTCGTGCCGATCATCATGCTCACGGCCCGCTCCAGCGAGGCCGACGCGGTGCTGGGACTCGAGGCCGGCGCCGACGACTACGTCGTCAAGCCGTTCGGGCTGGCCGAGCTGCGCAGCCGCATCCGCGCGGTCCGTCGGCGCGCGGGGCCGCGGGCGCTCGGGGAGGAGATGCTGCAGGTCGGGGCGCTCGTGCTCGACCGTCCGCGCCGTGAGCTGCGCGTGCGCGGCACGCTGGTCGACCTCACGTTCTCCGAGTTCCAGCTGCTCACGGCGCTGATGGAGCAGCCGGAGCGCGTCTTCAGCCGCGAGGAGCTGTTCGTCGCGATCTGGGGCGAGAGCTCCTACCGCGACCCGCGCGGGATCGACGTGCACGTGCGGCATCTGCGGGAGAAGCTCGAGCAGCGGCCCGCCGAGCCGGTCTTGCTGCAGACGGTGCGCGGAAGCGGCTATCGGCTGCGCGCGGGGTAGGCGCGATGCGTCGTTCCGCGCTCACCGGCCTGCGCGTGCGCCTGCTGCTCGGACTGCTGGCTACGTGGGCGGTGACGCTGGCGGTCGTCGCGCTCGCGCTGCTGCAGCCGCTCGAGCTGCGCCTGCGCGAGGACGCGCTCTCGACGCTCAAGAGCAACGCGCGCGCCGCTCGCGTGGCGCTGCGCGGGCTCGACGCGACGGCCCTGCATCCGCGCACCGCCGAGGCGGAGCAGGTGACGCGGGCGATCGGCCGGCGTGCGAACGCCGAGGCGGTGCTCGTGAGCCGCGACGGCCAGGTCCTCGCCACGACCGACCCCGACGACCGCACACCGGTCGCGATCGGCGCGCGGGCGCTGGCGCGCGGTCGCGTGATCGCACTGATCTCGGACGCGGGGCCGATCCCGGTGGCGCAGGTCGCGGTTCCCGCCGGGACGGAGGGCGGCCCCGTCGCGCTGCTGCTGCGGGAGCGCCTGGACAGCGTCGCGTCCGCGGCGCGCGTGGTGCGGCGGGCGGTGATCGTCGCTGCGCTGATCGGGCTCGTCACTGCATTGCTCGTCGGCACGCTGCTGACGCGACCGCTCGTGCGCCGCCTGCGCGGCCTGCGCGACATGGCGTTGCGGGTCGCGCGGCTCGGCCCGCACGTCGAGGTGGCACCCGACCAACGGCGCGACGAGGTCGCGGACCTGACGCGTGCGTTCGCCACGATGCAGGACCGCCTGCGCGAGCAGGAGCAGGCGCGGCGCGGGTTCGTCTCCACCGCGTCGCACGAGCTGCGGACCCCCGTGACGTCCCTGCGGCTGATGCTCGAGCTGCTGCGCGAGGAGGTCGGGCGCGAGCCTGCGCCGTCGCCCGCGCAGGTGCGCGCGCAGCTGCGCGACGCCGCCGAGCAGGCTGAGCGCCTCGGGCGGCTGACCGACGAGCTGCTCGACCTCAGCCGGCTCGACGCGGGCGTCCCGCTGGCGAGCGAGCTCGTCGACCTGCGGTCCGTCGGCCGGCTCGTCGCGCACGAGCTCGACGCGCGTGCCGGCGAGACCGGCCGCACGCTCGTCGTCGACGAGCCGACGGCCCCGGTGTGGGCGATCGCGGACCCCGGCGCGGTCGCGCAGATCATGCGGATCCTGCTCGACAACGCGCTGCGCTTCGCACCCGAGCGCACGCCGGTGCACGTCGAGGTCGCCAACGGCTCGGGCGCCTGCCTGGTGCGTGTCCGGGACGCGGGCCCGGGCGTCGCGCCCGACGAGCGCGAGGCGATCTTCGAGCGCTTCCGGCGCGGCGCCGCCACGAGCGGCACGACCGGCTTCGGGCTCGGGCTCGCGATCGGGCGGGAGCTGGCGCGGCGCATGGGCGGGGAGCTCGCGCTGGTCGATCACGGCCGGTCCGGGGCGTGCTTCGAGCTGCGACTCGTGCCCGGGCCCCGCGCGCCCGGCTCGTAGAGCTGGCGCGTCGGCGCGCTCGATCGTCCGCTAGCGTCTCGGCGCTTGGTCGCCACGCGCTCACTCCGTGCCAGGCTGCTTCCGCTCGCGCTCGTCGTCGCGAGCGCGAGCACGCTCGCCGCGACCGGGGTCGTGTCCACTGCCAAGCCCGGCCCGTCGCCCTCCTCGGCATGCGGCGCTGCGGCCGCCCAAACGGGCGACGTCGACCTCGCGATCGTCTCGCACGGCGTGCGGCGCACGGCGCGCGTGCACGTTCCGCGCGCCGCGGCGGGGCATACTGCCGCGGTGCTGTTCGCGTTCCATGGGACCGGCCGCAACGGTCGCTTCATGGAGCGCTACTCGGGGCTCGCGGCCGCGCTGGACCACGGCCCCGCGGCGATCGGCGTGTTCCCGGACGCCGACGGCCCGCGCTGGAACGTCGAGGAGCGTCACGAAGGCGCCGACGACGCCGACTTCGCCAGCGACCTGCTCGCCGCCGTCGGCGCGCGCTGGTGCGTCGACCTCAGCCGCGTCACGGCAGTCGGCGTCTCCAACGGCGGCAGCATGGCGGCGCTGCTCGCGTGCACGATGCCGCAGCGCATCGCCGGCGTCGCGATCGTCGCGGGCGGCTTCGCGACGCTTCCGCCGTGCCGCTCGCGGCGCCCGGTCTCGGTCCTCGAGATCCACGGGCGCGACGATGCGGTGGTGCCGTACTGGGGCTCGCCGGCCGACCACCGCCGTGGCGCGGTCGTCCCCTGGCTGACGAGCTGGATCGCACGCGACGGCTGTCAGCGCGCGCGTCCGAGCAGCCGTGCGATCGCGCGGCGCACGGTCCGCTACGACTGGGGCGCGTGTCGCGGCGGGACGGAGGTCGTGCACATCGCGATCGGCGGCGGCGGCCACCAGTGGCCTGGCGCGTCGCCGCCCGACCCCGGCCCGCAGCCGACGATCTCGGCGGCCACCGAGATCTGGGACTTCCTGGCCGCCCTCCGCAGCTCGCCCTAGCGCGCGCGAACGGCCCACGGCCCGTGCCGGCTGCGTCACCATGGGCGCATGCGCGCGCGGACGTGGGTGGTGACGGTGGCGGCCGGCCTCGTGCTGGCCGACGCGTCGATCGTGACGCTGGCGCTGCCGCAGCTGCTGAGAGCGCTCGGCACGACGGTCGAGGGCGTGGCGGCGCTGATCGCGGTCTACACGCTCGCGCTTGCTGCGGCGCTGCTGCCGGCGGAGCGGCTCGTGCGCCGCTGCGGGCCGGAGCGGGTGGCAGCGTGGGGGTTCGCGCTGTTCGCCTTCGCCTCGGCGGCCTGCGCCGCGGCCGGGTCGCTGCCCGTGCTGCTCGTCGCGCGTGCTGTGCAGGCGCTCGGCGGCGCCGCAGGGATCGTGGCCGCGTTCGTCCTGATCGCCGGCGGCACGCGCGCCGGGCGGCGCCACTGGCTCGGCGCGGCCGTGCTTGCGAGCGCCGCGGGTCCGGCAGTGGGCGGCGCGCTCACGCAGGCGTTCGACTGGCGCGCGATCTTCGTGGTGCAGATCCCGATCGCGGCTGCCGCCGCGCTCGCCGCGCTCCGCGATGCGCCCGAGCCGGCGATCACGCCGGTCGTCGAGGACGTGCAGGAGCCGCCCGGGGCGCGTGTGGCCGACGCGACGGCGCTCGCGCTCGTCTCCGCCTCGCTCACCGCGGTGCTGTTCGGGCTCGTGCTGCTGCTGATCGCCGGCTGGGCGGTCGAGCCGCTGGCGGCGGCCGCGACCGTGACGGTGCTGCCGCTGGCCGCGCTCGCGGGTGCGCGCGTGCGCGCCGCGCCGCGTACGCGCGCGCTGGCCGGCTCGCTGCTCGTCGGCGGCGGCGTGCTCGCGCTCGCCTGGCTGCCGAGCGCGTCCGTCGCGTGGACGTTCGCGCCGCAGGCGCTCGCGGGCATCGGCATGGGCATGGCGCTGCCGGCCTTCGCCGGCGAGCTGCTGCCCGAGCGCAGCGCGCGCGAGGCGGCACGGCTGCTGACCGTGCGCCACGTCGGGATCGCGCTCGTGCTGATCGCGCTGGCTCCGCTGCTCGCGCACCGGCTCGCGATCGTCACCGAGCGCACGCAGGAGCAGGGCGTCGCGCTCGTGCTCGACGCGAGGCTCCCGCCACAGGACAAGCTCACGCTCGCTCCCGCGCTGCTCGGCGGCGTCCAGGCCGAACGCCCTCGCGTGGGCCTCCGGCAGGCGCTCGCCGACCATGGCAGCGGCTACGCGGGGACGGAGCGCGTCGCGTACGGGCGCCTCGCCCAGCGCGCCGACGCCGTTCTCGTCAGCGCCGTCGGCGACGCCTTCCGGATCGCGTTCATCCTGGCGGGCGTGCTCGCGCTGCTCGGCGCGGCGGCCCTGCTGGTGGGGAGCGGGGATGGGCCGGCGCTCGGCCGCCCGGCGCCGCTCGCGCTGCTCGTCGCGCTGGTCGCCGGCCTGCCGCTCGCCTACGCCGCCCTGCACGCCGCCGACGCGCCGCAGGCGGTCGTGCTGGCGAACCCGTGCAACCCGCGCAAGCTCCCGAGCACGGGCGGGTTCACGGGCTTCCTCCAGGACCGCGCGCTGCAGGCGCTCGACGCGGCCGCCTGCCGCCTCCGCAGCAGCCGCGAGGAGCTGGTGCTGGCGCTCGCCGACGCGCGGGCCGCGAAGCGCTTCGAGCAGCGTCACGGCGTCGACCCGCGCTCGGTCGGCAGCCTGCTGCAGGGGTTGATCAGCCCCTGATCCGCTGTCCGAACCCGGCTGGCCGCGCCGCCGCGTAGCATCCGCCGGCGAACGCCCTGATGGCCCAACGTCGCCTTCACGGCCTCGAGCGCGTGCTCGGGGTCAACGCCCTCTTCTCGACCGCCTACGGCAACGTCGGCTCCTCGATCTACTACGCGCTCGGTCTCGTCGCGTCGTTCGCGCTCGGGCTGACGCCGGTCGTGTTCGTGATCGCGGGCGTGATCTTCTACCTCACCGCCGCGACCTACTCCGAGGCGACGGCGATGTACCCGGAGGCGGGCGGCTCGTCGAGCTTCGCGCGCCACGCCTTCAACGAGTTCTGGTCCTTCTTCGCCGCCTGGGGCCAGATGCTCAACTACGTCATCACGATCTCGATCTCGGCCTTCTTCGTGCCGCACTACCTCGGCTCGCTGTTCTGGGAGCCGTTGCGACACGGTCCGGGCGACGTGATCGGCGGGATCGTCGTCGTGGCCGTGCTCGCGGTCATCAACGTGTTCGGCGTCAAGGAGGCGGCGCGGCTGAACATCCTGCTCGCCGTCACCGACTTCGCGACGCAGCTGCTGCTCGTCCTGCTCGGGCTCGTGCTCGTCTTCTCGCCGCAGACGCTGGTCGACAACGTGCACCTGGGGCTCGCGCCGAGCTGGAAGGACTTCATCATCGCGATCCCGGTCGCGATGATCGCCTACACCGGCATCGAGACGATCTCGAACATGGCAGAGGAGGCGAGAGACGAGGCGACGACGATCCCGCGCGCGATCAACCGCGTCGTGATCGCGGTGTTCGCGATCTACGCGCTGCTGCCGGCCGTCGCGCTGAGCGCGCTGCCCGTGACGAAGACGGCCGGCGGCGGCTACCAGACGCTGCTCGGCGTCACCGAGGACAAGGGCGGCTTCGCCGGTGACCCGGTGCTCGGGATCGTCAAGAACCTCAACCTCGGCCCGTTGCAGGGCATCGGCGAGCTGTACGTCGGCCTGCTCGCGGCGACGATCCTCTTCATCGCGACGAACGCCGGAATCATCGGCGTCTCGCGGCTCGTCTACTCGATGGGCATCCACCGCCAGGTGCCCGACCGGCTGCGCGAGCTGCACCCGCGGTACCGCACCCCGTGGCTCGGGATCCTCGTCTTCTCCGGCCTCGCCTGTGTCGCGATGCTGCCTGGTCAGGCGACGTTTCTCGGCAACATCTACGCGTTCGGCGCGATGCTGTCGTTCACGATCGCGCACGCCGCCGTCGTGCGCATGCGCGTGAAGCTGCCGGACCAGGAGCGCCCGTATCGCGGGCCTGGGACGCTGCGGATCCGCGGGCGCGAGCTGCCGCTGTTCGCGCTCGTGGGCGGCACCGGCACCGCGATCGCGTGGATCACGGTGACGGCCCTGCACCTCGACGTCGCCGCGGCTGGCAGCGCCTGGCTGATCGCCGGGGTCGGGCTGTACGCGCTCTACCGGCATCGTCAGGGGCTCGACCTCACGACGACGACGCGTGTGGCGGTGCCGAAGCCGGTCGTCGACCACGAGGCCGAGTACGAGTCGGTGCTCGTCGCGTACGACGAGCACGAGTTCGTCCCGGCGGTGCTGTCGACGGCGATCCGCCTCGCCGCGCGCCGCAGCCGCGGCATCCACGTGCTCGTGACGATCACGGTCCCGGCGACGAGCCCGATCAACGCGGCGCTGCCGGAGCAGGAGCTGGCCGCGCAGGAGGTGATCGAGCAGGCGAAGGTGCACGGCGGACGGCGCGTGACCGGGCACTGGCAGAAGGTGCGCACCGGCCAGGCGGGGCGCGCGATCGTCGACGAGGCGCGTGAGATCGGCGCGCGCGCGATCGTGATGCCGCTGCCGGAGCGCACCGGCGGCGGCTCGATCTTCGGCCGCACGCTCGAGACGGTGCTCGCCGAGCGCCCCTGTCGCGTCATCATCGAGTCGGTCAAGGGCCGGCTCGCCACGCCGGTCGAGCCGACCGCGGTGGCCTGACGGCCGGCTCCGAGCCGGCACCCGCTCTACGCTACGCCCAGGTCCCTCGCCCGTCATGCCCGATCCGCGCCAGCTCCACCGCTCGACGACCCGCCTGCTGTCGCTCGCGATGGTCGTGATCGGCGTCCTGCTCGTCGTGCGCACCGTGACGGCGGGCGGCGGCGGGCTCGCGCTCGGGATCGTGCTCGGCGTGCTGTTCGTCGCCGCCGGCGGCGCGCGGCTCTACCTGCAGTCGCGCGGCGGGGGGGAGCGATGACCCCGCGCACGCTGAGTGCCCGCGCGCTGTTCGGACTCGTCTACACGATGTCGATCAGCTCGGTCTACTTCGCGCTCGGGGTGGTCGCACAGCGGGCGCTGGGCCTGACGCCGATCGTGTTCCTCGTGGCCGGCGTGTTCTTCTCGCTCGCCTCGATGACGTACGTGGAGGGCGCAGCGCTGCACCGCGAGCGCGGCGGCTCGTCGGTCTTCGCGCGCTACGCCTTCAACGAGCTGGTGAGCTTCGTAGCCGGCTGGGCGATCCTGCTGGACTACGCGATCCTGCTCGCCGTCACCGCCTTCACGGCGACGAACTACCTCGCGGACTTCTGGGCTCCGCTCGGGGACGGGGCGCTCGAGCCGGTCGTCGCGATCGGCGTGATCGCGTTCGTCGCGCTGGTGAACGTGCGCGGCGTGAGCGCGCGGCAGCTGCGTCGCGGGCTGATCGTCGCGCTCGCCGACATCGCCGTGCAGCTGCTCGTGATCGTGCTGGGGATCGTGCTGCTGCTGCACCCGGGGGCGATCGTCGACACGATCCAGCTCGGCAGCTCGCCGACGTGGAGCGACACGATCTACGCGCTGACGATCGCGACGATCGCCTTCACCGGCCTGGAGGCGGCCGCGAGCCTCGCGGGCGAGACGGAGACGACCCGCACGGGGCTGCATCGGCTCGTCGGGCCCGGAGTCGGCACGATCATGCTCGTCTACGTCGGGATCGCCGTGGTGGGCGTGAGCGCGCTGCCGGTCGGCGGCGGCCCCCACGCGTTCCAGACGCGCGACATCGAGGCGCCGCTGCTGTCGGTCGCCGATGCCTTCGACCCGGCGTGGCTGGCGGCGACGCTGCGCGCCGCCGTCGCCGTGACCGCGGTGATCGGGCTGCTGGCGGCCGCCAACTCGGCGATGCTCGGCATCTCGCGACTCGCCTACGGGCTGGCCACGAACCGCCAGATCCCCAGCGCGCTCGGCCGGCTGCACCCGACGCGCGGAACGCCGTTCGTGCTGATCGGACTCGCCGCCGTCGTCGCGGCGGCGCTGACGATCCCCGCCGACATCGACTTCCTCGTGGGGATCTACGCGTTCGGCGCGCTGCTCGCGTTCACGATCGCGCACCTGTCGATCATCCGCCTTCGCTATCGCGAGCCGGATCGCGAGCGGCCATACGCGGTGCCGTTGTCGATCCGTGTGCGCGGCGGGTCGCTGCCGCTGCCTGCCGTGCTCGGCGCGCTGCTGTCCGGCGCCGGCTGGGTGACCGTGCTCGTGCTGCACGCCGGCGCGCGCTACGTCGGCGTCGGCTGGCTGCTCGGCGGGCTCGTGCTCTACGTCGCCTATCGCCGCAGCGACGGCAAGCCGCTGCTCAGGCGCGTCACGATTCCCGAGCGCGCGCTGCGCGGCGAGCCTCCGCGCGCCGAGTTCGGCTCGCTGCTCGTGCCCATCTTCGGCAAGCCGCTCGACGACGACATCGTCCAGACGGCTGGCCGGCTCGCCGGCGAGGTGCGCGACGACCTCGACGAGGTTGGCGCCACGATCGAGGCGATCTGGGTCTTCGAGGTGCCGATGTCGCTGCCGATCGACGCGCGCCTGCCTGAGCCGCAGGTCAAGCGCGCGCAGGAGGCGCTGCGGCGCGCGAAGGCGGTGGGCGAGGAGTACGAAGGCGTCCACGTCGCGACGGCGATGGTGCGCGCGCGCCGCGCCGGCGAGGCGATCGTGCGCGAGGCGAGACGGCGCGGCGTCGAGGCGATCGTGCTCGCCGCCGAGGAGCCCTCGCGCGTGCGCGGCGGGGCGCTGTTCGGGGGCTCCGGCGGCCCGCTCGACAACTACGTCGGCGACGTCACCAAGTACGTCCTGCGCAAGGCCGCCTGTCGCGTGATCCTGACCGCGCCGGCCGCCGAGATCGACAGCGGGACGAGCGGAGCGGGTGCCGCGGTGGACCGGGCGCGGTCGCCGCAGGCGCCACGGTAACCTCCCGGGCATGTTCATCCTGGTCGTAGGCGCCGGACGCGTCGGCTCCGCCGTCGCCAAGCGCGCGCTCGAGAAGGGGCACGAGGTGTCGGTGCTCGACGAGGACCCGCTCTCGCACGAGCAGCTCGACAAGGACCTCCCGGAGAGCTGGGAGGACGCCGGCGGGCGCTTCACCGTCGGGACCGCGCTCGAGGTCGACGCGCTGGTCGAGGCCGGGATCGAGCAGGCAGACGTCTTCATCGCCTCGACCAACGGCGACAACACGAATCTCGTGATCGCGCAGATCGCGCAGCGGCGCTTCAACGTCCCGCGCATCGTGGTGCGCGTGCTCGACCCTGCGCGCGCCGCCTGGTACGCCGAGCAGGGGCTGCACACGATCTGCCCGACGCAGCACGCGATCGAGCTCGTCGAGCGCGCCGCCATCGGGGACGCCGCATGAGGCACGCCGGGAGGCTCGTCGCGTGTACGTGATCATCGTCGGCGCCGGCAAGGTCGGCTGGAACCTCGCGCGCGAGCTGCTCGCGAAGGACCACGAGGTGACGCTGATCGAGTCCGACCGTCGCCGCTATCTCGTCGTCGAGCAGGAGCTCGAGCACGCGGTCCAGTACGGCGACGCGACCGAGCTGTGGGTGCTCGAGCGCGCGGGGATCCAGCGCTCCGATCTCGTGATCGCCGTCACCGGCGACGACGAGGACAACATGCTGATCTGCCAGGTGGCCAAGGAGAAGTACCTCTGCCAGCGGATCGTCGCGCGCGTGAACAACCCGCGCAACCTCCAGCACTTCAAGCTGCTCGGGATCCGCCCGGCGGTGTCGGCGACCGACCTGATCCTGCGGCTGATCGAGCACGAGGTGCCGCAGTACGGGCTCGTGCAGCTGCTCGCGCTCGAGGGCGAGCGGCTGGAGATCATCGAGCTCGAGGTCGTCGAGGGCGCGCCCGCGGCCGGCCAGCGGGTCGACGACGTCGAGCTGCCCGAAGGCAGCCTGATCATCTCCGTGCTGCGCGGCGGCGCGGGCTTCGTGCCGAAGTCCGACACCGTCATCGAGGCCGGCGACGAGGTGCTGCTGATCCTCGACCCGGGCCTCGAGTCGGCGATCACGCCGCAGTTCACGCGCAACGGGACGAGTCCCGCCGCCTGAGCGCGGGTAGGGACCTTCCACGATGGCCGACCGCTCCGTCTCGCACCTGCTGATCGGCGGCGGGCTCGCGAGTGCGAACTGCGCGCGCTGGCTGCGCGAGTCAGGCGCCGAAGGGGAGATCCTGCTCGTCGGCCGCGAGCCCGAGCCGCCGTACAACCGCCCGCCCTGCTCGAAGGGCTACCTGCAGGGCCACGAGTCGCGCGACGACACGTACTTCCGCCCGGGCGACTGGTGGGAGGAGCAGCGGATCGACTTGCGCACCCGCACGAGCGTGATGAAGCTCGACACGGCCGCGAAGCAGGCGACGCTGTCGAGCAAGGAGGTCGTCGCCTACGACAGCGCGCTCGTCGCGACGGGCGCGAACGTGCGGCGGCTCAACGTCGACGGCGCCGAGCTGGAGGGAATCCATTACCTGCGCGCGCTCGGCAACGCGGACACGATTCGAGCGGACGCGGACGGCAAGCGCGTCGTGCTGATCGGCGGCTCCTACATCGGCTGCGAGGTCGCGGCGTCGCTCGTGGCGGCCGACCACGCGAGCTGCGAGATCGTGATGCAGGAGGCGATCACGCTCGAGCGCGGCTTCGGCGCGCAGGCGGGGCGCTTCTTCCAGGACCGCCTCGAGGAGCACGGCATCGTGGTCCACGGCGAGGACGCGCTGAAGCGCTTCGAGGGCGCCGACGGCCGCGTGACGCACGTCGTCACGCAGCAGGGGAAGCGGCTCGAAGCCGACTGCGTCGTGATCGGCGCCGGCGTGCTGCCCGACACGATGCTCGCGCGCTCGGCCGGCCTGACGCTCGACGACGAGCGCGGCGGCATCCGCTGCGACGCGCAGCTGCGCACGAGCGCTCCGGGCGTGTGGGCGGCCGGCGACGTCGCCTCTTGGGACAGCGCCCCGAACGGCCGCCGCATCCGCGTCGAGCACTGGGACGTCGCGTTCAGCCACGGCAAGACGGTCGCGCTGAACATGCTCGGCCAGCAGGTCGAGCACGACGTCGTGCCCTACTTCTTCTCCGACCTCGCCGACTGGGCCTCGCTCGAGTACGTCGGGCCGGCCGCCTCGTGGGATCGCGAGATCGTGCGCGGGTCGCTCGACGACGGCGCCTTCAGCGTCTGGTACCTGGCGGATGGCCGCGTCGAGGGCGCGCTGTCGGTCGGGCGCTCGGAGGACCTCGCACATGCGCGCCGGCTGATCGTCCGCCGCACCGCACTCGGCGACCGCGCGGACGCGCTCGGCGACCTCGACAGCGAGCTTGCGGCGCTCTAGCGCCGCCGCCGGGCTGGTGTGCCGGTGACGTCGTCGGCCGAGCAGGCGCGCGAGCGGATCGCGGAGATCGCCGTGACGCTGCGCGCGTTCGTGTCGGCCGCAGGCGCGCTGGAGGCGACCCTGCTGCTCGACCAGGGGACGGCGGTCCCGCCGCTCGTCGTCGCGTGCCCGGCGGTCGGGCCGGCGATCCTCGGCGAGGGGGAGGACGTCGTGCAGCTCGACGTCGCCCGGCTCGCCGCGGCGCCGCTGTCGGTACCGCTGCCCGATATCCGCCCGCTGCCGCCGTTCGAGGTCGACGCGGTGCGTGCGGAGATCACCGCGCCGCTCGGCGGCGTCGAGCACCAGGCGCGCGCCGTGCTGGCGCTCGCGGAGGCGTTCCCGGGCCGCAGCGTGCTGGTGGTCGTGTTCGCGACGAGCGACCCGGAGACGCCGCTCCGGCTCGTCGCGCGCGCGGGCGACCCGATGGTGCTCGCGCTCGGCGAGGAGCAGTTCGAGATGGACGCCGGCTGGCCCGGCGGCTAGGGCGCGAGGCTGACGCTGCCGTCCGCGTGCAGCGTCCAGTGGGGGTTGTGCGCGACCTCCCACGGATGGCCGTCGGGGTCGACGAAGATGCCCGAGTAGCCGCCCCAGAAGGTCGCGGCGCCGTGGCGGGGGATGTGCGCGCCGGCCTGCTCCGCCTGCGCGATCACGGCGTCGACCTCCTCGGGCGAGCCGACGTTGTGCGCGAGCGTGACGCCGCCCCAGCCGCCCGAGTCCTGGCCGATCCCGCTGTCCTCCGCGAGCTTCGCGCGGTCCCACAGCGCGACGATCATCCCGCCGGCCTGGAAGAAGACGACGTCGTCGGCCGGTGCGGCGCCGGTCCGCCAGCCGAGCGCCTCGTAGAACGCGCGTGCTCGCGCGAGGTCCGCGACACCGAGCGTCACGAGGCTGAGCCGCTGCTGCATGGGAGAAGAGTAGATCGCGCTGCGGTCGGCTGGGAGCGGCGACCTGCGCGTGACGTCGCGCGCCCCGCGAAACGCCCGTCGCGCGAAGGCTCTATCCTGATCGGCGCATCTTTGCGGGATCGTCTAACGGCAAGACACTCGGTTCTGGTCCGAGGAATTGGGGTTCGAATCCCTGTCCCGCAGTCCGCCGTCGCCCGCTGTGTCGCACACCTGACACGTCGCGCGTCACGCGCTGAGCAGACGCGTCATCTGCGCCGCTGGAAGCTGGAGCGCATCGAACGGCGAGCACCCGGCTCGCCCCGAAGAACCGGAGGGTTCTCATGCGTTCCACGTTCACCGTCCGCCGTCCGTCGGCGTCGCTCGTCGTCGCGCTCGTCGCTCTGTTCGTGGCGCTCGGCGGCACCGGCTATGCAGCCGTGACGCTCAGCGGCAGAGACATCCAGAAGCACAGCATCCCTGCCAACCGCATCGTCCCGAACTCGCTGACCGGCAACCAGATCAACGAGTCGAAGCTCGGCCCGGTGCCGGCCGCGAGGAGAGCGCTCACGGCCGAGACGGCAGCGACCGCGACGACGGCCACGAGCGCTGACAACGCGACGAACGCGCAGCACGCCGTGGACGCTCAGAGAGCGCAGGACGCGCAGCAGCTCCAGGGGCGCGACGCGACGAGATTCCTCGCCGACAGCGTGCGCGTGGTGACGGTGCAGGACACCGTCAGAACCGGCGGAT
>Ga0210410_10000529_pt1 | contig 41626 bp, 26 predicted proteins | sample IncBWC4MmetaG_FD_161058 | JGI IMG/M metagenome (GOLD analysis project Ga0210410, IMG submission 161058) | Forest soil microbial communities from Barre Woods Harvard Forest LTER site, Petersham, Massachusetts, United States - Inc-BW-C-4-M | ecosystem: Environmental > Terrestrial > Soil >...
GGGACGAAGGAGATACGTGATTTCCTCGCGGTCAAACGCGCTCCAATCATTGTGATGGCCGGTGATGTGGCCATTCACGCGGGCGGTGAACTCTCCACGGGCGAGGAGGTGAAGGCTTGCGGCAATAAGAGTGTCCGCGAGATGCAAATGATAGATGAAGTTCGCGGGAGTAGCTGACGGCACATGCGTCGCGTCGGAATTCGGGAGCCAGATCCAGCGGAGCGCTTCGAGTTCCCTTTCGGCGACCGGATCTTTGCGGGTGATCCATTGTGCCTTCCAGTCGGCTGCGTTCAGGAGACCCATTTCAAACCACGCGGGCGCGGAAACTGTCTGCGAGTTTTTGTTATCCCAGGTGATGACCTTCCAGACGTAGCGTTGCTGTGACTTGAGCGCGGCGCCGCCATAAGTGATGTTGACGGATTCCGAAGAATTAATTCGTCCCGAGTCCCATGCGTCTGCTTTACCGGGAAAAAGGTTTTTCGCGTCCGTGGCGACGAGAATTTCGTACGCGGACTGCATCCAGTTCGGAGTCTTGGCGTCGCTCTGCCAGGAAAAAGTGGGATGAGGAGTGTCAATGCCGAGGGGAGTTTCGAGAGAGTTGGTGCGAAGGTGAACGTGGTCGGCGTACACAATCTGCGGGGCGGAAATTGTGACAAAGAGAAATAATCCGAGCTTTAGAATTCGCTGCAAAGACACGATTCGCTTTTCGCTCATGAAATCAAAACCCCGCAATGTTCGACTAGCGCTCGCCGTCGGATAGATATCGAAGTTGGCGTCATCATACTGGTATTTGGAGTAGCTGCAAAAAGGAAACACGTGGTGAACAAGCCGCTCCGGGGTGTGCGAAGCGTGCACGGTCGGCGAGTTTTAATTTAGGATCCGCACAAAAAAAGGGGAAGGCCGAAATCGGCCTTCCCCTTTTTGGTTGAAATAACTGGACTTAGAACTTGATATGGGCCCCGAATTCAAACTGCCGGGGAGTATTGCCTTGACTGGTAAACGCGCCAAAGCCAGTTGAGTCGCCGAGGGAGAGCGATGGATCGGCAAACTGCATATGGTTGAAGACGTTCAGGACCTGGATTTGGAAATCGGCGCTGATACGCTCCGTAAACTTGAAATTCTTCTTCAAGCTCACGTCCATATTCCAGTAGGGTAGCCCATGGAGCACGCCGCTGCCACCATCTCGGGTGTCAATGCCCAGGATCGGTGCACGGAAACTGGCATAGGCTGCTGACTGGCTTGTGAAAATGTTGGGTTGGCCGGTGCCTCCACCATTGGGGTACACGGTGAGGTGACCCGACGGAGTGAGAGGAAGGCACTGCTCGTTGTCGCCGTAGTTAATGCCATCCGCTGAGCCGAAAGCCTGGGCATCCGAGTTCGTGTTGCAAAACAGCGGAGCCCCGCTTCCGGCGGTGAAGATGCCTGACAACTGCCAGCCACCGAGTGCGTAGCCCTTAATGCCGTGGTCGCCCTTGAAAATCTTCGGCTCGTAGACTGCAAACACGTTATATACGAGCCGACGATCAAAAGGTTGTGTGCCGTAACCCAAACTGGGATTCCAGGGATCATCCTGAGTGAACGAGCTGCTGGCCTGCACGAACGCTCCGGTGCCCAGAGTCTTGCTGAGGGTTAGGTTTGTTTGTAAGGTCAGACTATGCCAGTCATTCATTTTCAGGGAGACGAAACCAGCGTTGTAATTTCCGAAGCCGTTGCTGTCAATAACGTCAACGCCGCTGGACAATTGGCCGTTGGCACCGAACGGTGAAGTGTTGATTGGACTGTTGAGCATGCTGCGCGCAAAGTTGAATCCAGGAACCGTAGTGCCTCCGGGCCCGCCGCCGATGCCGCCGCCGTCAAGATCGGACCAGAGGGTCCAAACATTTTGTGTTGTGAAGTTGCTGTTCTCATTGAAAACGACTGCTGCCGTGCAACTCGCAAACCCGGTGCAATAACCGGTGCCTGCAAGCGCCGACTCAAAGAACGGCTGAGGCGCAAATCCGTTGGCATACGTCTTGAGCGCCGCCGCGGTGCCCGGAACTGCGGCTCCGCAGAAGTTTTGGCCTTGCACACAGCCTAGTTTGGTTTCGACGGCGGCATACGCGGCAGAGAAAGCTTGACCGCCCAGTGTCATCATCGTAGGAACAGCGTTGATATTAATAGCCTCGAACTCATGGTTAATCAGACGCGCGATGAATCCTGTCTCAATAAGAACCTTTCTGGACAGTTGGCGCTGAATGGTGAAATCGAAGCCATCAATCACATTGGGCCGGAAGTGCTCATCCAGTGCCGACCCGGCGGATGCCCCCACGCTATTGATTCCCGGAAAGACAGGCTGAGGCAGTGTTGGGCTAGCGGTCGCCAGCGGAGCAACCAGGCCGTCTGTGCCGATACGGAAGGCATTGGCGGGTGTAATCGTGCCGCCGCAGGTGCCGTTCATGTTGGCCTGACGGCATTGGACCGCTTGGATAAGCCCAGTACCGAGCAAGGGCACCAATACTTGATCCACGCCGTTCAGACGCCCATAGATGCGGCTGTATCCGGCGCGCATGACGGTCTTTCCATCACCGAATAGTTTCCCGAAGATGCCGCTATCAAAGTTCGGATTCCAGGCCGCCGCGAGGCGCGGACTGAACGAACCGTAGAAGGGCAAATAGGGATACTTCTGTCCGGCGCCGGTGTTGCCCACAAGGGCAAAACCCACCGTCGGATTGTAAACTTGACCAAGCAGAGCGGCATTCTTGCGCTGGTTCAGGTAAGACTCGACGTCAATCTGCTGACCGCCCGCATCCACCAGCTCGACCTGCTTCCCGCTTGCTTCGGTCGGCGGCATCTCGAGCGTCCATCCCAATCCATATGTGAGCGTGAAGGTACGCTTCATGCGCCAAGTGTCGCTCCAGTAGACGTTGTAGTAGGGAATGGTGCTTTGGTCGGAGGCATAGGTGAGTGGAGGATTCAGCGCCAGATTAGGCCCTTGGCGGGTGAAGACGGTCTGGGAATCCGTGACAATGCCCAGCACCGCAGCATAATCGCGGCCCCAAGTAAGTGCGCTGACGCCGGCGGGCGCGGTCGGCACTGCAGTCATCAGACCTGCACCCGATGAATCTCCCAGTTGATAGGTTGGGAAAAAATTGATACCGCCACCGTTATCGGATCGCTGATGGTAGTCCCAGTTGCGCTGATAGATCCCGCCGACACTGAATAAGTGACTGCCATGAAGAATGGTGATGTCGTCCCGCAGGAAGTTGTCGTGGCCATCCCAGAACCGCGTGCGGATATCCTGAGTGTCCACATTGTAGGGAGTAAGCGCCCGACTGGACTCGCCCAGAGGCTCAAGAGCGCCTCCCAAGCCAGCAAGTTGCGGTGCACCGCCTAAATCGCCCCAAGCCCAGAAGTTGCGCAGGTAGCTGTAGTGGAAGTCGTTGGTGACGTTCGAGGAGACGTTGGTCGTTATCCCGCCCACCAGGTACCACGGTTGCTGCGGCCGGGAAGAAACGGAAACCGGCGTGCCGCTGGCTATGTCGATCTGGCTACTGGTCAAGCGGGTCAGCCTATAATCGCGGTAGCTGACGTAGAAATGCCATTTGGATCCGAAATCGTGGTCGAGACGGAAGACGCCGAAATCGTCATCCTGAGGCACGCTCATGTTGCCACGGAATCCAATTTCGTTCACCGTGTCGCAACCCGAGCCTAAGACTCCAGTGCACGCCGGGTCATTGCCCTTCGGCATGAGGGCCCATAGCGCCTGCACTTTTGGATTGACGCCGAGGCCGCGGGGGTCGAGCGTGCTCCCCGGAATCGTGGCGCCGCTCACTGGATCCACAGTCGGAGTGGAATTTAAATTGTAAATGGTGCAGTTGCTGAGGTGGGTAGCGTTACACGGTAGTCCCGAGGTGTTCGAGAAGCGCAGGATGCCGACGCTCATAGCGGGCGACGGAACAACCTTCTCGACGCTTACAGAGTTATTCCAGCGAAACCCCTGGTACATGGCGAAGAAGTAAGTCTTGCCACCCAGGAAGTTCTTTGAGGTAAGCGGCCCGCCTACGGATCCTCCCACGCGGTTGTAGTGGAAACTGGGTAGAGGTACGCCTACGCTGTTATTGTCCCAGCTGTTGGCGTTAAGTTTGTTGTCAAGATAATACTCATAGGCACTGCCGTGCCACTGATTGCTACCGCGTTTCGTGACGGTCATGGTTTGCGCGCCCGCCGAAGAATTGAAGTCGGCGGTCTGACCGGCGCTGTTGACCTTGAATTCCTCAACGCTGTCCGCTGGGGTCGGCATTACACCCGTGGGAACACCTCCGGCACTCGCGCCTCCACGGAGGCCGTTGCCAGCCGCGATTCCTCCGGTGGGGTCGCCGCCGAAGCTAGGTGTGTAGACGGTCATGCTGCCGTCCATGTCGTTGGTGTTGTTTCCACCATCGAGCATAAAGCTGCTCTGGTCCATGACCGCGCCCGCAACGCTGCCATCGGGGCCGACGCCGGGCTGCAGAGTCATAAAGGTGCTAACGTCACCGCCGATCGCGGGAAGTCCGGTCAGCAGCACCGAGCCGACAGTATTGCCGACGGTGGCATTCATGGTCTGAAGCTCGGAGCCGTTGGCGGTAACTTCGATGGCCACACCAATCGCGCCGACTTCCATAACGTAATTGAGGGTGAGAGCCTGTCCGACGGCTACAACCTGATTGCTAAACTTCACCGTGCGGAACCCGGTCTTGGTAATGGTTACGTTGTAGGTCCCGGGAGGCACGTTCGCGAAAAGGTAGGTGCCCCGGTCATTTGTGGTCGTGGTTCGAGAATCGTTCGTGGAAGTATCTACCAGGGTGACCGTCGCGCCGGCAACCGCTGCTGGCGTCTTGTCCGTTACGGTGCCGGAAACGGTGCCGGCAGATGTAGTTTGGCCTTGGACTATAAATGGATTGGAAATGCAAATAAGCAGTGCAAGTAGAATGGCCCCAAGCACACCCCTGCGCCAGATTCTCGACATGACGGTTGCCCTCCATGGATTCATTGCTGCCTCTAGGCTGTCAGCAAATCCGAAACACGATTTGGCCCCCTGACCCACTGGGAAGGTCAGGCCACCCCCTACGTGTTCACGTAATATTCTCGTAATAATCTGTTGTCAAGAAGAAATTTACCAAAATTTACCATATTCTTGGTTAAGAGCGACGCAGTCCTGTGGAAAACTTCATTTCTTCGTCTAACTTTCGCCTAATTACCGACGGCACGGCCGCCGGCCGAACGGCGCTAGAGTGTTATCCCAATTCAGTCAGCACGCTCTTGACGTCGAAAAAAATGCAATTTCCGACGGTTTACCTGGGTTGGGCACCCGTGGTAGGCTCCCTGCAATCTGACGGTCGTGATATCCGTGGTCGTGGTCTGAGGAAGGCGGCGACAATGAGAATGATCGGGCGAACTGCACTGCCGCTGATCTTCACAATTCTGAGTGCGGCTCCGATTTGGGCGCAATCGAGCGACGAACTGAAATTGTGCATCGACAATTCTCAATCCAATCCTGACGCAGGAATTCGGTACTGCACGACCGCAATTGAATCAGCCGGTCTGACGCCAGAAAACCTGGCCATCGCATACTATCGAAGAGGGGTCGCCTATTTCGCGAAGCTGGACCGCGGTCGCGCTCTGGAGGATTACAACCACTCCATTGAATTGAATCCCAACTTCGCCCAGGCGTTCAACAACCGAGGCGCAATTTTTAACGACCGCGGCATTTTCGACCGCGCCATCCAAGACTACGATCAAGCCATCCGGCTGAATCCAAACTATGCGTTGGCCATCTACAATCGCGCCAACGCCTACAAGGGTAAAGGCGAATTCGACCGCGCGATTCAGGACTACGATCAATCGATCAGGATGAATCCAAATTACGCCCCGGCCTTCAATAACAGGGGAAACGCTTACTATGGAAAGGGTGAGTTCGACCGAGCCATCCAGGATTACGATCAGGCGATCCGGATGAATCTAAACTATACCGCCGCCTACGATAACCGAGGTCTGGCCTACAAACACAAGGGCGACTCCGACCGCGCCATTAAGGATTTTGACGAAGCGATTCAGCTGGACCCAAAAAGCCCTCTGACGTTTTTTCATCGCGGACAAGCGCAATTCAGCAGTGGCCAGTTCGATCTCGCGCTAAAGGATTTCGAGAGTGCCCATCGGCGTCAGCCCAAAGAGGTTTACACCATCATCTGGATGTACCTGGCACAGGCGAGATCCGGCAACCACGACCAAACAGAATTGCAAAAAAATGCCGCGGAGATGGACATGACGAAGTGGCCGGCAATTGTTGCCAATTTGTATCTGGGGACGGCCACACCTGAATCCGTTTTGGCGGCGGCCGCCGATCCCGATCCAAGGAAAGAAAAATCGCATTTTTGCGAGGCGAATTTCTTTCTAGCGGAGCGAGCATTGCTCATGGGCGATCGCCCGGAAGCTGCGTCTTTTCTGCAAAAGGCTGTGGAGACGGGGGCAACATTAAACTTCGAGTATTGGGCGGCCAAAGATGAACTTCGAAAATTGGATCCTAGCGGCGGGCGGTAGAAATTCTCACCATACATATTTGCAAGAGACGCGTCAGCGTTTGATTTCAAAGTCCTACCGCAGCGGCCTGAAACACCAAGCATCTAAAGGCTCGAGTGGGGTATTGCGTGGTTCCGCCGGTGGGTGTAGGTTATCGGCCATTCGGGAAGCTGGGACAGAGGTTCCGGCTAAGCGCAGATAAAACTCAGATATTTGTTCGGAGGAGAACAGACATGACGAAACAAAAAATTGCGGCGTTCTTCGCATGTACAGTGTTGGCGGTAGCGGGTTTCGCTCAGGCGCAGACCGCGAAAAAAAGCGCGGCGCCTTCGAGTGGCCCGGGGATAATGCCGGGCGCGGAGCAGTGGATGGATATCCCTGCTGCCGCGATGGTGGGGACGCCATCGGTTGAAATCGGCGGAACACTGAAGATAGCGATCCTACAAGGCGATCCAATGACAGCCGGTCGGTCCTACGTCGTCCGACTTTCGTGTACGGACGGCGCAAAGATCGCTCCGCACTGGCACCCGACGACGGAAAACGTAACGGTCATCAAGGGCGCATTCACGCTGGGGATGGGATCGAAGTGGGATGAGGCGGCGATGAAGGAGCTTCCTGTCGGCGCATTCGTGTCCGCGCCGCCACAAATGAGGCACTTCGCTCAGTGTAAAGGCGACACCGTTCTTCAGGTAAACGGTATCGGTCCGCTGGTAATTAATTTCGTGGGACCGGACGATATGGGAGCGCCGAAAAAGGTGAATTAAGTTTTGACGCGAAGAAAGCAGTAACGGACGCATCACGATGAATATGCTTATCGGGATGTGTCCGTGAGGCTCCTTAGGAAGCGTTCTTCTTGCGGTATTCAATGGCTTTGAGTTCGACGGCGACAACGTCCACTACATCGACTACCGGCTCAACTTCGTTTTCGAAAAGTGCAAAGATGCTAGTGAAATAATGAATGTCCACCGGCTCGTCTGTCTCGGCGATGATATAGCCGCCGTAATCGCCTACGCGGACCGCGAACTGGTGCATCGTAAAACTCGCAGGCATTTTGAAGTCTTTGTTGAATACCTGCAAACAACGTGCGCGGCTTCTTATTCTCTCGCGGATGCTGCGGGACGTTCGCGCCAGGAAATTAAATATTTCATGATTGGCCTCCTTTAAGGCCCTACTGTCGGGCTTCACCGCTCAGGATAAGAACTTCGGCCGGAAAACTCATCCCACGCTCGCTGGAGTATTCCCGAAACGCCTCGAGCGCCCGACGTTTTATTTCGGCTCTCACTTGATCGGAAAGACTGGCGAGTTTTCCGCGAAACGCTTCAGACATTTCGCATCGTAGAGTCCAAAATTCTTCGGTCGAGATCTGCGCTTCGATTTTGAATTGCAGCACGCGTTCTATAGGAGCGGTCACCCCGGCTTCGGAAAGAATCTCGAGCAGCTTGCCGGAGCCAGCAAAGCGGAACGCGTCGGCAGCATCCGGATCGACCGGTGGCGATTCGACATATTGATCGATAATTTGCGAGAGCACGTAGTGAAATGGATTTCGGACTGCTGAAGCCCAGACTGCCAGAGCCAGCCTGCGCCGAGGCTTGAGCACGCGCAGCATTTCGCGAACGCCAACGACTGGGGATGGAAAGAACATTACTCCGAAGCGGCTGATGACGGCGTCGAATGTCGCGTCTGGAAACGGCAATTCGTCTGCCGAAGCGACTTCAAATGTCGCGTTGTTCAATCCGAGGCGGTCTGCAGTTCGACGAGCGCCCGCGATCATTTCAGGAATCGGATCCACCCCGAAGACTTTTCCTTCAGGCCCGACGATTTCGGCTAACGATAGCGCCGGCTCGCCGGGGCCGGTGGCAACATCGAGGACTTTTTGCCGGCCGGAAATCTGCGCATCGTCGACGAGCGCTTGTGCGACCGGCGCAAACATTTGCCGAATAATTTTGTGGTTCTTTTCCCAGAACGGCGCGGAGTTAGTCCATCGATTGATTATTTCTTGGTCGGGCTGCATTGGTGGAAGTGTAGCAGTTCCGCGTGCAGTCGCGCTCGGAATCGACGTGAAATAATGTGCTGCAATCAGCCGAAATCATGCACACTGCCTGGAATGGTATTTCGCCTAGGAAACGATCCGTGGACAGACGCGCCGTGCAGATTAAAGAAGGCGGCGCTGCAAATTTCGCAAGCGCCGCCTTCGGAATTACATGCGCTAGTGCTGATCGGGGTGAGCCTGCAAGTTCCCGGTGGTCAACGCCTGGAGTGGAAAGTTCAGGACAACTATGCTTGGATTGGCGGTCAGATAAATCTTGAAGCCCGCCTGGTCATTCCTGCCTGGTTCGCCGTGATCCTCAAGCGTAAACTCCACCGTATATCCATCGCTGTTGTCGAATCGACCGGTGCCGACGCCGATCATGGTGTTAATCGGAGCGTTCGGCGGCGTGGGACTGAAGGCCGGGTTCAAGAAGCAGTTAGCGAACGTAAAGTTTTCCATGTGGAACTGGTGGGCGCCGGCATTATCTTGCCAGTTGATCTCAAGGTTGTTAGAGCCCATCCGGTCACAGTCGAGTTCGAGGCCTTTGGTGATGGTCAGGCCGTCCACTTCAACCTGCTTTCCGCCGCCTGTGAACCGCCCGGTTACACTCGACGGCGTTCCTGCGCAACTGAGGCTTCCCGCGTTCGTGAAGCCAATCGCAATCGTCGCAGGCGGATCAATTAGAATGGTTGGATCCGCAGACGATAGTGTCGCCGTTCCCAACAAAGTGTAGGGACCCGTTAAGCCGGAAAGAGAGAACGTCAAAGCCCCGCTGTTGTAATCGTCGCCCGTATTTCCGACGCCGTCGATGCCAGTTACCGCGTTGGTAATCGTAATCGGCGCCCCGCCGCCTGTCGGCGTGAGCGTAATTGTCCAGGTGATTGTGTAGTCTTTCGGGTCAAATAGATCCGAGGCGGTGAAGCTTACCGTATAGCCGGTGCAACTTACGGTGGCATCGGCCGTGAGCAATTTGTTGGCGTGAGCCGGAGCAGCCCCAAGCGTAAAAATCCCAATTCCTAACGTCAAAACCATATACAGAAATAGCCGTGTTGTTCGCCTCGACATCTTCTTTCCTCCGTACTAAACGAAACTCATTTCGACATTTGTTTTCCGGGCTGCGCCGAAGCGGCTCGAAGAACCGGCCTTAGATACGGCAATTACAAGGCAGTGTCAAGGTAAATGCACACCGCAAGCGGGTTTGGTGAGTAATGGTACGTCAAAACAATTTGGGAATTGTCGAGGATGACGGGCGGAAGCTGAACGAGTGGCCAATTGCCACTCGCCGGCGCTTCCTTGGGACACAATAAACTGGAGCCGAATAGCGCCAAAATAGAAATACTCGCCGGGAATTCCGGCGAAGCCCGACTTGACCATGGCTTACTACTTCGGCTGCGGAACGATTCGCAGATACGGCCGCGGAGCCTTCCATCCGTTCGGATATTTCTGTTTGGCCTCGTCCTCCGTCACCGAGGGGAGAATGATAACGTCTTCGCCATTTCTCCAATTCACCGGAGTGGCCACTTTGTGTTTGGCGGTGAGCTGCATAGAATCGACAACGCGCAATACTTCGTCGAAATTGCGGCCGGTGCTCATGGGATAGGCCAGCATCAGTTTGATCTTCTTATCCGGGCCAACGACGAATACAGTGCGCACGGTGGCGTTGGTAGCGGCGGTGCGCCCTTCGGAAGTATTCCCTGCGTCGGCGGGCAGCATGTCATAGAGCTTGGCGATCTTCAGTTCCGGATCGCCAATCATGGGATAGGTCACCTTGTGGCCCTGAGTTTCTTCAATGTCTGCGGCCCACTTTCCGTGACTGCTCACCGGGTCCACGCTCAATCCAATGATTTTGCAATTGCGCTTATCGAATTCCGGTTTCAGTCCGGCCATGTAACCCAGTTCCGTGGTGCACACGGGCGTAAAGTCCTTGGGGTGTGAGAACAAGATTGCCCAGCCGTCGCCGATCCATTCGTGGAAGTTGATCGTGCCCTGGGAAGTTTCGGCGGTGAAATTCGGTGCTTCGTCGTTTATGCGCAGCATGTGGTGCCCTCCTGATGGAACACTCGTGTCCGGGAACACATATTCCCGATTCTTGCCCTGTATTTATACGAGTGAAGCCGTTGATGTGTTGAGTTGCAAATTCTAGAAGCAAAGCGGGCAATTTGCAACTTGATCTGGCATGCTCGATCTTTGTAGAAATCCATACTGGCCGCCCGCATTGCGCTCTCCTTTTGGCCACCATTGGGAATCCAGAACGCGATGAAAAGTTGGCAGGAATAGTCCGGCTCTACGAGGTGATCCCGCACCAGCACTCTGGCGATTAAGTCCATTATTGCTGAAATCTCATTGACAGCAGCGACTAGCTGTCCTATCGTCAGCGAATCCGGAGGAAATTAATTGCGAAAGATAATTGCAGCCGCGTTGCTCTTAGTGTGCGTGTTCTGGGGAATCAGCCGCGCACAAGAACCGCACAAAATTGATTTCGGGCGCGACGTGCAGCCGATCTTCAAAACACGTTGTGTCGGATGTCACGGTCCCGCACAGCAAAAAAACGGATTCCGTCTAGATCGCCGAAGTGATGCAATGCGCGGCGGCACGATTGCTGTGATTGGTCCCGGAAATAGCGCGGGCAGCCGCCTGTACAATCGGCTCACGGGAGGCGAATTTGGTCTGCAGATGCCGCCGACCGGTCCGCTGAGTGCCGCGGAAATCAACATTATTAAAGATTGGATTGATCAGGGCGCGGAATGGCCGGACACGCTTTCCGGCGAAACGCCACCGCCGCCACCGGATTTAGTCGCTGGACAAATGACGGATGCGCTGCGACGAGGCGATCATCAAGCTTTTCAAAAGTTGCTGCACGATGAACCCGGCCACATCAATAAGAAAGGCCCAGCCGGATCCACTCCGCTGATGTATGCGGCGCTATACGGCGACATCGAATCCGCTCGACAACTTCTGAAAATGGGCGCCGATCCCAATCTTCAAAATGAAGCAGGCGCGACAGCGCTGATGTGGGCGACTGATAATTTGGAAATGGTAAGCCTATTGGTAGAACATGGCGCGGACGTAAACGCGAAATCCAGCGATTCGCGGACGCCATTGCTAATCGCGTCCGGCCGGTATGGCGCTGCGCCAGTTGTGAAGTTCTTGCTGGATCACGGCGCAAACCCTTCTGCACACTCCCCTGCCTTGTTCGACGTCACCACGCCGCTCTCCGAGGCGGCGTATGTTGGCGACGAAACTGTTGTGCGGATGCTCATGGCGCGCGGGGCTGACGTGAAGGCCGCAGGGATAAATCCGTTGGGCATGGCGATCCTCGCGCGATGCTCAGGGTGCACCGATCTATTGATGAGCTCGGCCGACAAGGAAAACTTGAGCATGCAGGCGTTGATTAATTCCCCGCCGCTGGGAAGTACGCACGCAATCGAAACGTTGTTGGATCACGGCGCCGATGTGAATGCGAAGGATCCGGACGGGAACACGTTGCTCATGCTTGTGTCGGCTTGCGATGAAGCTTCGGTGGATACCGTCAAGCGAATGATTGCCGGCGGTGCGGATGTGAACGCGAAAAATCCGCATGGACAAGCGGCGCTTGATTTCGCGAGAGCGCGCGGAAAAACGGCGGTCGTGGATTTGCTAGTCTTGAATGGCGCAAAGGATTCCGACAAAGCCGCGGTGCTAAAATTGGATTTCAAGCCGGCAGGGTCGGTTCGGGAAGCGATTCAAAGAAGCATTCCGCTTTTGCAGCACACGGACGAGACGTTCGCACAAAAATCGGGATGCATCTCCTGCCATAACAACACATTTACTGCGGTGACGGTCTCCAGCGCCAGAGAAAAACAAATTCCCGTAAACGAGAATATCGTTCACGGGCAGATGAAGACGTTCGGAACCTATGTCGAGAGCTGGCGCGAACGCGCTTTGCAGGGCGTGGGAATTCCTGGCGATTCTGACACGATGAGCTACCTTTTGGTCGGATTGGCGGCGCAACATTATCCGTCAAACGTATCCACCGATTCGATTGTGCGCTATGTGAAAAATCATCAGAGGCCGGATGGAAGTTGGGTAATCCTGGCGCATCGGCCACCAATCGAATCGAGTGATATTGAAGTGACGGTGAACTCGATGCGCGCGATGCAGCTGTACGCCCCACCAACACAGCGCGCGGAATACGACCGTGCCGTTCATCTTGCGGCCGACTGGATTGCACAAGCGCAGCCACGAAATAACGAAGATCGCGCGTTCAAAATTTTGGGGTTGGCGTGGGCGAAAAAAGATCAGCGAAGTATTCGCGTGGCGGCGCAGGCGCTTACCGTGGAACAACGACCTGACGGCGGCTGGGCACAGATCTCTTCCCTGCCGAGCGACGCGTACGCTACAGGAGAAGCGCTGGTAGCATTGCGGGAAAGTGGCGCGATGACTGTTTCCGATCCAGTTTACAAACGCGGAGTACAATTCCTGATGAGCACGCAACTCGCGGACGGCTCATGGTACGTAAAGAGTCGCGCGATTCGGATTCAGCCCTTCTTCGAGAGCGGATTTCCCTATGGGCGTGATCAGTTCGTCTCCGCTGCCGGTACGAACTGGGCCACGCAGGCACTAACATTGGCGGCGCGCTAGGGAGCCACGCGGCGAGGCTATTTCAAGTAGGCGTGATTACACCGAACCTGCATTTACTTTACCTCGCTCCGGCGCGTCCATAAGTTTCGCGCGCGCCCCGCACTTGGATTAAACTATCCGGCACTATGACCTACTATCTGTTGAAGACTGAGCCTTCGGAGTATTCTTTCGCGGAGCTGCAGAAGGATAAGAAGACGGTTTGGGACGGCGTGACAAGTCCGGCAGCGGTGAAGCACATGCGCGAAATGAAAGCTCCGGCCCGGCTCATTATTTATGAAACTGGAAGCCAGAAACGCGCGGTCGGAACGGCTACCGCGGTTTCCGTTGATCCCACCGATCCGAAGAATCCAAAACTGGAAATAGAAGTGGGGAAACCACTCGACAAGACAACCACGCTCGCAGAGATTAAAGCGAACGAGCTTTTTGCGGGTTCGCCTTTGGTGCGCGAAGGGCGGCTTTCGGTCGTACCGCTAACCAAGGAACAGTACGAGGCACTGGCCGGGCGGTAACGTTTAGGTTGCTGGATGCCGCTCGCTGCAAGCTCCTGCGTCAGAGAATTTCTATTGGAGGAATGGTATGGCAACGCTGATCGAGAAACCGTCGATCGTTCAGGCGGCGGGAAATAAACCGAAGGAGATTGCCGAATTCGTCGGGCTCGTCAATACCGCAACGGAAGACGTCAGCATTGCGCACATGAAAAGCCCCGCCGGCTGGCTTGAGCCGGGGCAAACTCCGGAGTTCGACGAATATACTTTAGTGTTGCGTGGCGTGCTTCGCGTCGAAACCCGCGCGGGAACTATTGACGTAAAATCTGGCCAGGCGATTCTGGCCCGCAAGGGTGAGTGGGTGCGTTACAGCACTCTAGAAAATCAGGACGCTGAGTATGTTGCCGTGTGCGTGCCGGCATTTTCTCCGAAACTGGTTCGACGGGACGAATGATTGTTCTCAGCAAAGGATGACAGAAATCGCGCGATCGCTCCGACATATCGACACATTGCTGTCGAATTATAAAAACTGAGGAGAGAACCCATGTACGACATGAAGAATCTGAGCAAGCTCAAAATGATTGAGGCCAACGCGCCCGACGCAATGAAAGCGTTTGTCGCCTTCGACAAGGCAGCGCTATCCGCGGGAGCGATTCCTGCGAAGTATAAAGAATTGATGGCACTCGCTGTTGGATTTACGACACAGTGCCCGTATTGCATCGAAATTCACGCGAACAAAGCGCGAGAGGCCGGAGCTTCGGATCAGGAAATCTCCGAGGTGGTGTTTGTTGCGGCAGCATTGCGCGCAGGCGCGGCGCTCACGCACGGTACGCACGCGCTAAAAAGCGTCTGAGCTGCGTTCTCGAGCGTGTACGACAGATCGTTCGAGATGCTTAATTCATTCCCTACAACTGCGCCGCGTTTCCTCTCAGGACGCGTTCCGCAATCTCATTAACGCGGCATAGCGGGCGGTCCATAGAACGTCAGTTGCGCGCCGTAGAATTCAAACGGGCGCTATTTTGTGGTGAAACCGAATACACATGCGGGCCTACATGGCCCTGGAACGGGAAATACCGTAAACGCTGTATGCATCCGGGGCTCGCGGCAAGGTAAAGTCCCAGACTGTGTGGGATATCCGACATTCCTGTGTTGCGGCGAAATCGTGGCGCGTATTCTGATTGCAGACGATTCTGAAGTAATGCGCAAGCAGCTTGCCGCTGTGATCCGCGATCACCCCGGCTGGATCGTTTGCGGAGAGGCCGCAAACGGTGTAAGCGCCATTCTGAAGGCGCACGAACTGAAGCCCGATCTGGTCATCATGGATCTTGTTATGCCCATGCTCGATGGGCTGCAATCTTCCGCGGAAATTGCGAAACTTCATCCGACAATCCCGATTGTGATTTACAGCATGCATCTGCTGCCTGAATTTGAAGTGGAAGCAAAAAAATATGGAGTTTGGGCGCTGGTTTCGAAGGCGGCAGAGCAAAGTTTGTTGATCGAAACAATAGAACGTCTTCTCACTGCCTCACCGTCCCAGCTTCCGTTGGATACGAGCGATTCGAGCGCGGAGGCGAGCGTAAGCCAGTCAGCAGAGGCGCCGGCCGGGGGCATTCTGGATTCGGCAATGCCCGCGAAGCTCGCTGCTGATCCCGATTAATGGCAGACTGAGCGAAGAATTCCTTCTCAGGGCTTCCCCGCAAATACTTGCATTCCCGCGAAAAAAAAGTTTATTCTCGGTCGTACTTCGCGAGCTATTCCAGTTCTGACCGCTGCGAACCGCCCTCGCCGGATCGCAGGAGTTTTGGCGATCTCATGAGGTGCAGGGATGTGCGCACAGGCTTTGCCAGGCGAACGTACCGGTCCCGACGGAAAAGCCGTTGCCAATAAAGTTTTGCTTTCGCTGACGCCGCGGCAATTTAGGCTGGTGCGCCCGCGTCTTCGAGCGCAGACGCTTTCCCACCACGATATTCTCCACGAATCCCAGCACAAGGTGGATTGGATTTACTTTCCGAATGACGGATTGATCTCTCTGGTCGTGGTGATGACGAACGGAAAGACCGCCGAGGCTGGAGTCGTGGGGAATGAGGGGGTCGCTGGTCTGGAAGGCGCGTTCGGATTAAAGCGAAGCCCGATTCGCGAAATTGTTCAGATTTCGGGCAACGCTTATCGGATGGCCGCGGAAAAGCTCCAAAAGATATTTCAGTCGGATCCCGAAATTCTGCTTCGTTTCAGCCGTTTCGCAATCATCAATCGCATGCAAGTATCGCAGACGGCGGCCTGCAACCGTTTGCACGAAGTGGAAAAACGGCTGGCGCGCTGGCTACTGATGACACAGGATCGCGTGCAGTCGGGCCTGATTCCGATGACGCACGACTTTCTCGCAACGATGCTGGGCACCGACCGAGGCAGCGTGACCACTGCAGCAGGTGTTCTGCAAAAACAAAACATCATCGAATACACCCGTGGAGCGGTGAGGGTGCTGAATAGGAAAGCGCTCGAAGAATGCTCCTGCGAATGCTACGGACTGATACGCGAATACAACAACGAGATTATTCGTTAGGTTGAGCAGGCCGGCGAGCGCGCCTTCATCGCATCGTTGATGAGCCTAGTCAATTCATCCCGTACAACTGCGCAGCGTTTCCTCTCAAGACGCGTTGCGCTATTTCTTTCGCGCGATCTTGAGTGATAATTCCTTCGCGCAACATATCCGACAAAACTATCGCCAGCGCGCGGCGCGCATTGCGGGAGGCGATTAAAATTGTCTCTTCCCAATCGAGTCCAGGGCCAAACGGCCCAGCGTCTGACCCAAACATGACGTGCTCGGGCATCATCTCCAGCCACGGTCGCAGAATTCGCGCCAACTCCGCGGGAGACCAGTAGAACTCCAGCACGGACATATCAACGTACACATTTGGTTTAATAATGAGCGCCGAGACGCTTCGCTCCTTCGGCGGATTTCCGTGCAACACTACGAAATTCGTTTTACGCAAATCCGGATCGTTAAACATTCGAGAGAGCAACATCGCGTCCGCACCGGAATCATCAAAGAATTCTCCGCATCCGCTGCCGGTGTGAATATGCACGGCAAGACCAAGCTTGCCGGCTTCGAGTGCAATCTGTTTGAATAGAAAATCCTGAAGCGTCTTGTATTCTGCCGCCGTGGGCCTTGCGGTTGAGGTCGGATTTCCTGCCGCATATTTAGCATAGACGCGCGACGCTTCGGCGAGCGACGCCGGCGCAAAATCCAGGGCCCTCAGGTATGCGGCCTCAAACTTCACCGCTACCGCGCCCGAGGACTTTTGTTTCTGTAATGTAGGGCGCACAACCTTCTCCAGATATAGATCGAGTGTCGCCGGAATGGAGCCGAATCCCGAGTCTCGCAGATATGTGTGAAGAAGGTCTTCCGCCATGCCGAACAAAGCCCGGCGATCCGGATTCGCAGCTTTCGATGCGCCGTTATTCATCGGGAATAGCAGCGCGTCCTCATATGGCACCCAGCGAATTTGTGGGGCCTTCATTTCGGGGGGCATCGATGTCCGGTTCGCGAATGCAGATTCGAGAGACGCCTTCTCCATAACCCACGCGTAAAATCCAGTGCCATGTTCTTTGCGGGCGGCAAGTTCCAGGGAAGTGATATTTTTTATTTCGGCGTCATCACCGGTCTTCGCGTCAAATCCGTAGAGCGTTTTGTAAGCCCACTGTTGATCGGCATTGAAGCGAAAATTCGCAGGCGGCAGGCCGACTGCCGGAGGAAGAACGTCGCAGCGGAGTTGGTCATACCCTTTGTCGTGATCGCGATCGAGCGCGGTGATGTGCGAATGATTGTCGATGGCCTTGATGGTATCTATGTAGCGGACAATTTCCGGATTTGGTTCCTGCGCGAAGGTCGGCGCGCAAACAACAAACATCGCGGCGATCACCAAATGAGCTCGAATCATTTCTCCTCACATAGGTTCTAAATCAAATGCTCGATCTTCACGTTCTTTTCAGCGTACTCGCGCCCCACTTCCCTCAATGCCGGGATGGCGTTGACCGCGTCGAGTTTTGCCAATTGCGATCCAGAGCTCAACAATTTTTTCGCTTCTTTTCCCATGTACGAACGGTTGTAACGAACGTAACTAAACCATTTGCGGCCCGGCAGCGGCATTCCAACCATGTCACCAATTTCTGAATCTATTTCTTCGCCGAATAGACATTCACCCAGGCAGCGACAAAGATAATCCTGCTCCAGTGCCACCCCCTGCATCAGCGCCGCCGGAATGCGCGGAAGCTGATAGCCGAGCCACATTTGTTTTGCCTTGGTATGGAACGCGGCGGAGGTTACTCGAATCGTTCCTATGGAAATCAGGCGAATTTTGTCCGCGCCGGTTTCCCAATTCACGTTGTACGCAGGCAACACCGCCGTTAGCGCTGCGATCAACGCTGGATTGTTGTAAGGAGTGATTGCACCGTCGACAAAAATGTGAAGATTGCCTCCCAGCGTGATTTGTTCGGGATCGAAATATACGGGCGCGGCAGTACTGGCCCTCACCACTTTCCAAAGCGGCACGTTCAAATTGCAATCCGCAAGTTTGGAATTGTTGTACATCGCGTTCGGGTTGTTCGTGACCGGCCAGGCGGATCCGGTGGTCTGATTGCGCAGCACAATAAGTAAAAGTGTTTTGAGCCGCTTTGTGCTTAGCAACGCCGGAACTTTTCCTTCGCCATCTTCCGAAAAGAGACGTTGCAGCATGTCAGAGATGGGCTGGGCTTGGTAGCGCGCCATGAACACGCGCTTGAACGGCCGGTACCACGGAAAACGTTGGAACATTTTCTTGCCGTTTTCCACGTACATTTCCATTACGGATTCGACGTCCATGCCCCAGCTGAGGCAAGTGGCAATGATGGCGCCGGTGCTGGTGCCCGCGAAAAAATCGAATTGGTCGGAAAGCACCAGCGAAGGATTCCCGGTGTGCTTGCGCAACATTTCCTGTATGCGCAGAAGAATTTCGAGCGTGAATACACCGCGGATTCCTCCACCATCCAAACTCAGAATTCTTTTCATAAGGTTACTTTCGCGGCAGCTTACGATTCCGAATCAGCGAACGCCACTCGATCACTTCTGCCAGCAACGCTTTCTCCACTCTGCTAGCGATGCTCAGCACCGTGGACCATGTTCGCGCGGCGGCGATTTGTTTATCCCACAGCACAAGCAGGTCGTGCAACTCGCGATACCGCTCTCGGCGGCGGCGCCAATCGTTCACAATCAGCAAGGCGCCGGCGACTGTCGCAATCTGAAAACAAACCGTGCCGGCTAGCGCGATACCGTTCAGCCAACCGCCAAATGCGTGTTTCAACCAGTACGAACCGAGCAGCATCCAAAGGTTCATGCACAAACCAAATAACACGGCAATCGTCACAGTGCGTTTGTAATGACGCGTCTTTCGATCGGAATGCGCGGCGTTCTTCGAAAAATATTCAATCTGATTCTGAATCCTCTCTTCACTATACGTTTTCCTGAAATCCTCCAGGCTTGTGCGTCCAGGCGCGCCGTCTGATAATTTCAAAAAGTTTAGGGACGCTAGCGTTCCGGTAAGATCCGGAATTATTTCAGGTCCGATCACTTGGTACGGGCCGGGCGTTCTCCACAGCGCCAGCACGGAGCGGCAAATTTCCGCAGCCGTGCGGATTCTTGTCCATCGAATTTGGCGCGCGTTCAACCTCATCGCCATGGGAAGAGCGGCGGTCATCAGTCCAAGCGCGGCGCCGATACTCACCAGCGCGCCGCTATTATCGGAAAATGCGAACGCAGCCGTGCAAACTGCCGCGCCTGCTGTGCAGAGGATCGGTATCGCCGCCAGCCGGCGAAGTTGCGGAGCGGCGTGACTTGCGCTTTCGTCAATTTTCAAGAACCAGGAACGAACCAAACCAAGTGGCGTTTTCGGTTCCGGATTCGCGGTGGGATCCGGCAGGCCATTGAGGAAATCCAATTCGGGATCGATGAATGATTCCTTCTCAGGATGAAAATGCTGTACTTCTCCGGTGACGCTGTGAATCCAGACGACGGGCCGCTCTTGGTACTTCGCAAAAGTGAACACATCTGCTGTTCCCCCCAGCCCCTGTGAGGGCATTCCATCCCACAAAGCCAGCAGCATTTGAGTCTGCTGAACTGTTTCCACGCCGCATTCGTAGTAGCGTTCCTCTTTGGTCTCGCCGCTGCCAATCACTTCCACGGAGATAGCGCGCTGCATCACCGACTCGGCGCGGCTCCACGTTTGCTCGTCGAAGTCTTCGCGAAATTGCTCTTTCGGCGCTGGCAGAAGTATGCGAATCGGCAATCCGATTTGGATACATGATTCAGCGAACAGCAAGTCTCCGCCCGCCGCAGTTGAGCAAACGCCATAAACAGTCTTATCGGTCTTCGACTTGAAGTCTTGTAGGAATTTCAGGATACACGCGCGGGATTTGGATTCGTCCGGCAGATTGCGGTGACCGGTAAAACCGATGGCCACCGTCGAGGGCAGTACAATCGAATGCGTGGATGCCGCGACTGAAGAATCTGCGTTTGACACTTGCGCCGGGCCTGGCATGCTCGGCTTATTGCGTTCGCAATTGCAAAATTTGCTGCACGGGGAACTTGGAAATATCCACGGTCACCAGCGAAACCAGCTGCGTGATGATTCGGAAATTATCCCGGTTCCAAGATGATGCCTTCAAAGGGTCATCCGCTTTTTGATCGGCAACCATATATGACGTGCCCATATAGTCCAGCTGAACAAGAGAGGGCGTCAGCGACTTCTCGTCATGCCGGTTCCATTTGAGAGTGAGTAGCGGCTGCATCTCCACGGCGGGAATTGGATCCTGAAGCGGATCTGCTTTCGCCAACGCCATTAAACCTTCGAACGTATCCTCTTCTTGAGCCGCAGCGGCCATCATTCCAATTAGAGACCGCATTACCAGTTGTGCGGAACCGTGAGGATTCTGGGCGGAGTTCGACGCGTCCTTGGGAGTTGAATTCTCAAGGATTCCAAATCCCAAGCCATTTGAATCCAGAATTTGAAGAGTCGGGTCCAGCGACCTGACCTTCGCAAGCTCGGGCATATCAATTTCAATTTCATAAGATTTTACGTTGCTGGGATGATCTTTGTCGCCTTTCAGGTACCCCGGCGACAATTTAAATTTCGGCACCGTGACCATCTGACCGAGTTGCCAGGTATCGGGGTTCTTGGGATCCTGCTGCCAAACTAAATTCTTCGCAAAAGCGTCAGAAATATCTTTGGCCTGAGGAGCGTTTTTTGTGTCGGTGAATTTAACGCCGGTAGCGCTGATCGGAGAGAACTGCTGGTCGGCTGAGAACACTAAATGTCCGCGCCGCTGCAAATGATAGCAGAGAGCACTGATTCTCAAGAAAGTCAGATAGCTGTCCTTATTGCTGGCGGACGCCACGTTGCGAATCACTTGAACTTGATCACTGTTGGGGTCCGGCCGGTATTCGATGTGGTCCACCATTAGACGCAACAACTGGTCCACGCGCCATCCCTGCTGAAAGAGAACGTAGAAAAGTTCAGCGGGCATGGGCTTCAAAAGTTGTTGCGCGGTCGCATCATCGTTCACAGGAATGAACGTAAAAGTCGGATCTTTTTCGTATAGAAGCGATGGTGTCCCGCCACCGCCCGCGCCAGCTGGATATCCAGTCGGGCTGTAGGTGCCGTTGCCGTTCACCGAGGCCTGCATGCGGTACTGGCTGGAAATTTGCCCCATCTTAAAAAAATATGTTGGGTGGTGTTGATTCAGCCGCGCCAGATTCAACAACATCTGACGATTGGAACTTCGCGCATAGGCATCTTCGTATTGCTTATAGTCGACGCGGAGACTTTTCGCTGCGCACCCAGAGAGCATCAGTATCGACACGCAGACCAGCACCAGGAAACCCGACGTTGCCCAGGTCATTCTTGCTGACTGAACGTTCGGACTTTGGGAATCGGAACGATATGTCATTTTGTTTTCCATGGTTTTTCCGGTGAGCCGCATTCTATAGAGAGAGCAGGGCGATGACAATGAAAACCTTCCGCGTTATTTTACAGGGGCTTTGAGTAGCGCGCGGAGGCGTGGGAATGCCGGGTTGGTGATTCCAGCCTTGGAGAGATCGTCAAAATCGGTGAGGATCGCGTCTTCCCATTTTTCGTCCGAGTTGGCGAAGACTTTTTCGCCGCGATGTCCAAGATAGACCGCCTCAGCTTCTTTGCTGCGGCCAAGGAAAAGTAGCGCATGCGCGCGATTTGTTTGGGCGGCCAGATCCTTCGGATCCAGCTTCATGGCTTCGTCACTCGACGCCAGCGAGCCTGCAAAATCACGGTTGAAAAGTTGATACCACGCCAGCCCAACGTCTGCGCCAGATAATGAGTTCGACCACGCGGCGTCATGCTTCGGTTGACGTTGCAGCCACGCGATATAAGTCTTCTGCGCATCTACCGCTTCCTTCCAGCGCTCCAACTGTAAGTACACGTTGCCAATGCGACTCAGGGCGTTCTCGTCATTTGGATTCGACTTTAATTCTTGCGTGTAGCGCGCCAGCAGCCGTTCGCTTGCCGCGCGGTGCATCAACGCGCGAATGTGAGCAACCTCGGGATTTGTAAATCCTTCGTTCTCAAGCGAAGAGAGGTCATCCAGGACGCCTTCGTCCCATGCTTGATTGTTGGCCATTTTCTTTCCGATGTTGGCCGTGTATACCGCTTCTGCTTCTTTTTCGCGGCTCAGAAACAGCAGCGCGTGGGCGCGATTCATGGTGGCCGCGGGTTCTGTGGAATCCAGCTTTAGTGCTTCGTCGGTGGATGTGAGCGCTCCCGCGAAATCTCCGCTTAATAATTGATACCAGGAAAGCGAGGTGTAGGCTCCCTCTAGGGTACTCGTCGCATCAGCGTCGTGCTTATTCTCGCGCAGGAGATGAGCAATCCGATTCTTTGTCGCGCCGGCGGCGTCTCGATTTCGCTGCAAATTGTAGTAAACCCCGGGCAGATAACGCAGCGCGGTCTCGTCATTGGGATTTGTTTTCAGCGTTTGCAAATACTGCCCCAGAAGCCGTTCGTACTCGGGCCGCCGCAACAGTCCGCGAATGCGCGTCAGCTCGCGGTTCGTAAGCCCTTCATTTTCTAGAGACGTGAAGTCCGCGAGAACCGCGGCCTCCCAGAGTGAGTCTCCCGATCCATCCATTTTCCTGCCGATATTGCCGACGTAAATCTCTTCGGCTTCACGATTTCGGCCAAGGAACATCAGAGAGTGAGCTCGTTGCGATTCGGTGAAAAGGTGATCGGGATCCAGTTTTCTCGCTGCGTCACTGGAAGCCAGCGCGCCCGCAAAATCTCGCGTAAAAAGTTGATACCAGGAGAGAACGTCCAGCGTGTCCCTTACGCTCGCTGATTTCGAAGAATCGGAATCTGGCTTAGCTTCCATGAACGTGAGCAGATGTTTTTCGGCTTCGACAGCATCGGCCCAACGCTTGGCTTTGTAATAGAGATACGGAAGTTGCTTCAACGATTTTTCGTCATTTGGGTTCTGGTTTAGCTGGCTCTCATCCTCCGCCATATTTCGCTTATCTTGCTGAGCGGTCATCAGACTTCCGATGCGTTCAGCGTCCGGGCTGGTAACCCCTTCCTTGCGCAGAGCGGCGTAATCGCCGAAGACGGAGTCCTCCCAAATGAGGTTGGCCGTCGAATTCATTTTCTTACCGCCATTGGCGAGGAAAACTGCTTCCGCTTCTTGAGTTCGGCCCAGGAAAAGAAGCGCGAGCGCGTGTTCCTCCACGGCGCTCATATCGGCGGGATTCAACTTCGTGATTTCGTCAGTGGTGGCCAGCGCACCGGAAAAGTCTCGACTGAACAATTGGTACCACGCGAGCAGCGCGAGAGCATCGCGCAATGACGTGGCCTTTGTGGGAACGGCGTCCGGCTCATCCTTCAAATATGCCACCCAGTTTTTCTGCGCATCGACGGCATCTTTCCAGCGCTTCGTGCCGTAGTACATTGCCGGAACCAGGCGCATGTTCTTTTCGTCCTTCGGATTTGCCTTCAGGGCGCTCAGAGCTTTGGCAAGGTCCCGTTGAGGTTTTTCCTGATTGAGTGCCTCCATCCTTTGCTTGACGCGAATCCCACGATCAAAAACGTCGAGAGAAACGGGCAGTTCCTTCTCAATCTGCCGGGACTGCTGATACGTCGCGTCGCCGTTACGTGCCACGTGAAAACTTGCTTCCCACAAAGTGTTGCCGTATTGAATTGTTCCGATTGCTTGCCACTCTTTGTCAGAGCTTGGCTCCAGCAACAGCGGTTTGATTTTTCCCGCAACGCTCTCGCGCAGAGAGCCGGGAGCTGAATCGAGCCAATCAATATCTTCCGGGCGATCGATCAGCCGCCAGCGTCCGTGGTCGGCCTCCACCAGCGTGCCGACCCAGAAGCACAAATACGAAAGCGCGCGATCGGGTGTGTCGAGTTTAGGAGCAGCCGTCTTGTTCAGCTGTTCGACGGTTGCGGTGGCTTCCAACAGAGTCCACTCCGTTCCACGCTGCACGAATGTGACAATCCCATCCTTGTCGTTAGGCAACTTAACTTCTGCTTCGTAAAGGGCCGCGTCATCGTAGAAGTCCAAGGGAATTCTGCGAATTCCCTGCACTTGTTCAGCTGTCACGTTCTTATCGATGGCCAGCAGGTGCTGTATGGGGGCAGCGCGCTCAGCGGCGGTCAGGATACGCCAGACGCCGGGCATTATTGTGGGCAGTCCCCAGACAGCCTGTTTCTGGTTGCGATCGAGTAATTTCGATGCATCAGTACGAGCGGCCAAATCATCGATTCGATGGAGCAGCGCTTGCGATGCCGCCGGCGTCAGAGTTAATTGCGGTGAGGCTGTGGCGGGTTTATCCGTGACCGCTTTGCGGATTCGTGTGAGCCTGTCCTGGTAAAATTTAAGGTTGCTGTTCAGCGTATTGCCCGAATAATCGTACTGCAGCGCTTTCCAAACTGAATCGAACGCGCGCTCCAATTCATTGAGCGCCTTTTCCAGATCGCCGCGGTCATACCAAAGATCCGAAATTCTGCTTTGCACGACCGCTTGTTTGCGAATCAGTTCCGTATCGTCCGGCCGAAGTGCGAGCGCCTTGGTCAGCGCGTCCGAGGCAAGGGCATATTCGACGGAAGCCTTCTCATATTCGTGGGTTGCCTCGTACTCGTCGCCGAGGGCGCTCAGCGCGACATCGTGGCGGCCATAGTTCACTGCCGTCGGCGCCATCTTCACCAGCAGAGCCGTTCCGCTTACGTCTTGCTGGAAGGCCGCGATCGCTTTCGCCGGCTCGCGCATGCTGCGCTCCAGATATCCAATTCGCTGGTGCATGTCCGACTTTTCCTGAATGATTGTCGGATCATCCTTCGCAATCACATCCAGCGGCTCCAGCGCTTTGAACGCCTGAGAATAGAAATCCAGCGCCTCGTTGTCGCGCTGCATTGCAACATCCTGGTTCTGCTTGTCTGCGCCTTTCCGGCGAGCCTCGTCGGCCTGTAGCACTCGCAAATAACCTTGCCTCGCTGCGGCCAGCGCGACGTCATCATCGAAGATAAGAACCGACGGCGCCGAAGCGCGGTTTTCCTGGAATAGTGTTCGAGCCTGGGTGTAAATATTGAAGACGGTGTTCAAATCGTTGGACGCATCCGGGGATTGCGAATGCATCGATGCTTCCAGATCGCCGAGGGAGAGCAGCGCGAGTCCGCGCACAACCGCAGCGCGAGTCCACAATTTCTGCTGCTCGTTTAGTTCTTTTGAAGATGCCTGCGCTTGCTTCAGAAATTTCTCAGCGGCCACCAATTCGCCCTGGTCGTAATGGACCAGACCCAGCGCGCGCTGTATTCGAGTAAGCCCCAAACGCCACTCGCGGTTTTCCGCATCGCGTCTGCACAAATCCTCAGCCGTTGCTTCTGCCTGCTCGAATAGACCCTTGGCTTCGTCGTACTGCTCCAATCGCAGCGCGGTGAAACCTTGCGAATAACTAATCTCAGTTGAAAGCGTTTTCCATCGGATGTTGCCCGGATCATGCGTCAGCAACTGACCCACTAGATCGTTCGCTTTTGAAATGTAGGGTTGCGCCTTCAGGTCATCCGCCAGACTCAGCCACAAGCCTCTCAGCGACAGCACTTCCCAGTAGAGAGCTTCGTCACTGGTTGACCCGCTCCTTTGGATGAATTGAGCGGCGATTCCGTAATGGTTTCGCGCGTCGTCATATTTGTATTCATCAATTGCAATTTCACCAAGTCCAATGTGCGACAAAGCAAATACGCGCGCCATATCCTGTTTCGCATCAGGATCCGCGGAAGCGGAAGCAAGCTTCAGCGCTTCCTGAAAGCATTGTGTGGCCGGGTTCAAGTCGCCTTTTGCCAGCAGGCCTACTCCACGAACATAAAGAGCGCCTGCGCGCGTTTCTGCCAGGTGATCCTCAGCGTTTCCCGGACCGGTACGCCCGCTTACCAGTTCCATCGCGCGATTTGCATACGTCAGGCCTTCATCGTAGTGGCCCACTTGATACAGCGCCGCGGCCGCTTGCTCCAGAAATCGCGCATGCGGAAGATCTATATCGTTTTGCGAAGTGTGCCCGCTCGAAAGTGTAATGAACGAATTGTCTGTGATCTGAATGATATTAATGACCGTCGCCGTGGGCACGCGCATATCGAATAGCGACCCCGCCGCCGCAACCTGCTCCTTAAAATTCTTCTCGTTCTCCTCTCGCACCGACTGCAATTCCGTATCCTTGCGGTGCTCCCCGGCTTCGGCGGCCAGCATTGCTTGATGCTCGGTTTCCAACCTCTGCGCGGTGGCTTTTGCCAAGAGCTCGTTCGTCTTCGCTTGTCGGTAATAGCGGAAAGACACATAAAACGCGAAGAGCGCAATTACAAAAAGCAAACCAAAACCGGTAACCATCACTTGTGATCTGCGTAACTGGCTTCTAACTTGCGCTTCGCGTTCGGCCGCAGCGTGCTCCCTTTCCTTCGCGGCGTCAGCCTGGATGCGCTGTTCGCGCACCGCGCGGCTGCGCGATGCCGGATCGGTCAGCGAATCATGCGTCAGTTCCAGCCAGATCACACCCGCGCGTTCTTCGCGGTGCAGCAGCCGGCGATTCACCAGTACATCGAAGTCCGCTTCGGGTAAGCCAAGTTTCTTCGCGTCGTCCAGCGCGGCGCGATCGCGATACCCGGAACTAGTTAGCAGACGGTCTTCTACCCAATCGCGCACCCGGGGATCCACACCCTCGAAGGTGCGCTCGTAAAAATCCTTCATTATTTCTTCGCGTTCGGCGGTCAGTAGGTCCGCTGTAATGCGTGATTGGCCTCGCGATATGCGGCTGTAGTTGAGCCCGTCGCAAACTACGCTCAGAAGCGCAGGATCCACATCGCGCTGTTCCAGTGCGCTCGACGAACGCTTCAAACGCGATGTGGAAACGAAATCAACAATGTCGCGCGCTACCGAGGGATCTACAACGTCCGACCCGGCGCGCTGCACAACTTCCAGCGCTTGTTGCCCGGTCATTCGTTCCAATCGGAAGCGATTGGGCAGCAACGACGGCATGCGTTCGCGCCAGGGATCGAGATCCGCCAGAAAATCCTCGCGCAAGGTAATTACAAATTTCACCGATTGCTTTTTCAGGTCGTAACGAAGAGCGTCATCCGGATTTGCTTCCAGCCGTTCGCGAACGGCATCGGGCGGACGGTGCTCAAGCAGTGATTCCAGTTCTTTCTGAAATTCTGCGACGCGCGCGTTGGATTTTTCGCTGCGATGGCCGAGCGTAAAAATTTCTTCAAATTGATCCAACACCACTACCGGCGTCAAAAGTCGATTGCGCGGCCCCCAGAAATCCACATCTCTCCGGTGAAAATATTCCCAAAGTGTTTCGTTCGGCGCCGACCGCGGGCCCTTAATCCGTAAGTGGTCCAACTCTTCAGCAACCGCGGAGGTAATTTGCTGCGCGAGAGGCGGCGCGTCGTCTCCGTGATCAAAGCGCACGCGCACCGGGAAAAAATTAAGTGTTTTCAGTCTGGGGAATAATCCAGCTTGCAGCAGCGATGTTTTGCCGAGTCCGGACTGGCCGTAGAGCACCACCACCGAAGAGCGTTGCACCAAACTGAATAATTCCGCGGCTTCGCGATCTCTGCCGAAGAAATAATCTCGATCGTCTTCGCCGAACGCGCGTAGTCCCGGCCACGGATTCTGTTTTGAAAGCTCAGTGGGAATAATCGGCGCGGGACTCATGAGGCTGGTGGATTCTTTCGATACGTCTTCTGTGCGACGTCCAGTTCCTGAACAAGCTCGGAAGGAACGGCTCCATCGAGCGCCCGAATTGCGCTGCGGTCGCCAAATGTTTTCTTACGATATTCCATCATTTCACTGTTCGGAACATCGTCCACCACCACAGGGAAAAGGAAATTGCGGTCGGTGCCGTAAAAAAATCCCGCGCGCTGCACCGCCTGCTCGCGTTCCTTGCGGAACCAGCGTCCCTGACCGGAATCGTCCTGCGTATTCCGGGAGATAATTCCCACGAACGCCGAGCACAGCCGGATGTTTCCTTCAATCACATCGCGAAAATCGTCGCCCGGCTTCAAGCGACGATCGATCCAAACTTCTAGCCCAGAGTTGGCCAGCTCATCCGCAATCCTGAACGCAGCTTTTCGATCCTCGCTCGCGTAACTCACAAAGATGGAGCCAGGCGCCATCACCGATGGCCGTTCAGCGTTCACACTCGCGCCGTTGTTTGGTGCAGCAGAAGTCGGATGCCGCTCGAAATAGCGTTTATGCAGTTCACGTACGCAATCCATCGGCGTTCCCGCTGTGTAAAGATGAGATCGCAGCGGGCTGAATCGTTCCAAAAATTGCGCGAACTCAGGCTGACGGCAGTGGCTGTCCGCGATAAACTCCATAAAATTACGTGAGTCCCAAAGCGGTTTATTCCGCGTTAATCGCAGCAGAAAGCGCGCGAGCCAATCCGGAAAATCGACTCCAAGAATCAACAAATGGCTTTGCTGCAACTTCGAAATCAGTTTTTTCGGCCGGCCTTCATCGGCCATGAACGCGTGCATCTGCTCGAGCATCTGACCTTCGGTGACCGCGAAAGTGGAAGAAACCGAAGCGCGCCCGAGAATCTGAAATACCAAACTGCCACGCTGATCCACCAGCGCGTCGTCATAATCAATGTTGCTCGATGCAGGCGGATAGGCGACCACCGCAGGTCTGCGCTGGCGGACCGACTCAATAGCTTCTTCCAGGAGAGTGTCAAACGTTGTACTTACAAATAGGTGGAAATCGGGAATTTCCACAAGAAGGCGCAGCGCTTCGGGTACCGCGTTTTGATTTTGCGTTTTCAGCGTATTCAGAATTCGCAGGATGAGTTGCGGCTTTACGGCCAGCGAATCGCCGTGAAAATCGGCGCAGGCGCAGACCACATCATTCGTCTCAAAATTTTCCGGCAATTTTTCCTTGGGAATGCACAATTCCGCCGCAAGTTGTTCCGCAACCAACCGGTGAAACATTTTCCCGGAGCCTATTTGCAAAACATCGCGCCCCACAATAGGCACAACCTGCCCGTCATCTATAAGCGGAAGCAGGTCATCCCAAAAATCTTCGGCGGAGGAGGTCATCGGCCCGACTTTAACAAAAGTAGGAAACCTTGTCACGATGCGAACCATGCCGGTTTCCCCACAATATCTTCAGTCTCTCGCGCAGTAGACCCGGTACCCACGCGAAAAAATAGAGTGCCTGAAGGTTGTTTAACTTGGGAACACCAGCGGCTTTTCCTGGAAGTCCACGCGCCAGTCCAGCAAGTCCGCGCCCATCACTCCCGCCGCTTCTTCCGCGAACGCCGCCAGATCATCGCTGGAAATTTCGTCGCCGGCCATCTGCAGGCGCGTCAAAATATTTGATAGCCACTTGTTCATATCGCCCGAGCGCCGCGCTACGTTGCGAAAATCGCCCTGACTGTTGATGCCATGAATCGCGGCGCCGAACGCGGGCAAAATCGCGGACAGCTGCACCAAAATACCATGGTGAGTATCACTCCGATCAAGAAGGTGCATACCACAAACGAGCAGCGTGCTAAAAAACAATCCCGTCGCGAGCCATAGCAGGTTCCGATCAATCCGGCTATTCAGCTGCGAATTGTGAGCGTGATATTGGATCTGCGAGGTCACTTCATATTCGATCAGCAGCTTTCGATAGGCTAAGCAATAAGGACGATTCAGGTCGGCGCGCAGCATTCCGGCTTCGCGAACGGCGGCTTGAAAATGCGCATCCACCCACGTTTTTCGCGGCACCCCGCGTAATGAATGCTCCGGAATGTGATCCGTTCTGCTGAATCTTCCAATTAAGAATAAAAAGCGCATTTGACGGAGTTTCTCCGCCAGTGAGCGGTAGTCAATCCATCGTTCGTGCCAGTGACGGCGCCTTCCCATCGTGGTGATCACGATGATTGAAATAATGGTGGTGAGTTCGAAGGCGACCCACAGCTTTGGCCGGTTTGTATCGAAGTATGCACGCAAGGCAAACAGAACCGCGGCGGCCGCAAGCAAGTAGTTCGTTAGAAAGGAGCTGCGATACAAATTTGCAAAATGGTTTGCCAGCTTGTCAGCCCAGGAATAGTGAAGCAGAAATTTTGTTTCCACCTGATGCTTTGCGTCCGCCGGCAAACCGTGCGACACCGACCAGGCAATCTTCCATTCTTCCTTCGTTTCCTTCTGGTAATCGCGTTGAAGAATTCGCAGCGGCCAAGGACTCGCTCCGGCGACCAGCCTCGAAAAAAATTGGAAGATGACTCCGAGCGTCCAGGTATGCGGCTTTTCACGGAAGTAAGTTTTCCAGCGGTCTACGCTCTTCCGGCCTGAAACGGCGCCACCGTCGCTAATTTGAAAATTCAAAAGTGCAATGAGTTCCGTCTGAAGCTCTTCAATCCCCAACTGGCTGCGCCCGTCCGATTCCGTGGCCATTAGAATGCAACTGTCGTGCGGAGGTAACGTCTTAATCCACACCGTGGGAATGTGCAGCTGCTGCGCTTCCGCTACAATTTGCGCCGTGCCGCCCTGGCTTCTCGCTTCCTCGCCATCCCAGATTGCGATTAGCAAATCACAATGCCGCAGAACCGTTCGCCCCACGCTCTCATAAGCGCGGTTCTGCGCTTCCTGATTTTCTCGCGAACCATCCAACTCAAGTACGGCGCTGGCCTGCTTCAACAATTCGCGAAAATGTTTTTTCGATTCCGCCGTTGCAAAGTCTTTCTCATAGTCATCAACCGGAAACGGAAGCGGAGACTGCAGTTCGTATTCCAGCGCCAGACCTTCTTCGGCGACCAGACGGTCGGACCCTTCCGCCAGGGGAGAAATAATTCGGAATTGAGGTTCGCGCGAATCGTAACCAGCCAGGCTGTCCCCGGCAATTTCCGCGCCGGCGTTCCGCACCGATTGCAGTGCGTGATGAATTTGCTTCCGCAATAGTGGAATATCCGAATTCTTCAGGTGATTCGGCCGATGTCCCGTTACTCCCACCCGAATTACCAGGCGCGTTTTCGGCGGATGAGGCTTGGAGTTTTTGGCCATAACATCCCTGCTGCTTATTTCGGCAAAACCATTAGCTCAATCCCGGAAGCTGCATCTTTCCGGTGATAAACCTGCTCCGTTGCTTTCTTAAAATCTTCGGGTTTTGCGTCGGGAATCTCCACAAAAGTTTGCGGATTGCGGTCCGCCAGGGGAAACCACGAACTTTGGATCTGCACCATGATTCGGTGTCCCTTGCGGAACGTATGATTCAAATCCGGCATTACAAAACTCAACTCGGAAACTTTCCCGGGCGTCAGCGCTTCCGGTTTTTCCCAGCTGTTGCGGAATTTGGCGCGCATTGGCTCCCCGCGCAAAAGTTGTTGGTATCCGCCCATGTACAGCGGCGGCGCGTTTATCGCGCGCCGGCTCGCCTCCGTGGCAGCGGAATCAGGAGTATCGTTCGGGTATACGTCAATCAGCTTCACCACAAAATCCGAATCCGTTCCGCTGGAGGCGATTCTCAATTTCGGAGAAACCGGTCCGGTAATCGTCACATCCTCATCGAGCGGATCGGTTTCGTAGACCAGCACATCAGTCCGGCGCGCCGCGAAGCGCTGATCATCCACCATGTAGCGCTGCGGAATGTCTGTTGCCATGTAATCCGTGAACGGCACCGGATGCGCCGGATCGCTCACATATTCGTCGAAACCTTCATTCGCAGACGGCGGATCGAATGACAATTTTCCGCCGGCATGAAGATAAAGTGTTTTGACACGCGCGTTCGCCGGCGGCCACGAATCATATTTCCGCCAAACATTTGTGCCCGTTTCAAACACGTACGCCTTCGGCGGCAGTGTTCCCGTGCCCTTCAAATAATATTCAAAGAATGGGAATTCAATATTCGCCCGGTAAAACAAAGAGGTCTTCGCGCCAAACTCCACATCCCCCAGACGGGCTCCGTCGTTACGCGCCCATCCGCCATGCACCCAGGGCCCGACCACAATCGAGTTCTGAATTCCCGGATTGCTCTGGTCGATCGCATAAAATGTCTTGAACGGGCCGGAAAGATCTTCGGCATCGAACCATCCGCCCACCGTCATCACCGCGCACTTTATATTTTTCATATGGCGGGAAAGATCACGCGCTTTCCAGTAATCGTCGTACGAAGTGTGCGTCACCTGATCGTGAAACAAAGGATTCGGATCTCTGACGTAGTGCGTTTCCAGATTCCGCGTGGAGCCGGCGTGGAGAAAGAAATCGTAGCCGTCGGGCGTGCCAAATTTGTACGGTACAAATGTTGCTGGCTGTTGCGACGGCTCGGGGAATGGCCTGAAGAATGTACTGTAAAACCCGAAATTCGCGGCCAGCATGAACGCGCCGCCGTGATAACCGTCATCGCCAAAAAACAAATCAGTCATAGGCGCTTGCGGTGACGCGGCTTTCAACGCCGGATGCGAATCAATGATGCTCGCCGAAGTGTAAAATCCCGGATACGAAATTCCCCAGATTCCGACCTTCCCGTTGTTGTTCGGCACGTTCTTCAGCAGAAATTCAATCGTGTCGTAAGTGTCCGTACTTTCGTCTACGTCGCTCGCCGACTTGTGGACGTCAATGTGCGGATTCATCTCGAGAAATGTACCTTCCGACATGTATCGTCCGCGCACGTCCTGATAAACAAAAATGTAATCGGCCTTCTCAAACTCATCGGAAGGGCCAAGCGTCTTCTTATATTGACTTTCACCATAAGGCGCCACGCTGTACGGCGTGCGCGTCATCATAATCGGGTGCGGCTGCGACGCATCTTTCGGCACATACACCGACGTAAACAATTTCTTTCCGTCGCGCATCGGGATTCTGTACTCGTACTTTGTGTAGTGCGCTTTGACGTAGTCTTCCTTTGCCGCTTCTTGCGCACGCACGGAATTGCTGTTCGCGAGCAAACTGAGCGCCATCAGCGCGAGTATCCACATCCGTTGGGCGCTTCGATGCGCGCACTTATTCATCATCTGTTCTCCCCGGGCACTTCGATGCGTTGCGACGAGAGGATACCACCACTGGATATCGCGGTGAAATGGCGCTCAAAAGAATGACTTGGAGGAACGCGCCGGATTATGAAATTCCGGCGGAATGCAGGAACAACGTCAAATACCGCTTCACATTACTTGTAATCAGAAAATGCTCGCGCACGTGTTCGTGGCCTTGTTCGCCGAGTTTCTGCGCCAGCGCCGGATTCGAAAGTAGGAATCGAATTTGATACGCGGTGCCTTCTACCGAGTGCGCCAGCAAACCCGTGTGTTTGTGAATCACCTGTGCTGGAATTCCGCCGACCGCGGAAGCGACCGTCGGCTTTTTCTTCCACAGCGCTTCCGTTACCGTAAGACCGAATCCTTCACGCAAACTTTTTTGTATGATGATTGTCGAAGCACGCTGCAGCGCGTTGATTTCCAGCGCGCTCCACGGCGGCAAATCCAGAATGTGAATATCCGGATCGTTCCCCGCAATTTTACGGACTTCTTCCAGCACCACGCCGCCTTCGGGATCATCCGCCGCGCCGCCGCCCGCCAAAACCAACTGGCAATCCGCATAGCGCTTCACAATTTGATACGCGCGCACCACTCCCGCGGGATCTTTTAGCCGATCGAACCGCGAAATCTGCGTCAGAATTGGCCGCGAAGCATCAATCTTGAAACGCTCCAGCACGCTGCTCACATAATCCGCATCAAGCTCCTTGTTTTTATCCGAGAGCGGATCGATCGAAGGGTACGCAAGATATTGAGGAATCGGCAGCTGCCGCGCGAAGGACGGCGACGAAAAAAGGGCGCCGTCATATCGGAAAACAAATGGCCGCAGGAATCCCCACACATCTTGATTCGGATGCGAAAGATCAATATGGCAACGCCATATCCAGTGGCCCTCGCGGCCGTGGCGCGCTTCAATCAACGCAATCGGCTGCGGATCGTGTATCACCGTAAACTCACAACCAAATTCCATGCGCTGCCGGTTCTGTTCGTTCGTAGCCAGAAATAAATCAAAGTCTTCCTGTCGGGCTTGGTAGGGGCCACCGTGCAACGCATTGTGAAACGCTTTCGTAATTTCGAAAAATGCGTCTCCGCCCGTAATCACATCCCATCGAATATCCAGCTCCAACTCTTTCATCAACGGAATCAATCGATTCAGAATCTCAGCCACGCCTCCGCCCATAGCGGTTGAATTCACCATTTGCACCGTGCGGCCGGTTAGCTTCGACGCCAGCGTGCGGATTTCTTCCACTTCCGCCTGCCCCAACAGCGGTACGTAATCGTCTAACTGGATCGTGGGCGATTCCGCTTTCGTTTCCGTGGTCATGCCGCCATCTCCTTGTCGATGAACTGCAAAAGGTTTGATCGCGCGCTATCCAGCGTATGCGTATAAATGTCAATGTTGTCGGTGCGGCGGGCCAACGACTCAAGCTTCAATTCCTTCGCAAACCATTCTGAAAAATCATTGGTGCGCAATTGCAACCGCAATCGCGACATCAGCAGATGATAGTTAAATGACCCGTGGCCCAGGTGTTCCAGCCCGCGCCGGAATTCCTCCAGCGTCCACGCCTCCGATCCCTTCGGCACGGTCACTTCAATCGATTCGCAAAAATAGAAAGGCTCGAACGCTTTTCGATCCAACTCCTGCGGATACGCGGCGCAGAATTCATCTGTGATTCGCAACAGGTCGCTTCTTAGATCGCTGAGCTCGGTATAGCTGCGAATATCCAAAGCCGCCATCCGCTCTGCCAGTTCCGCGCGATTCAATGCCGCCAGCGCCCACTGCGCAAAATCATTTGAGAATCCCTCGGTCAAAAAATGATGGCGCCCCAAACTTTGAAACGTGTGATAAAAAATCGAAGCGTCGCTGCATTTCTCCAATCCGTCGCGCAATTCTGCAAGTGTCGTTGCCACTTGATTCCCAATGCGAGTTAAATAGGAAACCGCCACAAATTGAAAAGGATGCTCCGCTCGTTTCATAAGAGTTCCGCCTCCAATAATCTTAAGAACGCATAGACTTCCAGTGGATCGCGAAGTCTGTACCGCGCGTGCGTCTTTCTCGGTTCTCCCACCAGAACCGTGATTCCCCGCGAAAGCACCTTGAACGCGGGCTCATCCGTCACGTCGTCTCCGGCATAAATCGCCAACGACGGTTTTCGCACTCGCGCCAAAGCAGCACGCATGGCCGCGCCCTTCCCGCGTACTTCGTTTGGAACCACATCCCAAACACCGTGCGACGGCAACACGTGCAACTCCCCTCGAAACCGCCGTACAATTTTTCGCATCCGCTCGTGCGCTTGCCGCTGTACGACGGTCGATGCATTGCGAAAATGAAGCGCGACGCTGATGCCTTTGTCCTCCACAAAAACTCCAGACATCCCCTTCGAGAGAATTCTTAACGCTCTGCGAACTTTCCCAAGACTCAGTTTCGTTCGCGCAGGCAGCGAAACCCTGTCCACATCCTCCCATCCGTACAATCCCAAAAACTCCACGCTTGGAGCGCGCAAAAGCTTCGCCAGTTCTTTCCTTCTGCGCCCGCTGACGATTGCTACGTGCACGCACCGGTGCCCGGCTAATCTGCGAAGTGCAGCTCGCGTTTTTTCCCGCAGCTTCACCTGCTCCGGGCGAGGCCGGTAACCGACCAGCGTGCCGTCGAAATCCAAATACAATCGAATATCTTTTGCCGCCCGGATTCGCCGGGCGATTTCCTCCCAACAGTCAAACAAGTACCGCATTTGAATTCATTCCTCTTTCGCAAAATCTTTGGCGCTTCAAACATAGCTCACCGCGTATGCGCAAGTTCGGGTGCGTCCAGCCGGATTTCCGCCAACTCCGCGATCAAATCGGCAGCCCAGCGATACACGTTGTGCTCCTTCACCGTGCGCCGCATGCGCTGCATGCGTGCCTGCCGTTCTTCCGGTGTCATCTCCAGGGCGCGTCGAATCATCTCGGCAATTTGCTCGATGTCGTATGGATTTACCATAAGCGCGTCACGCAACTCGCGCGAAGCGCCGGTAAACTGGCTCAGCACCAACACCCCGTCTTCATCGCTTCGCGAAGCCACGAATTCCTTGGCCACCAGATTCATTCCGTCGTGCAATGAAGTCACCAGGCACAAATCAGCAGCCTTATAATAAGGATTAATCTGCGCGTGGCTGTGGTGCTGGTTGCGCAGCACGATTGGCTTCCACTTGTCGGCCTGAAATCTTTCGTTAATGCGCTTCGCTTCCTCGCCCACTTCGTCGAAGAAATCCTGATAGCGTTTAATGTGCGTTCGGCTCGGCGCGCCGAATTGCACGAAAGAAAAGCGCTTCAGATAGTGCGGATACTTCTCCAGGAATCGTTCGATGCCGCGGAAGCGCTCAATCAGGCCCTTCGTATAATCAACGCGATCTACGCCAACGCCCAGAAATATTGTTTCCGGTCCAAGCTCTTTCAAAATTCCCGCGCGAATCTCCCAATCCGGCAACACGGAATGAGTTTCGGCCGCGTGCTCCGGAAACGCCACGCTGATGGGATGTGGCCGCACAACCGTGAAATGATTATTTCTATTTACCGCAAACCGCTCCCACTCGATGCGACACTCGATTGCCTGGTCCACTGTCTCCAGAAAATTATTGCAGTGCGCTTGAATGTGAAATCCAATTAGGTCCGCGCCCAGCAATCCGTCCAACAATTCTTTCTGCCACGGACAAATTCCAAACGCCTCCGGATTCGGCCACGGTATGTGCCAGAAAATTGCCACCCGCGCGTCAGGTCGTGCGTTTTTAATCAGGCGCGGCAACAAACCGAAATGGTAATCCTGAATCAGAATTACCGGCGCCTCTGCGTTTGCAATTTCTTCCAAGACTGCCTTCGCAAACTTCTCATTTACCTGCCGGTAGAATTCCCAATCGCTCGCTCGGAATGTCGGTCGCGTGTAGGCGATGTGGCACAGCGGCCAGATTCCCTCGTTTGCAAATCCGAAATAATAACCATCTTCTTCTTCCTTGGTCAGCCAGACCCGCCGCAAAGTGTAGTGCTGTTGGTCTGGAGGCACGCGCAACCGGTCATGCTCGTCCACCGTCTCTCGATCAGCATTCGCTGAACCGTGCGCGATCCAGGTGCCATCGCAAGCGTTCAGAATCGGCTCCAACGCCGTCACCAATCCGCTTGCCGGAATTTGCACTTCGATTCCCTTATTTACGTGCACGTGCAAATACGGCTCGCGATTTGAAACTACAAAAAGTGGACTGCCATGCAAACGTTTTTGCACTCCGGCACGCAATCGTTCCGGCGTCCACAACGAATCTGCCGCTTCACGAAGATGCGCCTCTTGTCTCGCGGACTGGCGCGCCTCAACCAGTGTCTGACCGAGCTGCGCAGCTTCCGAAGCAAGTGGACCGAGAAATTGTGCCGGCGAGGATTTCGGCAAAGGTACCGATTTTCCCGCACGCACATCTTTCATCCACGCCGAAATCCTTGTGATCGGCCCGACAACTGTCCATCGCATCACCGCGTAGGTAATCAGAACGATTAGCAGGACCTGCGCGATTACGTGCCACAAAGCGTCGCGCCAGATCTGTGTACTTTGCGCTTCGATATAGGAAGCATCATGAAACGTCACCACCTCTCCCGCGAAGTCCGCGCCACGATGCAGCGGAGACGCGTACTCGTACATCGTCGCTTCGTTCATTTTCGCAAATCCGCCTGTGCCTTCGTTCGCGGCCTTCGCCTCAGAGAACACCGCCGGCGGAATATCCGCGCTGTGCGCAAGTTTGGCGCTGGCCGCGAGCACTTGGCCGTTCTGATCGTAGACGGCAATTCCTGCCAGATGTTCGCGATCCCCAAAACGTTCGACGATTCGTTGGAATTGAACTGTAGAGCCGCGTTGCAAACTGGGCTCCACTGTTTCTTGCAGGCTTTCGGTGAGAACTTCGGCGCGCCGCGCCAAATCCGCGCGCAGGCCGCGCTTTTCGCTGCGCACTTGCGTGCGCGCAACCACAAAGGTAACCAAACTGATGCTGACAACCAGGCATGCGATCAAGCGCAGGCTCAGCTTCATGTGTCCACCTTCGTTTTTTCGATGCTACAGACTATGAAAATGTAGCGATTGCCGAAATATCTTTTGGGCTATTGAATTCTTGTGTGCAGGTTCCCCCTCCCCTAACGAGATTGGAGCAAAACCGGGGCCAAACGACAGGGCTCTAATTTATTGAAAAATCTAGACTTAATTGGCAGCAGGGAAAGTCCCGCGTGAAATCTTTACCGAAGCGTTGAGAAAATCCTCGCTCATGAGATGCCGGGGGAATTTATTTCGAGGAGTCGATCGCCCCTCGCCGCTAATTCCTCGCCGCCGGGGCAGCGGTTGCTTCAGACGTGTGATTCCATTCCGGCGGCTCGACGCCGAGCAAATTATGCACAAAAAAATCCTGCAGCAAATGTTGGTAGTAAGCGCCGCCCGCGCCGTGACCTCCGCCGGGAACTTCCAGCAAATCAAACTTCTTATTGTGGACGATGAATTGATTTACCACCTGCAACGTAGAAGATGGATCGACGTTGTTATCCAATTCTCCGAGCACCAGCAAAACTTTTCCTTGCAAGCGATAAGCATTATCAACATTGGAAGAAGCGGCGTACTGCGGACCGATGGGCCAGCCCATCCACTGTTCATTCCACCAAATTTTATCCATGCGGTTATCGTGGCAACCGCTATTTGAGACCGCTACTTGATAAAATTCCGGATGGAAAAGCAGCGCGCCCAGAGCGTTCTGACCCCCGGCCGAAGTTCCATAAACGCCGACGCGGGAAATGTCGTACCACGGATACTTCGCCGCCACCGCTTTGTGCCACAGAATGCGATCTGGAAATCCCGCATCCGCAAGATTCTGCCAGGCGACATCGTGAAATGCGCGCGAGCGATTATTCGTTCCCATTCCGTCAATCTGCACCACGATAAATCCAAGATCGGCTAACGGTTGCGCGGTAGCGGTAAAAGTCTTGGGCACGAATGATCCTTGCGGCCCGGCGTAAATTGTTTCCACCACCGGATATTTTTTGGACGCGTCGAAATTCGTGGGCCGGTAAATCACTCCCCAGATATCCGTAGCGCCGTCGCGCCCCTTAGCTTTGAAAACTTCCGGCGCCTTCCATCCGGCAGATTCCAGCGCAGAAATATCTCCGTGTTCGAGTTCCATCACCAGTTTCCGGTCTTCTGTCCGTCGCAGTTGCGAGATTGGCGCCATATCCACGCGTGACCAGGTATCCACATAGAATTTTCTATCCGCAGAATAGCGAAGAGTATGATCTCCGTCGGCGTCGGTGAGTGGCGTTAAGCCGCTGCCATCGAAATTGATGCGGTAATAGTGAGTGAAGTAGGGATCCTGTCCCGGAACCATACCGCTGGCGCGGAACCAGATCTGGCGCTTCGCTTCGTCCACAAAATCCACATAGCGCACCAGCCAACTTCCCTTAGTGATTTGATTCTTCACTTTGCCTGTTGCGCCGTCGTACAGGTAAAGATGTTCCCAGCCGTCGCGCTCGGAAGCCCAGATAATTTCTTTACCGTCGTCCAGATCTTTGCGAAATTTCTTGCCGGTATCCGCGCGACCTTCGGCCAGCGCGCGGTAGTCAACCATCGTTTTGCTTTCTTCGGTAATCAGCGGACGCGCTGTCCCGGTTTTCGCTTCAACTTCTATAACGCGATAAAGCTGATGCCCGCGCTGGTTGTATTCAAATGTGAACGCGCGCGAATCGTTCCGCCAAATGGCTGGCGTAATGTTGAACGCGTTCGGAAAAAGCGCGTCCTCAACAGTAATTTCTTTTTTCGTAGCGATCTCGAAAAGCGCGGGACGCGCCACGTCCAGCGTGTCCCCGGGTTTCGCGTAAACGAGAGTCGAGTGCTTCGGCTGGATCTGATCCACAGGTGATGATTCCACGTAATAAATCTCGCGCTGATATCCCGGAGCCGTGCGATACGCCACCAACCGCTTGGAATCCGGAGACCAAACGATAGAACGCAACGTGTAGTAATTCCCTTCCGAGCCATCAAGACTCAGTGGCGTTGTTTTCGTTTCTCCGGTTTTGCGCAGGAAAACATTGTAGTTTTCAATGATCGCTTCCCAATCTCCATCGGGTGAAGTTCGGCTCGTGTCCGCCACCGCTCCGCCCCGTCCTCCGCGGCCCGCACCTTGCTGCGGATTCTGCTGCAACAAATTCTGCGGTGATTGAACTTCGATTCCGTCTTGAACATTTTCGTCCAGCATTTCCGGACTGGCGAAGGGATTCTGTTCGGGCGAGAGCGTGTCGTCCACCGGCCCGCGTCCTCCGCGGCCGCCGGGCCCCTGGGGAACGGATGATCCCTTTGTGCACTCATAAGAAGTTAGCTTGCAATTCCACATGAAGCCCGCAGCGCCAAAAGTAATCGCGGATTCGTGGTCAATAAAGGCGAGCGCAGTTGCCGGGCCGCCGAAACCTCCGCGTCCGCCGGCTGCAGCTGGCTCCGTGAAGGGCAGTGTCACCGCCGTATATTTTGTGCCGGAAGCAGCGGAAAGCGCCGCGGCAAGTTTCTCATGATCAAATGCTGGATTCTTGCTGAGCTTTTCGGCGTCCACAATAATGAATTCGTAGCCCCCGGAAACAGATTTCCTATACCAGAAATGATTTTCGCCTTCGATCCAGGTTGGATTCCCGGGGACGTTCAAGGCCAGTCCCTGAAATTTTTCTCGCAGGCTTTGTGCGCGCTGGTAATCGGCGGCGGTGCCCTGCGCGCGAGCGGCTGCTGGGGCAAGTGAAATCAGAATTGCGAGGATTAAGCAGCGGCTTCGCGGCAAAAGCCGGAATTTGTTTTGCATGATTCCTCCTGCCGAACGTTCGCTTTATACGCCAATCAGAGTCGTGGACGGCATCGCGCCGGGCGGAAGTGTATACACGCGCGCAGCGGAAAACAATATCGGCCCGCCGTTCTCGATTCGGGCGCCGAAACGCTTCTGGTTTCGGTGCGTGACGAACACTTCGCCGCGGAGCAAACCTTTGGGTCTCAAACGTCGTTGATGCGACTAGTGCTGGTAGTAGTTTGATTCCGCTGACAAAATTCATCGTTCGTCCACAGGCTCTGTCAGAGGAAAACAAAATTGAAGCGAGGCATACTTTTCTTGGCAGTGTGTTTGCTGATTTCCTTCGCCGTGACGGCGCAGAATCCGCGCGGCTCGCTCACCGGAACGGTGACTGATTCCACCGGAGGACGCGTTGCGTCAGCCAAAGTTGTGGTCAAGGCGTTGGGGTCGTCGCTGGTGCGCACGGCAACAAGCGACACCCGCGGAGAATTCCGCGTGGACGATCTATTGCCGGGCGCCTACACCGTGACCGTGAATGTGCCGGGACTCGCGGAAGTGAAATCAGACGTGACCATCGCCGTCAGTTCACTGCGCGATATTA
>Ga0210410_10000530_pt1 | contig 41555 bp, 72 predicted proteins | sample IncBWC4MmetaG_FD_161058 | JGI IMG/M metagenome (GOLD analysis project Ga0210410, IMG submission 161058) | Forest soil microbial communities from Barre Woods Harvard Forest LTER site, Petersham, Massachusetts, United States - Inc-BW-C-4-M | ecosystem: Environmental > Terrestrial > Soil >...
CAGCATTATGCCAGACATGGCAGCGGTGACGCGCTTCCTCGAAATCCCGGCCGGGAGCGTGTGATGTTCGCCCGCCGCCCCGCCGCCCTTCGCTCGCGCTACCAGTCCACCGGCGCGCAATTCATGTGCACCACGGTCAAGCGCCCCGATCCCGATGTCGGCGCCCTCGACTATGAGGTCGTACTCACCTTCACCAGCCATTGCACCGCCCGGGGCTGCGATCCCGGCGACTGCTACCCGGCGGAGGGCAACGAGTGGGAGCATGAGCTCATCGGCATTGCGTTCGACGCGCCCGGCTGCGCGCCGCCGGACGATGCGCCGTGGCCGCTCACCGTGATGGAGATCGCCGAACTCAGCGCGTGGTTCGACGCGCACCAGTGCGAGGCGGACGAGATCGCAGACGACAACGCGATGGAGGCGGTGTGATGGCAATCATCCGCACCGATATCGTTCAAGGGTCAGACGAGTGGCTGACCGCGCGGCTCGGGATACCGACCGCGAGTGAATTCAGCCGTATCATCACGCCATCGAAGGGTGAACTCAGCAAGCAGGCGCGCGGATATGCGCACCAGCTTGTCGCGGAGACGCTGCTCGGCCGCCCGCTGCTCGACACTGGCGCCAACACGTTCGCGATGCAGCGTGGACGCGACCTGGAGCCGCACGCCGCTGCGCAGTACGAACTGACAACCGGCACCGAGACGCAGCTTGTCGGTTTCATCACCACGAACGACGGACGCATAGGATGCTCGCCCGATCGGCTAATCATCGGCACGCGGCGCGCGATCGAGATCAAGTGCCGCCTTGACGCCGGGCACATGGGTTTGTGGATTGACGGAATGGCGGACGATTATAAGCCCCAGGCACAGGGGATTCTGGCAATCGCCGAACTCGCCGAACTCGACCTTTACGGCTGGCACCCGGAACTCCCGCCGATCTGCATCCGCGTCGAGCGCGACGAACCGTACATCGCCAAGATGAGCGCGGCGCTGCGCGAGTTCCTCGATATGCGCGACGCGATGCTCGCACGCGCGCTCGCGTCGGGTTGGATCATCTCGCGGCCGGACGTGCCGGCAACATGGACCGCGGTCAAATACGCGGCGTAATCAGGAGTTAGGACAATGACACTCGGACTTAAACAGTACCACACCGGCGGCGAGATGCAGCCGCGCCTGGAGTACAACGCGAAGGCAGGCCGCGCGCATCGTGTTGACCGTACGGCGGACGGCACCGGCACGATCAAGGTCGACATCACGGCGTCGCTGCCAATGTTCGCGTTTGACATCGGCTCGGTCGAGATCGGATGGGCGAACTTCCAGGCCGGCACCGCGCCAAGCGTTGTCGTGGTCCCGTTCGGCCAGCCGATGCCGGCGCGACCTGACCGCAATCACAAGGCGGGTTTCCGGTCGAAGATATGGCTGGCGGGTGAGGTAGCGGCGCGTGAATTCCAGGCGACGGCCGGCGCGACGGTCAACGCGATCGAGGAACTGTGGGATATGCTGGTCGCGACACCGGAAGCCGCAGCGGGAAAAGTGCCGGTGATCCAGTTGGCCGGCGTGGTGCCGATCACCGGGCGCAACGGCACAAACTACGCGCCGCAGCTCAAACTTCTGCAATGGATCGAACGCGACGCGACGATCTTCGGTCCGCGCACCGTGGCCGCGCCAGGCGCCGTGCCGATTGCCCCGCCCGTGCTGGTCGCGCCGCAGCCCGCGCAATGGCAGGCCGCGCCAGTGGCCGCGCCCGTCGTCGCAACGTGGCCGGTGGCCGCGTGATGACCCGCAACGAAAGCAAGAAGCTGAAGATCGGTGATCGTGTCGTATTCAGCGATGGTGTGCGCGGCGAAGTGACGGACACAGGATACAACGTGGTCGGCATTACATGGGCGGATGGCCAGTGCGGATACATCCACCATGACGACATGCAGGACGTTGCGCGCGCTTTCCCGTTCTGCATCGACCCGAAACTGTCCGCCGCGAACGGCGGACGCTGCCCGCGCGATCCCGTCTGCGGCAATTAGGAGAATAGCCATGTCCGACACCAACACCCCGCACGACGCCGCGATCGCCGTCATCACCGACCGCGTCCGCGAACTCGACGCCGAGATCACGGAACACCAGCGCGCGATCGACGTCGCCACCGCCAGCCGCGGCGAGTTGGCCGACCTGATCGCCACGCTCTCGCGCAAGCCGCGCGCACGGAAGGCGCGGGCAGCCGAGCCGGCAACCGCGAACGTGCTGGAGCTAGCGCCAGCCGCCGCGAGCATCTTCGCGCCGGTGTCGGTTGAACCGGCGGAGGCGGCGTGACATGACCTTGCGCGAACTGCACGCGATCCTTGAACGCGCGTTCAAGGAATTGGCCGAGGTGCACGGTCAGGTGCCGGAAGGTACGGGCGTCGATTCCGCTTTGGCCGTCGGCTATACGCTCGGGTGTCTCTCCAAGGCGAAGGCGCTGGTCGGCCGCGACATTGACGACGCCAAGGCAACCGCGGAGGCGGGGTGATGGACGCGGCACAGGAGCAGCAGGACGCGATCCTGAAGGCGTGGAAGGTGCTGAACCTTCAGGCCGATACCATGCTGAAGCTATCGCAGGCGAAGGTCATCCCGTGGCAGCTTGTCATCGGCGGCATTACGGCCGGCGCCGCATTATTCGCAGCGGCCTTCGCGTTCGCGCGAATTTTCGCATGAGGGAGGGGGGGTGATGTCCGAAACGGTAAGCCTGGAATTCATCGGCCGGCGCCTTGACGCAGTGCAGGCTGACGTTGCCGATGTGCGCCGGCGGATAGTCAGCTTGCTAGAACGCCACGACGGCTTGCTCGACCGCCTCGAAAATATCGACGTCGGCGTCGGCCGCCTGGAGCGGCGGATGAATGGGCTAGAGGTTCGCATGGATGCCATGGTCGAGCGGCAATCGAAGCAGGAGGAACTGCTGCACCGCGCGTTGCTGTTGCTCGAACGCATCGCGGCCAGGGCAACCGGGGAGGCGACGTGACCGCGCCCGTCGCATTCATGCTCGGGCTCGGCATCGGCGCGGCGGCGGTGTTCGTCGTCATGTGGACCGCGATGAGCTGCCGCTGGCCATGGTGAGCCGGACGACGGACATGAAAAAACCGCCGCTCCGGAAGGAAGGGAGAGCGGCGGCTGAGTTTGGGGAGTCTTGGTTCGGAGTGGTGCGCTATTACACCGCGGCTACAATGCGCCGGGCGCGCGGCGCGGACAAGGAGGGGGCGATGATAAAGGCGACATTCGACAAAGACGGCCGCACGGTGCTGCTACTCGGCCTGTCCTTCAAGAACCTGGACAAGTTCCGCGCGGAAGCCGGCGACACGTTCATCAGGATCGACGGTCGCGAGATGGGCCTACCGATCGACGTGATGATTATCAGCGGCGAGACGGAGGCGCACATGCAGGAGCTGCTTGAAGGCGGCATTGGGCCGCATACGAAAGGGACGTTCGACCCTAGGCTACGGTCGTAGCCGCGCGGCGCGGGCAAGGAGGGGGCGATGCAAGATAACTCTTTCTGGGGAGATCTGAACACCAGATTTACCCATGCGCTCCTTATCGCAATCATCATGCACCTATGGCATGACAGTCTAGGAGGCTACGGCGGTTTCTTGATTGTCGCATTCTGTGGCGCGTGGGCAATTTTTTTGCCGGGACTGCGCAAGTGGTTTGACCGACGGGCTGTGCCGCCGTCGCTACCACCACGCACCACTAATCCGTGAACTGCTCCGCCGCCCGTCGCCTCGGCCGCACCTTCCGCACCCGCTCCGGCAGCGGCGTCCACCCCGCGATCTGCCGGGCGCACTCGGCCGCGGCGGTATTGTCGGTGATTCCGGGGAACAGCCGCCGCAGCTCGATTGCGCCGGCCAACTCGCCATGCTTGTGGAACGCCTCGCGAACGGCGGCGGCCTCAGCCTCGGAGACGACGAACATGGCCGGAAGGTGGGCGCCCGAGTCGCGACAGGCAAGCGTCAGGCGACGACGGGCCCGGCGATCGCCAGCAGAATCGCCCGCGATTCCGGACTGTCGCGGAACGGGAAGCGCGCGACGGACGGCAGGAGGATGCGTGTTTGGAATTCGGCGGGGGTCATGGCACCGTCCTGGCCAGCGTGCGCAGCTTGTCTTCCTGCTCCGCCATGGCCGACGCCAAGGCGCCAAGCTCCATGCGTAGCTCGACAGGCACGTCCAGGTTCATCGCGATCCGCATCAACGCCATGGTGTTCGCGCCAATCGCCTCGATCCCGGCGACAAGTTGATCCGCGAGCTCGCTCATGCAGCCGCCTTTCCTGTTGGCACTACCACGGCGACAACCGGCGCGGCTGCCGCATTGGCCGGCGGGCTCACCGGAATGCCGCCAGCGCCAGCGCACGCTGCGTCCACGTACGCCTTGCCCATGTTCGTCGCGATCACCGCGACCTGGCCGCTGCCAGGCGCCGCACCTGACGCCGCGGCGTCGATCAGCGCGACCACCACGGCGCCGCCGCCGCCGGTCTGGACAGCACAGAATAGCTGCCCGGCCTGTGCGACCGGCGACGCGGCGCTGGTACCGGTACTCGAGCACCCGGCGATGCACAGCAGCGTGCCGCCGGCGAGCAGCAGGGCGAGCGCCCAGCTATCGACGCGGCGGATTTGCCGGATGGTCATGGCGTCGGTTCGCGCGTGTAGCCGTCCTCGAATTCCTTTTTCGGGCACACTGACCGATAGCCGTCGCGGTAGATCATTGCGTAATCACCAACGACGCAGCGGGCCTTCATGCCGGGTTCGGTCGGCTCGAAAACTTCGGCGGGATTCGCGCCGTTGCTCGGATCGACCGTGATGGTCTTGTTCCGTGAGATGCCTACGATCGGCGCGGCCTGGACGACCTTGTGCGCGCGGTAGTGCGGCCACGGCCGCTGGGGGTTGTCACTCATAACGCAGGCCCTTTCGTTGATGGTGTCAGCACGCCGGAGATCGGCGCTTTGGTGATTGCCCGCAATCCGATCACCGCCGCCCAGGTGAGCGCGCCGGCAACCGCGCTGCATGTCGCAGGGTCCCAGCCAAGCGCATAACGCGACGCGGCCCAGCTTACCACCATGACGATCGGCGTGCCCCAGACCGTCTTGCTGTAGACCAGCGCCTTGCCGGTAAGCTGCTCCGCCAGCGCGGGGTCGGCGACCTGCGCTGCTGAGATCAGGCCCGGCAGCGTGCGCGCCTCGGCGATCAGGCGGTCGCGTCCGGCCGGTGTGATCGGCGCGGAGGTCGGGATGGTGGCGCCGCGCGTCGGAAGCGGCGGGATGCTGGCGCTCATGTCGGTGCTTTCGTTGCCGCGCGATCATGTGCTAGGCAGCAATTCCTAGCAAACGGAGGATAACGATGGCTCTACAAACCGAAGTCGGCACCGGCAACGGGACACGTGCCGGCAGGCAGCCGCCACGGATGGCCGGAGCGAAGCGCAAGCGGCGCACGAAGGCGCAGCTCGCAGCGGCGGCAACGCAACCGGCAGCGGCAACCGAGGCGGCAACCGCGAAGCTGCCGCGCGATGCGGTGCTCACGTTCGCCGAGCAGACGCGCACGCGCATGCTGGCGCTGTCACCGGCCGAGCAGATCGCCGCGAAGGCGTGGCTCAATGCGGCCTATGGTGGCGTGATCCTGAAGGCGGCTTAGTCGGGGCGTCCCTTTTCCTCGGGGAAAATCGCGTCGTAGGCTTCTAGGACCAGCCCCTTCTTGACGGAAAAGCTGCCCGGTAGCGACGCCATGCGCAACTCGTGCACTTCGTCGCGGCCGGGCACTTCCCAGACTATCAGCACGACGGAGGGATGGTCGGCGGCGACCTTCGCGGCAACATCGCGAAGTGCGTCGGCCATCGTGCACACCTCGTCTGCATCCGGCGCGTCGCCGGGCCGCACGATCGACAAGGTGCGTGCCATGGCGGTCTCCTAATTCGGATCGGCGGGCAAGCTATGCCCGTACTTGCGTTCCGCGACGCGGCCTTCGTGGAACAGCTCGCGATAGATACGCCATACGACCCGCACTGATCGATGCTGATGCATGGCGATCTCTTTCAGGGTCAGGTGCGGGTGCTCGATGATCGCCTTCGCGATTGCATCGCGCTCGGATGGCGTCAGATGCGCTGCCATCGGCTTACTGCGGCGTCGCCTGAAGCGCCATCACCAGATCGTCCAGCGCCCGCTTAGCGCCCGCGATGGCGTCCGGCGTCGGGTTTCCGTCCTGTTGCACGAGCCGCGTCAGTGCATCGCGCGCGCGCCGATCGGCGTTCTGCACCCCGATGATCGACGCGGGTGTTGCGCCCGGCTTCGTCACCGCGTGATGCTCAGCCGCCTCTACCGCGCGATATGCCCGCGTTGCGGTTGCCGCTGCGCTCGGGCGCGTCGGCGGTGGCGCGTCGGCAGCCGGGACGACCTCGGGGCAATCGGCGGCGATGGTGGCCGGCGGGAGCATGATCGGTCCCGGCTCCCGGTCGCACGCGCACAGCATGAGCGCCAGCGTGATCGCACGTGCTTTCATCGGCGCCCCTGTGATGGCGTTGGCAACGGCGGCTGAAGCGCCCGCTCGTTGCTGAATTTTGTCAGTGCGTCGATTGTATCGAGGCGGGACTTCAGCGTGGCGTCGGCAGCGTCGGACGCGGTGTGCAGCTCGATCATGCGCGTCGTCAGCTCATTGGCGCGCCGGTCCAGGCTGACGATGTCTTCCTTCAACACGCGGATGTCGGCAGTCGCGCGGGTCACGTCAGCCTGGTTGAGCGCGATCTGGTTCTCGGAGATCGTGATCCACCGCGAAACCTGCCAGACGCCGCCGCCGACCGAGACAGCGATCGTGATCGACAAGCCGACCGTGGCAACCAGATTGGCCTTCAGCCACGTAACCAACCGGCTTTGCGGGTGCGGAAACTGGTCGGACATGCCGCACCCGTTCGGCCTGGTGTGGGTTAGGCGCCTGCGGCCGCCGTAGCCGCTGCTACGTCGGTCCCGAGGTTCGCCACAGCGGTATCGACCGCCGTGAAATCAACCGCCGGGTTGGCGGCCTTCAAGGTCGCAATCTCTGCGGTGATCGCTGCAACGCCTGTCTTCAGCGTCGCATCGATCGTGGTCAGTTGCGCGGCGATGGCGTCGGCGTGCTGCTGGTTGGTCTGGGACATGAGGTCTACCTTTGCGTTGAGAGTGGCGAGTTCCGCCAGGATCGCCCTGGCTTCGTGTCCGAACATTTCTGCGCCTCCGGTTCGGGTGCGGGGGTGTAGCACGGCAGCGGCGAGACCCGCCCGGACGTAGCTCCGTGAGTTGGACACAGGCCCGGCCGGACGCTCCCGCCACGCCCCACTCAGGATGGGGCGAAGGTGAGAAGGGGGTTGTATCCTTATGTATGACGGTGTATGCTGTCGGCATAGGTAGAGGAACAGGCAGATGACCAACTACGAAGACGACGACCGGATGCTCGACAGGATCATGGCGGAAGCCGCGCCAAAATGGGTTGATGGTCGCACCATCACGAAGCCGCTCACCTCAGCACAGCGCGCGGAAGCAGAAGCCGCCTTGAAGCGGATGGGTAAGCCGTGGTTGAGCCGGAAGGCATGAACACCGAACCTCCCTCCCGCATCACCACCGTGCGCTTGCCCGCCTCGCTCCTCCGCGCCGTCGAGCGCGAGGCGCGGCGCACCGAGCGCACCGTGTCGGCCATCGTGCGGCTGGCGCTGGCGGAGTGGATCGCGGCGCAGCGGCAGAACACACAGAGGAGTGCGTAACGTGAGCATCCTGATCGGCCTCGTCGTCGCCACCGTGCTGGTGATCGGGTGGGCGTGCGGAAACCTGCTCGCGTGCGTGTTTCTGTCGCTGCCGGTTGGGTTGCTGGCGATCGTCTACGGCGCAACATCGGTTGACGGCTCGCGCACTGGGCCGGTCGTGCTGTGCCTATCGATCCTGGTCGCGATCTGGCTTCCGCGGACCTTCATCCGGTACGTGGCCGCGCGCGAGTTACGGCGCAATCAGCTTATTAAGCGAGGAATATACCGGCTGCACCCGAGGCCCGCCGAGCCGCCGTATGTCGGGGCCGGCCAGCGCGTTATAACCGGCCGCTCCAAGGAGATCGGTTCCGACTGACATCCGCCCGAAGTTAGGCGCGTTGGATGGCGTTGCGGCAAATCGCGTCAATGCCGGCGTCGATACACTACGCGCAATGGCCGCATTGCCGACGAACGGAGCGGCAACCGATGCGACGGCTAAGGGAACGCTCCCGGTTGCATGGTACGTCTCGGCAGCCGTGACTGCTGACATGGGAATCATGGTTCCCAGCGACGTTGCCGTCCCCGATGTGTTGGCGCGCTTGGCTGTTTCCTTCATGGCGCTGGCGGCGGTAGCGAGAGCATCGACTTTTGCAGAAATTGCCGGGTCAGAAAATAGCGCCTTCGTGCCGTTAGGCGCGGTCTGCCGCATGCGGTTAAGGTCGGTGAGGAACGTCCCGACCGATGTTTCTCCTCCGGTCCTGCCTGCCGCCCCCGGCGTCGCGAGTGCCATGTCCCGCAGCTTGTAGGCTGCCAGCTCATCGGCCGCCTTCGGCATTTCCGCCCGGAGTGCCTGCAACGTGGTGTCACCGCCGCCCAGTACGGCTGTTGTGGCCTGCTCAGGCCGCACTGTTTCTTGTGCCGGGTTGCGGGAGCGGATGATCTTCGAGAGGGTATTGTCGATGAAAGCGTGGCCCGCAGTTGAAACCGCATTCGCGTTGTCGAATAGCGCGGTCGCGCCGTTGGCCGCGGCCGATGCCTTCATATCCTGAGACAGTCCGGCATACATGCTCGAAAGCGTCTTTTCGCCAACCGATTGCGAGATTTCCGGAACGCCCATGATCTCGCCGATCGCCGACCTGAGTTGCTGCGCCTGCGGCCACGCCATCGTGGAACCGGGCGGCACATCGGCATTGATGGCGTCCAGCATCGAAGCGACGCGCGGCGGTAGCAGCGCCTTCTGTGTTTCCGGCAACGCGGACAGCTTCGACGATAGCGTGCCCAGCGCAGTGCGGTAATTTGCTGGGTCTACCGTCGCGGTTGCCATTGCCTGATCGACCGGCTGCCAGGCCGCCGCTTGTTGCTGCGGAAAGACGGTGTTCTGCCAGTTGCGCGCCTCAGCCTGAAGCGCCGTCCCCGCGGCTTGCGCATCGCGTGAGCTGCCCAACGTGGCCGCCGTCCGCTCTACTGCATTGCCGAATTGTGTCACTGATTGCTGTTCAAGTGGCGCGATCCGACTGGAACCGCCGAGCGCTTTGGACGCATAGGCTTGCAAGGCTTGTGCGGTCGGACTGCCGGTCACGTCTCCCGCTAGAACCGGATCGATATCCAGCAGCTTGTAAGCGTCCAATACCGGAGTGGAGCCCGTTCCCGTCGCGAAGTTGCGCGCCGTATCGGCAAGTTTGGAGACTTTTGCCGCGCCGCCGCCCACGGCAACGTTGGTCGCCAGCTCGACGCCCGGCTTGGCCCAGTCCGGAACGGCGCTGGCGGCTCGATCGCCTGCAACGGCTGCAAGCGCACCGGCCGCGGGCGTAGCGATACCTTCCGGCCCCATAGCCGCGAACGTCCCGGCCGCGCCGACAGCTTTGCGGACCAGACCGGCCGGCGCATCGTCTGGACTGGCGCCCGTCAAGTTGCCGATGCCGGTCATCAACTGATTACCCGCCTGCGGGTATTGTGGATCATTGCCAGCGAGATCGGCGCGTTGTTCCGGTGTAAGGCGATTGGCGCCGAACATTGGAGCAATCGCGTCGTACGCGGTTCCCCCCAGCACACCGAGAGGGCGGCCGATCAGGTTAGCGGCTGGGTTCGACAGTGTGTTGATGACATTCGCGCCGATGTCTGTCAGGCCGGCAGCCGCTTCCTTCGCAACGCCGCGCCATGTCCAATCAGGCTGCACCTGAGTTGCGGCGCCTGTCTGCTCAACCGTTGGCGCGGCTGGTCCGGACGGGCCAGCGAGAAACGACCAGTCATCGCCCATCGGTGCGGCCGGTGCTGTCTGCGGAGCAGCAGCGGCAGGCGTAGCGCCCGCTGCTTGTGGCGTTGCTGAGGGGCCGGCGAGAAAGGCCCATGGATCGTCAGCCATCAGTTCGGCCTTGGCGCTGCCGGGTGAGCAAGTATTTCGGATGCACGCTGCGGAACGCCGCTAGCCGTTGGAACCATGACATTAGGATCGATATGGGCGGCAAGTTGTACGGCATAAAACGCCTCCTGCGGGGACACGCGCGCCTTCCAGGAGTCGTACTTGTCGCCGTTCAGGATACCGATCGCAGCCGCTCCGATCTGCGGGTTGTTCTGTTGCTGCCATTTACCATCGAACACCGACACCGGCTCGTCATAGGCGCCGCCGTGAATGAAGGACTTTTGATTCTGATTAAAGTGGGCCTGCAAGCCCGTTGTGTAGCTATCGATCAGGGCGCGTGCGACGCGGATTTGGTTGGTGACGTTGGTATTGGCCGTCTCCAGCATATGCACACCTGGGTTCGCCTGAGCATACACATGAAGGCTCTCGACGCCGACGTTGCTTCCTAGGTCTGTCTTTGCGTTCTGCCCTAGCGTTGCTACGGCTAGCTTTTGCAGGATTTGCGATTCAGTTCCTGTCATGCCCGTGTAAGATAGCTGCGTCTCCTTGCTCGCCCCTGCCGACTCCAATATGGCCGCCATCTTGGCGCGGAATTCCGGCACAATTCCGCCGGTTTTCTGATCTTTTATGATATCGGCGAGTTCGTTCAGTTGGAGCGCCGATGCTTGGGCAACACGGCCCGAGGTGGACGCCGCTTGAACTACCGGGATATCGGCGTGATAGGCAGCCGATTGCTGATCGTAGCCGGCGGTCGCGGGCGCCTGTGCCGCTGGAGACCAGCCGATCAGTTTCCCCGCTTGTATAATCGGGTAGGCAGGCTTGCCGGTTGCGGGGTCAGTTCCTAGCTGCCCGAACCTGGACTGTGACGTCGGGTTGGTCAGCGTAAAGTACTGTTCTGCCTGCGCGCGGTTGGCGGTCCTGTACGCCTCCATCTTCGCATCGATCGCCGCGTTCTGCTCGGGCGTCATGGAAGTCGATAGTTCGCGCTTCACACCGGCCCATTGCGCAGCCGTCATCCCGTTCGCCAACACCGGGACGGGCGCCGGGGGGAGCGCCGCGTCGGTTTTCGTCGGCGGCAGCGAAGAGGTGCCCGGCGGCTGTGGCGGCTGTGCAGTTGCGCCCGGCATAAGCTGCGGCGCGGCCGGCGCTTGTGCGGCCGGCGCGGGCGCGGGCGCCAGAGCCTGCGGCGGCCCGCCCGCCACCGAGTCCGCAGGCTGACCGACGATCGCCTGATTGTTGAGGGGACCGGCCGGCACAACGGGCGTGTTGGCGATGCTGGCGGGCGTGGCCACTGGTGAGCCGGGTCCGGTCGGCGGCAGCGGACGCGGCCCCATCAGGTCTGGCGCGGCGGCGCCTGGGGTGCCGGGCGGTCCAGCCGTTGGCCGCGTGGAAAGCGGCAGCGGGGGTTGACCATTCACCGGCGGCCCGAAAGGAACTCCCCCACCAGTCCCTGGAGGCGCCACAGGCGGTCCCGCCACCTGATACGGCGCTGGGGCGCCGGGCGCCGCGCCTGGCGCTTGCGGCGGCCCCGCCGGGCCATGCGGTGAGCCGAACTTGGCTTGCAGACCCGCCGCACCGTGCGCGCCGAATCGCGTGTAGTAGTCCGATAGGCTTGTGCCGTTGCTATCGGCCGGGTTGAACCCGCCAGCCGTCGCGACGAACTTCCGCATACCCTCGTTGCCGCCAAGGTGCGCAACCGCCCGCAGTCCGTTGGCGTCGAACTTGTCGGCGCCCGGTGTCTGCGCAATCGCGGTGTCGATGTCCTGGACATGCGCGCCGAATGCGGCGTGTTGCGCTTGCGGGCTCGCGAGGAAGTCCGCCTTTGTCTTGACGTTGGGGAAACCGGGAATGTTGAACGTGCCGCCGAACTGATTGCTTTTGACGTCCTCGCCCGGCGCCGGCTGATACATGCCAAGCTCGGCGAGCCGTGGCGCACCAAACTGGAATTGTCCGATATAGCCGCCCTTGTTGACCGCGCTCGGGTTCGGCGCCTCCGCGTTACCCATCTGCTCTTCGAATGGGCCGACAGGGGTATCCTGGCCCTTTGTGCCGCCCTGTCCCTGCGAGCCGTTCGGATCATTGGCATTGATTGTCGAAGCCGCCTGATCGCGAGCGGCCTTCATGATTTGCAGCTTTAACGCCAACTCCTGCTGCTTGATGCCCAACTCGCCCGCGCCGGTCATGGCGCCGACCGTGTTGGTGCCGCCGATGCCAGGCAGCACCGCCGCGCCGGCCGTCGCGTTCGGATCGCCCGTCGCAAGTCCGGGCGCAAGGCCGCGCAGCGTCGCGCGGTCGGCCAGATCCTGCGTGGCGCCCTGGTTACGCAACAGCGCGTTCTGCACCGCTGCGGTGCCGGAACCGGACAGCATCGTAAACAGCGCGTTTGCGTTCGGGAACGACGAGGGGATATCTGCGTAGCCGGACATCAGAAGCCCGCCGAGAAATCGCCGGCCGGGACGGTGCCGGCACTTGTGGCGGAAGCCGCGCTGGGATTGAACAGGCTGTTGATGCCGCTTTGCACGTTCGGATTTGCGAGAACGCTTCCGATCGTCGAACCAAGCCCACTTGCGGTATTCCCGAGGATGCCGGCCTGCGTGTTGCCCGCGCCCTGCGCCAGCGTGCCGGCCGTGCCGGCGGTTTGTGATCCGGCAGCCGCCGCTTGTTCTCCAAGCTGCGACAGGCCGAACAGCCGGTTGTAGTAGTTCGTGAACGACTGATCCGCGAGGCCGGTGCCGAATGTGTCCTCTGCCTTGATGGTCGCGCCGGATCGGAGAATGCCGCGCGACGCTGCGCCGGCATCAACCGCTCTGAGGCCCTGATCGAGCTGAAACTGATACCCCGGATCGGTGTGGAAATTCGCCATCGCGGCGGTCGCGGCGTCGGGTCCGTTCGCACCTGCCAGATCGCCGGCCACGCCAACCGCCGAGCCGCCCGCCGTGCGGAACGGCGATAGGTCCGCGCGTTGCTGGGCAAGCGCGGCCTGCGCCTGCGCCGCGCCTTTGGAAGCGGCGCCCGCCGCCTGAGACGAGCCGATCAGTCCCGCGCCTGCCGTGACAGCCGCGCCGGCCAGTGCGAACGGCATCGATTAATCCTCCAGTTCCAAATCGGCGCGCGTGTGCATCGTCGGCTCGCCGTCCGCGTCGATATGGTCCGCGTTGTGGATGCAGGCCAGCGTGACGTTTGGCGTAAGCGTGGTAAAAGTGTGCAGCATGCGCGCGGCAATGCGGATCGTCATCGGCGCGGTGAACTCGCCCAGGCAGCGATTCTCCGAGTGAACGCAGACGGTCCCGGCGATTACAAGCGTCAGGTGAGGCCAATCGTGAGCATGTTGCGGCAGCACGGTCCCTGCGTCTGGCACGCGGTAGGTCTTGCAGTAGATGCCCGCGTATATAGCGATATCCGACGTGGGCTGGTGTTCCGCGCGTTTCATTGGCACGTCAGCCATGTCGTGAACCACCCGATGGCCGCTCCCAAAGCTGAGCATACGACTATCACGCGAGCGAACGTCAGCCACGTATCGCGGGCCATTGCTTTAATGGTGCGCTCGGTATCTTCCTCGATCATGCGGCGATAGTCGGCATAGATAGCGGCACGGTAAGGGTTGCTCTCGTCACCGAAATACTCGATCGGGACGTTGCGCACGTCCATCACTCGCACCGTATCGCCGTCATCATGGTAATCCGGTCGTCGTCGCCTTCATTGTAGACGGCATGTTCCTTCAGATTGTCGAACATGAACACGTCTCCCGTGTTCGGCACGTAGCTTTCGCCCTCGCACCAGTTGACCGCGTTGGGGTTGGTCTTGATGACGGTGTAGACCTTAGTCGAGTAGTAGCGAGCGTGCCAAGCCGCCGCGTCACTGTGCGGCTTGACCGCGCCGGTGCTCGGGATTTTCGTAATCAGCGTGCCGCCGAGCGCGAGCCCGCCGACCTTGCCCATGATCTCCATGAGCAGAAAACGCGCCGCCGGCAGCGCAGCAATCGCGGGATACCACGTCAGTTCGGCGAATGGCTCATTGTGGCTTTTGGCGGATGTAAGGTGCTCCTGGGGTCGCCAACGCAGCCAGATATCGGACACGTCGCTATGCGGAGAGCCTTCATGCGCTGTGCGCCCCGTGTGCTGGTTCCACAACTCCGGATGCCGCTCGATCTGTAGGAGCAGTGGCAGCGGGTCAACCGTGCCGAGTTTGATAAAGTGCTTCATTGTTCACTCCACATCCGGGATAAACCGCTTGATCTGCATGCCGCGCACGTTACCGGCGTAGAAGGCCGCTTCCCCTTCGATGTCATCAGTCTCATGATTGAGGGTTATGAGGCCAGGGCTAGCTGCGCTCACGCCAATGCGGTCGATGCATTTTAACGCGCTCGCCCGTTCGCGGAACACCAGCCGCAGGGGTTCGCGCACTTCAGCGAGCCAAATCAGCAGCTCATAGTGGTGGTAGGTCAATGCGGCTGCCTGATCTGGCGCATCATGGCGATACGCTTTGGAAAGTCGGTTCCAATCCTTTCGGCAAGCTCCATTGCATCATCCTGCCGCGACATAGTGATCTGCCCGAGCAACGCGCCGAGGAGTATCGCGCATTGCTTGCCAAGCGGCAGGTGGGCGACCAGACCAATCACCTCGCCATATATCCGCGCCATCTCCGGATCGTCGGCAATGCTCACCGTACCCTCTCGTCAATCCACGCAATCAATCGATCAGCTGCGCCGTCTGCCATGGAAATCGCGTCATGCTCCGGTTCGGGGTAAACCGTCACCCCATGCCGAAAGCCGCCGTGGAGCGTGATCGCGATGCCGATGATCGTGCCGGCGTCCCGCTCCTGGACCTGCACCCTCACCACTCTATCTCCGAGCCGCTGTTCGACGCGGAACTGAATCGCCGCGATGTCGTAACTCACCTAACCCTCCGCGCCCAGATCGTCCCGCTCGCCGTCATGCCGGCGGCCGTGAACACGGCGAACGCTACCAGATACGCCGTCTGCGCGCCCGCCGAGGAGAACCGCACCGGCCCGCCCGTGCCGAGCTGGATATTTGCCCCCGTGTTGAACGGCGCGCCCACCTGCTCGTAAACCGCGCCGAGCGCACCCGATGCGCTGGAGACGCCAGCCACCGCCTCGGTCGGGTGCGTAGCCGGCGCCGCGGTAAAGTGGATATTGCCCCACACCTCGAAGTCGCCGGCCGGCAGCGGCAGCGTCGCGATATTGGCCGCCGCGTTGCTCGTCAGTCCGATCGGGCCGCCGGATGCCGTCAGACGCTCGCCGACCTGCCCGGCCGTCGCGTCGGAGCCGTCCGTGACGCCGGTACCGAGCTGCTTCAGCGCCGCAGCTACCCGGTCGTGGTAGTCCGCCCAGGCCGTGCTGTGCTGCGCGTTGTTGCCGAGCAGCGGCGGATCGGCGGGCGGCTTCAGGTTGATTGCCATCAGCCGCCCGTCGGGGTCGGCACATCGGCGTCAACGGCATAGATCGTCATTGGCGCCACGGCGGTGAACCGCAGCACGCGCTCGCGGAAGCTGCCGAGCCGCGTCGTCGCCACCCGCGTCTTCGTCGCGCCGGCCGCGCCGGTGCTGAGCGCACGCGGGCCGCCGTTGTAATTGATCCCGCCATCGTCGGACCAGTCGAGCGTGACGCTGCCAGGCGCGTCCGCCGTGCCGACCTCCATTTCCACCTCCAGCCGGTGCATGGATGCGCGCGGCCCGTGCGTCACGATGTTCGGCAGCGTGCCGATGCGCGGCACCGCGACGCCGTTCTCGGTCGGCGTGTCGGCGGACGTATGATACAGGTTGCCGTTCTGCGCATCGCCCAGGATCACCCGCGCGGAAAGCTGCATCGCGGTATTGATCTGCCAGCGCCCGGTGCCGGCCGCGTCGCTGCACCGCTCATGCCAGACCTTTGTCGCCACATCGTAGACGAACGTCCGGCCGAGCTGCGGGAGTGACAGCGCATAGAACATGTGCCCCTCGTGCATCCACGAGCACGCCACCGCATTGCGCAGATAGCCGCCGTCAAACGTGGCAATCAGTGTCTCGATGAAGTGGTTACTGACGCGCGTCGCCTGATAGCCGGTGGTGCGGTACACCACTTTGTCAATACCGAGCCACCAGAGTGAGCCGTCCATGGCGACGATCGTCCTTGCCGAGCCGATGCCGTGCGGAATAACGCCGCCCGTACGAGGCTGAAATGGCGCATCGGCCGCGCCGGTGTCATACCAGATTCTTACGCTGTTCTGGCAGAACAGCCAAAGCTCGCCGTTATGCGCGACGCCGCGCTCGATGTAGTCAACTTCTGACGAAATACCGACGAAATCCAACGAGTCAAAATGCGTCGCATCGAGCAGCTTGGACAGGAAGATTTGCGTCAGTTGGGTAAAGATGAAGTAGCCGTCGATATAGCAGACGCTATTTGCGCCATCGGCGGGAAAATTGCCTGATCCGGTGGTGATCTGCTGCCATGCCGGGGTCAGCACGTTGTAATCGGAAACCCACGCATTCGGCGGCACGCAGAACACCACCGCGGTCAGGCCGACGGCGATCGACTCGGTGTCCGCCGCACCGGCCGTCCCGACCACGCCGAGCGCCGTGGGCGCGGGGATAGGATCGTCTTGCAGCCGGTAAACCGTATCGCCGGAGATCGCGTAGTACGAACCGGCGATGGCAGCCGAGCAGCGCACCGGACCCGTGCCGATCGTCGTAAATAGCGACGTGCCGGCGGTCGGCTTCAGCATGTGCGTCGAGCGTGAGCCAGGCGGCAATGCCTCGGCGAACATGTTCAGCAGCCGCGTGCTCACGGCCGGCGTGGAATCGACCTGATAGGACTCGGATACCAGCGGGAGCGGGCGCAGGCCTTGCTTCGGCGCGACAAGCTGGCGGAGTGTGGCGAGCGTGTCGGACATCAGCTAGGCTCCCGACAGGAGGTAATCATGCTCGTTTCTCCGACGCCGATCTGGGCCGTCCGGCCGGAAGTCCGCCGCGTCCTGACGCCGATGTCCGACGACAATGCGCTGATCGCGCTGGATTGGGCGGTAATGCTGTGTGGCCGGTGCATCATGCCGCTATCAGTGATCGAGAATCGCGAGCGCCTGCGCCTGCGTGAGAAACGCCGGGACGAGACCGGACACCCCAGTTTGCACGCCTGGATCGGCTAGGTTGATCGTGCCGGCCGCCGCGCACATGATGAGAAAGCTCCCCATCTGCGGGTTGTCATATAGCGTCTCGACAACGCCGGCCGGAAAGCGGTTGAGGAACGCCACTGAGGTTATCAGTTGCGGCTTGGCGGGGTTCTGGGCCGCGAAGAACGCGAGGAGGCCCGGATCATTGTCGGCAACCTCAGCGCATCCGGTGACGCCCGGCTGCGGGCCTCCGTAGACCGCCGTTACCTTGCCCGCGTTGATTTGGACATACGCCATTAGAAGAGACGGCCGCGTGTGTCGATCCAGCCGTTCGTGATGACCAGCATCAGGAACGTCGCACTGCCGACCCGCTTCCTGATTTGAGCGTTTACGGTGGTTGGGATGCTGATCGCGTAGCTCGAATAAGTGTTGATGCCGCCGTTTACGCAGGTGAGACCTGAAGCGCCGGGTGCGAGGTCCGCCAAGTTTATCTCTGATAGATATGCGCTGGAGTTCGGGGTTGCGGTATCCATCACATACCCTGTGAGCATTGCCTGAACCGAGACACCAAGAGGAGCACCTGCCAGGGTGAGAATGTCTGCGGTCGTGTGGCCTGCGACTCCATTGTATTCCTGGATAGGCGTGGACCAGTCGAAGCGGTCGCCCCGCTGTACGAATGCAATGATATGCGAGCTCACATCAGTCCTGAAGCTGCCAATCCGCCGGAATGATGTGGTGCCCCCAGGCGCGTGCGCGCCCGATGCCGAAGTATCAAAGAATACGTCCGACAAGCCAGCATTCATGCAAGCAAAGACGTGATACCAGGTGTTCGCCGCGATTGTCAGGCCGCCGCCCATTCCGTTTGCGCCCGAGCCTGCCGCCCATGCGCCGCCGGTCGATTTGGTGAACGCGCCGAGCGCAATCATCACCGTGCCGGTGCTGTCGGCACATGCGCCGACCGATATATCGAGCAGAGTGTTTGGCGTTACCGGATCATTGGTAAGTACTAGTCCGAACAGATACCCGCCAACGCCCGGAATCGGCGCGCCGGGGCCGACACCAAGTGCGGCGGCGGCAATCGCGGCGTTCAGCTCCGCAGCATTCAGAGTGTCGAGAGCCGCCCAAGGATATGGCATTTACAATCTTCCTGGTCCGTTGAGTCTGGATACGTTGAGCACGATTATCGGTGAGCCGGTGCCGCCCGGCATGCCGCGCGTTGCGCCGCCGCCACCGAGCTGGAAGCCCATGCTCAGTTGCGACCTGTTGAGGATGAACGGGTCTTCCACGACCGGCCCCACGGTCGGCGGCGGTGGCGGAGGAGCTGCCACGATTGTCCCGATGCCGACCGCAACGCCGCCGTCCACCGCGCGCCGCACTTGCAGCGTGCCGCGGCACAGCGTGTCGATTTCGCCGCCGTCAAAGCTTGTCAGTGCGATCGAGAAGCCGCAGCGGCGCGGCCAGTCGTGCATGGTGGCGGGTGGTATCAGGATCGAGAATTGACCGAATACCGCCGTAGGTACGCCGTCGCCGGTCCACAGGAGCTCGCGCTTGTCGAAGCATGGATGGCCGTAATCCCAGCCCCACCATGAATGCGCGCCGCTGGCATCGCGCCAGACGGCCATGCGGAGCGCCCAGCCGTCTTCTACCACGTGAATCGCCGCGGCGTCGGTGTCATCGGTTGTTAGCACCGTCACCGCGAGGGTGAGACTATCGGCGGATGACAACACCAGATCGCGGCGCGGGATGTAGAGCGGCGAGACGTTCGTCAGCGGCAGGGTGATGGCGAGCGTGGTCACGCTAGAAGTATTCCGCCGGCGTGCGTTCGCCGGAGCTGGGAAGCGCGATGATCTGCGCGAATGCCCGCATAGCCTGTTCGTTGTCGCCTTTTATCTCCGGCAATCCGTACTCCGGCGCCATGTTGCTGCACGCCATCATCACGTACGGATCTTCGGCGGCCGGCGGGATGTCATCCAACGACCAGCGCACCAGCCCGCGCGCTGCCAGGTTCATGTGCACGTCACGCACGACTCCGGCGGCATGGTCCGGCTCGCCCAGCAGCAGCGCGATTTTCCGCACCCGCGCCTCGATCACCGGCTGCTGCGACGGATCGCCGGCCTTGCCGAAAGCCTGCGCCAGATGCAGCGCGGCGAGCAGGGTGTATTCCTCGCTGGCGGCTTGCGGCACAGCGTCGGCGGTCCAGGACACGTATCCCTGCGCCACCATGCCGTCGTGCACCGCCTGGACTTTGCTGAGCGCGAGCGCCTGGTCGGTCGCGCTCGGCGTCTCATCCGAGGCGATCACCGTCAGAGCCACCAGAGCGCGCGTGGCAAGGTCGTCGGCCGGGACGACAGTCACCAGCGCCGGACGTAGGGCTACCGGCACAATGGCCACGCCTAGACGCCGGAGTGCCCGTTCGGCGAGCTGTTCGACGGTGACGGTCACCGGAATCCGCCGAACAGCAGTACCAGCACCACGATAAGCAGGATCAGACCGAGACCGCCGCCGTAGTGCGCGCCGCCGTAGTAACCGGAGCGGTAGCCGTAGAAGCCGCCGCCGCCGAACAGCAGCAGCACCACGACAACGATCAAGATCAGGTTCATAGGCTGCTTCCGCTCATGTCTGGCCTGCGCGTTGAAGGTAGAAGATTTGCATCAGCCGATTCAGCCTTGCGTCATTTGGATCGTTCAGGTTCAGCAGGCTTTGCATCCGGTAATAGTCATGGGGCAGTTGCATCGAACTGGTCGCTGTATCGGTCGGCGGCGTTGGCAACGTTCCGGTGTAGGTCTGCGGCGGGGGATTCGTCGGGATGTTCTGGGGCGTACCGAAGCTCCAGCCATTCATCATAAGATCGTTCGTGTCCCCCGCCATGCCATCAGGCCGCCGGCTGCGGCGCCGGTGCGGGCGGCTTGTCGGTGAGCTGCGCGGAAGGCGCGTGCGGATCCAGGCCCATGTCGATCAGATCGGCATCCCGTGCCTGCGTGTTCTCATGGATGCTTGGGTGCATCCCGCCGCGTGCCGCCAGCGCCGCGTCGCTGTCCGGATCGAGCACGACTTGCGCGCCGTGCGCGTGGTCGCGCCGTGCCACCATGTCGGCCTCAGCCTGCTCCTGCGCCGCCTTGGCCGCCTTGGCTCGCGCCTCCTCTTCGGCTTTCGCCTTCGCCGCTTTCGCGTCGGTCTCGGCCTTCAGGCGGTCGGTCTCCGCCATCTGCGCCGCGACCCATGCCGCCTGCTTGGTCTGGAATTCGGCGGCGGCCTTATCGTCCGCGCTGGCGGAAAGCTCGGGCTGCTGCGCTGTCTGGCCCTGTTGCTGCCGGGTCGGCTGCTTGTCGCTCATTGTGTGCTCCTATGCTGCAAGAGAAAGCCTTCGTGCGTACTCTTCCGGGTCGGTTGCGCGCTTGTCGTTGGTACACTTTGCGCATGTAAGCTGGAGATTATCGGGCCAATTCGAGCCGCCGCGCGATAGCGGCTGAATGTGGTCAACGTGGTAGCCGTCGCCCAGTGGCGTCCGGCAATAGATGCACACGCCGAGTTGCTTGACGAACAGCGCCTTGATGTCCGCGCCAGTGTGCGAGCCTACGGCCTGTTTCGAGCGCGCACGGTAGTTCCGCCCGCGAGCGCGTGCAGCCTCGGGATTGGCTGCATTCCATTCGCGGACACGCTGCTCGATAGTGGATTTGTTAGCGCGGTAGTAGGCCTGCCGAAGTTCCAACGCTCGATCAGCGTTTTGCAGCTTCCATTCCTTCGCGCGCTGCTTAGTGGGCGCTGGGTCGGCCCTGTAGCTCTCTTTCATGCGATTTTTGATACGCGCGACGTTGTCGCGGTAATAGTCCTTGAAGTATTCCGGATTGAGTTCCCGGCGTCTTCGTTCCCCAGCGTTTACCTTCGGCCTGTTGGCGGCCTTCCAAGCATTCGCTTGGTCGCGATGCGCCTTGGCATATAAGCGACCGGCCGCCCTTACCTTCTCGCGGTTCGCGTCTTTCCACTTCTTGGATTGAGCGCGCTTCTTTGCTAAGTCTACGGTAGCCATCTGGAACACTCATCCTGTTCGTTGTGGTCAGAGACGTGAGGGTGCTCAAACACCCTCGCGCCTCGCTCAGTATAGCATAGTCCAGATTAGAAGTCGTCAAGCATCCGAGACAGCAGCCGCGAATATCGTGACCATTCCTTGGTCTACTGGTTTCGCGTCATCTGTGGTAACGTCGCTTCCGAAGCGGAGCTTCCCAATTCCCCTTATCTCCGATACCCCTACCCCATTAAAAAATTTGTAGTCGCGTACGTTCTCCGTCGTCTTGGCACGCTGCGCCCACGCAATGCCAAGCGCCTGTGCACCGCACAGGTAGCTCGCCGCAACGTCGATACCCGCCGTGCCCGCTCCAGCAATGACGGTAAGCTCCGGCACCTCGCGGATGATGAGACCCTGCCATACCAAGTCGCCCGCCGTGAACAGCGGATTGTCACTGCCCCGGTTCCACGCATATTGCAGCGCGTTAATCATCACCGGATCGGCCTGCAAATCGCGGAACTGCAAGCTGGGCATGAACACGACGTACCACTCTTCGTCGTTGTTGATGGTGATCGGCCGGATGCGTGGATTGGCGAGACGAGCGCGGCGCTTGGCAAGCGAGAGGATGCCAGTCGTCATCTTGTCGGCGGTATTGTCCACCGTCAGTAACGCAGTCGCCATGACGTTCGACACGCCATTGATGATTTGGCTTCCGAACAGCACGCGATCGGCGTTGTTCGTGACCCACGTGTTGCGCTGGCCGGCGGTCGCGGCGGCGTAGGTGATCTGCACCGAGCCGTCCGCGGTCATAGATCCGAGGCTGGAGATGATGTCATTGCGCATCTTCTCCAGTTCCCAGATCATCAGCGCGTCGCGTGCGGCGTTGCGCAGGTCGATGACCGACTTCTGTTCGTCCCAGTCGGATACCGCAACCGCGTGCCGGATGACGCCGACCGACAGTTTCATGCTGCGGGCGTTCAACACTTCTTCGTTGCCCTCCAGCACGGTGTTGCCGGTAACGCCCGCGCCGATCAGGCGACGGACGGCGGGGAACACGATCGAGTCGCCGCGCTTGGTGGTGAGGTCTTCCCTTATCTGAATCATCGAGGACATACTGGTACCGAAATATCTTGCAAATTGATTTCGGCGTACGTACTCGGTGAAGAACTCAGAGTCCCAAATCGTCGGAGTGAGAAGCGGTCTAGCAGCCGTTACATTCATGTCAGCCATTTGGCTGGGCTCCTTGCCTATGTGTTGATCGGGGGATTTGCGTTGTCGTCACGCCCGATCTGGCTCGGCGGCAGCCCAGCGCCCGTTGACCCCGGCGGCGGGTTAGGCACGGCGTCGGTTAGTGCTTTGCGTTATTCCGGCCATGCACTCCGGATAGGATGTCATCCATTGATAACGGACCTGAAAACGCCGGCTCGCTTCGCCCCGCCACGCTGCGCACGCTTGCCAGTGACGGCGCCATGCCCGCAGCCGGGGAAACGGGAACGGTTGCAGTCGCACCATTGCCGGCCGCCGCGACATGCTCGGCGATGATCCGCGCACGGTACGCCGCCGGATCGTCGCCGATCTCGCGTTGCATCCGCATGCGCTCGACCTGCTTTGACGCCCACTCGTACGGGTGCGGCTGCGCGTACAGCTTTTGGAACAGCGACGGATCGGCCTTCGCCGCCTCCTTGAATTCGCCGATGATTTCCGCGACTTTCTCCGCGCCGAGTTCCTTGGTGACGAGCATCTCGGATAAATTCAAACGCTCGTTGACCATCATGCCCTGCACGCGATTGGCATAACCTTGCGGGTCAACCGCCGGATCGATCGGTTGCAGCACCGGCGGCGTTTGCGCGACGGCCGGCGGCTGCTTTGCTTCCGCCAGTTGGCGTTGCAGGTCCGCCCGCTGTGTCTCGGCCTCGACGGCGCGGGCTTTCCAGTCCTGCCGCTTGTGGCGTTCGTCCTCATAGGCGCGGCGCGGCACGAGGGCTTCGCCCTCGCGCGGCTCCGGCGGTTCTGCGTCTTCCGGTTCCGCGACTTTCGCCGCGGGCTCGGCAGGCTTTGCTGGTGCAGCCGCCGCAGCCTCGGGTATCTCCGGTTTCGTTGCCGGCTCGGCCACGGGTTCGGCTACCGGCGCGTCACCTTTCAGAAACGCGTCGAGCTGCGTGTCAGTAGCCATGGTGAACACCTTCAGCCGGCACGCCTTCGACGCGTGCCTTCAGTGTTTCGTGATCCTGCGTAGCATCACGCATCTTTTTTAACAGGGCTTTGTATGCCTCAGCGATCATCGTGAGACGATCAAAGTCCTGCTGTGACGCAATGCGTGCGTTGCCAGCTGGATCGTAGACGACGGGCGGCTTCCACCCGTTGATTGACGGGGTGTCACTCATGTGTGGTTCCTCGATTGCGCCCGAATGCCCGGCGGCGGCCAGATCGCCCGTTGCGCGCTATGCGCCCCCGGCGGCGGGACGGCCGGCTACTGGAGCCAGCGCGTCGGTGTGACGGGGCGGTAGATCACGTCCGTATTGGTGAGCTGCGTAAATGGAGCATTGGCCGCGCCATCGGTGCCGAGCGCAGTCTCGACTGTCGCGCCGATGCTGGGCCAGATCAGGCACGATCCGCCGGAGCGGTTGAGAACGGAGATCGCCACGTAACGCTGCACCGCCGGCAACGTGAAGCCAGTCGTCGCGCTGCATGTCGTTATGACCGTCGTGCGCGTGCTGATGACCTGGCCGGTTAGCACGGCGCCGGTCGAGGTGGAGAACGTGGCCTGCGCGGTCGAGCCGGCGAGCGCCACGGCGGCGGGCGTCAGTGACGTGTCGTTGAAGCCGGTGGCGTCGGTGTTGGCGTTGAACGTGGTGGAGCTGATCGCGCCGCCCGCGGTCTGCCCGGTCGGACCAACCTGAGCCACGGCAGGGAGTGCGAGCGCGAGCACGGCGACGACGGCAAGCAGGCGGGATAGGTGTTTCATGGGTGTTCCTTGGTTTCGGCTGGATTACGGTGAGCTTGAGACCTGATATGTCAGCCACGGCACGGAGGCGGTCGTTACCTCCGTCCAGACAGTCCCCGAGGTAAACGCGGGCGGCCACGTGCCATAGGTCTGGGTGATGGAAATGCCGGTCGCGCTGGTCGTATTCCCTCCGACATTCGCCTGCGTCGGGCTGCCGAGGAAAGCGGCCGACAGGACATCTGCACCGGCTGCACTTCGCGAGGTCCATACCGCAATGGTGCTTTCGGTGTTGAGGCAGGTCCAGTAACCGCCGCGTGCCAATGCGGAACTGACTGCACCGTTTAGCACGCCAACACCAGCGCCTAGCGTAATGTCGGTTGTGCTTGATACAAGTGCCCCCGGTCGTCCCCATGCTCCCGTGGCGTAGATTGCTAGTTGGAACCTCTTAGCACTGTCGGTCGTGACGACGTTCAACCCGAGTGAGTTAATCGTCACCGCGACATCGATCACGCCGTAGCTGCAAACGATCTTATTTGCGCCCGGCGTGACCGGACTTGCCGCCTTGGTGCCGTAGTCGAGCGGCGTACTCCAGTTGGTGACCTGCGGTGCGGGTGATCGTCTTTCGACGACACCGGCGGTCGAGGTGGTTGCGTCCGGTGGTGGCGGAGCACTGACGGTCTGCGCATTGGCCGATGTGAAAAGCGCAGCGGCGAGTAAGACGCCTCTGAGGACCGCGTTGACCATCAATGAGACTTCCAAGTTAAGCTGACGGGATCGCAGTAGACCGGGACGCTGACTGTCCCGCCGGCTGTCAGGGCACCATTGTATGTCGGGGCAGTCGCGTCTGAGACGCGGGCGAAGGAGCCATAAATCGCCCCGACGCATGACGGCAGCGTGCTTACTGTGTAAGATGCCAGTTGCGCCGGAATTGAGAACACCCATGGCGCGGTGCTGCTGCGCTGTTGCACCGATGCCAATACGCGCAAGGAACCACCAGCGTCGGTGCCGCGAAGAACGAAGTTGTTATCGCTCTGCATCAGCCATGTGATCGCTCCTCCCAGCGTGTCGTATGCGCCGACGCCGCTGCCGCTGGGCACCCTGACCGTGCTGGTTTGGATGACGGCGGCCGGTGTATTGTTAATCCCGTTCGACACGTAGTTCCCGGAGACGACAACGCTGTTGGGTCCGGTTGCAATCCCCGGTACTGTGCCGTACGACGATCCTGTTATCTGGTTTCCAATATAGGTCGAGATCGTGCCGGCGGTGTCCGACCTAAGCACGGCTTGGTTTAAGGCAATCGTATCAGGATCGACAATCGTGTTGCCTATGACGGTGATATTATTCGGCACGCCGCCAAGCTGGCCGTAGTTCAGGATTGCCCCGTTGCCGCCCCGTGGCTTGATGAAGCGATTGCCGATGATGGTGGCATTCGTGACTGCGCCACGGATTGCGAGCACGCCGTTGATGATTTCGTTATGCGAGAAGTCGATCGTATCGACAGTTCCCAGGGTGGCGAGTGGTTCCAGCAGCAAGCCGATGTAATTCGTGCCGGTGTTGTTGAACTGATTGCCGGTCGCGATAAGGTCGGACGCGTTCGCTGTGCCGTCCAGTTTCGGATTGTAATTGAGCAACTGTGCGGCAGAAGAGGTCTCCGCATAGTTGTCAATAACGCGCGTCTTGACTGGCCCCTCCCAGAAGTCCCACGGCGCATTGCGGAACTGATAGGCAGAGTTGCCTGACACCCGGAAATTGTAAGTGGCCAACCCGGCAACCGCGTCCTCCGCTCCGCGCAACTGGAAGACGTTACTCGTCACGCTCAGGTCTTGCGCCATGCGGAAGTTTATAGCGTGCTTGCCTCCGCCGGCTGGAACGATCGGTCCAAATGTCCCGTAGTCAAACGTGCAGCGGTCTACGTCGATATCGGAGTCGGTGATAGTCGTCGCGGCGTGATTCTGGTTGGAGAACATGTAGTAAGATGCTGACGGTATCGGCCACGTCGCATCGGCAAGGATCGTGGCTCCGTCGCAATGTACGTGCGTGTGCGACTTCAGGCTGATCGTGGCGTTGATGAGGTAGCTTCCGGCGGGAAACTCCAGCATGGCGCCGGTTGCCGGAACGGCGTTCGCGGCGGCCTGGATAGCGGCTGTATCATAGGTGGTTCCGTTGCCAACGGCGTTGAATGGGGCGGACTTGACGCTTATTCCCGACCCGCTGCCGGCCGATGCTGACAAGTCCAGAATTGGCTTCGGTGGCGTCGGACCTTGCGCGAACGCCGACGCGCACGCCAGCCGCGCAACGCACGCCGCGATGATCCACCGGCGCATCATGGCGCGAATGCCGCGATAACCTCGTCATACGCCGGCTGCCCGGTGCGCGTGGTGCCGTCCGGCGTCGTTCCGTCCGCCACGTAGCCGGCGATCATCAGCGCAGTCATCGCGTCCAGGTTGCCCTGCATCGTCGGCGCAGCCGCGCCGCGCGCCGCCGCTTGGGCCGCGCCGGTCAGCAGCACCTGCGCGCCGCGCCCTGTCGCCGTTGCTGGCATTACGGCGTTACCATTCCCGCGCCGAGAATGCTTGCGCCGTGGTCGCGCCTATGATGGACAGGACGGCGCTGGTGGTGAAACCGTTGGCCATTGCGTCGCAGGTATATTGCGCGCCGGACGGCACCTTGATTGACGGTTGCAGTAACGCGGCGGTGCCCTGGTCATTGATCCACAAGTCGCCCGCGCTGATGTTCTGGACTTTGCAGCCATGCCGCGCCGGGTTGAACGGCATCAGCACCTGAGCCGTGCCGCCGAGCGTGATCGTGCCGCTCCGGTCCTGAAAGCTCGTCTGCGCATGTGCCAGCGCGGGCCACAGCAGCGCGAGGAACGCGGCGAATACGAGTCGGAGCATCATGCCGGCGGTCCTTGCGGTTGCGGCTGCGGGATGGGCGTAGCGGCGGTGCGTGCGGTGTTCACCGCCGTGGCGTGCGTGCCGGCGATTGTCGCGACGGCCCGGTGCGTCTCGTGGCCGGCCTGGCGCGCGATCAGCGCGGCCTTGGCCTCGTTGGTGCTGGCGGCAGCGTGCTTGACCCTCAGATCGGCGATATGGTGTTCCAGCGCCATTTCCGGCGTCATCTCCGGCGCCCCGGACGTGCCGGGCGCGGACGGCGGATCGGGCGGCTGCATGAGCTGGTTGTGCATGCCGTGCACCTCGGCGATCGAGTGCACCGTATTGTGGATGCGTTCGGTGGCGAGCGCCTTGTCGGCGTCCGCCTTGGCCTGGAGCCCAGCCACGATGGCCTGCCCGTGCGCCGCCACCAGCGGCGCCTGTTCCGCCTGCTGCGCTTGCTGCTGCTGCTGATGTTCCTTCATGCGCTCGAGGAGCTGATCCTTGTTCTTCAGGCTGGACGCGGCGATCAGCACGTCGCCAGGAATCAATCCCGGCTGCACGCTCGCAAGCTGCGTGAGCGTTTGGAACTCCTCCGCCTGCATCGTCGGGACCGGCATGCCTTCCTCGACGGTGATATCCACGTCGAGATCCGTAATATCGTTCTCCACGCGCACAACCTGCGTCAGCCGCGGATCTCCGGGCTGAAGCGGCGGCTGCATGCGCTGCATCACGCTTGCCCGTTGTTCCTGCGGCATAGCGGCCAGCTCATCTTGCAACGTGATCTGGCGGTTGATGCCGACCCAGCGCGTTGAGCCGAGGTCGTCTGTAACGCGCACCCATTTGCCAGCGGTCCAGAACTCGCGCGCCGCCATCCACGACATTTCGTAAACTCGGCGCGACCACATGCGGAGGCTATCCGCCAGCGGTTCGTTCTGCGCCATGCCGCCGGCCTGCTGTGCCAGGATCGCGCGGCCGGACAACTCGCGCGGATCGGTGCCGGACATGCTGGCGTTGGGGCCGGACGCCTGCATTTCCTGCGTTGCGTGTTGGAGGAGCTGGAACTGGCCGGTTGCCATGTCGCCGCCGCGCTCGACCTCGAACTTCAAGCCCTGCCTTACTTCAACGTAGCCGTCCGGCCTCGCGACTTCCCTTCGCGCCTTGTCGACGTCCTCAACGGCGCCCTGCTCGGCGATGACCTGATGCACGCTAAGCAGATGCAGCGCCTTGCTATGCCGCTTGTTGATTTCGTCTTGCGGCGAAATCCAGTCGCGCACTGCGCCGAAGCGATGGTTCTCCCGATCGAGGTAGGCCGATTGCAGCAGCAGCCGGCATGCCGACTTGCCGCGCCGGTCGCGGAACTTCGACTTGGCCGGCGGGACGAGAATGCCAGAGCGGGTAAACGACGCCTCCCACACAAAGCCCCTTTCCGACCAAAAGCCCTGCAACACGCGCGTCCGGCGGCGTGTCGTGTCAGTCCAGGCGACGTTGCCCGGCCGATCGTCGTAACTCAGGGTGTGCTCGGTAAAGCTGCTCTCGAGTACGTCCCGCGCGTCGGGGTAAAGCTCCTCGGCCTGCTCGCGGTCCATCCACACCGCAAGGCCCTTGTAGCGCGCATCTAGGAAATCGACGGATCGCGAATGCGGATCGAACCAAATCCTTTCCCACGGCGCCTGTTCGTACGTGATGTTCGCGCCGCCCTTGCCGTCATCTTCAAGGCCAATCAGCACGCCACCGAAGCCCTCGACCAGCATGTTTTCATAGACCGTAGAACGGATAACCCCAAAGTCGTTATCGTCGCTGATAAACCGCAGCGCCTGGGTTGCCGCGTCGGCGCGGTCATCCTCGGTCGGATCGCGCGGGAACGCTTTTGCGTCAGTCCGTGCCTTACGCTCCATGCCGCACAAGAGGTCGATCTTTCGGCTGACATAGTTGAAGGTCGTTATCGGCTGGTGTCGATCGTCCAGCGCCTTGCGCTCCGGGCCGGTCCATTGGATGCAATTTTTGTAATCCCGCGCCTGTTCGGATTGCGCACGTGGCACGATGCTTTCGCGCTCGGCTTCCTCGAACCAGCGCACCAGGCGCGCATGCTGATCGTCCAGGTTGCGCGGATAGGCATCCGGATCGCCGTCCGTCTCCGTCGCCGCGACGCGGTTGTCCTGTGAGGTGGTGGGGGTCAGGAACGAGTTCAGCGCCGCGCTCATCAGGTCAACCGACCGCCTTCCGCTTCATCCAGTATTCGAGCCCGAGCACCTGCACGAGTTCCCAGCCTTCCGCGCCGACTCCGTTGAGTATCGCGAGGTTGTCCGCTTGGTTCGGTCGCATCGGCAGCATGGTATATTCCCAGCGTTCGCGCTCAGGAGATGCGCCAGCCGGAGGCTTCTTCGCTGTCTCGATCGAACGCATCGGCCCAACTATCCCTGACTTTCGGTTTGACTGCATCGCGTATCCATGGGCGTGAAGCACACGCATAGCGGCACTCGTCGGCCGCGTGGTCCTCGTTATCGGTATCCACGTCTTCGGCCCGCGCCGCGTCATGCTGCAACGCCGGCAGCGTGCGGATCAGATCGCGGCAGGTCGAGAACAGAAGAATCATCGGCTTGTCGTCCACGTCGCCGATCAATCGCTGGCGGACCAGATCCCAGCCGCCCATCGCGCCGCGGCCTGGCACGCGCTTGTTGTCCGCCGCGCGCCAAATCACGTTGTACGGCGCGGCACTCATCCGCATGGCGATCGACGGACCGCCGTCCTCAGTGAATATCGCCGGATCGGCCACGCCGAGCATCGGGCCGCCCGGATCGTCCGCCTCGCGCTGCCTGATGCCGGCCGCGATGGCTTCCGCCGTCATCCGCAGGCCGACGTTCGGTTGCCCCGGCTGCATGCCGTACCACTCGCGATAACGCACGATGCAGCCGCGGGCGATGTCCGGCACAGAGCCATCCGAGACGGCCCACCAGCCGACCGAGAACGGGCGCGCGCTTCCCCAGTCGAACGATCGGAAGCGCGGCCAGTGCGACGGCAGCTCGCGGGGCGCGATGACGTGGCGCTTGGTCGAGAACTCCGGAAAGAACGCTCCGAAGATTGCATCCCAATCGCCGTCGATCCATGCGCGGACCAACTCCGGCGGCCCGGAAAGATGCAAGCGGTCCTCGTATCCCGGATCGGCCTGTGTCAACAATCGGTTGTCGCGCAGCTTCGACGGAATGAAGATTGCCCGGTGCTGCAACGGCGTGCCGTCGATCTTGGTACGCGGCAGCGGTTCCAGGCCCAGCGGTGCGGGATCAACGAAACGGGCCTTGATCCATTGCTGTCCTGGGCCGCCGGGGTTGGCCGTCAGCACCATCTGCGCCGGTACGCCGGCCTTGCTGCGGAGCGTGCCAAACAGCATGTCGATCGGCGCGGACGATGGGAAATTGCCTGCCTCCTCGACCGCGATATCAGTAATGTTCTGGCCCTGGTACTTCGCCGCAGCCGCGGTGTTTTCGAGCGGGCGAAACCGGATACGCCCGCCGTGCGGCATGACGAATTGTTTGCTCTGATCGCGCCATCGCGCGCCGGTCGGGACGTAGATTTCCTTGGCGCGCTCGATCAGGTCATCCGCCTGCGGCATTTCACGGCGGAAGAATACTGCGTTGAAGCCGCGCCCGTAGCGCGCTTCCTTGATCGCGAACTTGCCGAGCACGCCATCGGTTTTCCCGCCGCCCCTTGCTCCGCCGAATAGTATCTCCGGGAACGGGCATTTAATCAGTGCGTGTTGGGGTCCGACCTGGGGACGCCAGATTACTTCCGTATTCACGGAACCATTCTTCCTCGCTCATCGGCTCGGCCATCACGATGGAAGCGCGCACAACGGCGTCAATCTCCACCGGCTGCACGCGCCACATATGCGGCATGCGGCGTTCGAGCCAGCGATCGGCGGCCCATGCGGCGGCTTTGTCTTTTCCCGTCGCGATGTTGAAGAAGTTGGCGTGAACCGCGATCGCCATGTCTGGCAGCGCGTCGTCAAGCTCCCTGCGGAAGTTCTTGCGCAGCGTGCCTTTCGATATTCCCAGCCGCTTCGCCATGAATGCGTGGCTCGCTATGCCGGCCGCCCCGATGACCCACTTGCGTTGGTTCTCGGTCGGCACGAACGGCGGCTGGCCCATGCGCGCCGGCGCGGCAACGGGCGGAGGTGCGGGCGGCTTGCGTGCGGCGCGGCGGCGGGGGTTCGGCGGCGGCTTTCTCGGCATCAGGCCACGAGGCTGGATGTGAATGTGTGTGGGCTGGCAGTCGCGCTCCGGTGCTTGGCGACTAGGCGCTTGATGACGCCGGGCGTCAGGTGCTTGCCCAGCGATTCGAGGAAGCTATCCACGTCCAGCGCATCGCCGGGGTTGCCGACCTTGAGCGAGATCGTGACCGCGGATCCGCGATACACGACGCCCTCGTAGCCGGCCGGCTTGGGGTGCTTCTCGTGGTCGAACAGCACGCCGAGCCGCACACACTCGCGTGTGGCCTTGTCTTTGTCGGCGGTCGCGGTGCGCTTGGCCTGCGCCTTTAGGTGGTACGTAAGCGCGCAGGTGTCTTTCGCCGAAAGGTTCCGTCCGGTAGAATCGAGCGGCATAGAGGCTCCTGGGAGGTGGGGATGGCGGAGGTGCCTGTGGATGTGACGACGGCGCGAACGCCCGAGGCACGCTGTCCCTACTGCGACCACCTCGTTGATGCGGCGTCGTCTCTCGACAAGGACTTCACGCCGCCGAAGCCGGGTGATCTGACGGTATGCTTCTATTGCGCGCAAGAATTGGTGTTCGACGCGATGCTAATTCCGCGCAAGCCGGCGGCGGGTGAGCTGATCCTGGCCTATGCGCAGCAGCCGGGCCTGATAGATGAGATTACGGCGATCAAGCGGATGATCCGATCCGCAGACAGGAGGTAGCCATGCCGTTTGACGGGCGCGGGTTCGATGTAGGGCCACCATCGCTGCGGACGCTGGCGGACGTGCTGCGCGACCGTAGCCGGTGGCCGGAGGGGTTCTGGTGGGATTACTGTAGCGCGCGGACGTGCGCGATGGGCTTGGCCGTACTCCTGTGGCCGGAACACGTCCTAACCATCGGTGATCTGGCGGACAAACTCGGTTTGTCGATGCGTGTAACGTATAGACTGTTTTTCATCACTCCCGGCTGCCGCACGTCCGATGTCACCCCGCACCACGTCGCGGACGCGATCGATGCGTATCTGGCGACGGTGCCGGAGCGGCGGTAGCGTTCACGACGCGTTCTCGGTTCTTGTTACCGACAACAGGTTAACCCGTTGTCAGCAACGGTTACGCCGCTTCTCCCGCGCGCTCGGCGGCGATGGCGTCCCGGTTGCGGAAACCGTTGCAGCGCATCAGCACGTCGAGACCACGCGCTTCGGTGCACATCGGGCACCAGTGATCTCCGGGCACAAGGTCATCGTCGAAGCCGCAGACGCCGCATTCGTAGTTGCTCAGCGCGGGTGACGGATGGTCTGGCATCCCGCCAGCCTACGCCCCCGCGCGCTCGGCGGCGATGGCGGCGAACGGGCGGCCCGTGGGTTCGTGGATGGCAGTGCCGCCGCTGAAAAGCTGCCAGCGCCGGATTGCCACGTCGGTGTACTGGGGCGATATTTCCACGGCTACACACGCGCGGCCGGTTTGCTCGCACGCGATGATGGTCGTGCCGGACCCCAGGAACGGATCGTATACCGCATCGCCCGGCGCGCTGTTGTTCTCGATCGGCCGGCGCATGCACTCGACGGGCTTCTGGGTGCTGTGGCCGGTTTCCGATTTCTGCGGCTTGTCGATCTGCCACACCGTCGTCTGCTTGCGGTCGCCAATCCAATGGCCCGTTGCACCGACGCGCACCGCGTACCAGCATGGCTCGTGCTGCCATTGGTAATGTCCGCGACCGATCGTAATGTGGCTCTTAGCCCAGATGATTTGCGCGCGCCGCTCAAGCCCTGCATCTTCGAGAGATTGGATCGACACGTCGCTGCATAGGGATGCGCACCAGACGTATGCGACGTCGCCTAGGAATAGTGTCCAAGCCTCCGTCCAGTCTGCACGATCGTCGTTCTGCACCCTACCCTTCGCGGTGTCTTTCCGGTTGCCCATTGATGGACTGTGCTTTGCAGCCGCATCGCGCCAGCCGGCGTCGTAATCCACTCCGTAGGGTGCATCGGTCACCATCAGGTGCGGTTTCGCACCCGCCAGCGCCGCCTCGACCACCGCCGCATCGGTGCAGTCGCCGCACGTCAATCTGTGGCGGCCGAGAATCCACACATCGCCAACGCGCGACACCGCGACCGCCTGCACCGCCGGCGCATCGTCCGGGTCGGTGTTGCCGTCGGCGGGGCCGAGGAGCCGCCCGATCTCCGGCATGTCGAAGCCGGTGAGGCTGAGGTCGAAACCCAGGTCGCGGAGCTCGCCTAGCTCAAGGCCGCGCAGTTCGTCGTTCCACCGTCCCTTACGGGCGCTCTCATTGTCCGCCATGACGTATGCACGCTTCTGCGCGTCATTGAGATGCCGCAGCTCGATCGTCGGCACCATGGCCATGCCCAGCTTCTGCGCCGCCAGCACACGGCCATGGCCTGCGATGATGCCGCGCTTGCCGTCGATCAGCACGGGGTTGGTCCAGCCGAACTCGGTTATCAGCTTGCAGATCAGGTCGATCTGATCCGGCGGGTGCTCCATCGGGTTGTTGATGTACGGCACGAGATCGGCGACGGCGACCAGGCGGTAGGGCGGTAGCTTCGTTGCAATGTCCGGCTGTTCCCGGAACGGGAGTTTGCGATTCTGCGCAAGTTCGCAATTCGGCGTTCCGGCCGCCGCGACTTTCGTCCGGTTCGGCGTGCCAGCCTTCCGGCCGCCGGTCTTCTGGCGTGTTGCGGTTGCGGCTGGGGACATCAGGTGCTCCGGTGCGGCCTCGCGCGCGTGCGCGCCTGCGCGACGGGTCATTTAGTCGCCGGTGCGCGCCGGCCGCCGCTGCATCAGCCGACGTGTAATGTGCGATCGTAGCGTGTGGGATTTGACACGCGTGGCGTACTTAGTACGTCACGCATTCAAATAGCGCGCGCTTGAATCACCAGGGCGTGCATGGCTGTATCTTGTAGTCGTGGTCAGGGACGCATGGCCGAGCGTTGTTTGAACAACGTGCACCGGAGCGCCGCGATCAAGCGCGTGCGATGCGTGACTGTGCCGCAGGAAATGCGCGGATATCGTTGCAGGTAGTTTCGCGCGTCGTGCCGCTGCCTTGACGATCCGATGGACCTGCGATCGATCGAGCGAACCTCCCTCGCGGGAGCGAAAAACCGGCGAATCATCGTCGGAATCGCGCGTGCGGAGGTCACAAACGCGCTGGAACAGCGGCGCCGGCAGCAGAATCACCCGAGTCTTGCCACCTTTACCGAATACGTTGATCTGGCCACTATCGCCGCGCTCGGTTACATCGCGCCAAAGTAGACCGCAAATCTCCGATATCCGAAGGCCGGCGCCGTAGAGTAGACGAAGCAGGCAAGCGTTGCGGCGCATGAACCGGCCGCGGCGTTCCGGGGAGTCGGTGAGCCACAGTAGCCGCTGGACCTGCTCCTCGGTCATAATCCGCTCGGTGAGCGTGTCCTTAATCGCCGGCAGCTTGATCGGTGCGCCCACGTCGAACGGGAGGTATCCGGTCTCGTGCGCGAGGGTGATGAGCGACTTGATCGCCGACAACCGGCGCCCGCGCGAAGCCGGCTGCATGTCCGCCAGGGAGGCGCTGAACGCCTGAAGGTCAGGCACGGTCAGGGCGCGAAGCGGCTTGTCGGTGAACGCACGGAAGGCGCGCCAATCCGATCCGTAGGCGCCGCTGGTGTTCGTCTCGCGGCCGTCCGGACGGTATCTGTCCAGCCACATAGCCACCATGCCATCCTCGGTCGAGGTCTGCGATGGCAGCGTCATCGGCGCCGATGAAAGGGTGATGCTCATGGTCTACCGCGCCAGGTCGATTCCGGGTTTACACAGTGCAACATAATCGACCTTATGTAGCCGTCAAAATAAGGGCTCGAGTACCGGATCAAGGCACGCTCAGATAAGGCGCGGTAAGCAAATGCGGCAGCGGACGGGTCGCCTGGAGGAGCCGATCCGAGGGCCGTCCAAGCGAGACCGCCGCCCTACCGGCGCACGCAGGGCGAGTGACACGCGCCGGCAGAACTCGTGATATCGTAGGAACGGAGGGGCCCGGCCGGGCCCAATGGGGCGGTTCCGCGCTGCGCACGTGGGCCGCCCCGTTTATTGGCCACCGCTGCAAACGCTAGTTTGAGCGGGCATCGTGCATCTGTATTTATTCGGGAGCCTAATTCAGACTCAACTTGAGTCTCCTCAGACTCAACTTGAGTCTCCCTAAGCAGCTTCGGCCACAACCTCGCGGCCGAACATGCGCATCAGCAGCTCGCCGCGTGCCTTGCCTGAGAGTCCGGCAAGGCTCTGCCAGTGCTTGCGTGGAGCGCCGGGGTCGGGGAACGCAGCGGATCCAGGATCGTCCACGATGCGCCGCGGTGAGGTCCGGCCGATCAGCTCCTCGATCACGCCGGCATCAAGCGGCGTGGGCCTGGCCGTGGTCTCGCCGATCAGCCCGGCAATGCCGCGCACGCGATAAATCCGGCGCCATTGATCGCTGGCGAGGTTCAGGGACAGGAACAGGTAGGATGGGAACATTGGCCCAATGTGGCCGTGGCCGACCTGGCGCTGGAACCGGCGATCGAGGTGGAGCGGCAGAAAGACCGTGAAGCCCAGTTCGACCAGGTGGAGCTCGGCGCGGAACTCGCCACCGGGGTGTGTCCATGCCACGTACCAGCGCGGTCCACTACGCGAGCCGCACGACATGGGGGCGATAGCGGAGGCGGCCCCGTGATCGTGCGGCGGTCGGTATGGGCCCGCGCTCATTGCGGAGTCAAGGAGAACCGCCCGGCGAAGCATGGGGTCGGACGCGAGTCCGGTCGCGGTGTTCGGTTCACATCGCGGCCTCTGGTCGGCGACGGCGCGGCAGGGCCACGGTGTCGGGTGTCCAGGAGGCGGTAGCGCGGTGTAGCACAGCGCGGGCGGCGGACCTAGCGCGGTGTGCGGCTCAGGCCAACACAGCCACGTACGGCATTCCGCCCGGCAGCACGTCCCACATGTCGCGGTCCATCAGCCACCGCGCCCGTCCCGCCGCGATGCCAAGGCAGAATAGCGCCTCCATGGTCGCATGATCGCCGGTCCATAGATTGCCGTGGCGGTCATTGCAGGCGTTCAGAAACGTCCAACCGCCGCCGCCTCTCGGTCCGGGCTGAAACTCGTTTGGCAGTTCGGCCAGCAGGGCAGCGATACGGTTCGAATGCTCCGCAATTCGGACGGAATGAAAGGCGAAGGCTCGCATAATACCCCGGACGATGACCGGCTCATGCGGCTCCTCGGGCGCGCAGAGACATTGCTTGACCAATTCATGCACGGCCGCCGGTGTTAATTCCATCACCAGAAGCTCCCCGCCTCGTCGCGCTCCTGCTCCAGCGCCCGGACGTAGCGGAGCAGCTCGCGCATCCGGACGACATGCAGCGGCACCTCGGACTTCGCGCGGCTCACCATCACCCGCGCCTCGAAGTCCGCCAGCCACGCCGGCGGCACGGCGACCACGCGGCGCTCGGGGCCGTCCCTGGGGCGTGTGGCGCACGCCGGATCACGCGTTGGGGACTGGTCGCTCATCCGGACGGCCGGCGAGCCGACGCGCGGATCAGCCGATCGTCCGGGCCGATTCCGTCGTGCGCGGGCAGGAACGGGGCGAACACCTGGACGGTCGGCATCGGGGCGCCCGGCGGTTGCGCGGAGTCGGGAGGCGGTTCCAGATTTGGGGTGCTCATGCCGTCACCGCGGCCCGAGCTCCAGCACGTTTCCGGCGCCGGCGTTCGTCGGGAGATATCCAGATGGCGCAGCCCGGCATGTTCCGCCCCTCCTCTCGCCAACAATACTCGGCGCAGGAGACGCATATCACCCCGTGCTGGCGCGCTTCCGGGCGCGTAGGACGGAGAAGATCGAAAAAGGGATTGCAGAGGCCGCACAAGCCGCCGGGAGTATTGGGACGCCGCGTGCCAGACGAAAATGTGTCGAATCTCTGGCAACTGACTGGCACACGTACCGACGGCAATCGGCGATTGCCACAGAGGTAACACTTCTCCCCACGAAGAGCGGCGACAATACCCCGAGGAACTGGGTAAATCGTTATGGCCATGCGGGTGCTCCTACACTCGTGTGGTCAAAGGGGTCGGTGCGGTTAGGTGGCTGCACCGACCCTGATGATTGTAGGCACTATCGGCCACTCCGCAACTACCCGAAATGGCCAAACTGCCGCAGCGGCTCCTCTTCGCGAGCCGCTTAGCGGGAGAGGTCAGCGGCGTAGCCGCGTAGGGGAGGGGCGCAGCCCCTTCCCTACGAGATAGCCAGTCGCAACGCGACGCGATCAAACAGATAGAATCTTAAAGTACTGAATGATGTTGCCAAGAATTTTGGCCTTGGTTTTCTCCGAAAATCGTAGCCGTGCACTAGCGTTTATGTCCGCCAAAGCAAGCCTAGACCAAGATAATTGGTGTTGATGGGTGTAATGATTTGCGCGCAATCCGATCGCCGCTGATGTATGCGTGCATGAGACGGTTTTGCCTGTGGATAAGTGGCGAGTCAGCGAGCAAATAGCGGCGTAGTCGTTGATTACCCGTTACTTGTTCCGCCTATGCCGGAATCCGTTCGCCCGCTCGATGGCGGGTGACGGCAGGCGCGACAGTGCGCGAATTCAGGTGAAGCCAGGTTGCGGCTTCATCGGCGTAGTGTTCAAGCCGCCTGTCGGCCTCGGAAACAGGCCGGTCAGCCTGCCGCACTCAACGATGAAGTTGGCAGCTTGCACCGCGACGCGCCGGCCCAATCGCAATCCTTCGGTCTTGATGTAGGCCGGCGCGACATAGAGGTTGGCCCTACGCCAGAACTCTTTGCCGACGCGGCCCATCACATGTAGCCAACCGAGCAATTTATGCTCCCAGAGGAAGCGCACGCACTGCCGTACCGACTCATCGCAGCACCGGCACTTTTCCCCAATTTTGGCCTGCGTCCTCCGGGTGCCCTTGCACATATCGAAGTAGAGTTCGCGACCGACCAAGACGATCAGAGAAAAAGATGGGTCGCCCTTCTCCCGTTTGGCGGCTGCTGCGTAGAGGTCTCTCAGGAACGCCTCCCCGTCGTACGGCAGTGCGAGGTCCGGAATGTCCGCCTCGTGGATCGGCCGCAGCTTCTCCTTCTCGCGCGGCTTCGGCGGCAGCTCCAGCGTCATCGCTCCGCCCCCGCCTCAGTCCGCCGCTCGGCCAACCGTGCCCGGCCCTCCTTGAACGCCGCCACCAGCACCGGGAAGCTGGCGCAATCCCGGCACAGCACCGTACCCGTCGTGTCAGTGCCAGGCGACGCGTTGACCGGTCGTTCGCACACGCCGCAGGACAGGACGCGGATCATGGCCGGGCCTCGCGTGGCCGCAGCTCCGGCGGCACATGGAACGGGTTGCCGTCCCGCGGCATCAGGTGGATTCGCTCCGGCGCGGGACTCAACCTGAGTCTCCGTTCCGCCGCCAGCGCCTCGGCCGCGAACAGCGCGGGGGACCAGCGCCATCCGTCCTGCTGCACGAGACGCAGCCGCTTCAGCTCCCGCAGCGTGCGCTCTGCCGCCGCCAGCCTACGATCCCGCCGCACGATGCGGTAGAATCGCGCGGCGATCGTCCCGCTGGTGACGCCCGGCTCGGCCACGACGGCGCGCAGTACCGGGACGTGCCAGCGGCGGAGCGTGGGGATCTGACCGCCGGTGGTCATGCGTCGGCTCCTATGCGCTGATAGGCGCGGAGCCGGTCGATCGTCTGCCGTACCCGCGCCGCCGCGAGGTCGACCTCAGCCGGATGCACGGGCCGTACGGGATTCCGGCGCGGCCGGGCTACGGCAGATCGGCGCTGAAAGACGATGCCGAGACGCCGCGCCCATGTGCAGGCAAAATCGCTGTTGCGGCCAAGCGCCCGGTTGGCTTCAGAGCGCGTCATCCCCGCTGCGGCAAACTCGCGAAGCCGCCGCAGTTCGCCGGTCATGGCTGGGCGCCGCATCATGCCGGCACCCTCGCGGCCGGCGCATCCTCGTGGCGATCGGGTGCCCGCTGGTAGGCGCCGACGCCGTGCTCGGCACAGAACGGCCGGCCTGGTTCGCTGGGGGCGTCGCAGAACCGGAAATCGCGCGGGCGCCCAGTGTCGTTGAGGCACCACGCGCACTCGACCACGCGCCCGCGCGCCGGCGGGGCCACTTCCCGGATGTGCTGCACCGGCACCCGGTGTGGCGCTGCGGCGGCCGACGGCGGTCGTGGCGCTGCCGGGGGGGTGACAACTCTCCCCGTCGTCACCCCCCCTGTCACCGCCTGCGTCGCTCCTTTCGTGGCTGGGGTTGCGGAGTGCCCCGAACCCGGCGCGGGCGCCCTCGGGGCCACGGGCGACCCCGCGGTGTCCAACCGTCCCGCGCCGGGTTTCTGTTCGCTCGCCAGCGGCGGCAGCGTGGCGCGCGGTATGGGAGGCCTGCTAGGACGGCGATGCTCGCTCTTGGGTTCGCCGGAGCGCCGGATCGGCGACGGGCGGCCGGGCAGGTCCAGGCGGTGCGCTTGGCCAACGACGGCATTCTTCGTCACGCCGAGCCGCCGGCCGATCTTAGCCGTCGAGTGCCCTTCGTCCCACAGCACGCGGAGCCTCGCGATCCGCTTCGCCGGCCAGCTCTTGCTGCCACCGCCGGTGCCTCGAGTACTTACCGGCGCCACGGCCGCGCATCCGCGGTCGCGGAGCGCCCGCAGCCGCCAGTGGAGCCACGACTCGGATCGATCCATGGCGTCGGCGATCGCGGCGTAGGTCTCGCCCGCGAGCCGGCGCCGGACGATCTCCGCGTCCATCGGTTTCAGGCCGGCCGCGCTCACCGCGCCGACTCCGTCGCGGCCCGCAGGTCCGCCCGGTGCTCCGCCGGCGCGTCGGCGATCCACTGGCAGACAGCGCAGCGCACCCCGACCGGCGGCCGGAACGCCCGGACCTGCGCGCCGCAGTCCACGCAGCGGAACTCGCGGCGCTCGGGGAGATCGTCCAGCGCCCAGGTGCCGGGCCATGGGGCGAGCCACGGCGCGTCGGCCACGGTCACGCAGCTTTCACGCCGTGGGCTGGAATTTCGTGGGGTTTTGGGGCATATATTGGTCACGTGATGGCTCCTCTGAAGGTGTGGAAATCGACGGGCGAGAAGTCACGGAATGCAGCACCCGCGCTCTGCCAGGAGCGCGGGTGTGTCTATTTCTGGTCTATCTGTTGGGCGGCTCGGGAATCAGGCGGGAACGCCCGCCGGAAAGTGCGGGGGGCTGGTATTCCACGGAGTGGCTGACCGTCGTCACTGGGTGGGCGCGCCCTCGTTGCGGGGCGCCGGGCCGCTTGGCCGTCTACTCTAGCGCCGCGCGTACCCCGCGCGTTGCCGATAGGCTGCCACGGGTTGTGGACAACTTCAAGGGGTGGATGTTCCCGTTTCGTGCGTCCCGGCAAATACCATCGGTTGCTGCGGCTGCGATATGAGGATTTCCGGTTGCGCGCGGTATCCCATAATATACCGGAATCTATAAAAACTACGCGGGGTATTTCCGCGCCACCCGGAATTGACTGTACGCAATCGACGCATCGCGGCACGCAATATTCCCGGCGCATTGACGCCAGTGCGGGATTTGCAGCAGACGCGAATTGTGCAATGAATTGTTGAGCCACTGAACAGCCTCACTGTTCGGGTCGGCATTGCGAAGCGGGGGGCGCGTCACGGCGTCTCCCGTCTCGGCACTTACTCACATCATGGGCGAGTCGGCAAGCTACTCAGCCGCCATGCGCGCGGGCTGGGCGCGGCGCTTGGGCAACGTTGTAACACCCGCAGCGACATCGATGATGCACCGCAGAAAATACGCAAGCGGACGGTCCTCGTCGTGCGCTCTGCGCAGCATGATCGCATGGACGCGCGGCGTGAGGCGCACGTGCACGGGGATCAGGCGGGGATTGGGCGAAGGCGGCCGGCCTCTGGGCAATGGGGGCTTACGTGCCATGTGACAGTATATAGCATGCCGTAGTCTAAGAGTCCACCGGGTATTATCGGGTATTTAGGGGTTGCTATTAAATCGACGCCGCGCTATAACTCCTCTCACGCACCGAACCCCGAGAGGACGCCGCCATGACCGCTGAAACCGAACGCTCCATCCACGTAGCAACACTCCTGCGATTGCAGGTTGCCCACAACGCCCTGGAAATCGCCGCGCCCGCGTTGCGCGACGCCGCGCTCGACCTGCCCGCTATCGCGAAGCGGCTGGCGGCGCTCGGCGAAACCGCGATGGCCGACGACATCACCGAAATGCGCGCCAAACTCGACGCGGTCCTGCCGCTGATCCGCGCGGCGCTCGACGTGGCTCGTGGTGCACGGGCCGACGTGCCGCCGGAATTGCGCGGCAGCATAATGCCGGACATGGCAGCGGTGACGCGCTTCCTCGAAATCCC
>Ga0210410_10000531_pt1 | contig 41546 bp, 38 predicted proteins | sample IncBWC4MmetaG_FD_161058 | JGI IMG/M metagenome (GOLD analysis project Ga0210410, IMG submission 161058) | Forest soil microbial communities from Barre Woods Harvard Forest LTER site, Petersham, Massachusetts, United States - Inc-BW-C-4-M | ecosystem: Environmental > Terrestrial > Soil >...
CATTTTGGTTGAGGCTGCCTGGTCTTCGCCGGTGTTGAGGTTGCGGTCGAAGCGCGGAAAATTGCTGCTGGAAATTTCGAGGCGGAGGCGGTGGCCGGCAAGAAAGACGTTGCTGGTGGCCCAGAGGTCCACTATAACGTGATAGATTTCACCGGGCCTGGCCAATTCCGGCCGGTCGACAGAATTGCGATAGCGCAGGCGGAGAATGCCTTCGGTCAAATTCTGCGCGAATCCGTTGGGCCAGACATCCAGGAGTTTCGCGGTGAAATCGGTGTCTTTCGCGGAAGTGCTAGCGAAGAGATCGAGCGAAACAGGTCCGGTGACTTCTGTGTCATGGGTGAAGGCTGGAGTCGTGTACACCAAAACGTCGCTGCGTTCTTCCACTACCTGTTGGTTGCGCGGCCCCGGCGCCAAATGCATTGAATCGCAACAAAGCGGCCCACCGATGGTTGGCACGGGATTGGCGGGATCGTAGGCGTAAGAATCCTTTGACTCCGTCACGGGAGCTTGAGCGCTTAACTGGCCGTCTCCCGCGGAACTGTTGGCTTTTCCGGCGGAGTGGAGAAAATATTTCGTGGCTGTGGCACGTGCCAGCGGCCAGGCCTCTTCATCGCGCCACTCGTTTTTTCCCATCACAAAAATGCGCACAGGTTTCTTGCCCGCAAACTCGTTTGCCTGGCCCTTCAAAAGGTAGTCATACCATTTGAGGAGCAATTCTTCATTGTCGTATGGTGTCGCGGGGCCAAAGTCCACTTCGCCGATTCTTCGTTGGTCAGAACCGCCAGCGTGGCCGCCGACTTCCACTAACAGGTGCTGGCCGGTGCGCGCGGTTTCGCTGCCCGCCCGGCTTTTCAGCAGGACATAATTGCGCAGCGAGCCGCCGAGGAAAATGTCGTACCACGCGGCGATGTGCAGGATCGGCACTTGAATTTTCGAATAGCTTTCTTCCAGTGAGACAGCTTTCCAGTAATCGTCGTAGTTCGGATGTGCCAGCCAGTCGCGGTAGTAAGGAGCGAGCGACTTTGCGTCCGGTTGTGCGAGGATGGGGTAGCTTTCAAGCGGCAGCACGTCTTTCCAATTTAGCGCGTTGGTGTCCTGAGCGGCGCGGCGCGCCAAAGTGTTCTGTGCCAAACCGCTCGTCCAGGATTGATTGAACCATTGCTCGAAGGCGCCGCCCTGGTAGGTCCAATTTTCATGGTAGTTGGAAGCCGTCACCTCGGGAGCGATGCCGGAGAGATGCGGGGGACCGGCGATGGCGGCGAGCATCTGAGTCGCGCCGACGTAGGAGCCGCCGAACATGCCGACCTTGCCGTTTGATTCTGAAAGTGCGGCAGCCCATTCTACGGTGTCGTAACCGTCCTGTGATTCATGGCGGAAGGGATACCACTCCCCGTCGGAAGTGAAGCGCCCGCGAACGTCCTGCACCACGACGACGTAGCCGCGAGGGGCAGCTTTCATGCCGAAGGAGAGGGAGTAGTTCTTGTCGTACGGGGTGCGTTGGAGCAGGACTGGGTATTTCCCATCGGCCTTGGGACGATAGATATCGGCTTTAAGGATGACGCCGTCGCGCATCTTTGCGGGAACATCGCGCTCGACGATGACTGAATCGGATTGCGCGCGGATCGCGGAGGGAAGAACGGAATGCGACAACAGCGAAGCCACAAACGCGACCGGCAGAGAAAACGGAAATCGAAGGTTCCTCGGCATTCTGCCTCCTGGCGCGCATCGTATGTCGCGCAACTCGCGTCGTCAACTCGCCGCAATCGCCACCGGCCTGCAAGTTCGGATACAATGCTTGGCGCCAGCGCCAGATCAAACCTTTAGTTGAGAAAAGGAAAATTGAGATGAGAAAAACGGGAATTGTTGGAGTTGCTTCGCTACTTGCTTTCGCTGCGTCCATGTTTGTTCACAGCGGAAGAATTCACGCGGCCAACGCCGCCGCGCCTGCACCGGGATATAAGGTGACCGGGAAAATTCCGGTGGCCGGCGAGGGTGGATGGGATTACCTGGTGGCGGATGCCGATTCGCGGCGGCTGTATCTCTCGCACTCGACGCACGTGGTGGTGTTCGACGTGGATTCCCACGCCGTGGTGGGGGATATTCCAGATACTCCCGGCGTGCATGGAATTGCCCTGGCGCCTGAACTGGGGCGGGGCTTTGTGAGCAACGGCCGCGGCAACTCCGTGACCATTTTTGATTTGAAGACGCTGAAGACGATTGGCACGGTTCCCGCGGGGACGAACCCGGACGCGATTTTGTATGACAGCGTCACCAAGCGCGTGTTCGCGTTTAACGGACGAAGCAAAGATGCCACGGTGATTGACGCGGCGGAAGGAAATGTCGTCGGCACGTTCGCAGTCGGCGGGAAGCCGGAATTTGCGGCGGCCGATGGCAAGGGCGGCGTGTACGTGAACGTGGAAGACACCAGCGAACTGTTGCACATTGACGCTCAGAAAATGGCGGTGCTGCATCACTGGCCATTGGCTCCCTGCAAAGAGCCGTCGGGGCTGGCGATGGACACAAAAACACGCCGGCTGTTCGCCGTTTGTGACAACGAAATGATGGCTGTAGTGGATGCCGATTCCGGAAAAGTGATTGCTACGCCGAAGACCGGTGAAGGAGCCGACGCGGCGGCGTTCGATCCGGGGACGAACCTCGCTTTTTCGTCGAATGGGGAGAGCGGCACGCTGACCGTGGTGCATGAGGACACGGCCGACAAATATTCCGTGGTGGAAAATGTGCCGACGAAGAAGGGCGCGCGCACGATGGCGCTGGACCTGAAAACGCATACGCTGTACTTGCCGACAGCGGACATGATTCCACCAGCCGCCGGGCAAAAGTGGCCGACGGTGAAGCCAGGAACCATGGAACTGCTTATCGTTTCGAAGTAATTCGGGAGTCAAGCTCTGCCGGTTTCCCCGAGTTGCGCGCCACGGTGGGAACCGGCAGACTAAATTCTGTCACCAAGTAAGCAAGGAGCGACGTAATGGACGACTCCGTCGAGGCCCCAGCCGGGGCGCCGGAAGCCGCGGCCGCGCAAACGGTATCGCGATTCAAATGGATTGGCTGGTCCAGCTTTTTCCTGGCGGTGGTGCAGAGCGTGTGCACGTTATTCGTGGCGCTTAGCGGTTTGCGGCTGCTGCTGGGGGCGGCTGCGTTTGGCGCGGCCGTCGGCGTAATGAAATTCGCTGACCGCAGAATTCACATTGATGCCGTGCGAATCCCGATGGAGATGTTCGCGCTTGCAGGCGCCGTATTTAATCTGGTGGCGTTGTGGCAGGTGCGGCGGTTGCGGGGGCGGGCGGCGTCGGCGTGGAGGCAAAAGACGGTTCCGCGGAGTAAATTTGCTTCCGAAAGAGTGCAGTTGGCGTTATCGGTGTTGACGCTGATCTTGCTGGCAGTCGAATCGTACTATCACCTGTATAATACCCACCATTTATAACGCGGAATCGTTGTTTGGATTTGTCATCTCACGAATCGCTATTGCCAGGCGCGCGTGCAGCCGTTCGCTGTAGCCCACCGGAAGCTCATACGTGCGATTGTCCGCGGTCAGGACCAGGATGTTCCGCGTGGAGTCCAGAATCGCGGAGCAGACTTCGCAGTTTTCCAGGTGCTTTTCGATGTCCATGAGCAGCTTGGGGTCGAGCTGCTGGTCCAGATATTCGGAGATGTGCTCCCAAACGTGTTTGCACTCCAGCGTCATTGAAACACCCTCCTGAAGAAACCCTTCTTTGCCGGAGCAGCCGCACGCAAATAGGGGGCGAGCATTTTTTGCAGCATCATGCGTGCCCGGTGCAACCGCACTTTCACGAGCGCAACATTAATGCCCAGGGCGCTCGCCGTTTCTTGCTGATTGAGTTCCTCTAGGTCCCGCAGCACCAGAACCTCGCGGTAGATGGGAGGCAGTTCTTCGACGGCCTCTCGCAATTTCTGGCGCATTTCTTTTTTTTCCAGTGCCTCGGACGGAATTTCCCGCCAGTCGGTCAGCACCGCCGGGGTGAAATCGCCTTCGCGGTCTTCCTTGCCTTCATCCAGCGATTCAAGCTGTGCGGCCTTGGCTTTACGGAGTCGCTGCCGCCCTTCGTTCATGGCGATGGTCACCAGCCAAGTACTGAACTTGGCGTCGCCGCGAAAACTTTTCAGATGGCGAAAGGCGTTTATCATCACTTCCTGCGCGGCATCTTCCGCTTCCTGTTCATTGCGCAGCATGGTGAGGATGGAGAGATACACCATCCGCTCATAGGGGCGAATGAGCTCGTGGAAAAGGTCGGTTTCACCCGCGATGATCCGGGCGATAAGTTCCTTCTCCCTTTCGACCGTGGTCGGCATGCGTGTGCGCAGGGCTCCCTTCGGCTTCCTATGTAGGAGTGACGGTTCGCCTAAAGGTTACAGGAGTTTTCTTCGGGAATGGAAGAGTTTGCAGTTCGATTCCCGAAAACGACTTGGCTGCTGGATTCGCCTGCTCTCCAAAGGTTTCACAAAAACTGGAGGTTATCCCAGGATACCCTTGCCAATCCGGCAAATCGCCGGGAACATGGAGCATCCCGGCAATGGCGCGCTTTCCATCGCTGGGTAAATCATTGGCCCTTCGGAAACTTTTGGGCCTTGCGGGGATCTTAGCCACAAAGACTCTCCCGAGAAGGATCGCTCTTCATGAACGACAAGGTTGTTTTTATCACGGGGGCCAACGGAGGACTCGGTTCTTCGGTCACCAGGGCGTTTTTGCAGAAAGGGGCGCGTGTCATCGGTGCGTCGCTGCGCATCAAGGCTGCGGATTTCCCTCAGCCGAATTTCGAGGCGATGGCGATCGATTTCAACAAGCTGGATGAGATCAAACGCGGAGTTGCGAAAATCGTGGAACGCTACGGGCGGCTCGACGTGCTGGTGCATGTGCTTGGAGGATTCGCCGGCGGCCCTTCGATTGCCGAAACCACTGACGAGATTTGGCAACAGATGCAGAACATCAACCTCACCTCGGCCTTTCATGTTTTCCGCGAGGCCATTCCGCACCTGCGAAAATCTCTGTCCGGCAGGCTCATTGCGATCGGCAGCCTGACGGCTGCGCAGCCGCACGCAAATCTTGGAGCTTATGTGACGTTCAAGGCGGCGCTTGCCATGCTGGTCGAAACCGTGGCGCTGGAAAATGCCGATGCTGGCTTAACCGCGAACATCATCCTGCCGGGCACGATGGACACGCCGGCGAATCGCAAAGCCATGCCCGATGCCGATTTTTCGAGATGGGCGAAGACCGTCGACGTTGCTGAGCTCGTGCTCTCCCTGGCGGACGAGCAGGCCAGGCATCTGACAGGCCTTGCCATCCCGACTGAGGGCGGCCGTGGCTGAAAGCGTTGCCTGCCTCGTGGTCGGTGCGATATATGCCCACACGCTGAGGGGGGCCAGGCAGAATCGCGGCCCTTCCCAAGCTCTTCGGTTCGAGATTTCCTGATACCTTTGCGCATTTTGCGAATCCCATTAGTGAAACAATCTTGCCCGCGAGCGCCTAAGTTTGTTCGCTTGGGCCGTGTGGAAGCTGGAGGAAGCAGACTGTCATGCTGAAACTGGTGCAATCTCCCCTTTTATATGCCGCCGCCGCTGGCGTGGCAGCCTTGTTTGTTATTTTGAACTCCGGACGAAGCAGCGGTGAGACGGTGCCTTCCCAGCCGGGAAGCGCACCGCGGGTGGTGGTCGTGGAACTGTTTACTTCCGAAGGATGTTCGAGCTGCCCACCCGCCGATTCCTTGCTGAAGCAGTTGAGCGAGAAGCATGAGGTGAAAGGGGTGCAGCTCGTGGCGCTCGAAGAGCACGTGGACTACTGGAACAATCTCGGCTGGAAAGATCCGTATTCCTCGAGCGAATTCTCGCAACGGCAAAGCGACTATGCACAGGTGTTCGGCAGAGACGGTGTCTACACGCCACAAATGATCGTGGACGGACAATTTGAATTTGTGGGAAGCCGTAGTCAGGAGGCAATGGAAACCATCGAGAAGGCGGCCAACCAGCCGAAGGCGGAGATTGTCCTTTCGAAAGACGCGAATTCCTCACCTGAAAAGCCTGTCTTTGAGGTGCAGATCAAGAGCCTGGACGGAATTCCAGTGCGCGGCGAAACGGAAGTCTGGGTTGTGGTGACGGAAAAAGGCCTGCAAACGGATGTGCGAGCGGGAGAAAATTCCGGCGAAACCCTGAAGCATGCCGCAGTGGTGCGCAGTCTGCGGAAAATCGACACGCTCGGCGATCTAGCGGGCTACGACCGCCCGATTCAACTCGGCATTGATCCCCGATGGGAAAAAGAAAATCTGGCGGTGGCAGTGTTTCTGGCGGAGAAAAGGTCGCGCAAAATTATTGGAGCCGCCGCGAGCGCTTTGTAGGCGATTGCATGCGGTCACCGTGCGGCCTTTCTAGCCGAGGGTGGCTTCCAGAACCTCGCGGAGGAGTTCCTTTTTTTGCGGCGTGAGTTTTCCACCCTGCGCCGTCAGGTAGAAAACGTCGATAGCTTTTTGGCCTTCGGTATCGATCAAGGCCACATCAATATTGCAGCCCTGCCGGGCCAGCGCGGAACCCACTTCGTAGAGCAAGCCCGGGCGATCCTGCGTGACCACTTCCATCAAAGTCGAGTGGTCGGATGAATCGTCGTCAAACTGGATGGAGGTCTGGAACGTGACTTTGGGAGGCTTCGCCACCGCTGCGGCTAGCCGGCCCTTCAGCAAGGGTTCCAGCGGCTGCTTGCCGTTCACAACGTCCGCGATGCTTTGTTGAAAGCGCGCCCGCTCGCTGGGATTCAGTTCGAGCGTCCGGTGCATGTCCACGAAGTGGAACGTATCCAGCACCACGCCGGCGGAATTCGCGAACGCATCCGCTTTTACAATGTTCATACCCCAGGCGGCCAGCGCTCCGGAAATTGCGGCGAAGAGCGCGGGGCGATCGGCGGACAACAGTGTGAGTTCAAAGGCGTGATGCCGCTCCTTCAAATCAGTCTGCACGGGTTGAACGCCGAGTTTCTGGTAAAGCGCAAAGTGCAGAGCCACTTCTTCGGGCGAGTGGACGGCAAGATACCGGCGAGGGAAACCCTCGAGGAAGCGCTCGATCTCCGCCTTGGACGCGGTTTCGGATTGGCGGCTGACCTGATCGAGCAGCAGGACCTCATCGGAAACATGCAGGCGGTCGCGGTCCACAGTGCGGCTGAAATGGTTGGATGTGGCCACGAACAACTGCCAGAGCATTTCCGATTTCCAGGGTGTCAGCGCTTCCGGATTTACGGCGTGAATGTCCGCGTAGGTGAGCAGGCAAAGTCGCTGCAGGCGCTCCTGGCTGCCGACGACGGCGGCGAATCCGGAAACCGTGGAAGGATCGAAAATGTCGCGGCGCTGGACCGTGGCGGACATATCGAGGTGATGCTCGATCAGGAAATGCACTTCGCTTTTTTCTTCCGGGCTGAGCTTCAAGCGGTCGGCTGCGGTTTCGAGCGCTTGCAGGCTTCCGGCAACGTGGCTTTCGACGGGCATGCCCTTGCCGACGTCGTGCAGCAGCAGCGAAAGGATCAGCAGGTCGCGGCGTTCCACCGTTCGCCATAAGGGAGCGAAATGCGCGCCGCGCTGGTCCGGCGGCGCGGAGAGTTCCTGCAGGTGCTCGATGGCGCGCAATGAATGTTCGTCCACGGTGTAACGATGATAAAAATCGCGTACCACCAGCGAATCGATAGTTCTGAATTCTGGCAGCGCTTCGATGAGCAGGCCCAGGCGATGCATTGGCCGCAGCGCGAGTGAAGGGAAGGCGCCGCCCAGGATTTCACTCAAGGCGGCCCAGGTGATGCGCGTATTTTTCTGCTGCAGTTCGGGATGCATCATGATGTACGCGATGCCGCGCTCGGCGTCGCGACTTAGCGGGATTCCGAGGCGCGACGATTCGGCGAGCAATGCATAAATGGCATTTCGGTCGGAAAACGCCTGCTCGTTGGTCAATTCCAGCAAGCCATCGCGGACGGCAAACGCTTTTCCGCCGCCAGGTTCAATTTTTCCGCCGGGCATGGCATTCATCAGACGCTGGCGGAGGGAGAGGGTTGTTACGGGCCGCTGCTCCATGTAGCGCAGCAGTTGGCGGTTCAGCGTTCGCGCGTGGCGGAAGTAGAGGCGCATCCATTCGGCGGCGTTCCTACGAAGGTTGTCGTCAATGCCCAACGAACGTTCCGCGGCGTCGGCCTGAAGTTCGTAAGTAAGAGTGTTGTCGTTGCGCCCATTACTGTAGTGGAGGAAACACCGGATGCCACTGAGAAACTCCACCGCGTTCCGCGTGAGTTCCTCTTCGTTTAGCGGCCCGATGCGCGCGTCGCGGCGATCGCCGGCAAGCTGGCGCATCCAGAGCGTCGCATGATAGTCGCGCAAGCCGCCCGGCGCTTCCTTTACGTTCGGCTCCAGATGGAAAATTGTGTTGCCGTAGCGCGCCAGGCGTTCGCGGGTGAGGCGCTGAAGCTCCGAAAGCAGCAGCGGCCGCGCCTGCTTTTCGGGTCCAAGCAGAACCTTGGCGTCCAGTTTTCCAAAAAGTTGCGCATCGCCATCCAGAAAACGGCGATCCAGCATGGCCAGATGAAATTCGGAGTTGGATTCCTCGATATGACGGCACTCATCCAGCGTGCGGCCGGCAGAGCTGACGCGAAAACCGAGATCCCAGAGCGTGCGAGAAAATTCAGAGATCAGCGGCCGGAATTCTTCCTCGGCTTTTTCGTTGCCGAAGAGAAAAAGCAGGTCCAGGTCCGAATAGGGAAAGAGCATCTCCCGGCCGTAGCCGCCGAGAGCCAGCAGGGCCAGGCCCTGTGCCGGATCGCTGCGAACGCGCAGCAATTCGCCGAAGACTCTCTTGATCGTTACATCGGCCAGCTCACACAACTGCCGGAGCGTCTCGCGGGCGCCGGCGCCGCTCTCAAATAGCTTACGAATCCGCTCCCGCTGAGCTTCGCATTGCGGCCCCAGCTCAGAAAGCGGAGTGACCTGCGGTTCTTCCATCGTTTTGCTTTTCGGGCGAAAGCTCGGAATCAGACCTGGACGCGGAGAGGACATCGGGATCCTTACAGCGCGCTTTCGCCGCGTTCCTCGTTGCGGATCCGGATTGCTTCTTCAACCCGGCTCAGGAATATCTTACCGTCTCCGATTTTTCCTGTCTTGGCGCTCTTCAAAATCGTTTCCACGGCACGGTTCACCAGGTTGTCGGGCAGCACCAGTTCCAGCTTGATCTTCGGCAGCAGGTCCACGGTATATTCGCGGCCGCGGTAGACCTCCGTGTGGCCTTTCTGCCGGCCGTGGCCGCGCACTTCCGTCACGGTCATTCCGTCAATGCCGATTTCCAGCAGTGCGTCCTTCACCGATTCAAACCGCGACGGCTGAATGATCGCTTCAATTTTCATCATACGGATCTCTGCTCCCGCCTGGCGTTATTCCCGAATTCCATCCCTGCTTTACGCTTCCAGGTTGTAGCCCTCTTCTCCGTGCTGTGTGATATCAAGTCCTTGGATTTCCTGCTCTTCGGTCACGCGCACGCCGGTGACCGCGTCGACGACTTTCAAAATCACGATGGTACCGACGATGGCAAAGACCCAGGCCAGCAAAATGCCCACCAGTTGGTTGCCCACTTGGCCCCAATGGCCGTCGAAACCACCGACCGCTTTCCCGTCTCCATAGATCGGATTGATGACCATGCGCGCGCAAACGCCGGTGAGAAGCGCACCGATGGTGCCGCCCGCACCGTGCACGCCAAAAGCATCGAGCGCATCATCGTATCCGAAAATGGCTTTGAATTTTGTGACCATCCAGTAGCAGAAGGCTCCCGCGACGAAGCCGATGCCGAGCGCGGAGAGCGGATCGACAAATCCGGCCGCAGGCGTGATGGCTACCAGCCCGGCGACTGCCCCGGAAATCGCGCCCAAGGCGCTGGCGCGGCCGTTCTTCAGCCACTCTGCGGCGCTCCAGCTCATTGCTGCCGCGGCGGCGCCGAAATGCGTGGCCACAAACGCGCTGCTTGCCAGGCCGCCGGAAGAAAGCGCACTGCCAGCGTTGAAGCCGAACCATCCGACCCACAGGAGGCACGCACCGATGAAGCTCAGCACCAGGCTGTGCGGCGGCATCGGCTGCTTGGGATACCCCACGCGCTTTCCCATATAGAGCGCGCAGACCAGTGCGGAAACACCGGAGGTGATGTGCACGACGGTGCCGCCGGCAAAATCCAGCGTCGGGAATTTTCCTCCCAATGAAGCGTTCAGGAAACCGCCCTTGCCCCAGACCATGTGGGCCATGGGCGCATAAACGATCAGGAACCACAGGGTCATGAACAGCAGGGTGCCGGAAAATTTCATGCGCTCGGCCGTTGCGCCCGTGATGAGCGCGGGAGTAATGACCGCAAACATTAGCTGGTAAACCATGAACGTCAGTTGGGGGATCGTGGCGGCGTAATCCGCGTTCGGGACCACCCCCACGCCCCGCAGCATCGCAAACTGGAAATTCCCGATGACCGGTCCGTTGCCGCCGAAGCAAAGGCTGTACCCGACTAGCGCCCAGAGCACGGTGATCAAGGCCATCAGCGCGAAACTCTGCATCATGATGGCCAGGACGTTTTTGTGGCGCACCAACCCGCCGTAAAAGAGCGCGAGGCCCGGCCCGGTCATCATCAGCACCAAAGCCGCACTGACCAGCATCCAGGCGTTATCCGCGTTAGACTGCGCCGCAGTCACTCTTTGGTCCAATTGGTTCAGTTTATCCGCGACGGCTTTGGCGGCATCCGGCGAAGCGGCACTGGCGGCAGGAGAGGAGGCGGGCGGCTGTTGTCCGCGAATAGGGAGGGAGCCGAGGACCAGAGTGAGTATGCAACAACACAGAACGCCCATGCGCTTCATCGATAAGTTCTCCGGAGCGAAAGGTTTGAGCCCGCCCATTACAGGGTCAACCATCGATTGTTTCGGGGAATGTTCACTTGACCGCCAGATTATACGCATGCCCATCCGATGCCGCGGCTTGAAATTTTGCTGGAGAAAATTCATTTTTCGGATACATGGCCCGCTAAGACCTTCCTTTTTATTTCGCCTGCGAAGTGGTCGGCGTCGCGGGTCGGGCGCAGTATGCGGTAGCCGTCGGTCACGGCAAGGGTCAGCCGGATCGCGGTTTCGAGGCTGACGCGATGGCCTTCTGAGACGTAGATGGGCTTCACTCCGGTGCGCGTGCGGAGCACGGCCCCGATGCACTCGCCCCCGGCTTTTTGATCGATGAGGGGCGTCCAACTCCCGGCCTTCTGTGCCACAGCCTTGTGGGTGCCGATGAGCAGGCTTTTCGCGCATCCTATTGTAGGAAGGTCCAGCACCACGCCCAGGTGCGAGGCCAGACCCATCCGGCGCGGGTGAGCGTAGCCTTGGGCATCACAAAACAACAAGTTCGGCATGACCTGCAATTTCCTCAGGGCCGCGAGCAGCACGGGGATCTCGCGGAAGCTCAACAGACCCGGCACATAAGGGAATTCCAGAGGGAGGATCGCGTAGGCGCGTTCGATCTCTTTCATTTCGGGAAAGCGGTACATCACTGCACAGCCGATTGCCAGATTCGCGTCCCGCATAGGGTTCCAGCGGCCCGCTGGTTTCTTCAGTGCCTGCGATCCGGCGAGGACAAACGAAGCGTCAAAGCCAGCCACGGTGCGGATCGGACCAAGCGAGTCCTCTCCCTTCCAGAGGGTACGCAGATGTTCCTGGATTTTGCGCCCCTCAGCGGGAGTCACATCCCACCGGTGCTTGTGAACAACCCCAATTGGCTTGTCCTTCATCCTTATCATCGTATAATGCAAAGGCCGCCAGCACCCGGATGCCCTGCGGCCGCCCGGTAACTCTGCAATCCCGGAAATAAGGGAACATTACGATGACTCTGCATCCACCACTGGAAATTTCTTCTCGCGCAGCCGAGGGCATCCACTACGTGGGTGTGCAGGGACGGCTGACCATCGGCGATCCCAGCGAGCATCTGAGCGCGTTCATGCAAAAGCTGGTGGCCGAGGGCGCGCGCAAGGTGATCGTCAACCTGAACGAAATTCCGCAGATCGACAGCTCGGGCATCTCCGCGATTGTGAAGCTTTCCATTTCGCTGGCACGCCAGGGAGGCGGGCTGCACCTCGTCTGCGGCGAAGGCCGCGTCCGCGACGCGCTCACCGTTACGCGTCTGGTCGAAGCCATTCCCACCTATGAAAACGAAGCCGCCGCCCGCGCCAGTTTTTGATTCTTAGGAATGCCCTGGGGCCCTTCTTCAATGAATCGAAAACATTCGAAGAAACATTGCCTGTTGTGCGGCTGCCAGTTTCTTCAATTTGCGTTGCTTTCTGTGTTTCTGGCTATGGGTAGTTCGGGTCACTCTGCTCAAGACAAGCAGGATCCGCTCTCCCTCGCTCCTGAGCGGCAAACGGTCATCTCCAGCCTTGCAAACAGTGTTCAACAGGAAATTAAGAAGGAAGACTGTTCCGGCACGGGTTGTGAAATTCTGGTTGTACGCAAGCAGCGAGGGAGGCAAAGTTCAGCGGCAGTCTTGTCGTCGAGGCGATCATCTCCCGTCAGGGTGGAATTATCGACCCGCGAATCGTTCGCGGGCTTCCCTTCGGGCTAAATGAGAATTCAATCGAGACACTAAAGACTTGGAGATGTAATCCAGCCGTCGACAAAGGAGTGCCCGTAGCCCTGGTGGTGCCCTTCGAAGTGACTTTCCGGCTGTACTAATGAACTAACCGCCCTTTTTGAGCTCGGCGAGGACCATTTTGGCGAGTTCTTTGAGGGTTTCGAAGACGCCAGTGCCATTGATGGCGATTCCTTCGATTATCGGCTCGCCCTTTTTCTGCAACTGCTTTTTCAGTTCATCCACCGTCATGGCGTTCGGCAGGTCGCGCTTGTTCAACTGCAGCACGTAGGGAATCGTTTCGAAATTCAGGTTGTGTTCCTTCAGGTGCTCCTGGAGGTTCTCCATGGTTTCGAAGTTCGCATCCAGGCGCTCTTCCTGCGAATCGGCCACGAACACCACGCCATCGGCGCCCTTCAGGATCAGCTTGCGGCTGGCCTCATAGAACACCTGTCCGGGCACGGTATAGAGGTGGAAGCGGGTCTTGAATCCGCGCACCGTCCCGAGATCGAGCGGAAGAAAATCGAAGAACAGGGTGCGGTCGGTCTCCGTGGCGAGCGAAACCATCTTGCCCTTCAGGTTCTGGCCCGTATGGTCGTAGATCCACTGCAGGTTGGCGGTCTTTCCGCCTAGACCTGGACCGTAATACACGAGCTTGCAATTAATTTCGCGCGCAGGAAAGTTTATGAAAGGCACGAGTCGTTAGCCTGACTTACATCTCAAACTTATAGCACACGCCTGCAGGGCAGGCCAGCACTCCGCCATACTCCTGCCTATGGAAAGACTGCTACCAGTGTCGTGGAGAAGCGCCATTTTCTAAAAGGATATTTTTAAGCGTGCCGCCGTTCGGTTAAGGCTATCGAAAACGGCACGCAGCCCGTTTGTTGCGGAACTCCCGCTTAGATTGACGTGTGGCGAAGCCTCTGCTAGCATTCGCGCCATGGCGAAAGTGCAGAAAACCTCCTCAGGCTCTTCCGGGCGATCCAAAGGCTCCTCCAAGGGTGCTTCCAAGTCTAAGAAAAAGAGCAGCTTACCTGCTCCTCCCCCACAGCGCGGTGGCGTTGAAATGGTGGATCCTCTGGTTCGCGCGCAGATGAAGCTCTATGAAGAGGCCATGGGATTGTTTCACCAGCAAAAATTTCAGCGTTCCAAGCAGGAACTTGAGAAGGTTCTCGAAGGCCCCAGCAAGGAACTGGCAGATCGCGCGCGCACTCACCTGCGCATTGTCGAACAGCGGATGAAACCTTCGTCCGAGCAGAATCCGAAATCGCCCGAAGAGCATTACCAGCGCGGCGTGGCCATGATGAACCTGGGCCGTTGGGACGAGGCCCGCGAAAGCTTGGAGAAGGCCCGCAAGCTGGCGCCCAAGGCGGATCATATTCACTACGCGCTTGCCGCGCTTGATTGCCTGACCGGCGAAGCCGATTCCGCGATGGCCAATCTGAAAATCGCGATTGATTTGCGGCCCGCGAACCGTTTTCACGCGCGCAACGACGAAGACTTTGCCTTCCTTCAGGAAGACCCTCGGTTCACGGAATTGCTGTATCCTGAAAAAGACGGTTACGCCGGGTAATCCTGCTCACCTGGCTCGTTATGTAATCACAAACAGGCTTTGGAATGTGATGATGGTCCCCGCCTTCCCGCAGGCAACCCAGCGATGATGGTTGGCGTGCGACAGGTTAAACTCCGCGTTCGGCCTGAATCTTTCGATAATTGAGCTGCTCGTGAAGAAAGAGTCGAGGAAGAAAAACCAATTGGTGCGCGGTCTGCGCGTTGTCGCGCTGGGCGGCGGCACGGGGCTTTCCGCGCTGCTGCGCGGGCTCAAGGAACATGTGGTACGCGGGTCGGATCAGGCGCCGACGCGCGAGCGGCCCATCTCCGATTTGACGGCGATCGTCACGGTCACCGATGACGGCGGCAGCTCTGGGCGGCTGCGGCGCGAGAATCGCATGTTGCCCCCTGGCGACATCCGCAACTGCATGGTGGCGCTGGCCAAGGACGAGGCTTTACTCAGCCGCCTGTTTCAATACCGGTTTCAGGCGGGGCACGGACTGATTGGCCACAATTTCGGTAATCTGTTCCTGGCCGCGCTTACGCATGTCACGGGCGATTTTGCGGAAGCGGTTCGCGTTTCCAGCAAGGTACTCGCGATTCGCGGGCGCATATTTCCTTCCACGCTTTCCAACGTTCACCTTGTCGCCACGCTCGTTAACGGAAAGCGCATCCAGGGCGAGACTAGCATTTCCCGCAGCAAGATTCCCATCCGCAAAATTGAACTCAGCCCGCGGGGAGCACGCCCGCTACCCAAAGCCATCGAAGCGATTGAGGAGGCCGACCTGATTCTGATGGGCCCCGGCTCTCTCTATACCAGCGTGATTCCTAATTTGCTGGTTCCGGAGATTGCGCAGGCGGTGGTGCGTTCGCACGCACCGCGGGTTTACGTTGCGAATTTGATGACGCAGCCCGGTGAAACCACGCACTACACGCTCAGCCAGCATCTTCGAGCGATCGAAAACCACGTGGGGAAACACGTCGTCAATTATGTGGTTGCGAACCGCAAGCCGGTCTCAGCCGAAGTGGCGCGGCGGTATCGCGCGGAAGGCGCGGAACCCGTGGTGATCGATAGCGCGAATGTTGCGAAGATGAAAGTTCGCCTGTTTGCGGACAATCTGCTCGAAGTGCACGGTGTCATCCGCCACAACTCCGCGCGCCTCGCCGCCATGCTAGTGAAGAAATTCCTGCTTTCCCGGAGCAGTTGAATCTGCCGGGCCGGCGAGCGTTCCTCGAATCACGGTAATGGATGCCTTTGGCAATCCGATTTTCTGGCCTCTCTTCCGTTCCATGCTGATAACTTTCGCTGGTCCCGCTGGATCCGCATGGCTTGCGGGTCCAGATGGATGCCACACGTAGTCCGCTGCCCCGAACTGGACCAATCTTGCTTCACCGCTGAATCGCAGCGCTTCCGCCTTCCCGCCTTTGTCGATCTCAATCTCCACTTCATGCGCGTTCGTCGGATCTTTGTTAATCAACAGAAACGACCACTCTCCATCCGGCCGTTTCACCGCATAGGCTGTGATCAGCGTGTGCCCCGATTCGTCCTGCAGGTCCGCTTGCGCCGGATAAAGCTCGTGCATCCCCGCGCCATGCTTCACCCACTCGAGATTCAGCAACTGGCTCGCGAAATACTGCGCCGTGTGCTGCTGAATCTCCAGCTTGTCGTTCGCCACAAAATTTCCATACGTGCTCCACGCATGGCACCCCGGTCGCAAGGGTTCCGGCTGAATCGGAGAGTGGTAATACACGGCGCCGCCGCGCGTCAGGAAAGCGCCCACACTGTCCGCCAGCCACAGCGCTGAAAAGATATCCTGCATCGGGTCCGTGAGTTCCCAGGACAAGCCGCTCTCCGTGTTCATCAACGGAACGTCGGCGGGAATTCCATCCGCCCTCCACACATCCAGAATGTGCCCCATCAATTCCGGCTCGCGGTAGAGATCACCCCAGTTGATGTCGCATGGCGCCAGCGGGTAATGCTCGAACGACATAAACGCCAGATCCGTCATCCGGCCATGGTCCTTCAGATACTCGAGGAACCGGCCGAGCCACGAAGCGCGGCCCTGCCCATCCGGCCAGACCTTGATGTCTTCGTTCACGCCCGTAAAGATCGGCCCGCCCAATTTCAATTTCGAGTTCACGTGATGCAGCGCCGTGGCCCATTGCAAATACAACGCCGCGTAATCTTCCGGCAGCATGAACTGCCCGTCGGGTTCCTCTCCCATCTCCACATAGGAAATGGGGTAGCCGCGTTTTTTGAGATACGCGAGCTCCGCCGCGCTGTCTTCCGGTGTGGCATAGACCATGGCCACGGGAATCATCGCCGGCAGGTGATTCGTGTAGCCGCTGGTGAAGAAAAGATCGAAGCCCGTTTGAATCCGTGTCGCAATCAAATCGGTTTCCCGGTGCCACGGGTCGATCGAAGAAACCTGCGTCACCGTCTGCGCCTGACCGGGGGTGTGATGCACCAAATCCACAAATCCCCCGCGCGAATTGAAATTTCCCGCGGCGATTTCAAAAATCGCGTAACCCGCGCAATTTCGCGCGTCCTCGCCGCCGTGGGTGTCGCAGGTGCTCGAAGACTCCGTCATCCAGATGCGCAGAAACCGCGCCGCGATAGGCTTTTCCGCCAAGCGCTGCACCGCTTTCCCGCCCGCGCCCCCGCTTACTTCGCCCGTCGGAAACTTTACCCATGCGCCCTGATCTTGCTTGGTCAGTGCATCCTCTTTTCCGGTCCAATATTCCACCACGTACTTCTTCGCATACGGATTCGCCCAAGCAATTTCAATCGCGCTGACCGCCTGCGGCGTGCCGAAATCCAGAACCACCCACTGCGGATGAAGCGTGTCCGGCTCGCCCGTGAACTTCTCCGTCAAATAAGGATTGCTCTTCCAATAGCTCGCGGAATCTCCGTCAGTCAGCCGCGAATATTCGAATTGTCCCGCGTCGCTGCGCGTCGTACCGCGATGCGGCAGCGCATAGCCGTACGATTTGCGCAGAAATTCCCTCGGCTCTCGGCTGCCGGTGAAATAACCGCTCTCCTCTTTCTCGTTGCTCCAGGTTCCCTGCGGATTCCAGTGCCAGGCGTCAATCGTAAGCTCGGTATTCTGCCGGTAAGTGATGGGTCCCCAGCCCGCGGAGAGCGACTCCCTGACCACCGCGTCGCTAAAAACTGTCTCGAATTCCTTAGCGGACAAAATATCCATGGAACTCCCCATGGCCTTGTCTGGATCAAACTTAGTTGCCCGCTCCGGCGAGGCTTCCACGCGAACCGTCTGCGCACCCACCCGAGTGCCAGCCACGGTCAAAAACAACAGGATTACAACCATCCAAACAGGAATTCTTTGTGGCAAGTCCGTGGACATTCGCACCTCCGGCAAAAGCGCCCTATTATAACGGTTTAATAGGCACAAAACGCAAATCTCTCTCGGCCGTTTGAGTTGTTCGAAGAGGTCAGCTCTCTCTTTCGGAAGCACCGCGTCACTTTTATTTGTGAATCGCGTGCCCTACCGTATCCCCAAATTTCCAGCTAATATTCTTGGTGCGTGCAACGAAAATTCCATGGAGCCAGTTCATGTCCACTTTCGGCCTTATTGAATACAAAGACGCCAATCCCGCCGTCAAAGCCGTTTACGACGACATCATGGCTACGCGCAAAACCGATTACATCAATAATTTCTGGAAAGCTATAGCGCATGATCCCGCGCTGCTGAAACGCACCTGGGAAGACCTGAAGGCCATTATGGGCCCCGGCGCCATCGATCCGCTGACCAAAGAACTCCTCTACATCGCCGTCAGCGTCACCAACAATTGCAATTATTGCATCGCCTCGCACACCGCGTCGGCATTTGCGAAGGGAATGACGCCGGAAATGTTCAAGGAGCTGCAGGCGGTGATCGGCATGGCCAACGAAACGAACAAACTGGTCACCGGCTACCAGGTTGCCGTGGATGCCCGCTTCCAGCCGCCTCTGGACTTGGACAAAAACTAGCCCTTCGAGAATTGTCCGCAGCTTAGCCAAACCCGCATAGGGAACAACTTTCGGCCACTTTCCTGTTCCGACTTGCACCTTCACTCTTCGCGCACAATGTGGTCACCGTAGTACTTGCGTACTATATGGCCCCCTACCCGGCAATCCCACCATATAGAGGTAGAACCGGGAAGCCCGCGGTACGGGCCTGTCCGTACAAGTCCAGCTTAAGTGAGTGGTTTATGACACCCATCGTGAAAGACCCAGAGAACGCGGCCGCACCAACCGCTCCCGGTATTCCCGCGGCCCCTGTGGCCGGCGCGCCCGCGCGCCCGCAGCCCGTTGCACTTGAAGTTCCCGTTACCGTGAACGGCGCCCGCTCCGTGGATGGCTCGGATAAACGTGAACCTTTTTCCGAACGCTCGCAGACCGTGTTGGTTTTTGGCCATGGCGCGGTGCTGCGCATTTCCGCGGTTCTTGCTCCCGGCCAACTTGTATTCCTGACTAACGAAAAAACGAAGAAAGAAGTTGTGTGCGTGGTCGTGAAGTCCAAAACGGATGGCAACGCCGTCGGCTACGTCGAGTTGAGGTTCACCGAACCCGCTCCCGGATTTTGGGGCATGCGTTTTCCTTCGGACACGGTTCTGCCACAAGCGGCGACGCGTCCCGCAACCCCTGCGTCTGCTCCGGCTCCGCCAAAGGCGACGCCCGTTGCGCCGCCAGTGGCCGTGAAGCCTGCAACTCCACCGCCGCCGATCGCTGTTAAACCTGTTACTGCCTCGCCACCATTACCAGCCGGCACCGCGCCTGAAATTCCCAAAACGCCTGCATCTCCGGCACCGGCGGCTTCTCCAGTTGCTCTGCAATCAACGCCAATAGCTGAGGCCGCTGCGCCGAGTGTTGCTTCTTCGCCGCTCTTCGCCCCCGCGGATTCGAAACAAGTCCGCTCCGCACATCAATCGACGGAAGAGCTGAAACAGCAAGCCGCTCGCTTGCAGGAGCAGCTCAGCTCCCTGTTGTTCGCCGAGACGCCGAAGCCGGCGTCGTCTAAGCCCGAGCCCGCCCTCGAAAACTCCTCCGTGCCGGTACTGGCACAAAAAGTTCTGGAGCTCACGAGTTCTACTCCTCTACCGATGGTCACCCAACCGGTGAAGAGCGTTGCTCCTCCGCCGAAATCCGGAACGTCTTCGCTTGAGGTTGAAGAGATTAAGATTCCCGCGTGGCTGGCGCCCCTGGCACGCGAATCGGAAACGCCGGCGGCGGTTCAAGGCTCGAGCGCGGAATCGAATGCGTTCGCGGAAGTGGAAGGGGTGGTCACTGAATCGGCAGGCGACGCAATCAGTTTGGAGCCGCTGGAATCCACGCAGCGTCCCGAAATCGCCATGTTTGGCGGCCAGCTTCTTGGTGAATCTACTCAATCCGCCGAGGCCCGTTCGGGTTCAAAGACGGGGCTCTTCGTAGGCATCGCGGCCTCACTGCTGTTGATCGCCGGAGGAGTCTGGTATTCGCGGCAGCCCGGTAACGCAATTTCCGAAATGCTCGGTGGAAACTCGACTGCTGCGCGGCCTGCCACTTCGCCAGCGGCGGAGCCTGCACCTTCCATCGCCAAGCCTGTCTCGCATCCGGCGGCTCCGGTTGTGGCCGCCAGTTCAACGCCAACTCCGGCTCCGGCCAATCCGCCTTCTTCGGCTGCCTCCACCGCCGTGAAGAGCACACCTGTGGTGCCAGCCTCGCGGAACACGAGTTCGATCGCGACTCCGAGTTCAACTCCGAGTTCAACTCCGAGTTCGCGCAGTACGCCGCCCGTGGAAGAGCCGAAGAAGCCGGCCCTGGGCGACGTCCATTTGGCGACGCCGGTCATCAATCACGGCAAAACAGGGGCCGCGCCGGGCGAATTCGAGCCCTCCATTGACGTTAGTGCAGGCGCGAGCAACGCCACGCCTCTTTCTGCATTGAGCACCTCGCATCGCAACGAGCCGGCCGCTCCCATTCCGATTGGCGGGGATGTGAAGGCTGCAAAGCTCATCAAATCCGTTCCGCCAGTCTATCCTTCGATGGCCAGGTCTCAGCATGTGTCCGGGAATGTTCAGATTGACGCACTGATTGACGCGGACGGAAACGTCGGCGCGATGAAAGTGCTTTCTGGCCCGGCACTGCTTCGCGACGCGGCGCTGCAGTCTTTGAAGCAATGGAAATACCAGCCCGCCGAACTCGACGGCAAACCCACGTCCATGCACCTGACGGTGACGCTGCAGTTCCGCGCGCAATAATTTTGTTCGACGATATTTGACCTGCCGCGCTAGTTCGCAGCCAACCGGGGCTCATTTCTTTGAGACGCACTTTTTGAACTGAAAATCGCTCAATTCGCAGGGATCAAATCAAAATAGCAGCAGCTTTGTTGGGTGAAAATGCAATGAGGCACCGCTTCTTGATCCCGGTCGCCTTGCGGTCTGAGAGTCACCTTCGTATACTGGCCTCCCGGCCAATTTTCGGGCCCGGCGGGTGGGTAGCCCGCCTACGACCTCCTTTTTGGCCTCACTTTTCACGCCTGCGCGACTCATACAGGCGAACTATGCTGCACAGCCGGCCGCTCCACGAGCTGTCCTGGCAAAGGAGAATTTTGCATGCCTCACACGCCTGCACCGGAAGAGATGAACGTCTACCAGAACGCCGAAGCGCGTTTTGAGGTGGCAGCCAACAAGCTGGGACTTGAGCAGGGCGTCTACCGTTATCTCAAGTATCCCGACAAGGAAATCACGTTGTACATCCCCGTGGGGATGGACAACGGGCAGCTGGAAGTTTTCACCGGCTATCGCGTGCTGCATTCGACCGTGCGAGGACCCGGCAAGGGTGGCATCCGGTTTGCGCCAGATGTCAGCATTGACGAAGTGCGCGCCCTCTCCGCCTGGATGACGTGGAAATGCGCCGTGGTGGACATTCCGTTTGGCGGCGCGAAGGGCGGCATCATCTGCGACCCGCGCAAGATGTCTCGCAGTGAACTCGAACGCCTGACCCGGCGTTACACAGCCGAACTTTCCGACTGGCTTGGGCCCGAGCGCGACGTGCCGGCGCCGGACGTCGGCACCAACGAGCAGACCATGGCCTGGGTGATGGATACCTACGCGATGCACGCCCGCCAGGCGACCACAGCGGTCGTCACCGGCAAGCCCATCGAACTCGGCGGCTCTCGCGGGCGCCGCGAAGCCACGGGCCGCGGTGTGATGATTTGCGTGGATAAAGCTTTGGCTAAACTCGGGATGAAAAAAGAAACCACCCGCGTGATCATTCAGGGCTTTGGAAACGTCGGCTCGCTCGCTGCGGACCTGATGAAAAAAGCGGGGTACAAAATCATCGGGCTCGCCGATATCGGCGGCGGGTTGTACAACGAGAATGGCTTTGACGTTCCCAAAGTGATTGATTGGGTTTACACACAGAAGAAGCCCCTGCAGGATTTTCCGGGCGGCGGCACAAAGATGAGCTCGCGCGACGTGCTTTTCCAGCCTTGCGATGTGCTCATCCCCGCGGCCATCGAAAACCAGATCACCGAGCAGAACGCTCACCAGGTGCAATGCAAGATTCTTTGTGAGGGCGCCAACGGCCCCACCACCTGGCAGGCCGACGCGATCATAGACGCCAAGGGAGTCTTCACCGTACCGGATATTCTCGGTAATGCCGGCGGCGTCACGGTCAGCTATTTCGAATGGGTCCAGGACCGGCAGGGTTTTTTCTGGCGTGAAAGCGAAGTCAACGAGCGGCTACTAGACGTCATGGAACGCTCCTTCGACGAAGTAGTTCGCTACGCCGAAACGCACAAGGTGAACAACCGGATCGCGGCGTACATGCTGGCGATTGACCGCGTGGCCACCGCGCTGAAGTTGCGGGGCATTTACGCGTAATTTGCACTTGGCTTTCTAGGCCGCTCGGCGTACTCTCTCTGCCAGAAGTTACGGCATATTTACATTCCGATTCGGTTCGAACCGTCCCTCGGCCGAGGAAAGGGTCCGCCCAGTGGCCACGGACTCGACTCCTGAAGTTTTTGGAAGACTTGAAGAGCAATACCGGCGAGAGATATGTCTCGTGGGCCGATGGATGTACGAGCGCGGCCACATCGTTGCCTGCGAAGGCAATCTTTCCATTCGCCTGGACGCCAACCGCATTCTCACCACGCCGACATGCATGAACAAGGGCATGATGTCACCGGAAGATCTGGTCATCATGGATATGGACGGACGTCACTTGCAGGGCGACCGGAAAATTTCGTCGGAAGCCGGAATGCACTTGCTGTTTTACCGCATGCGCCCGGATGTGCAGGCGGTTTGCCACGGGCATCCGCCGACAGCGACGGGCTTCGCGGCGGCAGGAGTGGGACTTGATCAGGCGCTGCTGCCTGAGGTGGTGGTTTCGCTCGGGAAAATTCCGCTGGTGCGTTATGCCACGCCAGGCACGCCCGATCTGTCCGCCGTCCTTGAACCGTACGTGCCGCACTATGATGCGTTACTGCTGGCGAATCATGGAGCGGTCACCTGCGGTCCCGATCTGCAGACCGCATTTTTCCGGATGGAAACACTGGAGCACTTCGCCAAGATTATGTTTACTGCAAAACTCAGCGGCGAGCCCCAACTCCTTACCACCCGCGAAGTGGCGAAGCTGATGGCCGCGCGCGCGCGGTATCACGTAAGTCCGCCTCCGGGCGGCGGCGCGGAACTGCCGGAAACCTGCGACGGCGGCGAAAACGAAACCGACGAAGTCACCCTCACCCGTTCGGAACTGGACGCGCTGGTGGATGAGGCCGTGCGCAAGGACCGCGCCCGCCGCTGATCTGAACAATTTCTTTTTTATTACCCGTGGATATCCGATCGCTTTCAAACCTCATCCAATTCAGAAAGGAGGGTCATTCCCATGACAGCTCGACTCGATTACCGTAAATTTTCGAAAGAACCGATGAAAGCCATGCTGGATATGGAAGCGTACCTCTCTCAATGCGGCCTGGATCCGAAACTTCTCCACATGATCAAACTTCGCGCGTCGCAGATCAACGGCTGCGCGTATTGCATTGACATGCACTGGAAGGATGCACGCGCCATCGGCGAAACCGAACAGCGGCTCTATGGACTCGATGCCTGGCGGGAATCTCCTTATTACACGGATCGCGAGCGGGCGGCGCTGGAGTGGACGGAATCCTTAACCCTGATTTCGAACACGCACGCGCCGGACGAGGCGTTTCGGGCAGTGAAGGCGCAATTCTCGGAGCAAGAAATCATCGATCTCACCTATGCCATTTCGGCGATCAATTCCTGGAACCGGATTGCGATTTCCATGCGCGCCGTGCCTGGTCATTACCAGCCGGCGCAAAAATCTTCCGCGGCCAGTTAGGGTCCTGGAATTCCCCATTGTTGGTAGCGATATCCCGGCCTCATAATCGTAGCGGCCTGCGCCAAATTGGGGAGGTTGAGGAATGTCTGACCATAAGACGTTGTTTGAGGCTATCCGATCCGGTGATCTTGCCGGGGTGAAATCCCTCGTCGGAGCTGACGCCTTGCTCGCCTCAGCCAGGAATGATTCCGGTGTTTCCGCAGTCCTTACCTCCGTCTACACGGGACACAGCGAAATTCGCGACTTTCTGATCGCCAGCGGCGCGGCGTTGGAATTGCCCGAGGCCGCAGCCCTGGGGAACCTCGCCCGCGTCCGGGAACTTATCGAAGAAAATCGCGTCTCGGCCAATTCATTCTCGCCCGATGAATTTCCTGTCGTTGCCCTCGCGGCGTTTCTCGGTCATCTGGAAGTCGTCCAATACCTGGCTGCTCATGGCGCCGACATCAACGCTGCAGCCACCAACGGTTCGGGATACAACGCGCTGACCGGCGCGGTCACGAGCGGCCACGCCAATGTCGTTCAATGGCTTCTGGAGCACGGCGCGAATGCCAATTACCGTTACTCCGCGGGCTATTCGCCGTTGCTTAGTGCTGCCGCCAACGGCCGCGTGGATATCGCCAAACTTCTCTTAGCTCACGGCGCTGATCCGCACGCCACCACCAACGACGGAAAATCTGCCTCGTCCCTCGCTAGAGAACGTAACCATCTCCAGATTGCCGGGTTGTTCGAGGCGCGTGCCGCATCTTGACAAGCTTCGCAAGCTGAAAGGATCGAAGATGAAAATCCATGCATTGATTGTTGTACTGCTCTCGACCGCCTTTGCGGCAGTTGCCCAGGATAAAGAGGACGATCGGCTGAAAAATTCCTACACGGTGCTGAAGGAAATTCTAGCGACGCCCGATAAGGGAATTCCCCACGACCTGCTCAACAAATCCCTGTGTGTCATCGTCTACCCGTCAGTTCTGAAGGCTGCGTTCATTGTCGGCGGTAGCTATGGCAGAGGCGTGATCACCTGCCGCACGGGCGAAAGCCATAGCGGTCCGTGGAGCCCTCCCGCGATGTATGCGCTCGAAGGCGGCAGCTTCGGCTTGCAAATCGGCGGCGAGGCCACGGATTTTGTGTTGCTGGTGATGAATGATTCCGGCGCCAATTCCGTCCTTTCGAGCAAAGTGAAGCTCGGCGCGGATGCGTCCGCAGCGGCGGGCCCGGTTGGCCGCGACGCTTCCGCGGAAACCGACATCGTGATGAAAGCGGAAATTCTTTCTTACTCCCGCGCACGGGGCGTCTTTGCCGGCGTCTCGCTCGAAGGATCCACCATGCGCTCCGACGATGGCGCGAACAAAGCTCTCTACGGAAAGGACCTTTCCGCAAAACAGATCGTTCAGGGCGGCATGGTAAAAACCCCGGCCGCGGGACTTCCACTGATCCACCTGCTCGACAGGGTGTCTCCGCATCACGCGAAATAAAGCGCCGGCTTTTCTCGCGTTGACACCATCGCGCCCGAGCGGCAATACTTTCATCCGATGATCGGACTCCTCCGCGGCCGCCTGCTCGAAAAAAGACCCAATCAAGTCATTCTCGACGTCGGCGGCGTCGGCTATCTGGTCGCCGTGCCTCTCTCCACGTTCGCCGCGCTCGGCGATCTCCATGCCGAAGTTACCCTGCTAATCCACACGCACGTGCGCGAAGACGCGCTGGCCCTCTACGGTTTCCTCTCCGCGCGTGAAAAACATTTCTTCGAACTTCTCCTGGGTGCTTCGGGCGTCGGGCCGTCGCTTGCCCTGAAAATTCTTTCAGGGATGAACGTCGAAGAGCTTGTCCCCGCCATCCGAACAGGCGATCTCGCGCGGCTGACAAAGATTCCCGGCGTCGGTCGGAAAACAGCGGAACGCATGGTAGTCGAACTCAAGGATAAGTTGGAAGCGGTGACGATCGAAACCGAAAAGCCGACTCCTTCTTCGCCGGCTGGTGTCGAAGCCGACGTGAAATCCGCCCTGCTCAATCTTGGCTACGATGACCGAACCGCTGACGCAGCCCTCGCCGAGGCCAAGCGCGAGGCTGGCACCTCCAATTTTGAAAAGCTGCTTCGTGTTACTCTGGCAGCGCTGAGCGCGCCGGCACGCAAATGAAACGGCACCGGTCAGGAAATACGGTAGAAGTCTAGTCGGCGGGAGATATGGCGGAATTTAGTCAGAAAAGGGCAATTGCGCGCCACGAGGGACATGCTCCCGAGCGTATCGTCAGTGGGACTCCACTCGACGACGATGCCCGGCTCGACGCAAGTGTGCGCCCCAAAACGCTCGCCGAATACATCGGCCAGAAGCGCGTCAAGGAAAACATCGCCATCGCCATTGAAGCCGCCCGAACGCGAGGCGAAGCACTCGACCACGTTTTGCTTTACGGGCCCCCTGGCCTGGGAAAAACCACCCTGGCGCAGATCATCGCCAATGAGCTCGGCGTCGTCATCAAAACCAGCGCTGGGCCGCTGCTCGAACGCAAGGGCGACCTCACCGCCATTCTCACTTCGCTCGACAAGAAGGAAGTCTTTTTCCTCGACGAAATTCATCGCCTGCAACCTGCCGTGGAAGAGGTGCTGTACCCCGCGATGGAGGATTTTCGCGTGGATCTCGTGATTGGCCAGGGGCCTGGCGCGCGGATTCACCCGTTTCACCTGAGCCAGTTCACGCTTATCGGGGCAACCACGCGCGCCGGACTGATCACCGCTCCCTTGCGCTCACGCTTCGGCATCGTGCATCGCCTGGATTTTTACGAGCCGGAAGATCTGCTGATCATCCTGCGCCGCTCGGCAAAAATCCTGAACATCCAGATGGACGAAGCCGGCGCACAGGAAATTGCTGGGCGCTGCCGTGGGACGCCTCGCGTTGCCAACCGGCTGCTCCGCCGCGCGCGGGATTTCGCCGAAGTGCGCGCCGCGGGGCGCATCACGCGTGAAGTAGCCCAGGAATCACTCCGCATGCTCGGCGTGGATGAGCAGGGCCTCGATGAAGTCGACCGCAAGCTGATGATCGCTCTGCTGGACAAATACGCCGGCGGGCCGGTTGGCGTCGGCACCTTAGCCGCCGCCCTCAGCGAAGAAGAAGACGCGATCGAGGAAATGTACGAGCCCTACCTGATGCAGATCGGCATGCTCGACCGCACACCGCGTGGCCGCGTCGCCACCCCCCGCGCCTACGAATATTTCGGCCGCGAACTCCCCAAGCGCCAGCCACGACTGTTCTGAGTACCCTCCGCCACCGGTTCTCAAATTTCATCATTGACGCGTTTTTGCCGGCAGAGTAACTTTCTTTCACTTTTGGTCCCAGGAATGCCTTGGTCGGAGGAAAACAATGGCTAGACGCAAATTTCTCGCTCAGTTGTTGGGACTGCCATTTTTACCGATGGCAGCGAAAGCCGAAGAACCGAAGAAATCGCTGAAGATTATGATGAAAAGTGCCTGGGGTACCGATGACCCCACACGTGCTTCGTTTGTCTTTTCACACGGTTTCGCTCTTAGCGATGCGGGGCACCAAGTGCAGATTTTTCTTCTTGGCGAAGCTACCTATTTGATGCGTAAGGCGACGGCAAGCTCCGTGCTTCCCGTCGGGTGGCCGCCACTTGCCGAGACGCTTGAAAAAATTGCGGCCAAGCACATCCCCATTTTCGCTTGAGGGGCCTGCAGCCGGGCGCGTGGCGTCTCGGAAAGCGATCTCAGCAATTGGGGAGCAAAGTTTGGAACTCCAGCGATTTTTGTGGGTCTCGTGGAATGGGCCGACCGCATTATCGTCGAGTAGGCCTGGCGGTAGGCACCAAGCCAAGGGCACGCCCTTAATTGTGCTTCACAAACTCGCCCTTGCTGCCGGTGAGCGAGTTATAGAGCGTTTCGATGAATTTGTCGGCGTCGAGGAACTCTCCCGACCATTTTGCCCACGGCGCCAGGATTTTTTCCTGTTTCATCTGTTCGACCGTTTTGTGTTCGTCGATCGCCTTTTGCACGACGGCCGACGTTTCCTTTAACATTTTCACGAATGTGCGAACATCATCCAGGTTAGAGAGCGCGCCGTGCCCGGGTATCACTTTTACGTCCGGCGGCAGTTGCGCCGAACACTTTTCCATCGCGGCGATCATCCCCTGCACGCTGCCGCCGCTCGTCACATCGATGAATGGGAATCCGTAGCGAACGAAGTCGTCGCCCATGTGGACCACGTTGTTTTTGGGAAAGAAAATGATGGCGTCGCCGTCGGTGTGCCCGGCGGGGAAGTGCAGCGCGCGGATGTCCTCGCCGTTCAGGTGCACAGTCACATCATGCTCAAAAGTGATCACCGGCAGCGCTCCTTTCGGCGCGGTCTTGTAATCAAATTTCATGGAACTCCCATTACCGCCGGTTCCTCCCGTTTCCAGTCGTTTGCGCACATTTTCCTGAGCAATTACGGTTGATCCGGTATTCGCAAACGGTTCGTTCCCGCCGGTGTGGTCCCCGTGATAGTGCGTGTTGATCACGAATCTCACTGGCTTGTCGGTGATTTTCAGGTTTTTCAACGCAGCCTGGATCTTCTCTGCCAGCGGCGCGAACTGGTCGTCCACAATCACGATTCCGTCCTCACCGACGGACGCGGCAATGTTGCCGCCTTCGCCCTCCAGCATGTAAATGTTTCCAGAGACCTTGGTCACCTTAATTTCGACTTTCGAGAAATCCTTGTCCTGCGCTCCTAATCCTCCACAAATAAAAAGTGTGACACCCAGGATTCTTGCGAGCTTCGACCACAACGCTCGGTGCTTAATCACTTTCATCCGGTTCATTTGGCCTCCCCAACCCCACAAAATTCTATCATTGCAGCTCCCAGTTTCTCTTAAGAGGACGAGAAGTAGATTCACGGCACACCCGCCCAATTCGCACCAGCCCGCTCTTTTCGGGTAAGGTATCTTCAATCTACAGGATCTTTGGAAGGGATAAGCTGCTTCGGAGCGCCTGGAAACTTTCTTGACTGATTCTTCTGCCACCCAAACCGCACCCGCAAGTTCCCGGCGATTTGCATTTCTTGTCGCGGCGGGGATTTTTCTCAGCCGCGTTGCCGGCCTGATCCGCGATCGCGTGTTCGCCCACTACTTCGGGAACTCGGACGCAGCTGACGTGTTCAAAGCCGCCTTCCGAATCCCCAATTTTCTGCAAAATATGTTCGGAGAAGGTGTTCTCTCGGCTTCGTTCATTCCTGTTTATGCGAGCCTCTTGGCTCGAGACGACAAAGATGAGGCGCGCAAAACGGCGGGGGCGGTCGCGGCGCTTCTTACCCTCAGCACTTCCATTCTTGTTCTCTTGGGCGTGCTTGCCGCACCCTGGTTGATTGACGCGATCGCCCCGGGCTTCAAGGGCGAAAAGCGCGAACTGACTATCCTCCTTGTACGCATCCTATTTCCCGGCGCAGGTCTTCTCGTGGCTTCCGCCTGGTGCCTCGGCGTTCTCAACAGCCACAGAAGATTCTTTCTCTCCTACACGGCGCCCGTGCTGTGGAACATCGCCATGATCGTGGGAATGATCGCCTTCGGCGCGGACCGCACACAGAATTCACTCGTTGTCATCACCGCATGGGCCTCGGTCGCCGGAAGCGCGCTGCAGGTTCTGGTGCAGCTGCCGATGGTCTTCAAGCTCCTCGGAGGTTTGAAACTTTCACTCGCTCACCAAGCCGAACACGTGCGCGTAGTCATCCGCAATTTCTTCCCCGTGTTCATCAGCCGCGGCGTGGTGCAGATCAGCGCGTACATCGATGCGTTTCTCGCCAGTTGGCTGCCGACGGGCGCTGTTTCCGCGCTCGCTTACGCGCAAACGCTCTACACGCTGCCCGTTAGCCTGTTCGGTATGTCCGTTTCCGCGGCGGAACTCCCTGTGATGAGCGGCGCGCTCGGTGCAGCCGACGAAGTCGCGGGCATCCTTCGCTCCCGCATGAACTCCGGCCTGCGCCAGATCACGTTCCTTGTGGTTCCGTCCGTTGTGGGCTTTCTGGCGCTCGGCGACGTGATTATTGCCGCGATTTATCAGTCCGGGCGCTTCACGCACGCCGACGTCATCTACGTCTGGGGCATTCTCGCGGGCTCAACCGTTGGTCTTCTGGCCTCCACTCTCGGACGATTGTATTCTTCCGGCTACTACGCGCTGCGCGACACGCGCACGCCGCTGCGTTTCGCCGTTGTGCGGGTACTGCTCACCACCCTGCTCGGCTACCTGGCAGCTCTTCCATTGCCGCGGCTGCTCGGCATCGAGCCGCGCTGGGGTGTGGCAGGGCTTACGATTTCTGCGGGCATCGCCTCGTGGGTGGAATTTACACTGTTGCAACGCGGCATTCGCCGCCGCATCGGCCAAGTAGGCGTGCCAATTTCGTTTCTGGCTCAAGTTTGGCTGGCGTCGCTGATTGCGGCGGCGGCCGCGCGCGGTACTCTATTCTCGCTGGGGCATCGCGGCCCGATCATCCCTGCGGTTATCGTCTTATCGGTTTACGGAATCCTCTTTTTTGGTGTATCAACACTCTTGAAGCTTCCCGAAGCCCAGGGCATGCTTGGCATTCTCCGCCGCCGCGCAGGCATAAAATAATTCTGTGAGATAGCCAGAGCGCGCTTACAGGAAACTCGTCGATGATTACCGTGTACATCGCTCTCGGCACAAACGTCGGCGAACGCGAAGCCAATCTTCTTCAGGCGCTTCGCCTGCTTCCCGAATCCGGCGTGCACATCCGGCGCGTCTCCAGTATTTACGAAACTGAGCCGGTGGACTATCTCGATCAGGAATGGTTCCTGAACATGGTTAGCGAAGCGCAAACCGAGCTTGATGCCCTGGATTTGCTAACCGGGCTGCGTGTCATCGAAGCCCGAATGGGCAGCAAGAAGGCCTTTGCAAAAGGGCCACGCAAGATCGATCTGGACATTCTGCTTTACGGTAACGAAACGATCGACATGCCCGAATTGCAGGTGCCGCACCCGCGCATGCTCGAGCGAAAATTTGTGTTGATTCCGCTGGCGGAAATCGCTCCGAATCTTCGCCATCCCAGCTGGAAATCAGGTGTAGCGCACCTGCTCGGCGTCACACCCGACAACAGCGTCGTCAGGAAATTCCATGACGCTCCAATTCTCTAGGTTTCGCGTACTGGCCGGCTCGCCTACTCAACTTCTTCAACTCGTCCGCCGCACCACTAGCCGGTGCAATGTGAACATTTTTGGCTCCAGCGTATCCAACTCAATCTGCGACAACCCACCCTCGTTGATTTCCCGCCAGCGATAGACTCCGGGCTCGGACTCGGTCTGCTCCCGGCCATTCAAACGCCGCAGGAATTCCCGCGCATCTTCCGTGGAAGCCTTTTCGCGAAGCGTCGGCCGCGCCACCGCCTCCACCGCAAAGCTGCGCAGCAGTTTGTTCCAGTAACGATTGAAAAGCTCGTCCGAAGCGAAAATATCGCTCCAAGCCACTTCGCCGCCGTAGGCAACCACCACGCCGACCACGCGTTCTCCCTTCAACCCGGACGTTTCCCTGCGAAAGCGCCGCTGAATCTCGCTGACCACAGTTTCCACGGAAGAACTTACACGGCGTGATTCGTAGATCCTCGAATAGGACTGCGTTGGCGCCTCGTCTCGAATCGTCGCTTCGAGATCGCCGCTTCCTACCTGCGGTGCGGGAGCGGCTGGTGACCGGGTGGCAACTGAACCTGCAGTCACTGCCGCCCACACTTCTCCCTGTTTCTGCTTGACGGCGGCCTGCTCGCGCACGCTCGGGTGCACGATGATCTTCGCCTGATTGAATTGCGATCCGGAAGACCAGCGCCCGTGCTCTACGCAAAAAACGTTGAGTGGCAGCGGCTCTTCAAAGGGCGCCACGATGCGATCCTTGGCAATCACGCGGTCCTGCTTGCCGCCGCTGACCAGTTCGCCCGCAAGCAGCAACAGTGGCCGCTTGCTGTGATTCACCAGCACCAGTTGATTCACGGAGGGCCCGCCATAATTCTGCGCCGCTGGCCGCGAGCCATCGCGGTTGCGGTAGATTACGTCCGCGCCCTGCTCGCGCACGATCACTTCTCCGCTCGACAGCCCGTCTTCGAGCGTAAGAAACGCGCTGGTGTCATATCCGGAAGAGCTAACCACTGGGAATATGGCGAGATTTTCATAGCTGACCGGATCGAGCAGCCGCCACCCGCCCTCCTGCTTTCCCTGGGGAGCCGCTCCCGTTGGCGAATACCAGAGGAAACCAAGCGAGGCCATCCCCAGAGCCGAGATTCCCAGCAAACCGTGCCCGAATATGCTGATTAGAATGCGATTCATTCCATCCTCCTGATGTGCCACGAGTGCACGCCTGGAGTTAGAACGGAGGCAGCAAATTTTCTTGCAGCGGAAATAGAGCGGGATCAGGAATCGAGCGGTGCTTGTATGGGTCGGGAAGGGTCCTTCTTCGTACCTTCTTTCTTCTTATCCTCTCGGATTGCCGAGGTTATTGCGGTTCTTATTCTTCCGTGACAACGAGGTCTCCGCCTCCTGCTTCTCGTATTCGGCGAGTTCTTCTTCGGTATACGAATAGGATTCGCGGGAGGCAAACATCGAATTGGTCTTATTGGCCGCCCTCTTCTTTTTGCGGGCGGCGCCAAATTCGTAGCGCGTCATGCGCAGCGGGCCTTCGATGGCCTTGACCTCCACCAGCAAGTCGCTCACTTTCTCCAGAAAATCATGCAAGTGAAAGGGCCGCAGTACATAGGGCAGGCGGGCTTCCTCAATCACCTGAACGAACTGGCTGCCGGTCATTTCCGGCACCACAAAGAGTACGCGCAGCCGGGCTCCATCTTCCACGCTGACCGAGGCCAGTTCACGAAGCACATGGAACAGCGCGGACTCGGCGCCGACCATGGCGATATTCGCGATCAACAGGGAGTATTCACCGGTCTTCAACTCAGCCTGCAGCATCTTGATGTCTGGGACTAGACGTACGCGCCAGCCTTCGGAATCGAGCATCTGCCGGAGCGCGGTTCCGCTATGGGGGTCGTCCTCGAAGACAAGAATGCCGACTTGCAGCGGCAGGGGACTAGAAGGGGGCGCCATCCCTGAAGTATAAGGCGCAGGGATGTTACGGTCACCCGACCCAAACGGATAGGGACGTAAGGGGCACCTGTACGAAAGTACGGGCGGGTGATGGGCGTTTCAGGGTTTTCTAGCGTCTCGAGACTTGTCGAGGGTGCATCCCTTCGCGAGCATTTTGCCGTCGCCGTCCGGGGTGTCTTCCTGAAGGAAGCCAGTGTCGCCCTTGCCCCACCAGAGAACCTTGCCGTCGGAGTAGCGATTGCCGTCGGCGGAACGCGTCTGGCGCATCAGGTAGATTTGGTCGTGAGTGCGGACTTTGGCAGTGGTGTTGTGGACGTAGACAGTGATTTTGGCGCTGTCTTCGCAGGTGTAGTCGAACCGCTTCCATTTCATGGCCGGACGCACGTTGTTGGTGGGGCCGGGAGAGGCGGCTGGCCTGGCAGGATCGGTTGGTGTTGAAGGCGTCTGCTGGGCGTGGGCAAGACCGGTCATCAAGAGGCCAAAACTTGCCCACGCAGCCAAATTCGTCAAAACTCCTTTTTGCCGCAGCATGGTCGTCATCGGTCCGCGCTCCCCATTGATTTGAGTCTAGCGCCGCGTTCCGCGGTTGTATGGACTTTGTGATGCAAAACAGAATCTCCGATTGGCGACGACTAGAGACGCCATTCTGGAGGATGACGTTCCGGGGCGTGCCTCAACGGGGGCAACTCGCGGGTATCGGGAGTCGGCAGATGTATGGATAATGTGGGGCGTGGCGCAACTGGAAAATTTCCGGCTGAAAGTGTTTCGCACCGTGGCGCAGCACTTGAGCTTCCGCAAAGCGGCGGAGCACCTCTTCATCACGCAGCCGGCCGTGACGCTGCAGATCAAAGCGCTTGAGGAAGACCTTGGCGTGCGTCTTTTTGACCGGAAAGGGAACCAGATCTTCCTGACCACGCAAGGAACCCGCTTGCTCGGATATGCAAAGCAGATGGAAGCGCTGGTCGCCGAAGCGGAACAGGATATCGCCCAGGGCGAAGGCCAATTGTCCGGAGAACTGGCGCTCGGAGCGTCGACGACGATTGCGCAGTACGTGCTGCCACGGCTGATCGGAGCGTTTCTGCTGGAAAATCCCCGCGTCCGGCTGTCGCTCCAAAGTGGGAACACCGAGCAGATCGTGGCGCTGCTGATGGACGGAGTGATTGCCCTGGGACTCATCGAGGGTCCGGCGCGGCATCGCGAGGTGCGCACGGAGCCGTTCATGGAAGACGAAATGGTGATGATTCTGCCGGCCAACGCGGGAATGGAGCGGCTGACCCGCGAGCATTTGCACTCGACAAATCTACTGATGCGGGAGCAAGGCTCGGGCTCGCGCCGCGTGGTCGAAATGGCCCTGGGAAGAGTCGGCATAAAAACGAAGAATTTTGCGCGGGTTATGAATCTGGATTCGAGCGAGTCTATCAAGTCCGCGGTGGAGGCGGGGCTTGGCGTCGGCTTTGTGTCGCGCTGGGCCATCGCCAAGGAACTGGAACTTGGCATCCTGAAGATCGTGGAGGTGCCGGGGCTGCGCGTGACGCGGAGCTTTTCATTGGCGCGGCGAACCGGCCCGGTGCCGCAAGGGCCGGCGGGCTGCTTCCGCAGTTTTGCGATCGAACGGGTGCGGGCGCTTTCCAGTAATTTGAAGAGGTCCGGGCGCACGGGAGGCTCCAACCGATAAGCGGCGCTAATGTCCGATTAGGATTGCTGCTTGGACGAGGCTTCTTTCGATCTGTCAGACTCAGCGAATGAATAAGAACCTCTTTTTTGCGGGCGTCATCCTGGCGGCCAGCGGGTTTGTTTCTCCACCCGTCGCGTTGCTGGGCGGCCTTGTCTATGGGCTGTCGCTGGTTCACCCGTTTCACGTGGAGAGCAAGAGCCTCTCCAAATTTCTGCTGCAAGCTTCGGTGGTGGCGCTCGGCTTCGGCATGAATCTTCATGAAGTGCTGCATGCGGGCGGGTCCGGGTTTGTGTATACGGCGCTGAGCATCACCGGCGCGATGCTGCTGGGGCTGGGCCTTGGTTACCTGATTCACGTGCAGAAGAAAGCGTCGTTTCTGATCACCGCGGGCACGGCCATTTGCGGAGGCAGCGCAATCGCCGCCGTTGGACCGATTGCCGAGGCAAATGAAGAAGAGATGGCCGTCTCGCTTGGGACGGTGTTCATTCTGAATTCGGTGGCGCTGTTTCTGTTTCCGGTGATCGGCCTTGCGCTGCATATGAGCCAGACGCAGTTCGGTTTGTGGTCGGCGCTGGCGATCCACGACACAAGTTCGGTGGTCGGCGCAACGGCCAAATACGGCGCTCTGGCGCTGGCGGTCGGGACCACGATCAAACTGGCGCGGGCGCTGTGGATTGTGCCGCTCTCGGCAGTGACGGCAATCTTTCTGAAAAGCAAGGCCCGCATCCAGTGGCCGTGGTTCATTTTGCTTTTCTGTCTGGCTGCCCTGCTGAACACGCTGTTGCCTTCGTGCAGCGGCGCTTTTGGCGCGCTGAATCACCTGGGGCGAATCGGCTTGACCGTGACGCTGTTCCTGATCGGCACCGGCTTGAACAAGAAAACGCTCGCCAAGGTGGGCGTTCGCCCGCTGTTGCAGGGAATGATTCTTTGGGTGATTGTGGGCAGCACTACGCTGGCACTGATCATGGGGAACTGGATACACCTCTGAGGGAAGTGGCGAGCGGCGCGTGACCAGCGTTACCACACGGATAGGAGAGAAGCAATAACGCGGAAATTGAATATGCGCAACGCTGAGGGAACGTCGATGCGCTCATTCGGAGGCGACGAAATGCTTGGGTGGTTCGCCGTATGTTTTGAGATGGACTGACTGAAATGGGCGGTCTTGCGGGACGATGAGATTGCGCACCACGGCAACACCGAGCCTCGACTGTGGGTCGCGGAGTTTGAGCTTGGCGTCGAAATATGCGTTTGGTGGGACGTACCCTATCAGGATCCATTGATAGTGCTCGTCAGGAAGGCCGTCATTTGGTTGCTGTGGAACCGAATCCGCGACCGGGTGCCAACACCTGTAGTCTTTATCCCCATGAAATTTCAAGGAAGCCGCAATGGCGGTGTAATCGCGATTGGGATAGACGACGTAAAATGGCCGTAGAAGTCGGAACGAGCCATCCTCAGCTATGGATTCCCATGCCGGTTCAAGAAATTCGCGGGACTCGAACTGCATGAGACGCGGCGGCGAATAAGCTCGTTTCAGGATCGCTGGTTTCAAATGGTCTTTTCGCAAACCGTTTTCATCCAGATCCTGTTCCGGTTTGCGGACGTGGAAAGGGCCATGGGGCACCAACTGGATGGCCACGACAAGCCCAACGACTGTGGCTACGGCCAGCAGCATGACGGGCGCGACTTCTCCCTTGCCGAGTTGGTAGGCGACGAAACCGGCCGCGAACAGTACTGTAATCGACCGCGCAATCGGTGAAAAAAAAGGATTCCTGTGAGGAGCGCTGATGATTTCCACTCGAACCCCCGAAGAAGTAGTCAGGGGGCCCGGGTGCCGCCTGAATAGCGACCTGAGTCGTTAAGATTGTTCGAAGGCCTATCTACAGTCAAGCAAAAACTACAGATGAGATGAATCAAACGCACGGAAAGGGCCCAAGGCGTCCTGATTTTGATGGGGTAACCTGTGAACACGACAGAGGTTGCCCGCGCTTGACGATTCGTGATCAGAAAGCGCGGGCGGTGCCCGGTCTAGCGCCGGGCCAGGCTAGAAAACTTGCTGGAAGCCGACGTTGACGATGTCCCGGAATCTGGGCGTGCCCGGAGGCAGCTTGGAGAGGTCCAGGAAGTCGGTGTCAAATGCATAGTTACGGGTCGGAGGAGAATAGACCGTGCCGCAGCATTTGAAAACGCCGGTGGCATATTGCGAGTAAAACAAGCTGACCATCGAGCCGCGATAGTTGAGGGTAGCGTTACCCCAATTTTCCAGATAGCGCAGGAAGTTGTGAACGCCGCCGTCGGTGCCAAAATCCTGAGGGACGCCCGCGAACCCGGGCTGCGGGAAATTGATGTTCTTGCCTGTCGCGATGGCGACGCGGTAATAAGTGGTGGTGGCGACGCGGCCGGCGACGGTGGCCGGGCTCGAGAAACTACTTAGATCGCTCCAGCTGTTGGAGAGCAGCGTGACGGTATCGCCCATCACCGCCGCTTCGGAGTGCGGATCGCCAAAACCACCATTATTCGCATTGTAGTTTCCCAAGATATAGGCGGGCTCTTCCGCAGCCACGGTAAAGCCACCCAGATTGTTGTCCGGGCGAACCGGCAGATTCCCAAGACTTCCGTTTACGAGCCGGATTCCGTGGCGCGGACCGGAGACCCAATTCGGCCGGGCAACGGCCATGCAGCTAACGGGTTTGTTGGGGAGACTGCCTGGTTGGGGAACGCCAAATCCCAAGCCCAAGAAGTTCACGGAGTAGGTGTCGAGCAGGCCATTTCCGTTTACATCTTCTCCGGGATTCAACGTTTGATCCGGCGTACCGGCGGCGCTGCTCGGATTGATCACATCTTCATAGCCATACTCGCCGTTTTTCACGCCTGCGGTGGGGCTGGCAATCATGCCCCGGCGATCGGAAATGTAGAGGATGTAGCCGTTCTGGGAAGTAAACTCGGTTGCCGCGCCGGTTGCTCCAATGGCCCCTGTGAGCCATCGCTGAAGATTGTTAACGTCAATTTCCACAAGATTCAAAACGCCGCCGACACTACAGTTCGCTGTCGCGCGCTGATTTTCGCGAAATTCGCCTTCGCGGGCTTCATACATATTGATGGGATACCAGTTATTGCGTGTGGCGGGCCCGATGATGACGCTATTTGTGCCGCCATCCGTCACCAATTCCGCGTTGGACGCAACGCCATCGCCGTTGCGGTCTGCTTGCATCTGGAGCAGCAGAATGGCATTCGGGTGAACGGTGTTGAGCGCACCGGCGCTCGGAGGATTTACACCACGAGCGAAACCGAGTTGCAGCCACTCCTGGGTAACAGGCAGGAAAACGCCATTGTTCTGGCGAATCTCCACGCGCAAATAGCCGTCCAGAAGATTCCATGGCTGGACAACCGTGGTGGTTCCGGCGGCAACAGTCGTGGTCGGGGTTAGCAGGGGAGCAGTTGCAGGAACCAAGGTAGCTTGCATGGGCGGAGGGGTGGCAGGTACGATGTTCCAATTGTTCTCGCCACCGGGGCCGACGCTTGGCGTCGTGACGCCGGCTTTGGTAACGGTCGTTAGAATTCCTTCGGCAAAGTAGGTATTTCCCGCTAGTCCTGCAACAGGTACCCCATTGGTATAATTCGGTGCCGCGGCGCTGGTCTGCACGTTTGCGAGGCGGATATTTTGCGGGTCGCCTGTGCCGCCCGGCAACTCGGCGGGATTGTCACTCAACAGGACGCGGATCTGAGCCTCATTGTAAAGACGAGACTCGCCAACCAGCGATGTAGGGCTTTCACCTGGTAAAGGGCGACGCACAATTTCGATGGGGCCAACGCCGGGCTGCACGAAAGACAAAGTAAGTTGCCGCGCTCCCGTGGTGCCGCTCAGAATCATGCCTGCGTAGGTTGATGTAGACAGCGTGTTCCACGCGGGATTAACGGTGCCTGTTCCAGTGGGAGAGTAAGTGGGGGTGGGACCTCCGATGGAACTGCCGTCGTTCGGATTTACTGTCAGATTCCGGCAAGCCGGCTTTCCACCGTCGCATCCGTTTGGCGCAGTCGGGATCAAGACGTTTCCCGTCCGCCCCTGAGCCGTCGTGCTGGCACCGTTTGCCAGTTGGTCGCGGACGACGTCTCCTGCGGCGCGCATCGGGCTGTGAAAGGTGAGCGTAGAGCCGCCGCCTTCAGCCAGGAACAGGTTTCCATTCGTTTGTACGCGGCCCGCAAAATCAAAATTGGGCCCCGGGAAATAACTCAGATCGCTATCGGAGAACACGCCGAACTGAAAAACAGGAATTTGCGCAACTTCCACATTGCGGATCAAGCGCGCTTCATCTCCGGCATTGCTGTCGGCGGTGACCTGTAAACTCATGCGAACGATTCCAGCCTGCAATCCAGCATTTGGACCGCTGCTGATGGTCTGAACTGTGGTCGGCGGGGCTACGCAACCCCCTCCAGCCGTCGGCACATTGAAGACGTATTCCGGATAAGTGTTTCCCACGGCGCTCTGTGGCGGCGGGAAAGCTTGCAGCCTGGCGATGTCACAATTGGTGGGCGCGGCTATTTGCGCGTAAAGAAGGGAAAGATCCGCCATCATTTTTTCCATGCCGGCTTCTGCCCCATAGTAGGCAGCCGTATTTCCCGAGTCGGCTGACTGCAAGCGTTGCTCATGATTGACTTTGTATACGAGGGCCACGGCCATTGCGGACATCATGGCAAGCATCAGCAGGACACTAACCAGGGCGACTCCTCGTTGAAGCCGGTGCGCGACGCCGCGAAGAAAAGTTATTTTCATAAGAGGCCTCTTCATTCCTCCAGCTTCCTAGTTATATCTGTCGCGGAAACTGAGATTCCTGGGACCGATCGATGTCGTTAAATTGATGCGCAGAAAGTCTCCGGTCGTTTCCTTGCGGGCGGCCCGCGCGGTAACGCTGATATTGACTTTGCGAATCTGGTTGGGTTGCGAAACCGGTGGAGTGCCAATCGAAGCGTCCAGCGAATTGGCAGTTAAGGCGTTGGTTATCGGATCCACAACGTCATAGGTGAATTTCAAGTCTTCGATGTGTTCCGCTATCGGCACGGGAGGATGCGTGCCCACCTGGCGCATGATTCGTGCGTCCGGACCGTTTGGTCCGACGAAAGGTTGAATGAAATAGGTAACCATGATCAGGCGGGAGATTTGCGTCGCAGGATAGGTCAAGGGATTTGTGCCCGGCGTTCCCAGGGCTATGATGTTGCCGGACGGGGCGGCTAATTGATTGATATTCAGCGGATCCGGGCCAAAAAATATAACTTGACCGGCGACGGCGGTCACAACGCCAACCGCGGACCCGTACACGTTCTGCAGCAACATGACATCACCGGGAGTGATGCCGACGGCTGGATCGTTCACCGCCGGAGCTGTCCCTACAGGCATGACCACGCTGCCGCCATTCGGGGCAACAACGGCTCCCTGGACGCCTGACCAATTCAAGGTTGGGTCCACATAGACTACCTTGATCACGTCGCTTGGTTCGGAAATCGTGGGTCCGATCGCATTGCCAGGGGTTATTTTGTACAACAACCCTTGTGTAAAGGGGATGTCGACGCCCGTATAGCACTGCGTGGTGTCACAGGCAAAATTTGGATTGGCGCCACCGGCAGTCCTGGATGGGATAGCGATTCCGTTCAACGGAACCCCCGTGCCGGCCTGCGAAAGATCGCGGGTGATCTGGCTGAGCGCCGCTCGCGCTTCGGTTTGTATATCGGAATACTTCAAAGAGCGCGTGGATGACTGCACGGAGTTTGTGAACACCAAAATACCTCCGCCCACAATCACTATGGTGACCACGAGGGCCATCAACAGTTCGACCATCGTGAATCCCAGCTCTGATCGGTTCGAAGAACGGCGCATGGCGATCCTCTTACTGAAAACGAGAGATGTATCCGCTTACGGTGTAATTTCTTGTGCCCCGCTGCTCTGAGGTAACCTGGACAGTCACGGTTATTTGCCTGATGTCGGGGCTTATGTTCCCATTGGCGTCGAATAAAGGCTGGATAAGAATCTGGCGCTGGAAATTGTTCAGCGGCAGGATTATGTCATCCGCGGTCCCGATAATGCCGTCTGGTCCCGGGAGCACCTGCCGGTCCAGGATGGCCGATTGACCGGCCGTCCCCACGATGCCGTTCGGGCCGGGAAGAAAAAGCGGCTGAAATCCATTCAGGAAAATGCCCCCGTTACTGACGTTTTGAATGCCGGCAAAGCCAATCGTGGAATCGTTGCGCGCGGTGTAGACCCCCTCCAATGCCTCGCGAGCTTTCTGCTTGGCGATAAGGTCTTCACGCGTGTACTGCAGATTGTTCAGCGACTGCGCAAACAGACCCGCGAGTGCAGCCAGGCCGACAATCAGGATTATTCCGGCGACCATCGCCTCGATGAGCCCGAAGCCCACCTGGCGAGATCGAACTCGCGTTGTCACCGGACTGAGGATTGCTTTTACTGTGTCCACTTTGCTGCTCCATTCAGCTGCGTCAGGAACCAGCTCTTGGAACGCCCGGTAGTACCGTAGAGAGACACCGCCCTGCTAGAAAAAAGATTGTTAGGCTCGGCAAGGTAGACAACCCCGTCGTTCAGCCGGTTCGCTCCATCGAGCGACCTCCCGTCAGGCTGGAAGTAAATCTGCGTTCCGCCACCGCCGTTGGCGATATCAAAATCAATGGCCGCGGCTCCCGTGCCGAAACCATCGGGCGTGGTCTGTGGGTTGGTCGGGATGCCTGGAAGCGCGAGGAACTGGATATTCCCGGGAAGGGTCAGCGGCGGTTGAGCCGCCACGAATACTGGGGCGCTATCGGTGATCGTTGAGCCGATAATCGCGACTTGTCCGACATCGATTTGGATCGTTTGCGGGGCCGTAAACGTAACACGATAGATCCGGCGTTCATCGACGGCTCTTTCATGTGCCCGCCGCATTTCTCCGAGGACCATTTCCATCGCGGCATTGGCTCTTGAGCTTCTTACTGAAGGGAGGATGTTTATCAGGGCGGTTGCCGCGACGACAAATACGACTCCCACGACGACGACCATTTCCACGAGGGAAAAGCCAGATTCTGCACGACGTTGCAGGTGGGATTGGGTTTTACTTAACATAGACAGGCTTCCTCCGGACACCTGTTTCCGTCTATAAGTATTCGAATTCGTGGTGAAGATGGCTATGGTACGCAGGTTCAGTAGTCCCAGTACTGTACGAATGGCGTAGGTGGAATGAAATTGTGCGACCGGGCAAGGCGAAGTTAACTCTAAGGGGATGTGCGAGAAAGCCGATTGCCGTCGGGTAGTGTGGCG
>Ga0210410_10000532_pt1 | contig 41510 bp, 40 predicted proteins | sample IncBWC4MmetaG_FD_161058 | JGI IMG/M metagenome (GOLD analysis project Ga0210410, IMG submission 161058) | Forest soil microbial communities from Barre Woods Harvard Forest LTER site, Petersham, Massachusetts, United States - Inc-BW-C-4-M | ecosystem: Environmental > Terrestrial > Soil >...
ATGCGCTGGCTCCAGCCGAGGCGGTCGAGTCCCGCTTTCGAAAGCAGGATTGCTTCGTATTCGCCGCTCGCGACCTTGCGAAGGCGAGTGTCCACGTTGCCGCGCAACTCGCGAAAATCGAGGTCGGGGCGGATGTGAAGGATTTGCGATTGGCGCCGGAGGCTGCCGGTGCCCACGCGGGCGCCCTGGCGAAGATTCGCGAGCGTCGCGCCGTTCGAGGAGACGAGACAATCGCGGACGTCGTCCCGGCGGAGCACCGCGGGAAAGCAGAGACGCGAAGGCGTGTCGGTAGGAATGTCCTTAACGCTGTGGACCGCGATGTCGATGGACTCGTCGAGGAGCGCTTCTTCGAGCTCCTTGATGAAAATTCCTTTACCGCCGATTTGGGTGAGGGGAGCGTGCTGCAATTTGTCGCCCGCCGTCTTGATCACGACAATTTCGGCTTCGACACCGGTGTTTTGAAAAAGCTGCTTGCGGAAGAATTCTGCCTGCCATTTGGCAAGGAGGCTGCCGCGCGTGCCGATGCGCAGGGCCTTCACGGCTTCTCCCGGTCGTTCAGGAAAAGGTCGCGCAAGGCCTCGACGTTTTGAATTTTGCGGCGGAGTTCGCGCTCGCCGCGTAGGCGTTCAGCAGGCTCGAGGAGAAGCTTGTGGAGGAGGTCGTCCATGAGCGATTCAATGCGAGCGATGTCGGCGGCAGCGAGATGATTCATGGTTTCGAGGCGGCTGCTGAGAAACGCGCCGCGTTCGGCGCGGAGACGCGCTCGCAGAGCTTCGACTAGCCCGACGAGCTCGACGCTGGCCTGCCAGGAAAGAAATTTCGTGACGTGCTCCTCGACGACGGCTTCGGCACGGGGGATTTCGCTTTCGCGCGCAGTGCGGTTTTGCCGGACGATGTCGGTGAGGTCGTCGAGATTGTAAACATAAACGTTGTAAAGACCCGAGGCAGAAGCCTCGATGTTGCGCGGCAGGCCCAGATCCATCAGGAGCAATGCCCGGTTGCCGCGAGCGGCCATGGCACGCGCAAGAATCTCGCGGGTTAAGACCGGCTCTTCCGTAGAGATTGAGGCAACCACAACGTCTTGACCCTGGAGCGCCGTTTCCCATTCGCCCCAAGGCACGACTTTTCCGCCGAACTGCTGGGCGAGGCTCTCGGCGCGCTCTTGCGAGCGGTTCATCACAAAGAGATGCGCGATGCCGCGATCGCGGAGTTGCGCGACGACCTGTTCGCTGATAGCTCCTGCGCCGAGGACCAGCGCGCTGCGTTCCTTCAATTTGCCGAAGATGCGCTCGGCAAGCTTCACGCCCGCGGATGCGACCGACATGGGGCGACTGCCCAACTCGGTTTCCGAGCGGACGCGCTTGCCGACTTCGAGGGCACCCTGAAAAAGACGGTTGAGCACGGGACCCGTCGCGCCCTGCTCGTGGGCGAAACGATATGCCTCGCGAACCTGGCCGAGGATTTCCGCTTCGCCGAGAAGCATGGAATCGAGGCCGGCGGAAACGCGGAAGAGATGGCGCACCGCTTCGCGGTCATAGTGATGGTAGAGTGAGCCATCTAAGATGTCGGGCCGGACGGAATGAAATTCGCTGAGAAAAGTGGAGAGGCCGGGAGCGCACTCGCGCGACGCTTCGGGCGGCACGCCATAAACTTCGCTGCGATTGCAGGTCGAGAGCACGAGGGTTTCTTCGAGGATGCCGCGCGCGCGGAGCTCCTCAGCGGCGCGGCGAGCTTGCTCGTTGGTGAAAGACACCCGCTCGCGCACCTCGACAGGTGCTGTGCGGTGATTCAATCCGACGAGAACGATTTCCATTCCGCTGGCCGCCTGCTCCTAAAAGTACCGATGGCTGTGCGAAAGATATAAATTAACGACCGTAAAGCTGAGCACTACGATGACAAAATTAAAAATGCACAGTTTGGAGGCGCGAGCGCCGCGCCAAGCCGCCGAACGCGCGAGCCAAAAATAGACAATATAGAGAGCCAATACGAATAAAGTGATCACGTACTTGGGATCGAGATAGGAAGACTGGCCCGGAAGACGATCGACCCAAACGAAGCCGAGAATCGTTCCGATTGTGATGGTGACGAGGCCGACGAGCACGCTGCTCTGGCTCATGCGGTCGAGGAGCTCGAGATCGGGCAAGCGCCACACGACGGGACCGAGTTGCCTGTTGCGCAAGTGCCGGGATTCGCCAAGGAAGATGAGGCTCAGGACGAAGGAAAGCGCGAAAGCGGCGTAAGCAAGGATGCTCAGCGTAACGTGAAAGGCGAAAACCGGTCCGCGGGCGGGTGGTGGAGCGAGGCGATCGGCGGGTGCGAGATGCGCCGCGAGAAAGAAAACCAAAATAAACGGCAGGACAAATGCTCCGACGGAACGCTGGCGGTGGAAGAGTTCGAGGGCAAGATAGGTGAGAGCCAGAAGCCAGCCAAAGAGCGACATCGAGCCGTAGAGATCGTGGTAGGGGACGGTGTGCAGGCCGCGGGAGCGCTCGAGCAGCGCAAAATAGTGTGCGACGAGGCCGAGCGCGAGGAACACGGTGCCGAGGCGGCCGATTAGCTCTTTACCTGCGTAGAGGTAGCGGAGATAGAACGCGAGGCTCAACGAGTACGCGATGGTCGTCAGGATGAGAGCGGCGTGGTTCATTGCGATTCGTCAAACTGCGTCGAGCCGACACTACGGTCTTTTCCACGGTACAACGCCGGCGGCGAAACTTCGACCTTTAGAGTATAGCCCAGGGCGAAAGCGGGCCGCACGCGGAGTCGGTGCGTTCAGCAATGCGCCGGAGTATTTGCTATCCTTTTGCCTGGCGTTTTATGAGCACTCAAGCCGCGACCCTCACTCGAAAAGAACTCTTTCTGCGCGCGTGCAGCGGGGAAAGTGTGCCGCGAGTGCCGGTGTGGATCATGCGGCAGGCGGGACGCTATTTGCCGGAGTACCGGAAGATTCGTGCGAGACATACGTTTCTTGAAGTTTGCAAAACACCAGACCTGGCGGTCGAAGTGTCGCTGCAGCCGTTTCGGCGTCTGGGCGTGGATGCGGTAATCGTTTTTTCCGACATTTTGATCCTCGCGGAGGCGATGGGGTTGGAGCTGGAACTTGGCGACGCTGGTCCGAACCTTCCGCAGCCGGTTCGAATGAGGACCGACGTCGAAAAATTGAAATTGTTTGACCCGGAAACGGAAACGGGATTTCTGCCGGAGGCGATTCGGCGGATTCTACGCACGGTTGGGCCGGATGTGCCAGTGCTGGGATTCGCGGCGGCACCGTGGACGCTGGCGTGTTACATGGTTGAGGGCAAGACCAAAGAGGGTTTTGCCACGGTAAAAAGTTTTTTGTACCACGAGCCGCGCACGTTTCGCGATCTTTTGCACAAGATCGCGCAAGCCACGATTCCCTACCTAAAGGCGCAAATTGCCGCGGGAGCCACCGCCGTGCAGCTTTTTGATACCTGGTGCGGCGAGCTCAACTTGAATGATTACGAAGAATTTGCTTTGCCGGCGGTGCAAGAGGTTATTTCCGGCCTGGGCGGCGCCGCTCCGGTGATTTATTACACGAAGGCTTCGACCCACTTGCTGCCGGCGGTAGCCCGCTCCGGAGCGAATGTGCTCAGCGTGGATTGGCGCGTGAACTTGGCGGAACTGCGGAAGTCGCTCGGACCGCGCATCGCGCTGCAGGGCAATGTCGATCCCGCGGTGCTGCTTGGGCCGGCGGAAAATATCTGCAGCGTTACCTTGGAGACGATTTCGGCGCTTCAAGGACAGGGACACATTTTGAATTTGGGACACGGCATTTTGCAAAACACTCCAGTAGAAAATGCCAAGCTGTTCGTGGAAACGGGGCAGCAGGCGACACCGCAAACGACGAAATTGACCATGCAATCGCGTTGAAGAAACGCGTTCGAGGGCGAACGCTAGAGGCAAAGAAGTGGCACGAAGCTACCCAAGTTTGCAACAAATGCGCGAAGAGCTGAACGTCAGCGAGGAATTCCTGGCGCGCTACAACCGGCCTGGCCCGCGCTACACGAGTTACCCCACCGCGCCGGTTTGGAACGACAGCTTTGGCCCGAGCGATCTGGAAAGAGTGCATGCGAACGCTGAGAAAGCGCGCACGCCCCTTTCGCTGTACATGCATATTCCCTTCTGCGAGAGCCTGTGCCTGTTCTGCGCGTGTAACGTGGTCATCCAGAAGGACCACAGCGTCGCGCCACCGTATCTCGGCATCCTGAAAAAAGAACTGGAGCACGTCAGCGGTCAGGTTTCGCGCGAGCGGCCAGTGGTGCAATTTCATTGGGGAGGAGGGACGCCAACGTATCTGACTCCGGCGCAGATTGAGGATTTGTTCGACTTCACGCGCCAGCGTTTTACTTTTGCGCCCGACGCGGAAATCGGCATTGAGGTCGACCCCCGCGTAACCTCTCGAGAACACCTCGAAACATTGCGCCGGCTGGGTTTCAACCGCCTCAGCATGGGCGTCCAAGACTTTCAGCCCGAAGTGCAAAAAGCGATTCACCGCATCCAGCCGTTCGAACTGACGCGCGATCTCCTGCAGAACGCGCGCAGGCTAGGCTTCGACAGCATCAATGTGGACTTGATTTACGGCCTTCCGTACCAGACACCGGAAAGTTTTGCGCACACGGTGGACCAGATTTTGCAAATTGCTCCCGACCGCGTCGCCTTGTTCAGCTACGCGCACGTTCCTTGGCTCAAGAAACAGCAAGGTTCCTTCGCGGCGCATTTGCCCGAGGGAATGCAGAAGTTTGGGATTTTCCGCACGGGCTTGCTGAAATTTCTCGGGGCCGGCTATCTCTACATCGGCATGGATCACTTCGCGAAGCCCGGTGATGAGCTGGCGGTCTCGCAGCAGAACCGCACGCTGCACCGGAATTTTCAGGGATACACAACGAAAGCCGGCGCGGACCTGTACGGTATGGGAATCACCGCCATCAGCGGGATTCAAGATGCCTACGCGCAGAATTACCGCGATATTCCCAGTTGGGAGAAGGCCGTCAACGAGCGCGGGCTGGCCACCATGCGCGGGTATCATCTTTCGAACGACGATCGCCTGCGCCGCGCGGTGATCAGCCGGCTGCTTTGCCACACGGTCATACCCAAACAGGAGATCAACCGCGAATTCGGCATCGATTTTGACGATTATTTTGCGGAAGAGCTACGGCGATTGGAAACTCCCCGCGAGGATGGACTGGTGCTCCTCGATGCGAACGAAATTCGCACCACCTGGCTGGGACGCATCTTTATCCGCAACCTGGCCATGGTTTTCGACCCGTATCTCGAAAAACAGCATCAGGACGCCAAGCCGCTGTTTTCGAAGACGCTCTAAGTTGTCGCGCTCTTTCTTTGTAGATTCTCTCTTCAAATTCAACCGGGTTGATCTCCGACCTATTGGGCAACTCCGCTGGTCAGGCTCGTGTAGCGGCCGCGGACCGTCGCGGGCAGCTTTGTAGTGGCCGGTCTTCAGACCGGTTCTGTTCCCACCCTCGCGGGGCGCGATATATCGTGCCCCTTCTACCGGGTATGGGGAATACAATCAACAATGTGACTCAACAAATTCATCTTTCGTTCAGGTATTGTGCGGAACTGTGAGTGCTCACTCCTCAGCCTTGGTTGTGGGTGCGGGGATATCGGGGCTGGTCTGCGCCTACGCGCTGCGCAAGGCCGGCATCGACGCGCAAATCGTGGAAGCCTCCGATCGACCGGGCGGTGTGATTCGCTCCGAGCGCCGGGACGAATACCTCCTAGAACTGGGCCCGCAGAGCTTCGCGGGGACGCGATCGCTGCGCCAACTCTGCCGCGAGCTTGGGATCGAAAACGAATTGCTGGAAGCGCCTGGGGAGGCGCCACGTTTTGTGCTTATCGGCGGCGCGCTGCGAGAAGTGCCGCTCTCTCCTTCGGCCTTTTTTGCTTCTTCCCTCTTCAGCGTCGGAACCAAATGGCGCATTTTGCGCGATGTTTTCGGCGTGAGTCATCCTCCGAAGCAGGATGAATCGATTGCCGCGTTCGTTCGCCGGAAATTCTCCGCCGAACTGTTGGAAAAACTCGCGGGGCCTTTCGTATCGGGGATTTATGCGGGCGACCCGGAACAATTGAGCCTGCGCGGAGCGTTCCCCCAGCTTCACGAGGCGGAGAAGTCCGCGGGAAGCGTTGTTCGCGAGATGATTTGGTCAGCGAAAACACGGGACGCTCCCAGGGAGCGTCCTTCGCTGCTTACGTTTAAAGAGGGAAACGAAACGCTCACGCGCGCGCTCGCCGCAAACCTCGGAGACGCGCTGCGCTGCAGTGCAGAAGTGATTGCCATCCAAAGAAGAACAAAAGGCAGCGTAGAGGGATACGAAGTTTGCCTGAGCGCAGCGGGCCGCGATGAAACGCTGGAAGTGGATCACCTCATTGTGGCCACGCCGACGAACGCAGCGGCTGAATTATTGCGCCAAGTAGGCGCTGGGTTCGAATCTGCACTTCAGGGAATCACCTACGCACCAGTGGCGGTGATCTCTTTGGGTTATCGGAAGACCGCTGTGGGCAACGCGCTCGACGGATTTGGATTCCTGGTGCCACGTTCTGCAGGCTTGGAAATTCTCGGCTCGGTCTGGAATTCGTCGCTGTTCCCCAACCGCGCTCCCGATGGGCATGCGCTGCTGACCAGTTTCGTGGGAGGAACGACCAATCCGCAAGCCGTCACGCGGAGTAAAGAAGAGTTGAGCGCTCTGGTCCACCGCGAGATCGCACCGCTGCTCGACATAAAGGAAGTACCCGTTTTTTCGAGCGTCAACGTCTATCAGCGCGCCATTCCGCAGTATACGTTGGGGCACACCGACCGCCTTGCCGCTCTCTCCGCGCTTAGGACGAAGTACCCCGGCCTGTGGCTGACGGGCAATTACTTGCGCGGGCCGGCAATTGGCGCCTGCGTCGAACAGGCCCTCGCGGTTGTAGATCTCATGCTTCCCACACTTCGGGCTTGAGCAGACGCACGAGTTCGTTATAGGCGTCTCTGGGAAAGAAAGTCAGAGGAATCTTTAGCGGGGCTTTGCCTGTCTCCATCTTTGGAGTTATGACCATTGTCCATCTTCGTAAAGACCGACTGGCACTGGCGGCTCCGCCTCCTTCATGGCGATAGTCCATGAGTACAACCGCAGACATCTCAGAAAACATCAAGAACTTTGCCCCTCGAATCGGATTGGTGTATGAAATACCGTCCGTCGTAATTTCGAGTCTGAGTGCCCGGAGAAAGGCCACGACCAGAAGTAGCGCCACAATCGAAATCATCAGCGCCGGAATAAGCCAGCTAGGCTTCTGACCTGTGTCGAAAAGAGCGGCGGCAAAGATGCAAGTTACTGCAAAAGGGAACAAACAGCTTACATAGTACCCCCAGGCGCCTGAATTATATGAGATAGGGATAGCTTGAGCGTCGGGGGCTGGGTAGGAGTGAATGAAAATTCCATTAGACATGACACAAACTCTAGGTCACTAGAAAGATTACTCTGCCACCCATTCCGCGGGAAAGTAAAATATAAATTGCCCGAGTTAGATTCAATCGCTTTTACAACTCGGCGATTCGGTGGCAAATCTGCACACCAGCCCTGGCCAATCTGGAAGCCCGGCCAAACCTCGATAAGTCCGCTTGCCGGAAGTTGGCCCAATACTTGCGAAATCATCCGATTTCTGCAAGATGCCGTATATTGTCAATGAGGACGAAGAAGCGTAACTCGTGTTCCTGGCGATCCTGACACCCAAGGACCCTGTTGACGTGTCGCTCGATGCGACGCTGGCGCGGCGGCTGCTTCAAAAGGATGTGGAAGCCTTCGAACAACTCTACGAGCGGCACTCGCGCATCGTCTACGCGCTGGCGCTGCGCATCCTGCAGCAAGGCTCGACCGCCGAGGAAGTCGTGCAGGATGTCTTCCTGCAAGTGTGGCGTAACGCGCGCCACTACGACGAGCAGCGCGGCCCATTTATTCCCTGGCTGATGACACTGGCCCGCAACCGCGCGCTCGACCGCCTGCGTCTGAAGAGCGAGCGGCAGCGGCGGCAAGAATCGCAGACAGAAGAGCTGCCGACCGTCGTCGAAGCCCCTCAATACGAAAAGGATCTGGACGAAAAACGCCGCGCGGAGCGCGTGCGGGCGCTGATGGCATCGCTCCATCCGCAACAGAAAAAAGCCATCGAGTTGGCGTTTTTCGAGGGCTTGAGCCACAGCGAGATTGCCGAATCGCTGAAAGAGCCGCTGGGCACGGTGAAAAGCTGGATTCGAAACGGGCTATTGCGCTTGAAGGAAGGATTGCAGGCGACGTCGTGAGCAACGGCGACCAATTCCGGGAACTCATCGAAGCGTACGCGCTCGGCGCGCTCGATGCCGACGAACGCGCCGCGTTCGAGGCGCATCTCGCAACGGGCTGCGAGGATTGCGCGAAGGCGCTTCAAGAGGCGCGCTGGCTGGTCAGCCAGCTTGGCTACCTCGCCCCGGAGGCCAAGCCATCCGAATTGCTCAAGGGCAAATTGATGCAGACGGTGCGCGGAGAGGCCGATACGGCGGCTGGGCGCGTCTCAGCGAAGCCCAAGGCCGCAATTCGCTTCTGGATGTGGGCAGGGGTCGCGGCTTTACTGGCAGTGACGGTTTATTCCGCGTGGGATGCGCGGCGCTTGCAGAAAGATATTGAGGAAACCAACAAGCGGGCCGCCGCGATCGTCCAGCAGCGCGCTGCGCTTCAAGCAGAGCTGGCCCTCGCCAAGCGCCAGGCCCGCATTATGACCGATCCCAAATCGAAAAAGTTCATGCTGCCCGCGAAGGACGCGCAGATGCCGCAACTCGAAGCGATGTGGCACCCCGAACTCGGAATTTGCGTGGTGGGCGACAAGATGCCCATGCCATCGGCCAATCACGTTTTTCAACTTTGGCTGATCCCGAAGACGCCGGGGAGCAAGCCCATGCCGATGCAAACGTTTTGGCCGGATTCGGACGGCAGGATGGTCCACGTGGTGGAGAATCCACCAGAGCCGATGTGGAACACAAGCGCGCGTGCGATCACCGAGGAACCCATGGGTGGCAGCCCGCTGCCGACCAGCGAGCCGATGTGGGTTGGCGGCGTCAGTTAAGTACGATTCACGCGGATTGGCCGTAGCGGTTGGCGAGGCGAATCTTGCGGCGCTCTCCGGCTTCGAGGTAACGGCGCTCTTCCTCGGGGGATTCGAGAATCAATGGCGCCACGGGCTTGGGCTGGTGCGTTTTCTCATCGAGCGCCACGAAAGTGACATAAGCGGCGGTTGTGTGCTTGCGCTCCCCGGTCAGGATTTGCTCGGAGTAAACTTCGACGCCAATTTCCATCGAGGTACGGAAGACGCGGTTGACTTGCGACTTCAGAATAACGATCTCCCCGAGATTCACGGGATTGCGGAAGTCAATGTAGTCGACCGAAGCGGTCACCACGTAACTGTTCGAATGGCGGCTGGCGGCCATGGCCGCGGCAATGTCCACAAGATGCATGACGTGGCCGCCGAGAAGTTTTCCCAGCGCGTTGGTTTGCGCCGGTAGGACAAGTTCCGCCATTTCCGAGCGCGACGCGCTTACCGGTTTTCCCTTCAGGGTTGCTGCGCGGCTCTCTTGCGATTTCTCGGTTCGTTTGCGTTTCATGCTCTTCGCCATTCCTCCAAGACTTGGGCGATGTGACGCCGACCCGTATAATACGGGAGCCGCAATGAGCGAACAAAAGAAAACGCGTCGCCAGATACTCGAAGAATTCCTGGCCAAGAAGCCCGACGACGCTTTCTCGCGTTATGGCCTGGCGCTCGACTATGTGAACAGCGGCGAAACAGCGGCCGCCGACGGCCACTTTAAGCTACTGCTCGAAACCAATCCAGACTACATTCCCGCGTATCTGATGTACGCGCAAATGCTGGCGAAGGAATCGCGCGCCGCGGAGGCCAAGCAGGTGCTCACCGCCGGCATCAGCGCCGCGGCAAAAATGGGCAATCAGCACGCCCGTTCGGAAATGGAAGCGCTGCTCGGCGAGCTTGGCTAGCCCCAGGCGAGACACCATTCGTTCTGCCCGCAAATCGCGACGGCCTCTGGTATGATTTGGTCTGGGACCTATGCGGCCTGATCGGATTCCGCTCTTTCCCCTGGACGTCGTCCTTCTCCCCGGCGCGGACCTCCCCTTGCACATTTTCGAGCCGCGGTACCGCGAAATGGTGCGCAAGTGCCTCGATGAAAAATCGGAGTTCGGCATGCTCTTGGCGCTCCAGAAGGGGATTGTGCACGTCGGATGCACCGCGGAAATCATCGAGGTCGCGAAACGCTACCCGGACGGGAGAATGGACATCCTGACGGTGGGCCGCAGTCCGTTTCGCGTCGTGCACCTTTTTACGGAAAATCCTTTGCTCGAAGGGCAAGTGGACTATCTCGAAGACCGGGAAATTCGCACGGACGCCCGCGTGCGGCGGGAGCTGGTTGAGTTGTACGAAGCGTGCCACACGCTGATTTTCGACGACTACCCGAAAAATGTGGGAGACGGCACGCGGGAGAATCTTTCGTACCTCGTGGCGGGCACGCTCCCGATGGACTTGCTTTGGAAGCAACAAATTCTGGAGTTGCGCTGCGAAGCGGACCGCCAGGAACGCCTGGTGGCATACCTTCGAGAGTGGGCGCCGCATCTACAAAAGTCAGAAGCAGTGCGCCAGCGTGCGGGCGGCAACGGACACGGTCTAAATTAACGGAGCAGTGCGTCCCGGCGCGGCCGGGCGCGGAACGGGGCTTTCATGTCGGCAAGCACTTCAACGCAACCATCGGCGGGTCATTCGAAACCTCGTACGCTCGGTGAGTTGCGGCGCATTCCTGATTTCGATGCGCGCGGCGCTTCGCATTCCGTAAAGAACGAAATCCGCCGCAATTTGATCCGCGCCATCGAGAAAAACGAGGAGCTTTTCCCCGGCGTGCACGGCTACGAAGACACGGTGATCCCGCAAATCGTCAACGCGCTGCTCTCGCGGCACAATTTCATTTTGCTGGGTCTGCGCGGGCAAGCCAAGAGCCGGATTTTGCGCGGGCTAGTGCAATTGCTGGACGCCGAAATTCCCGTGGTCGCGGGTTGCGAGATCAATGACGACCCCCTGCGGCCCATCTGCCGCTCCTGCCGCGAGAAAATCGCCGCCGAAGGCGAAAACACTCCGATCGCCTGGCTGCCGCGTGATCTCCGCTATGTGGAAAAACTAGCCACGCCCGACGTGACCATTGCCGACCTTATCGGAGACGTCGACCCTATTCGTGCCGCTCGGGGCGGGCGCGATCTCTCCGACGAATTGACGATTCATTACGGCTTGTTGCCGCGCGCCAATCGGGGAATTTTCGCCATCAACGAATTGCCTGACCTGGCGGGAAAAATTCAGGTCGGCCTCTTCAACATCATGCAGGAGGGCGACATCCAGATTAAGGGCTACCCGCTGCGGCTGCCGCTGGACGTGCTGCTGGTGTTCACCGCGAATCCGGAAGACTACACGGCACGAGGAAAAATTATCACGCCGCTGAAGGATCGCCTCGGCGCGGAAATTCGAACGCATTATCCCTCGACGGTCGACGAAGGCATGACCATCACCGCGCAGGAAGCGTGGACCGGACGCGATGGCGCGCGCAAGATTGACGTGCCGAAATATTTGCGTGAAGTGATCGAAGAGATCGCGTTTCAGGCGCGCGAGGACAAACGCGTGGACCGGCGCTCCGGCGTAAGCCAGCGCCTGCCCATTACAGCGCTTGAAAGCGTCATCAGCAGCGCCGAGCAGCGGGCCGCGCGCACGGCAGAAAAATCCGGCGTCGCTCGCGTTGCGGACGTTTACGCCGCGCTCCCCGCCATCACCGGCAAACTCGAGCTCGAATACGAAGGCGAGCTGAAGGGCGCGGACGCCGTGGCCCGCGAATTGATTCGCACTGCCGTCGGGCGTGTCTTCAGCAAACATTTTGCCGAAGTAAATTTTCAAACCGTGATCCAGTGGTTCGAAATGGGCGGCGAGCTGAAATTGCCTGAACTGAGCACGACTGCGGAACGTCATCAGCAGCTTTCGAAAATTCAGGGATTGCTTGAGCACATCAAGCGGCTCGGCGTTGAAGACCGCAAAGATGCTGCAGCTGTCGCAGCCGCGGCGGAGATGATTCTTGAAGGACTGTGGGCGCATCGGCGAATTGGCCGAAGCGAGGAACGCGGCTTCTTCGCGGAAAAACCGCGCCAGCCCGAACAGCGCGAGGCGCCCGGACGTCCGCCGCGCCGGCAATTTAATTGACAAGGGGCGTTTTCCGCGCCCTTTGTCATCCTGAGCGAAGCGAAGGATCTCAGATGAAGATTGTCCGCTACGGCAAATATGTGGGCGAACCGGCCGACGCCGTCGACCTTGAGGAATTAGTGCGCAGGCTGGGCGATTTTTTCCTCCAAAGCGGATTCGAATCGCAATATTACGGGCTTTCGGAAATGGATACGGAAAGATCGATGGAGGCTTTGCGCGAAGCGATCTTGCGCGCATTGCAAGAAGGCAATCTGCTTCCTGAAGACGCCATGAGCGACGAACTCCGCGAAATGCTGCAAAATCCGGACGCCCGGAACAGCCAGGCCGTGAAGGACTTGCTCGAAAAAATCATGGAGCGGCTCGCGCAGGAAGGCTACATCAACCCGCAACAGCCGCCGCAAATCACTCCCCCGCCGCAGACCTCGGCCGCAGGGCATCTCGGCCAGCCGCAAGAGCGCCAGGCCGATGTGCGTTTCGAAATCACCGACAAGACCATCGATTTTCTTGGCTTCAAGACGCTTCAGGATTTGCTCGGCTCGCTCGGGCGCAGCAGTTTTGGACGCCATGACACGCGCGACCTCTCGACCGGAGTGGAATCAGGGGGAGTTTCGCGAGCCTACGAATTCGGCGACACCCTCAACCTGGACATCAGCGAAACTCTTTTCAACGCCGTCCGCCGAGACGGCGCCAAAGTGCCCATCGAGATCAACTATTCCGATCTCATGGTCCATCAGTGCGAATACCAAAGCTCCTGCGCCACCGTAGTTTTGCTCGATTGCAGCCACAGCATGATTCTCTATGGCGAGGATCGCTTCACGCCGGCGAAGCGCGTGGCCATGGCGCTTTCGCACCTGATTCGCACGCAATACCCGGGCGATTCGCTCAGCCTGGTGCTCTTTCACGACAGCGCGGAAGAAGTTCCCCTCGCGCAGCTCGCGCGTGTGCAAGTCGGCCCGTATTACACCAACACGCGCGAGGGCCTGCGCATGGCGCAGCGCATTCTGCTGCGGCAAAAAAAGGACATGCGCCAGATCGTCATGATCACCGACGGCAAGCCTTCGGCGCTGACGCTCGAGGACGGGCGAATCTACAAGAACGCCTTCGGCTTGGACCCCTTCGTCGTGGGACAAACACTAGAGGAAGTGAACAAGTGCAAGCGCGCGGGAATCATGATCAACACCTTCATGCTGGCCAGCGATTACAGCCTGGTGCAATTCGTCCAGAAAATCACGCAAATGTGCCGCGGCAAAGCCTACTTCACCACTCCCTACACCCTCGGCCAATACTTGCTGATGGACTACATGTCCCGCAAGACCCGCCAAATCCACTGACCCGCGCGGCGATCCTTGAGTTGGCCGAAATTTATATAGCCGTAATACTAGTTGGATGTATACTCGCGCCCGTCCCCCGGGGTGCCGAAGATGGAACTCCCGGTTAAGAACAAACGCAACGCGCGACATGTTTGGCTAGGTCTGCTGCTTTGGACAGGCCTCGCGGCTGGGCTGCTCGTCCAAGCGTTTGGTCCCCACCTGAAGATTCAGAACAACAAGTTCGTCATTCCGCCTTCACTCTTGTCGGGGGAAAAGGAGGTCCATCCCGACGAGATGGTCGCGCGCGAACGAAGAATGCAGGCGCTCTCGGGCATCCTCACGCTCGGCAGTGGACTCGGCCTGGGTTTCTACTATCGTCAGATTCTATTCCCAAGAGCTACGTTAAAAGGAGATTAAACATGAAGGATTACAATAAGGTCCGCCGCTTTGGAAGTCTGATTCTAGCTACGGTGGTCGCCATCCTGACGTTGTCCGTCATGGTGCATGCCACGCAGGTGATTACCACACCCAATGCTGCGTTTTTCAGTTATAGCCTCGCGCCTGGCGCCAACAGCGCGCCAATTACCCCAGTTGCGAATCAGTCCGTGCTGGTCATGGGAACCACAACCACCTTCAACTTCCGCGGCGTGGGCCAGGTCGCTATGCTGCACATTACCGGCAGCTTCCTGGAGTGGACAGGCCTCGAATCTATCAGCCCATCCACCATAACTTCGGGATTTAGTGGGGTTGCCGGAACACACATCGTTTTCCTAGACTTCAGCCATCAGGTGGACATCCAGGTGAACACTGCGGACACGTTCAGAATCCACAACGGAGCTAGTGCAACGCGGACGGGTAACGTCACGCTGATTTGGTAACTGCGGGCGCCCTTTCCTGCGAGAGGCGGGCGATCGAAAAGGAAGGTCTTATGTTTGTCTCGAGATTTCTGGTATCAGTCTTCGTCTGTGTTATCTCAGCTTTCGCCAGTTCTGCCAGCACTTTTCCGCGAGAAAATGCCTCCCAGGATAAAACGGGCGGAGCAGCGGGACAGCAAATTTCTCGCGGGGCCGTGACTGCTCCGCCTTCGAACGCCGCCCGAACCAATGATGTTCGGACTCCAGGCTTTCAGCTCAAGGTGAAATGGGAAAACGGAAAGCTTAGCCTCGACGCCGAAGCGGTGCCGCTGTCGGAAGCGCTGCAAGCCATTTCCCGCGAAACAGGGATTGAGGTCACGGGCGCGGAAGGACTCAGCAACCTTGTGTCCATGCACCTGGCCAAAGTCGAACTGTCCCAAGCGTTGCGGGACTTGCTCCTGCACGTCGACTATGCGATCAAGCCGGGGCCCCAAGGCTCGGCCTCACCTCGAGGAACCCAAGTGATCATCGTTGGCAGATCATCGCCGGGCTCGTCACTGGCCGCTTCGGTCACCGCGAGTGAAACGAATGCGCCGGCTGCCGAGGCACTGATCCAACCGGCTGAGAGCGCGCCCGCGGATGCCGACCCACAGGCAAGTACCTCCTCGATTCCGACAGGGGAAACGGGAGAAGATCGCCAGGTGGTCAAGCAAGCTCAGCAGCAACTCGCAGACCAACCCGCAGAGACTGAACAACAAAGCGTACCGGCTGCCACTCCTGATGAATTGAAGAATCCCGATTCTTCAGCCAGCCCTGATGCGGTTCAGCTGCCTACTCAGAATGCTGATGCCGCTGGGCTGGCAGCCCTGAGTGAGAGTCTTCCCGGAGCCGGCCCTCTGCTTGATGACAGCCAAACAGAAAGGCTGGCGGCCGTTGAAGCTGCTGCCGCGATCCAAGATCGGGAGGCCCTCGGTAAGTACATGCAGGATGCCAATGCGGCAGTGCAAGCGGCCGCTTTTGATGCGTTGGCCGTACACGACAATCCTGTGGCGGTCGAGAACCTTCTGGCGGAGATCAACGATCCCAGTCAACCCCTTCGGCTGCAGGCGCTGCAGCTTCTTACCCAGTTGCCGCAAGCGGATGAACAGACTGTGATGAGTACCCTAATCGATGCCTTGAACGGTGCAGATTCTTCGTTCAGCGCCTATGCCGCTCAGGCGCTTGCGCAACGCGGTACTCCGGAAGCGATGAATGCCTTGACCGATATGCTCAATAGCGCTAACCCTTCTACTCGGTTGACGATTCTTCAGAGCGTGGCCCAGACAGAGGCAGGTTTATCGCTCCTCCGCGCGGCGCTCTCAGATTCAGATTCGACGGTGAAGAGTGCCGCTGCGGCTCTGCTGCAGCAGGCGGAATCAGCGAAAAATCCGTAGCACTGATCGAACCGGCTACTCGCCTGGGATCAAAGGCAATAAGAATTCCTGGAGCCGCTGGCTTTCGGTGATATCTAACCGGCCGAGGTGAATGCCCATCTGATTCTTGCCGTAAAGACGGACGACCGAGCCTGCTCCAACAATGGGACTCATGGACTTACCCAAATGCAGGCAGACCCCGACGGAGGATCCGAGGGGAATAATCCTGGGCGTTGTGATGAGAAGGCCCTCCATGCTTACATCGATGGTTTCAGCTTCGAACTCCTGGCCGCAGAATTGGAGTCGCACTTTGGATCTGAGCGGGACGCGCCGGGTTCTCCGTTGTACTTGCTCGATGGCGGCGTGCGTGGCGCGCACCAGGCGAAGCAAACGGTCCCTATCAACGGGCTTGTAAAAGAAAAAGCTGGCGCCGGCTTTGAACCCGTTGGAGACGGCATTGGGGTGCTGATCGTCGCTAAGCAGGACGATTGGAGTCAACCGGTTGTAGACCGAATCGCGCAACTGCCGCGTAAGTTCGGGACCATCCGGCTGTGCCATCTGATAATCCAAAAACGCCACCGCAAATCTCCCGCGGCGCAGAACAGGGGGAGCTTCCGAGCTTGTCGTAAGACTCACGGATTTGATGCCCACCGAGCTCAAGACCTTTTCGATGAGGTCACATGTACTCCGCTCATCGTCAACGATGAGGGCTTGTTTTTGCATGGAGCATTCGCTTTCTGTGGTGGCGGCCGGGAATTCGGATTCTCCGGGTCGGCATCACCTTGCCGGTCTCTGTTCGATCAAGCCCAGCACGGATGGGACCATGACTGGTGCGGGTAGCCGGGAAATTCTGATCTCGCCCTGAGGCACTGCACGTGGGGGTTTCGCCTCCCGCTTGTGGAGACGCCCGAATGAAACCATGTCGAACATTTCCAGCATTAGATCCGAACGTCTTTGCACGCCAAATTTTTTGAGCAAAGTGGAAACGTGAAATTTCACGGTGCGTTCGGCAACGTACAGATTCGCCGCGATCTCCTTGTTCGTAAGATTGTGTGCGATGCCCCCAAGGACTTCCTGCTGACGCCGGCTTAGCGGGATGGCCGGAGCAGGGAGAGAGCACGTTTGCATTAGCTTTCTGGTCCGGGCAGCAAGGCCTGTGGCCAGATTCTCGCTCGCGGCCACCATGATGCTGAAGTCGGCGGGCAATTTTTGACGCGCAATACAGTGCATCGCCAGCATGCCGGCAGCCTCGTCAATCGGGATGCGGCCGTTCAGGCGAGCGTGTACTTCGAAACGCCGTGAGCCGGTTTTCTTGTCGAAGAAAACGAACAGTTTGGGATGCACGGAAAAACGGCGATGAGCGCTCGCCGGTTTGTTGCGGTGTTTTGTGGGACTGGCATGAGTTAACCCGGCGACGGGTTTCACGTGCTGACGGGACGCGGCCGCGATGGCGGCCCGAGCGGCGCTAGCGCTCATGAGGAACCCCCGGTTTGAGCACCGCCGCCGGCGGCGCACGCAAGATTTCGTAGCAGTCGAAGCGCACGCCAACACCTAGCTTGCCCTTCCGCGAATCCGCGGGTTGAACGCGCACCACTCGGCCGGTACACCGCCATTTCGTCGGAGCAACACCACTGATTTCCTGCGGCATCTCGACCAGGATTTGAATGGCCTCACCCTTGCGAACGAGAGCCCTCGTCGTAAAGAAGATGCCGCACTCGGAGAGATTTACGCATTCGGCTCGCTGCTCCGGAATATTTGATTTCCAGATTTGAACGCGAAGTGCAGTTTTGACATCGTAACGCAGAGAAATACGCCTATCCTGTTGGAAACTATTTACTAGAATATCCATGATGAAAACCTTTCAGCGCATGAGGGGAAATCAGGGGACACACAGTGGCATTAGGAGAGGGGCAACTACTATCTTGCATTTCTAATAGCTTGTAAAGACTCAATTTAGTACTGCCCCAAATCGAAACACCCGGTGTGCCACTCGTCTCTTGAAAGTTCGCATTCGGGTAAGCCCCTCGCTAGAACCCTCTCTCCCTTGTTTTGTTTCAGTTGTGGGTCTGACGAGGCGGCTCAATTCTGCTGCTCTGGATTCGCGAGAGGAGTACCACCGGGTTTTGCCTCGCTCCGCTCTCGTGCGATAAACTCTTTCGACGAGCATTTTGCCCAACTTTCGCGATTGCCGGTTGTCCGCCCCGGCGGGCGACGGGCCGCATCAGGATGGAACGGGAAATGACCAATATCGTTGCTGGAAACGTAGCACCGGATTTTTCCTTGAAAGGACTCGATGGGAAAGAATACTCGCTCGGCAAACTCGTGAAGGCAGGGCCCGTGGTGGCCGCCTTCTTCAAGATTTCCTGTCCGGTCTGCCAATTCACGTTCCCCTTTCTCGAGCGGATTTTCCAGCGTTACGGCGGAGATGGCGTGTCGTTTCTCGGCATCTCTCAGGACGATGCGAGGTCCACGAAGGAGTTTGTGCAAAAATATGGCGTGACTTTTCCGCTCGTGACGGACGAAAAGAATTATCCGGTCTCGAATGCCTACGGCTTGACCAGTGTGCCGACAATCTTCTTGATTGACTCGAATGGAACAGTGAAAGTCGGTTGCATGGGTTTTGTCAAAGCGGATTTGGAAACCATTGCTAAAGAATTGGCGGGACGCCGGAAAATTGCTCCCGCGGCTCTCTTCAAGCTCGACGAAAAAGTGCCGGCTCTTCAACCCGGCTGAAGCTCAAAAAACTAGGTCCGGTCCGGACCTGGATCGCGTGGAAAGCTGGCCGCTCTTAACCCAATTCCCCTTCCAACCATTGTTTCTTGTGTTTCGGCGGACGCTTGCGCTTGTCGGCGATGACGCGTGTCGCGCTTGGCGCAAGTCCGGACTGTCGCGCCGCCCGTCGCGCCTCTTTGCCGCGATCCAGCACCTTCTTGCGCCGCTTTTTCATTTCAGCTTTTTGCCGTCGTTATTTCCTGCACCGCGCGCCACCCCTGGTCGATTGCCTCGTTCGTGTACGCAAACGCTCCCGCGTCCGAATTGGCGATGTGAATCCGGCCGAACGGTTTCCTGCCAATCTCACACGGCGACTGGCCCGCGGCCCACTCCGGATCAAAAAGCGAGTTGTACTCGTAGGCGTAACCATGCGGCCATCGGTTCACGGTGATGGCTTGAATGTCTCGCGCGGGATCAAATCCTCCCGCGGAAAGGATGCGTCCGAGCTGATCGCGGATATTCCGCTCGAACGTTTCGAATTTTGTCGTTAAGAGCACCGCGCGGCCGGCGCGCTGCTGGTCGCGGGCGGGCAATCCCGGCGAGCAGGGCACGTGCTGGAGGTGAATCACGCAGGGATCTTCCGGCTTGTCTGGATAAGAATAGCCGCCCATGCTCACGGGAAAATCGAGCGACACGCTTTCGAAATAGCTGCCGGGACACTCTGCTCCGCTGATTTTCAATTTTTCGAATGCCGTCCAGTTGCGAAGCTGGACGTTCGTGTACACAAGGGGAATCTTGACCCCGTACGCGAGCGCTTCTTTCTGTTTGTCAGTCATCTCGGGGCAGAGATAAGGGATGACCATGTTCCAGCACGCAAGAATGCAAACGCCGCCGCGAACCGCATGCGCTTGCCCATCGCGAACATAAGTAACGTCCACCTGGCCCGAGGAAGCGTCAGTCGCATTGCCGCCAACATTTTGCGCGCGAACGACGGTCGAGTTCAGCCGAATGCGCGCGGCGGACGCAGCGTCATCGAGTTTTGCGTAATCCATTTTGGCGAGGACGATGTCCTCCATCGTATTCCCGGGCGTGCAACCGGGAATCAGCGCGCGCACAAGCAATCGCGCAATCGAGGCGTTGCCATCCGGGAAATGGTGAATATAAGGTTCCAGATTATTTTGCCGCGTGATTTCCAAGCCCATCCCCGGTCCGTACGGTCCCGAAAGGTCCATGCCCTGAAAACCGGGATGGTAGCCGAGTTTCGCGAGGTCGCCGGCGGGAACGGCGTCGATCCCGACGCCATACAGCCCGTACGTCTCCTTCTGAAAGAACGGAATGACGTCGGGATGGACTTTGGCGTTCTTGAGGAGAAAATCTTTGTAGCTGGTGCGCGCAAGATAAGCTTTCTTTTGTTCGCGGTCCATCCCAGGAAGGTAGTCCACTTTTTCCGTGGTGATGCGCGCAATGTCTTTCTGCGCGGCCTCGGAAAGCGGAGTCCTAGCCAGGAACTCAGGCCACGAGGGCTTGCCGATATTCGTAACCAGTCGGTCGCTGCCAAACGTCTTCTTGTCGAAGAAGATTCCCTGGCTCAACCCGCGCGACGCAAAAAATTTCTGATCGTAGTATTTATTGAACTTTTGCATCTCCACGCCCAGCTCGCGGAGAAGACCCTTGGCCTCCGCGCTGTAGAGATTCGGCGCCTGCATGGTCTGCGTGCCGCCGTAGCCGATCAAAAACCGCTTGCCCGACTGAAATTCGTTGCGTTTGGCGTGCCCGCCGAAATCGTCGTGGTTATCGAGGATGAGAATGCGCGCTTTTTGCCCCGCCTGCTTTCGGTAGAAATAAGCCGCGGCCAGTCCGCTGATCCCGCCCCCCACAACGATCAAATCGTACGTCTCCGCGTCGCGCGCGGGATTGTCCCAGCGCTTGCCGTCGCGCATCGAGTGCGCGACCTCCCACGAACCGTCGTGGCTTCCCCGCATTCCTGTTTTCGCGGGCGGGTAGTAAGCGGCGCTTTGCTCGGACCCAAACGGAGAGTCCGGCAAGCCAAACGTTTCGCTCCAGACGCTTCCCGGCAAAGCAAGCGAGCCACCTACAGCCAGGCTGAATCCATTCAGAAAATCGCGCCGCGTGATGGAGCGTTGCATCCCCAGCTCGCGATCGTTCTTGAAATTCTTCACTTCCCTCTCCCCAATATTTTCCCGAAGCAGAGAAAACGCAGCTTGCCCGCGGGCACTGGATAACAACGCACAAAAGGTTAGCTTACCGGCGCAAAACAAGGAAGGATCGATATGGAACAACCCACACGCATTCTGCGCGCCTCTGATGGACAATGGCTTCCCTTTAGGAGGGTAATTGGCTAAGGAAGCTGCTCAGCCGTTGTCGGTCTTCCTGGCTCATCGAGACAATCCCCACACCCATTCCTTCGTCCGGTTTGGTGTCTCGGACAACCCCGCGGCATCGAACTCCTCCTCCCGGGATATCGATTAGCAACTCGATGAATGTCCCGATCGCAAGCGGTTCCTTTGTGAGAATGAATAGGCCGCCTAAACCTAACTCATTCACGAATGAGGCCTTTCTCCGAGTAGCATTCTGCCACGCCACGCTCAGGCCCGTTGGCGACTTCATTCGGGGGTAGCGTCGGCTTCCGGTTGATTCGGCCATTGTTGTACCGCCAATCGGCTTACCTCCGTGCGATGAGCGCCCAAAAGCTAGCGTGCCATGAGTCGCAACACCTGCTGCGGTTCGTTGACCATGTGGAGCCCACACACAGCTGAGAAGCATTTCCTTTGGCTCTGCGACGCTGTTTGTTAACTTGAGCTAAGTCCCCGTGAGCAGGGTTGCAGCACGAATGAAATCCGCTTCTCCGGCAAGCGAATTATTAAGAGAAGTCATTTGCAGCCGAGTGCGCCGTGATCCAGGCGCGATTCGGAAGTGACAAGGTGAACCACATTTCCACTATGAATCCCTGCTACAAAACCTGCAAAATGGAGACATGTCGAACGAGCTGCTTTCATTCCTTCCCGGTCGGTTCGGACTCCTGGGCATGCTAACACCAATTGGGGGCAGGTCCCCAAGGGTTAGTCAAGCTCATTCCCCGGCTCTAGACTGGACGAGGCATTTAGTACCCACAATCATCCCTTGCGTTCATATAAAGGGAAACTTTCTGCACACATTGAGAACGCTCGGTTGGACCAAACTCTTTGGCTTGCGCAAGTTGTTGAACGGCAAGCCGTTACAATCGGGAGGGGGGAACATTTCCACGGGCCAATTGGCATCTGAATTGCCCATCTATTTTCCCTCGATTTTCAATGCCCTGTTCATCCCTGGTTCTAGAACTTGATTGGAGGTTGAATATGCGTCGAATTCTCCTGGCAATAAGCCTAACCCTGCTTGCCGTGCTGCTGGTCCCTTCGCCCTCAAAAGCCGATAATTTCTCGTTCACCGGGAGCTTGGCCACCGGCGATCAGGTACAACTCTTCAACTTCACCGTGGGTGCCGTGTCAAATGACACCCTTGTTACCTACTCCTATGCCGGTGGCACAAATGCTGCGGGCACAGTTATACCTAGAGGCGGGTTCGACCCCATCCTCGCGGTATTCGACAGCACAGGCGCGATTGTGGGACAGAATGATGACGGCGGTATCTTAGTACCCGCAGACCCGATTACTGGCGCGCATTTCGACACATTTCTGAATTTGACAACGCTCGCGGCTGGAACCTACTCGGTTGCAGTCATGCAGTATGACAATTTTGCCAATGGCCCGAACTTCTCCAATGGTTTCTTTGAGTCGGGCAACCCCCTCTTCGCTGAGTCGTTTGGTAGGTGCGGAACGGATGAGTTTGTCGACGTAACCGGCAGCTGCCGAACTGGCAATTGGGCCTTTGACATTCTTGGTGTCAACGGCGCAACTGTTGTTGGGACGCCGGAACCCGCTACCCTGGCGTTGCTCGGGTCCGGCCTAATAGTTGCATCATTGCGGAGACGGAAGCGCTCGACGTAAGTCACCACGTCTTCGGCGCGTTCATACCCTCTTCCAGAGGCTCGTTGCTTCCTTCCATTTGGGAGCAACGGGCTCCTGTGTTTCATCTCCTAAAATAAATCCCCTGAAAAATCGCGGCTATCCCAAATGCAAGGAACGACCGATTGCCTGGATGCGGCAGTCACACCGCGCGTCACGTCGTGCCATTCTTGCTTGTACGCCTCCTTTTCCGCTTTTGTCCACGGATTGCGCGTGGCGAAATACAGTCGGCGCGAGTCCTCAGACCAGGCAAAAGCGTGGACCTGCTCGTTCCCAGACATGACGGCGAAGTCCTTACCCGCGTGCGGGGAAATTTCGTAGATCTGTGGAACATCCTTGTCAACCTGATGTCGGTCGGCATCGCCAGAAACCTTCGGCTTGCCAACAGCCTTCTTGCGATCGGAGAGGAAAGCGATCCAGCGGCCGTCCGGCGACCACTGCGGCGAGCTGTCATGCCCCGATCGCGTGAGCTGAACCAGTGAGCCGCCTCTGTCATCGCGATAAAGCCAGAGGTCATTGCGGAACCGCTGGGCGGTCCAGTCCGGGCGCATCGTCTCGATCACCACGACATGACCGTCCGGCGAAATCTGCACTGAACGGATGTCGACCGCGTTGAAGAACTCATCAAGCGTAAGCGCAAGTTTCTGAGCATGTGCAATCGAGGGGACAAACAAAAGCAAAAACATTACCAGGCTAGAGGTCGATCTGAGTCCCGGCATTGGTCCTCCTTTGAGCGAGCGTGCCCAATTTGCAGAATAACTTCCGAGGGTGCCACCATCGGCCACAATTGAGCGATGCCGGTAATTACGGCTACTCCGGCGGACTACGGCGACTTTCTACCGTACTTCTCAAGCCATTTCAGCTCTTCTCGCACGGCAATCTTGACGTGCCACGGATTCTTGTCGAACGAGTGGCCTTCGCCCGGGAAAATCAGCAGCGTACGAGGAATGCCTCTGGTGTAAAGGGCGCGCTCAAGCAAGTGGGCTTGGAAGATAGGCACGTTGGTGTCTTCGGAACCAGAAACGATGAGCGTGGGCGTCGTAACCTTGCCGAACTGCCAGATAGCAGCTTCGGCGTTGTAATTCGCTTCCGCCTCCCAGGGAACCCCTCCCATTGAAAGGGCATAATCGACAGGGGCCTCCTCGTTGCCCCACTGTGCAACGTTCTCGACTACACCCGCGCCACTCACTGCTGCCTTGAAGCGTGTGGTCTGAGTGATGAGCCAATTGGTTAGGAAGCCCCCGTTGCTGTAGCCGCCCACAGTCAGTTGGTCCGGATCGGCAATGTCGTCCTTCACCAAAGCATCCACGCCTTCTAGGATGTCTTTGCCTGAGCGCGAGTTAACGTGCGGAACCCGGCCCAGAGTGAACGCGTCTCCGTAGCCGGTTGAGCCACGATAGTTCGGGTCGAATACCAGCCAGCCTTGCGTAGCAGCCAGCGCGAACCACGCATGAATACGCGGTGAACGGAACTCGTCACCGTCAGCCATTCCCGGGCCGCCGTGGATCCACGTGAAAGTGGGCAGGTGTTTGGCCTCGAACTTTCCGGGCGGGTAGATCAGCATGCCCTCGATCTGCGTCCCATCGTCCGCCTTCCAACGGTAGGGCTTTCCCTGCGGCAGCTCGCGTCCAGCAAGGAGATGGTTGAACGCTGTGATGGGTCTCGCCTGCTCCAGGCGCTCGCGGCTTTCAGCCAGGTAAACTTCGCGAGGCCGCTGGAGCGACGAGTAAACGAAAGCCACACGCGATGAGTGCCGCGCGGCCGACAACATCTCGCAGGTTCCTGGCGAGCCAGGTTTTTTGGCAAACTCGGAGTCCGTGCTCGACTCGGTGTAGAGCTGCACCTCGGTACCCAGCCGTCCGGCAACAAGGACTCCGCCGTCCTGCATAAAGGCAAAGTCCCCTGCGAGGTCTGCTGTATAGCGAACCCCGATCTCTCCCGTAAAGTGAGAAGCCCAACGCACTGCTCGGCCGCCCGCTTTGTCAACTGAGTAGAGCCTCCGCTGAACCTCTTCCTGGTAGGGCCCTTCGGGCGTGCTGGCTTCGTAAGTAAAGAAGACGTGGCGGCTGTCGGGCGCCCAGTGGATTGCGTCCACGCCCTCTTGCGTACGGATGGCGACGTGCAACGTTCCGCTGGGTAGATCAGCCACATAAATGCCGTAAGGCTCGTGGTTTTCTAACCGCCCAGAGGGCTAATCCGTGGCGATGGCGAGGAGCCGCCCATCGGGTGAAGTAGCCATCTGCCATACACGATAGGGCATGGTCGTGAGTTTTTCCGGGGCAAGTGCCCTCGTAGGCTGGGCAGAGTGCATCCCGTTCTTGACGACGAGGGAGGCTAGGTCAACGCTGAATACGGTGTCGCCACGCTCCGTCTTGCGGAACTGGATCACGTCTTTCCATTCTTCCGCGTATGCATCCTTCTCCGCTTTGGTCCACGGGTTCTGCGTGGCGAAGTAGATCCGGCGCGAGTCCTCGGACCAGGCAAACGCGTGAACCTCTTCGTCCCCGAACGTGACGGGCAACTCCTCACCCCCATTAGGGGAAATCAGATAGACCTGTGTGACATCCTCCGTCTTCTCTGCCAGAGCATCGTCGGATGCTTTCGACTCGGTGACAGCCTTCTTGCGATCGGAGCGGAAAGCGATCCAGCGGCCATCCGGAGACCACTGGGGCGAGCTGTCATGCCCTGATTGCATGAGTTGAACCAGTGAGCCGCCGCTGTCATCGCGATAAAGCCAGAGGTCATTGCGGAAGCGCTGGGCGGCCCAGTCCGGGCGCATCGTCTCGATAACCACGGCATGACCGTCCGGCGAAATCTGGACCGAACGGATGTCGACCGCGTTGAAAAACTCGCCCAGCGTCAGCGGCGGTTTCTGGCCCCGCGCACTCGGAAGCAAAAGAAGAAACAACAGGCTGGTCAGGGAGGTAGTCCGTATGACTCGCGGCATTGGTCCTCCTTCGAGCGACCCAGAGAGCGCTGCTATTTTGCGGTACGACGCACTCCTAAAGGTATTACTTCTAGCTTCGGAGCACCTCGCCGGAAGAGCCCAGGGGGGCGCTTGCCCGGCATGAATGCACATCGTACACTCAAATCCAGCCTGCCAAGATTGCGAGGATTTGCCAGTGACAACCCCGGCGAAAACGGTTCCGGCAACACGCAGCGATGAAATCGTCGCGAAGCACAAGCAATTTCTGTGGCCTTCGGTGACGAACTATTACCAAAAGCCCTTGGTGGCCGATCGCGGAGAAATGCAATACCTGTGGGACTTGGAGGGGCATAAGTACCTGGATTTTTTTGGCGGAATCCTGACCGTTTCTGTGGGCCACTGCAATCCAAAGATCACCGCCAAAATCAACGCCCAGGTCAACCGCCTGCAGCACACTTCGACGCTCTACCCGAACGAACATATCGTGGCGCTGGCAGAAAAAATCGCGCAGATTACGCCGGGTGCGCTGCAGAAAAGTTTCTTTACAAACAGCGGGACGGAAGCCAACGAGGCCGCGATTATGCTGGCGCGCATGGCCACCGGCAGCTTCGACGTCGTCGCGCTGCGGCATGCGTATTCCGGAGGCTCGGCGCTCGCCAAGGCGGTGACCGCGCAGGCGCCCTGGCGCAGGTCGGGAGTCATCAGCGTCGGCATCTCGCACGCGGTAAACCCTTACTGCTACCGCTGCCCGTTGCACCTCAAGTATCCCGAGTGCGAAGTGGCTTGCGCAGGCGACGTGGAAAACCTGATTCAGACCGGGACGAGCGGCCATATCGCCGCGTTTATCGCGGAGCCGATCCAGGGAGTCGGCGGGTTCATCACCCCGCCGAAGGAATATTTCAAGATCGTTTTCAAAATCGTGAAAAAGTACGGCGGGCTGTTCATCGCCGATGAAGTGCAAACCGGTTGGGGACGCACAGGCAAAAAGTGGTTCGGGATCGAGCAGTGGGAGGTTACGCCGGACATATTGACGAGCGCGAAAGGAATGGCGAATGGCGTGCCCGTCGGTTTGACCACGACTACGCCGGAAATCGCGGATTCTTATCAAGGACTGAACATCGCGACATTTGGCGGGAATCCGGTGACGTGCGTGGCGGCCAAGGCCACGATCGAGCTCATCGAGGAGGAAAATCTGCGCGAAAACGCGCATACGGTGGGCGCGTATTTCCGCGCAAAGCTCGAAGAGTTGCAAGCCAAGTATCCGCTGATTGGCGATGTTCGCGGAATGGGCTTGATGCAGGGCATGGAGCTGGTGAAGGACCGCAAAAGCAAGGAACCCGCGCCAGAAGCGGCAACGCAGGTGATGGAACGCGCGCGGGACAACGGCTTGCTGATCGGGAAGGGCGGACTTTACGGAAACGTGCTTCGGCTTGCCCCGATGCTGAACATCTCAAAGGTCGACGTGGATGAGGGCGCTCGCCTCTTGGACAAGGCATTCGGAGAAGTGCCCGCCTGATGCAACAGACAATACGAGCGTTCGCAGCTGCATTTTGCTTCGCGGCAATCATTGTCGGCGCGGTCCGTGCGCAAGCACCAAGCGAAAAGAAAATCTTGTGGAAGCCCGTGCCCTTCGCGATTGTGCGCTACAACGACGAGGCGCCCGCTTCGTGGAACCTCTATCACGCCGAAAAGAGCGGGCTGCTCCTCCTGCGCCTGTGGAAGCGCTACCTGCTGATCGATCGAGCCGAGCAGGAAGTGTACGACATCGACCCGCAAAAGGTGACGCCCCAAGGCGAAAACGTCGAGTTGTCGACTTCCGATCAGCCGAACGACCCGGTCGAAATCTCGGAGTGGAAACAGCGGGACGTCGGTTCCATGCAACGCGTGAGATTCCGGTTCGGAAAAGCGGGGCACTTTTTAGATCTGCAATTGCCGATGCTGCCCAACGGCAAGCCCGCGTATTGAGGGACCCCGCGAGAAAGCAAAAGAAGTCATTCAGCGGCGGTACACGCCGTAATACCAGGGGATTCCGAGGGCGCCGGATTCCACGCCGACCACCACCGCATCACCCACGCGGAAGCGGTCGAAATCGTCCAGGTCGACGGCCAGACGCTCGACCCGCTGGTTTTCGCGCCACGAACGCACCATCAACCTCCGGCTGCCTCGAACCAATCCTTTCATGTTGAAGCGGCCTACGACAACGGTGTGATAGTAAACGACATTTTTCTGCGTATCGAGACGTCCATTCACCACCAGCGTTGCGGCCAGAATCCAGGGCAACGGGATGAATCCCACATAAATGCGCTTCAGGACCTCGATTTCGCGGCGGCTGCTCGCCCGCCGATCGAGAAACACCGCGAGAGTCAGCGCCACAAAAAAAATCACACCGAAGAAGACCAGCATGAGGTCGAGGTCCAGCGGCGGATAAATCTGGCTAACATAGGGAAACAGCAACGAACCCGCGAGAAAAATCGCGGTTTGCCGCCACAGCCGCCGGCGAAACATCACTTCGGCCGCGGCGGACGTCAATCCGCAGACAGGGCACTGGTCGGCGATTCTCGGGGAACCGCAATCAAGGCAGCGTGTCATCAGTCCGAAAGACCGGGAAGCAACCCACCATTTTAGTATACGCCGCACGCAACGGCGTCAAGTTCCGGCGCGCGAGAGAAGAGTGAGCAGATTCTGAAAGTGTTTCTGGTTTTGCGTTTCGGGCAGAGTCATGGAAACGCCCATGCCTTTGCCGGGTTCGATACGTTTCACCGTGCAGTCCATTCGGAAGGATTTCTCGGCACTCAAGCGGGCCGTAAAACCCGCGCCCACCCACAAGGTATCGGGCGACTCGATGAACATGCCGTTCGCGCTGATGTCGCGCGTGCGGGCGCGTAAAACAGCGGATCCCCACTCGATTTCGATATCAGCGTCGTACGAGTACCGCGGCGCCCAGCGGCGTTCGAGACGGCGAGCAGTATTCTCCACGGTGGCCATTACGCTGAAAGTCCCCCTGCCACGGATCACAGGCGGCGCCGTCAGAGCCGGGCCGCTTAATCGATTCAAGAATACTTCACCTTGTACCACCTCGGATACGACGCCAGAGAGCAATGTTTTGTTCCCGGCAATCCAGGGACACAGAACGATATGCAACGGTTGCAAGCTACTTTCGTGCGCCCAGTCTCTGCTGGAGTTCGGCCTCTAGATACTTGCGAAGGTTTTCGGGTACAACCCCGGGAGCGGCAAGATCGCGCAAATCAGAAACCGTCAGCTGAGGCAGATAGGAGAGAACGGTCGAGAGAGTCACTTCCGGATGCCGGACGAGGGCAAGGCGAACGTTGTAGCAACACGACCACTTCCTGTGCCGCGAAATCGCCGGCAGCACGCCCGGCGGCAGCTTCGCCCGCGAAAGTACTTTCAATACCTGCGCTTCGGTGAGGTAGGCATTGTCGAGAACAACGGAGAGGATTTGCGGGTGACCTTCAGCGAGGAGCGCACCTGCGATGCGCGCGGGTCCGCGGCGGGCAAGCGTAATTTTTTGGCCGAGAGGCAATTGCGGGAGCCGCCCCGTCAATTGATCTTCGCCGCTACGTTTTAGCTCGGCGGGTGTGGCGGGCGCAAGCGTGAGCTGGACAAGGTCCATCAAGTAAAGTTCGCGAAGGAAGCGCAGGCTGACGAGGCGAGGCGTGCGCGGGTGAAACGCCAGCGCGCGCTTCACGCGATAATTTTTGAGCAGCGGCTTTCTGCGGCCGATTTCTTCCAAAACTTCGGCGGGCAGATCTTTTCGTTCGAGCAGCAAACAAAGCCGCGCTTCATCGAGCGCCGGATTGTCGAGCAGCGCGAGGAGCACGTCAGCGGAAGGATGATAGAGCAGCGAGGCGAGTTCCTCGACGGAGGCAACCGTCGCGCGTTCGCGGTCCTGTTGCGGCGGCGTCATGCTAGTTCCCTGCTGCGCCCGTGGCGGAGAGAAGTTGCAAAGCCAGGCGTCCCGCCATCTCCACCGGCGAAATCGGCAGAAGCCCGATCTTTGCGCGTGGGAACGCGGCGCGCAACGAATCGTCGAGCTGCGAATCGAAAAACGCCGAGCGGCCTATCATGCCACCAGTTTTCGCGAGATGAAATCGCGTATCGTGAAGGCTGAGTCGCCCCGCAAGGTCTTTCACGAGCCCGGCGAGTTCCTTGACGGCATCGCGCAAAATCGCGTGGGCCGTTTTATCGTCGGCATCCGCCGCGGCAGCCACGACCGGAAAGACTCGCGGGAACAAATCATCGGCATTCGTGCGGGCGCGTTCTTGCACGCCAACCCAGCCCGCGACGCTAAGCTGCCTCAGAATTTGCTTCCCGAGCGGGGAGTCGGCCCCGCTACGCTCTTGGTCACGAAGACAAGTAATAAGCGCGCGGCGGCCGACGTCGTAAGCGCCGCCTTCATCGCCAAGCAACGGACCGAAACCTCCCGCGCGGAGGGTGTTTCGATCCGCCGAGCGGCCGATGGCAGCCGAGCCGGTTCCTGCAACCAGCACAATGGCAGGGCCGTCGGGCATGGCGGCAAGAGCCAATTCAAGATCCGTGCAGATTTTTATCACCGTTCTCGGGAACGCCACAGCCAGCGCCGCACGAATCTGCACACCGGCCTCCAAGCGGCCCGTGCCGGCAAGACCCGCGCAAATGCCTGCGATGGACTCGGGTTCAACCTTTGCCTGTGTCAAAACAAGTTTCGCGCCTTCCTTGAGTGCCTTCAGGACAGCGTCGAATCCCACGCGCGTGGGGTTCGAAGGACCGGTTCGGCTTTGCGCGAGGATCTTCTGCGTCTCGTCCATCAAGACACACTCGGTCTTCGTCCCGCCGCCGTCAAATCCCAACACATATCGCATACAAAAAGAATAAGCGATTCCGGGGGGCAGTTCCCACCTTCGGCCCGTGGATGGTTGCAAAGAGCGCACTGAGAAGGACGCGTTGCGGCGGGAATGTGCTCGACCTGGATTGCGACGGCGTGCGAAACTCCCCCCGGCAAACACACGCGATGCGAATTCATCCGGTCGATCTGGCGATTGTTGTGGCCTACCTCTGCGGGACCACCGCGCTGGGAGTGCGATTCCGGAAAGGGCAGCACGACGTTTCCGATTATTTTCTGGGCGGGCGCACAGCACCGTGGTGGGCGCTTTCGTTTTCCATCGTCGCGACGGAAACCTCGACTCTCACGATTATCGGCACTCCGGCGATTTCCTATGGCGGGAATATGACGTTCTTGCAGTTGGTCTTCGGCTATTTGCTGGGGCGAGTCCTGATCGTTCTGCTTTTGCTGCCCGGCTATTTTCGCGGAGAGTATTTCACCGCCTACGCGCTGATCGAAAAACGCTTCGGCGAAAAAACGAGAGCCGTGGCGGCGACAACTTTCCTGGTCACCCGGGCGGTGGCGGAAGGTGTGCGTGTTTCCGCAATCGCCTTGGTTGTCAGCGTGGTCCTCGGCACGTCGGAGCGGCTCGCCGTTGTCCTCGTAATTGCGCTGACCGTGCTCTACACCTTCGAAGGCGGCATGAAAGCCGTCATCTGGACCGACGTGGCGCAACTTTGTCTCTATCTGACCGGCAGTGCGGTGACGTTCTTTGTGCTACTGCACCGCATCCCGGGCGGATGGCACGAGGTCACGCAAGTGGCCGCGGCCGCAGGGCACAAATTGCAGTTCCTGGATTTTTCTTTCCATCTCGCCACGAAGTACACCTTTTGGTCCGGGCTGATCGGCGGCGCATTCCTGACCATGGCCACCCATGGCACGGACCAAATTATCGTGCAACGCTTGCTCGCCGCGCGGAACAAATCCGACAGCCGGCGCGCTTTGCTCACCAGCGGAATGATTGTTCTTCTGCAATTCACAGTTTTCTTATTGATTGGCGTGCTGCTTTTCGTTTTTGCGCAACATTCACCGCTACTTGCGCCAGGTGAGCGCACCGACCGCATCCTTCCGCTTTTTCTGGTGCGCGAGATGCCCGTCGGACTCGCCGGGCTCCTGCTTGCCTCCATCGTCGCGGTGGCTATGTCCAACGCCAGTGGATCGTTGAATTCGATGGCCGCTTCGAGCGTCTTGGATTTTTCAAAATTGCGCGGTCGATCGGCCGACCCGGCAAATGTTTTGCGGCTGTCCCGGCGCATGACGCTTTTCTGGGGCCTTGTCCTGATGGGATTCGGGCTGGTGAAATGGGGCCCGCTCCTCGAAACTGGATTGACAGTAGCGTCGCTGCCGTTTGGCAGCTTGTTGGGATTATTTTTGCTCGGCACCTTTGATCGGAAAGCAAACGCGCGTGGAGCGCTGATCGGCATGTTCGCTGGATTGGTGCTCATAGTTTACCTACATCAAGAAACGCCAATCGCTTACACGTGGTATTTCTTGATTGGATCTGCCATGACGTTCATAACCGGCGCCGTGGTCAGCCGGCTGTTCCCCGAAGCGGCGAAGCGCGTCTCGGTGAGTGAATCGCCATGACTGAAAAACGGTTGGAACTTGTGCGTGGGTTGGGCGCGTGGGCTTCAGCGGCCATCGTCGTGGGTACGATGATCGGGACGGGAATTTTTCTCAAGCCCGCCGAGATGGCGCGCGAAGGCCGCTCGGTTTCCGTCGTTTTTGCGGCGTGGATCATCGGCGCGATTCTCTCCATCTTCGGCGCGTTTTCCTTCGCCGAATTGGGCTCCATGATTCCGGAAGCAGGCGGCGAATACGCCTATCTCCGCCGCGGCTTCGGTCCCGTGTATGGTTTCCTCTTCGGCTGGATGCATTCCATTGTCGGCCGCCCCAGCTCTCTCGCCTCCATCGCCGCTGGCATGATGCGCTTCCTCAGCTTTCTCCTCCCAAGCATCGCCTTTCCACTTTTCACCGTTCACATCGCCATCCCCGGCCTCAGCGGCTGGATCAAACCCTACGATTTTGTTTTCACCTGGGCACAACCGCTCGCGGTCGTCTGGCTGCTCATCATGACCGGCGTGAATTATTTGGGCGTGCGGCTGGGCGGCGCGGTGCAAGTATCTTTGACGTCCATCAAGATCATATCGGTGGCGATTGTCATCGGTGTGGCGTTCTTTGCGCCCGCGAGCGCGCAAGCGAGTGGTTCACAACCGTTCTGGCCCGCGGCGGGCATGGGGGCTGGCACGATTTTCAGTGCGTTTCTGGCGACACTGGCCGCCGCGCTTTGGGCCTACGATGGGTGGGAAGATCTGAATCTTGTTGGATCGGAAGTGGAAAACCCGCAGACAAATTTTCCGCGCGCGCTGGTCGGCGGAGTCGGATTTGTCGCCGTCGCTTATCTACTATTCAGCGCGGCTTGTCTGAAAGTGCTTCCCTTCGATACCGTCGCCGCCTCCCCACACATCGCCTCCGACGTTGTGGAGCACATCAAGGGCGCCACCGCCGCGGCATGGATCACCGTCGCAATGGTCGTTTCCGCGTTAGGCTCGATGAATTCCTCGGTGCTCAGCGGAGCGCGCGTAGGCTACGCGATGGCGCGCGATGGAATATTTTTTAAAATCGCCGACGGCATCCATCCGAAATTCCGCACTCCGGGTCGCGCTCTGATTTTTCAAAGCGTCTTGGCCAGCCTCATGGCCCTCACCGGCACATTCGAGGAACTCACCAATCTTTTCATTTTTGCCGCCTGGATCTTCTATGCCTTCGCAATCGTCGCGCTCTTTCGAATGCGCAAGACCGAACCCGATCTTCCGCGCCCCTACCGCTGCTGGGGTTATCCTTGGGTCCCCGGCATTTTTGTGGCTGGCGCGCTCGCGCTCACGTTCAACATCTGGCTCCAGCGCCCCGGCCGCTCCTCCATCGGCCTGCTACTGATTCTCGCGGGACTTCCCTTTTATCGCCGGTGGAACCGCTCGGTCTCAGCTGCCGGCAATGCGCCGGGAATCTAGCCGCCGGGAAACGAAGAGCTGAACCAGCAGGCCGCCTGCGAGAAGCGCGGCTCCAGGGACCACAACCCACCCCAAAAGAGCACCAACGAAAGCAAGAGCTGTGATGTGGTGAACCCCATGCCAGTCGACCAGCAAGCCCACAGGGTAGGCAACGCCGGCTAGATAATGAAAGGAGAAACGAAAGGGAAACTGCAAAAGTAAAACCATGGCAAGAAATGCCGGGAGGGGAAAGACGATGGAAAAGAGCACCGTACGCCGCGAGCCGCCGGCGCGGTGCGATAGATACGCTGCAATTCCACCGATGAGTAACAGTGACAGCAACCACGGGATGTAAAACATCGCGACGGGGGACCGGCCCCACAAAAGGATTCCGGGCTTTGGCTGCACCAGCGCGAAGACAACTTCCGAAAGTACAAATGTCATTATCCCCGGAAACCAGAATTGCGTAATGCGGTTTGACATGATGTCTTCCTTTCTTCGGGCAGTTTGAATTTTTCGGCGAAGATCGCGCCAGTCTTGAACCTCACTGAGGCAGCGCTGGGCCGCATCCGCTCCGGAAAATCCCCTGCGGCGCAAATCGAGGAACGTTTCGTCGAGATGTGCTGCGAGTTCTTCGACGACTTCCGCGCGCTCATCAGGTTCCAGCGCGAGGGCTGCGAAATGTTCGTTGACGAGTTTGCGCCAATCAGGCATCGGCCACCTTGGTGAGCTGGCGCAAGGCCTGGAAAAGTTCGGCCCATTCCTGGCGCAGCGGGGAAATTTTCTTTTTGCCTGCGGGAGTAAGGCGGTAGCAGCGGCGACGGCGTCCGTTGGCGCTGAGTTGCCAGGCGCCGCGCACCCAGCCTTTGTTTTCCATGCGATAGAGCAGTGGGTAGAGCGAAGCCAGCGTGAAGCGCAGCTTGCCGCGCGTTTGCTGCTCGATGCGGCGGGCGATTTCATAGCCGTGCAGCGAAGCGCCCTCTAGAACGCTCAAGATAGCGAGTTCCGCTGTGCCGCGCTTGATTCCCGGACCAATCATCGAGTCATCTCCTATATGTAGGATTCTTATATATAGAAGGAAAAAGGTCAATAGTACGAGCGTACAGCTGACCCAGGAATGGAGGGGTAGTGAGCTTCAGGCGGAAGCTGCGCGGGCGGGGCGGGCATCCATGTTGATCGAAGAAATGGCCGCCTCGGATTCGCGAGGGACTTCGATCGCGGGATGGAAAAGTTTTGCAAGGGCTTCCAAGCCGGTGATGAGGCGCGGGCCCGAGCGTGAAAAAAAGCTGTTGGCTTCGAGGGCATAAACGCGGCCGTTGCGGACGGCGGGAATGGCACTCCAATCCTCGGGAAATGCCATCGATTTGTATTCGTCGGCGGCGCGTTCCGCGCCGTAGCCGCACGGAGACACGAGCAACATTTCCGGGGCGGCTTCGACAATTTCATCGAGCGTGATGCGGAAGGAGGGTGTGCGAATGCGCCCGAAAAGATCCACCCCACCGGCAATAGCGATCATCTCTGGCACCCAGTGCCCGCTGACGTAAAAAGGCTGGAGCCATTCGAGGAAGGCCACGCGGGGACGCTCCGTGAAGGATGCGAGTTGAGCTTCGACGATGGCAAGGCGTTCGCCGATCTCGGTGACAAGCGCTTCGGCGCGGGGACCCCGGCCCGTTTCTTCCCCCACCCACAAAATATCGCGCCAGACGTCGCCCAAATCCTGCGGATTCAGGCAAAGCACCTCCGGCGGGCGAGCGAAACGCGTGAGCGCCGTGGCCAGGTCGTCGGGCGAAGCGGCGCAAACATGGCAAAGATCCTGGGTGATGATCAGGTCGGGCCGGAGATTTTCGAGGACATCCGCGTCCACGCCGTACAGGCTCTCGCCGCGGGAGACGTACTCACGGACGAGGCGGTCGATCTCAACTGGTTTGGCATCATGAGGGATGCGTGAATGGATGACCGCGGGCCTGGTGCGCGCCTGCGGCGGAAAGTCGCATTCGTGGCTCACACCGACAATTTCCCTGTCGAGGCCGAGCGCAAACAGGATTTCCGTGGCCGATGGCAGGAGAGAAACGATGCGCATGGACGGAATGTATCACATTTAGAAAAGAAGGAAAGAGACAACATAGAGACGCCCCGAGCGGGTCGAGATAAACGCTTGACGCAAAGGAGCGCAGAGAAAATCCTTCGCGCGGATGCAAAATTCGGTTTTCATACTTTATTTATATAGAAAATATTTCTTGCGCATTTGGTCGAAGGCGGCGAGATCGGCAGACCAACTCGAAACGATTTTTTCAGGAGAAGCGCCTTCCTGCAAAAGACGAATCGCTTCGGCGTTTCCGGTGAGAAAAAGAAGCTTGGCGAAATCGAAGTGCTCCGGATACAACTTTTGCAGAATTACCGCGATCTCGAGCTCCGCGCGCACGGCGCGCACCGCGGGACGATTGGTGATGCGCATCGCGACGCCGCCGCAGCGCTGCCCGGCGTACAAGCCGGAAATGGGGATAAACGGCTGGCCAACGAATCGCAGCCCGGGAAGTTCGCGGGCATTCAGCGCCGCGGCAACTGTGTCACCATCCATCCAGGGAGCGCCGAACTCCTCGAAAGGAGTTTCCGTGCCCCGTCCCACGGAGACACCAGCGCTCTGCAGAATCTCGATGCCGGGATAGAGAACGGAGCCCTTCTGCGTGAGCAGATTGGGCGAAGGGGGAATCCAGCGGATGCCCGTGCTCTCGAAGAAGTAGTTGCGATGCCAGTTTTTCATGGCGATGACGTGCAGATCCGCGCCGATGTGGTTTTCCGCGTTGAAGAGCTGAGCCAGCTCGCCAATGGTGAGGCCGTATCGCACCGGCAGTGGAAAATATCCGACGAAACTCGTTTTGTCCTTGTCGAGAAGGGGGCCTTCCACGATTTCGCCGCCGATGGGATTGGGACGATCGAGCACGAAGAAAGCGATGTTGCGCTTTGCAGCTTCCTCCATGCAATAGCCCAGGGTCGCGGTGTACGTGTAGAAGCGCACGCCGGCGTCCTGAATGTCGAAAATGAGCGCGTCGATGCCCTTGAGCATTTCGTCGGTGGGCCGGCGATTTTCGCCGTACAGGCTGAAGATAGGAAGGCCCGTCGAAGCATCGCGAGCTGAGGAAACTTTCTCGTCGCTATGTCCGGCGAGGCCATGTTCGGGACTGAAAAGGGCGACCAGCGTCACACCTGGCGCGCGCGCGAGTATCTCGATCGTGGTGCGGCCCTGGTAGTCGAGGCCGGTGTGATTCGTAATCAGTCCGATGTGCTTACCGCGCAGGGGTGCAAATTTCTGGGCTTCGAGCACATCGATGCCGGTTTGCACGCGGCCCGGCCGGCCAGAGCGCTTCCCTGCTCCGTGGAGTGGCGCGCAAATCGAAACCGCAAGCGCGAGGCAGGCAGGTATCCGACGGAACGAGAAGCGAGTTCGATGCGATTCCCAACTGTGAAGCATCGGCGTCTCCGCAAAGTTCAATGATATTCTGGAACGCTCCGTTCGCGGGCGCGTTGTTCGCGTGATGTGCGTGTGCTATATACAGACGAAGAGCGTGGATGCGAGCCGGGGGAATATCAGCCGATGAAAGGACCGAGCGCCCGCTCACTGCTGCTGATTTCCGTCGCGATTGCCGTTTTATTGTGTGACCGGCAAGCGGTCAACCTTATGGCCCAAAACGAGCGCAAGCAAAGCCAATCCACGGCGAAAGAAAACTCCAAAAATAGTTCTGTTGAGAAGAGAAAACTCGCAGCCGCGAAGACCGCGGCCAGAAAATTGTCTCCTTCCGAAAGCCAATGGGTCGAGAGGACGCTGCGCAAAATGAGCGTCGAAGAAAAAATCGGGCAACTTTTATTCACCACCTACCATGGAAGTTTTACGCCCACTGATGCAGCGGCCTATCAACAGATGATGCACGACGTGAATCAATTGCATGTCGGAGGTTTCATCAACGTCACGGAGTCCTCTCCGTTGGGCATCGTGAAAAGTCAGGCGTATCCATCCGCCGTGCTGACAAATCAACTGCAAGCAGCTTCAAAGCTTCCTCTGTTGATCGGCGCGGATTTCGAGCGCGGGACAGCGATGCGGCTGGACGAAGGCACGTCGTTTCCGACGGCGATGGCCGTGGCCGCGGCGGGGAATCCGAAGGACGCCTACACGGTGGGAAAAATCACAACACTCGAAGCGCGGGCGGTGGGGATCCAGTGGGTCTACGCGCCGGACGCAGACGTGAACAACAATCCGGGCAACCCGATTATCAACACTAGATCGTTCGGAGAAGATCCCGCCAAGGTGGCGGAATTTGTTTCCGCGTTTGTCCGCGGCGTGGAAGAAAACGGCGGGCTGGCTACGGCGAAACATTTTCCGGGACACGGGGACACGGCGAGCGACTCGCATCTGGATTTGCCGGTGATCCACGCGGACAAGGAGCGGCTCGAACATTTGGAACTTGTGCCGTTTCGCGCGGCCATCGCGGCGGGAGCCAGCAGCGTGATGACCGGGCACCTCTCAGTTCCCGCGCTCGAACCGGATCCGAGTACTCCCGCAACGCTGTCCCGGCACATTTTGACGGATTTGCTTCGGAAGGAAATGGGATACGAGGGGCTGATCGTCACGGACGCGATGGACATGGGCGGAATTACCGTGCGCAATGCGCCGGGCGAGGCCGCGGTGCGCGCGGTGGTGGCGGGCGCGGATGCGCTGCTGCAGCTGCCGATGCCGGATGCAGCGTTTGAAGCGCTGCAAGCGGCGGTCAAGAGCGGACGGATTTCGCGCGCGCGGCTGGACGCTTCGGTGAGGCGCATTCTTGAGGCGAAGGCGCGATTGGGATTGTATAAAGAACGGCTCGTCGATGTGAATGCGCTCAACAAGAAATTTGGAAGCGTCGAATGGCAGAAAGAAGCGCAGGAGATTTCGGACCGGGGAGTGACGCTGCTGCGCGACACGGCGCATCGGCTGCCGCTTGACGGCACAAAGCCGCTGCGCGGATTGCTCATGGCGTTTTACGCGGATCCCGAGCCGTATCCCGGCGAGGATCTGGAGCGCGAGTTGCGCGCGCGTTTTGATGCGTTGACGACCTTGCGCGCGGATACGCGATTTGTAAAGGCGGACATGCTGAAGTTGCCAGCGCCCGATACGTACGATGTGGCGATCCTGGCGTTTTTTGTGCGCGTAAGCGACCGCAAAGGGAACGTGGATATTCCCCAAGAACAGGCAAAGCTGGCGGAGCAACTGTACAAAGCCGGAAAGACAGTCATCACCGTCGGGCTCGGAAGTCCTTACTTGATCGAACATTTTCCGCAGGCGGAAACATGGCTCGCGGCATTCGGGATCAGCGACGTCGCGCAGATTTCCGCCGCGCGAGCGCTGTTTGGGCAAATTCCCGTGCGCGGGCATTTGCCTGTGACGGTGCCGGGTGTGCAACTGAAAGCGGGATTCGGCCTGGAATTGGCGGCGAACGCCATGACGCTGCAGCCGATGGACGCGCGCGGCGAAGCGCAGTTGCGCTCCGCATACGAGGTGATTGAGCACGCCATCGCCGACAAAGCGTTTCCGGGCGCGACGCTTGCGGTCGGCTATCGCGGCAAGGTTGCGATTCACGCGTTTGGGAATCTGGGCTACGGCGCAAAGGCCCACGCACTGGACGTGCATACGATGTACGACATCGCTTCGCTGACGAAAGTGGTGGCGACAACGACGCTGGTCGCGAAACTTGCCGAAGGCGATTTTGCCGTGCCGCTGGATCTCGATGCGCGGGTGGAGCGGTATTTGCCGGAATGGGCCAGCGGGCCGCAGCCGGAGTGGCGGCACGAGGTGACGGTGCGGCATTTATTGACACACACGTCAGGGCTGCCGGCATTCAAGGAATACTGGCGCACATCGAAAAGCAAGCAGGACACGCTTGCGAAAATCTTCGCGGAGCCGCTCGAGTATCAGCCGGGAACGAAGGAAGTGTATTCAGATCTCGGCATTATCTTGATGGCGGAAATTGTCGAGCGGCTGACCGGCAGAACGCTGGATGATCTGACGAACGCGGACATTTTCAAACCGCTGGGAATGAAAGAAACAATGTTCAAGCCTCCGAAGAAATTGTGGCCGTCGATTGCGCCGACGGAACTGGACAGCACTTTTCGCAAGCGGCTGGTGCAGGGCGAAGTACACGACGAGAATGCTTTCGCGATGGGCGGCGTATCCGGACACGCGGGGCTGTTCAGCACGGCTTCGGACCTGGCGGCATTCTGCCAGATGCTGCTGAATGGCGGCGTATACGCGCACCAACGGATTTTGCGCCGCGCAACGATTGCGCAGTTCACAACGCCGCAGAAGCTATCGAACGGCGCGCGGACGCTGGGCTGGATGGTGCCTACAGAAATTAGCTCGAGCGGACACTATTTTTCTGCGCACAGCTTTGGGCATACGGGTTTTACCGGAACATCGATTTGGATCGATCCGGACAGGCAACTTTTTGTGGTGTTGCTGACGAATCGCGTGAATCCGACGCGGGAGAACACAAAGATTCAGGCTGTGCGCGTGGCGCTGCATGACGCGGTGATGCAGGCGCTGGGATTTGCCACGGCAGCAACACAGGCAAATTAGATCATCTACCTCTTCCCTAGACCGTTTTCAGCAAACGGACAATGCGTGGGTCAAAGAGCTTGACCTTTAGCAAACTGACCACTGAGCAGGAACGTCTTGGGGTACGAGCCACGACCGCAGATTTTGAACGAGCCGAAGTCCTTGTACCAGTCGCCTTCCGGAACTTCCGGGCGCGAGTCAATCCAAAGACGGAGTTGATCGAGGTCTGCGATGCTGATTGCCCGGTCGCGCATCCGGTCGACTAAGTGTTGACGAATATTCACCGGCAGACTATCCCATTGCGCGATTTTGGGCATCAGCCGCCGAAAACCAGTCGGCCCAGTTCATCTCCGAGGCGCTTGGCTTCTTCAGGGTCGGTGGTGTTGCGGAATTGCTCGGCTAGTTCGAAAAATTTCTGTTGCTTGCGCTTCTCCGCCTCGATGCCGTTCTCGATTAATTCCACCAAGATGCGGTTGGAACTTAGCTTGCGAGTTTTTGCAAGGTTGCGAACCTGCGCAGCAATTTTTGCTGGAAGGCTGATGCTTTGGCGGACGGTCTTGTTTGCGGTGCTCATAACATCATTATGCACCAATCTGGTTCATGCTTGCAATGAGGAGAGATCCCTTGACTCCCGCAGGTCCCTCGGGACAGGCATGCTTCGCTGCATGCCTGGTTAACAATAAGACGTCCACCCCCGTCTTTTTTCTAAGTGTTGCTGATAAAGGACTTCGGGTTGGTGTAAGTAGTTTAGAATCAACAGTTGCGGGCGGGTGTGTAGGTGTTGATTCTAAAAGGGTTTGCCGTCGATGAGGAGGCGGCAGTTGTGGTCGAAGTGGAGTGCGCGGGCGTCCCGATTTGGGGCAGGTTGTGGAGTGGATGGGCCGGGCCGCGGTGGGTTGTCGGGTTGAGGGGCTGAGGCTGCCGACCGAGTGAATGGGGTTGTGGGGACGGGTTGAGATCCTTCGCTCCGCTCAGGATGACAACCAGGGGAAGAGGGTGAAGAGTGGCTAAAGGGCGGTTGGGTGGGATGGACTGAAGCTGGAGGGGCTTGCGTTGGAATGGGCGGGTGAGGTGAGGCCGTGCCAGTGGCCTCACCCCTCCCGACCGGGTCCCCGAGGTGCTCGGGGCAGGCGGGATGAATTCCGGTGTGAGCTACAGGGGCGGGTTGCGCGGCGGGCTGGGATTGCGGTTGGGGGGAATGGGACTGTTCGGGTTCGGGGGCGTTGTCGGAGTCGGGGACGGGCCCCTCGGCTTCGCTCGGGGTAAGCGGGAAGCGGTAATCGTAGTTGCCGTTGACGGAGTTGCGGACGGATTTGCGCCAGCCGTCGGTGCCGAAGGCGTTGATATATTCGTGCTGGGAGATGTGGATGGCCTGCATGAGAGTTTGGACGAGGTAGGCGACGGTGTGGGCGGTTTTGGGTTTTACATCGCCGCGGACAACGGCGGGGATGAGACGTGCCAGGGCGGTGCTGAGATCGCAGGCGGAGAGGTAGTCGCCGGAGAAGAAGTAGGCCAGGTCTTTGCCGAGGGTTTCCGCGGCGAGGGC
>Ga0210410_10000534_pt1 | contig 41432 bp, 39 predicted proteins | sample IncBWC4MmetaG_FD_161058 | JGI IMG/M metagenome (GOLD analysis project Ga0210410, IMG submission 161058) | Forest soil microbial communities from Barre Woods Harvard Forest LTER site, Petersham, Massachusetts, United States - Inc-BW-C-4-M | ecosystem: Environmental > Terrestrial > Soil >...
CGACCGTCTGCTCGGAGAAGACGACGCCGAAGCCGTACGCGTCGTCGGCGTTGTTGCCCTCCAGCACCGTCACCTCGTGCGACGGGTCGCGCAGCTTCAGCTGGCTCGCGAACCACAGCCCGCCGGCGCCGCCTCCGACGACGACGACCTTCATGTCGCGGCGTCCGCGGCGAGCTTCGGGATCATCGTCCCCTTCTCGTAGGCGGCGGACGAGCGATGCTGCTCGGTCCCGCTGACCTTCGCGTCGATCAGGATCGGGCCCTCGCGGTTGGCGATCAGCTCCGCGACCGGATCGAGGTCCGCGAGCGCGCGGACCGTGACGGCGGGGATCCCGAACGCGCGCGCGACCGCGGCGAAGTCGACCTCGTCGAAGAACGCCATGTCGGCCGGCTTGCCGAGCGCCTGCATGTAGCGGGCCTCGGGGCGGTAGGCGCGGTCGTCGAGCACGACCATCGTCAGCGGCAGCCGCTCGCGCGCCGCCGTCTCCAGCTCCTGCAGGCTCATCGCGAAGCCGCCGTCGCCGGCGAACAGCACGCAGTGGCGATCGGGCCGCGCGAGCGCCATCCCGAGGCCGATGCCGAGCCCCATCCCGATCGAGCCGAAGTCCGCGGTCCACACCCACGAGGTCGGGTCGGGGACGGCGATCTGGTCGATCGTGTAGAGCACGAAGTCGCCGGCGTCGGCGATCACGACGCGCTCGGCCGGCAGCAGCGCGTCGAGCGCGCTGAGGATCGGCGTCATCGGCAGCCGCCCGTGCTCGTCGAGGTCGGGCTCGCCCGGCGGCGTGCGTCGCGCGGCGGCCGCGATGCGCTCGCGCATCGCGTCGCTCGTCCAGGCGCTCTCGTTCACGATCTCGGCCGCCTCGAGCGCGGCGTTGATCGCCTCGACGGCGGTGCGGGCGTCGGCGATCACCGCCGAGGCGACGCGCGCGATGCTGCCGATCCGCTCGGGGTCGTCGTCGATCTGCAGCACGCGCGCGTTCGCGGCGAGCGTGCCGCCGCCCGTCTGGTAGAAGTTGAGCGCGACGCCGACCGCCAGGATGCAGTCGGCCTCGGCCAGCAGCTCGACACCGGCCTCGCTGCCGTAGGAGCCGATCATCCCGATGTTGCGCGGGTGGTCGCGGAACAGCTCGCGCCCCTGCAGGCTCGTCGCCAGCAGCGCCCCGACGCGGTCGGCGAGCGCCTCGATCTGTCTCCCGGCGCCGGACGCGACCGCACCGCGCCCGGCGACGATCACCGGCTTGCGCGCCCACGCGAGCGCGCCCGCCAGCTCGTCGATCGCGTCGCACGCGGGGTCCGGCACGACGCGCACGCTCGACACGTCGAGCGCCGGCTCGTACTCCCACTGCCCGGGGATCTCGGCGTTGATCTCCGCCAGCCGGGGGATCCCCAGCACGACCGGCCCCTTGCGCAGCAGCGCCAGCCGGAAGCCCTCGTGGACGTCCTCCGCGACGAACGAGCGGCCGCGCATCTCGACGTAGCGCGCGCCGCAGTTCTCGGCGAAGCGCCGCGCGTCGAACTCCTTGACGTTGCCGCGCGCGCGCTCGCCCTGCGGCGAGAGCACGAGCACCGGCGAGCGGCGGCGCACGGCCGTCATCAGGGCGGTGCCGACCTGCGCCAGCGCCGGGCCGTGGCCGACGCTGCAGATCGCGGGGCGGCCGCAGCCGCGCGCGTAGCCGTCGGCCATCGCTACGGCGTTCTGCTCGTGCCGGCTGCGCACCACGCGCACGCCGGCCTGGCGGAGCGCCTCGCCGACGTGGATCGTCACCTCGTCGGGCACGCAGAACGCCGTGGTGACCCCCTCCGCCTTGATCGCTGCGGCGATCGCCTCAACCACTTGCATCTAGCGTTCTCCTGGTTCTCACTCGAAAGCGTCCGGCCTGCGCAGAAGCTGACCGCTCGCACGGCGCACGACCACGTCAATTCACGCAGGCCCGTGCCCTTCGTTTTGAGGGGCGCCGCCGCCGATCGTCACGAGCGCGTCGAGCGCGAACAGGCCGGCCGCGGTCGCGCGCAGCGGGTTGATCTCGACCTCGGCGATCTCCGGATAGGCGACGAGCACGTCGCCGATCGCCCGCGCGATCGCCGCCAGCTCGTCGCGGTCGACCGCCGGCAGGCCGCGGAAGCCGTCGAGCAGGCGCTGCGCCGGCAGCGCCTCGACGAGCGCGACGGCCCGCTGATGGGAGAGCGGCGCGAGCGCGAGCGCCGTCTGCGCGAGCGCCTCAGCCGTCACGCCGCCGAGGCCGAGCACGACGACCGGGCCGAACGCCGGATCGCGGATGCCGCCGACGAGCAGCTCGATCCCCGACGGCGCGAGCTCCTCGACGAGGTACGCGAGCGGTCTCGGCCGCACCGCGTCGATCGCGTCGAGCGCACGCTCGAGCGCCGCCCCTTCCGCGACGCCGACGTGGACGCCGCCGACGTCCGACTTGTGCGCGAGGCGCGCGTCGAGCGCCTTCACGACGGCGGGCCGGCCGAGCGCCGCCAGCGCCGCGCGCGCGGCGTCGCGGTCGCGGCAGCGCCAGCGGCGCGGCGCGCGGATCCCGTGCAGCTCCAGCAGCGCCTTCGCGGCGTGCTCGTCGAGCGCGGGCGAGAGCTCGTCGAGCATCCGCTCGGCGGGGGTCGGCGGTGCCGGCGCGGCGCGCATGTGCTGTGCGCGCGCGTCGGCGACGACGGCCGCGGTCGCCGCGGCGAGCCGCTCCGGACTTGCCAGCACGGGCACGCCCGCGTCCGCGACCGCCGCGCGCAGCGCGGCGACGTCGGCGGGGGGACCGGCCGTCGCGCACAGCACGGGCACGCCGAGCGCCAGCTCGCCGAGCACCGCGCCGAGGTCGACCGCCGCCGGCTCCAGCAGCGTGTAGAGCGCGACCGCGTCGACGCGCGCGTCGGAGGCGACGGCCGCGACGACGTCGGGCAGCGTGCGGTCCGGCCGCCCGGTGTCGACCGGGTTCGCCTGGTAGGTCAGCGGCGTCAGCAGCTCGGCGATGCGCGCGGTCGTCGCGTCGGCGAGCGGCGGCAGCTCGACGCCGATGCGCTGCAGCGCATCGGCCACCAGCAGCCCCGGGCCGGCCTGCGCGGTGACGACCCCCACGCCCGCGCGCGCTGCCGGCCGCGCGCGCGTCTTGGCGAGCGCGTGCGTCGCGTCGAGCAGCGCGGTGAGGTCGTCGACGACGACGGCGCCGGCGTCGCGCAGCGCCGCCACGGCGACGTCGAAGTCCCCCGCCAGCGCGCCTGTGTGCGACTGCGCGAACGCAGCCGTCCCCGCGCCGCCGCCGCCGACCTTGAGCGCGACGACCGGCTTGCGCTCCACGGCCGCGGCGATCGCCTCGGTCACCGCGCGCCCGTCCGCGATCCCCTCGACGTGCAGCGCGATCGCGCGCGTCGCCTCGTCCTCGGCGAGGTAGGCGACGACGTCGGCGAAGCCCACGTCGACCGCGTTGCCGAGCCCGACCGCGGTGCTGACGCCGAGCCCCTCGGCGTCGGCCATGAACGCGAGCGTCAGGTTCACGCCGCCGCTCTGCGCGACGATCCCGAGCGGGCCCGGGCGCAGCGCGCGGGCGGTCGGGACGAAGATCGCCGTCACGCCCGCGACCGGGCTCGCGAAGCCCGACGTGTTCGGGCCGAGCACGCGGATCCCGGTCTGCTCGACGATCTCGCGCACCTCCCGCTGCAGCGCCGCCCCCGCCTCGCCCGCCTCGGCGAAGCCGCCGGAGCAGACGACCGCGGCGCGCACGCCGGCGGCCGCGCAGTCGCGCAGCGCCGCCGGCGTGACGGCCGCCGGCACCGCCAGCAGCGCGAGGTCGACCGGCTCGTCGATCTCGCCCACCGCGGCGTAGCAGCGATGCCCGAGGATCCGCTCGGCCGTCGGGTTGACCGGCAGCACCGGCCCGTCGAAGCCCGCGAGCGCGGCGACGAGCTGGTGGCCGGCCTTCGCCGGCGACGCCGACGCGCCGACGACCGCGATCGAGCGCGGCGCGAGCAGCGCGCGCAGCGCCGCCGGGGAGCGGCGCTCGGACGCCTCCCCGGTCCCTTCGAGCGCTGGGCTCACGCGTCCGGGTTGTGCGGCGCGGCGTGCCACGTGATCAGGCGCGTCACGCGGCCGTCGTCGTCGAAGTCGACGAAGTTGCAGTTGAGCATCTCGTTCTTGCGACCGTTGACGAGCTCGCCCCGGTAGATCATCTCGCCGGCGTACCTCTGGCGCTCGACGTCCACCACGTGGTTCGTGAACTCGTGCGCGATGAAGACGTGCTCGGCGAACGCCGCCTCCGCGAGCTCGCGAAGCTGCGCGCGCCCGCGGACCCGCACGCCGTCGCTCTCGATGATGAACTGCGGATCGTCGGCGAAGCACTCCATGAACCCGTCGATGTCCCCGCGATCGAGGCGCTCGAGCAGGTCGACGACGCGGGCCTGGAGGTCCGCTGCGGTGCGTGGCATCTCGGCTCCTTGCTGTGACCGCGACGCGCCCTCTACGACTTGGGCGTCACGTTGGCGTTGTGGCTGAACAGGTTCTCGGGGTCGTACTGCGCCTTGATGCGCTGCAGCCGCTCGTACGTCTCGCCGGCGTAGGCCGACTCGTCGCCGCCGCTCTCGTCGCCGCCCATGTAGTTGACGTACACGCCGCCGGTCGAGAACGGCTGCAGCGCGTCGTACGTCTCGCGCACCCACGCGATGTTCGTGTCGTTCGGGACGTCTTTCTCCCACATCCCGATCACGTTGTACGCGCAGCCGGCGTCGCGGTAGGGGAACGCGGTCGCGTCGCTCGCCACGCGCGTGACGGCGCCGCCCATCGGCAGCAGCTCGATCAGCGACCACGGCGACCCCATCACCATGGCCTGCTCCAGCACGGCCGGCAGCGCGTCGCCGATTCTGTCGGGCTTCAGGAAGCCCGCCTTGTGGAAGTTCATGCGGCCGTGGACCATGATCTCGTCCCATCCGCTCTGCAGCTCCACGTAGCTGAGCTCGAAGCCGTTGCGGACCGCGGCGCCGATCCGCTCGAGCCGGTCGAGCACCGGCGCCAGCCGCTCCGGGCCCTCGGCCGCGTCACCCGTCCACAGCACCGGCGAGAGGATCACGCGCTCGCCGACGAGCTCGCGCGGAACCCACGGGAGATCGGGCATCCGCCGCAGGACGCTCATCCAGTGCAGGTCGTCCGGCGCGCCGACCGTCACCTCGTGCCACAGGTCGAGCACCTCGGCCGCCTGCTCGAGCCGGTGCAGCGTCATCCCGACGTACAGCGGGCCGCGCTCGTGGAGCGTCATCTCGAACTCCGTCACGACGCCGAAGTTGCCGCCGCCGCCGCGCAGCGCCCAGAACAGCTCCGGGTGCTCGTCCGCGCTCGCGCGCAGGATCTCGCCCTCGGCCGTGATCATCTCGGCCGAGACGAGGTTGTCGACCGACAGGCCGTGGCGGCGCATCAGGTGACCGACGCCGCCGCCGAGCACCAGCCCGCCGAGCCCGGTGTGGGAGACGGCGCCGGCCGGCGTCATCAGGCCGTGCTCCTGCGTCGCGACGTCGACGTTGCGCAGCAGGCAGCCGCCCTGCGCGCGCACGCGGCGGCCCTCGACGTCGACGATCACGCGGTTCATGAGTCTGAGGTCGATCACGACGCCGTCGTCGACGACGCTGCGCCCCGGCAGGCTGTGTCCACCGCAGCGGACCGCGAGCGGAAGCTCGTTGCGGCGCGCGTAGGCGATCGCCGCTTTGACGTCGTCCGTCGAGGTGCAGCGGGCGATCACGGCCGGGCGGCGGTCGATCATCCCGTTCCACAGTCTGCGGGCCTGCTCGTAGTCGCTGTCCCCGGGGACGATCGTCTCGCCCTCGAAGCCCTCGATCAGCTTGGTTGCGATGGTGCTCATGCTGCTGGCCGTCCTCTCCTGTGTGTCCCTCTGAAGGTGGTCGGGGCGGGACGGCCGCCGACGCGGCGCCCGCCGAAAGCGGCGCCTAGCGGTCGAACTCCTCGTGGTGCTGCTGCCACCACTCGGCGATGTCGCGTCGCCGAGCGATCCACACGTCCCCGCACTCGAGCGCGTGCTCGAGGATCTCGCGGAGCGCCGACAGGCGGCCCATCTGCCCGCTGTAGCGGGGGTGGGTGCCGATCGACATCATCTTCGGGTAGCCGGCGTGGCCCTGGCGGCGGAACTCGTCGATCGCCCGCTTGCACATGTCGACGAACGCGCTCGGCGAGCCGAAGCCCTGCGAGAAGACGTAGCGCGCGTCGTTGTAGACGAGCGAGTTGTACGGCAGCACCAGGTGCGAGCGGCCGTTGACCGCCGTGTAATACGGCAGGTCGTCGTTGTAGGGCAGCGAGTCGTAGAGGAAGCCGCCCTCCTCGACGAGCAGCTCGCGCGTGTTGATGCTCGGGCTGTAGCGCGAGTACCAGCCGACGGGCCGCGAGCCGCACAGCCGCTCGAGCGTCTCGACCGCTCTCGCGATCAGCGCCCGCTCCTCGTCGACGTCCATGCGGAACTGCTCGGTCCAGCGCCAGCCGTGCCCGTGCGGCTCGTGGCCGGCGCGCTCGATCGCGGCGCCGACGTCGGGATTCTTCTCGATCGCCTCCGCCGAGGCGTAGACGGTCGTCTTGAGGCCGTACTCGTCGAGCAGTCTGAAGAGGTTCCAGATGCCGGTGCGGCTGCCGTACTCGAAGACCGACTCGACGCAGAAGTCGCGGTACTCGCCGGCGTACCCCGGGAACTCGCCGAGGTCGCTGTGATCGTCGCCGCGCCCCGTCTCGTACTCCGAGCCCTCCTCGTAGTTGATGACCGGCGAGAGCGCCAGCGCCGCGCCGTTCGGCCACGTCACCTTCGGGGGGCGGGCGCCGTACCCGATCAGGTCCCGGGGAGGTCCGCCCAATGGTCTTGCGTTCATGCCTTCCTCCTAATTGGCGATCCGGAGACGTCCCCGACGAACGACAGCTCCAGCGACGACGGGCGCGCCGCGTCGTGGAAGAGCGTGTTGCGCGCGACGACCCAGCCGCGGTCGCGGTACAGCGGCCCGCCCGTGTTCGGGTTCACGTCGAACTGCGGCGAGCTGCTGCTCGTCACGTCGAGGCGGATGCGGTGCCCGGCGCCGAAGACGTTGCTCGTCGGTGGCAGCTCCAGCGTCACCTCGTAGACCTCGCCGGGCTCGATCAGCTCGGCGCGCTCGCGGCCGTTGCGATACCGCATGCGCACGATCCAGTCGGACAGGTTGAGCGCGAAGCCCTCCGGATAGTCCGCGTTCGGCGGGTGCTCGTCGATCAGCCGCGCGACGAAGTCGGTGTCGCGCGCGCTCGAGCTGACCCACAGGCGCGCCACGACCGGGCCGGTCACCTCGACCGCCTCCTCCAGCGGGGCGGTGCGGAACGCGAGCACGTCCTGGCGCATCGCCAGCGGCAGCGTGTCGCGGCACATCAGCAGGTCCGTGCGGCCGCGCTGGTCGTAGCCGCCGGCGTAGAGGATCCCCTGCTGGCCGGCGAGCGGGCCCATCGTGTGGCCCCCGATCGTCGGCACCGGGTCGCGCGGGTCGAACGTGTACGAGCTGGACGACGACGCCGCCTCCGGCCGCTCGCCGCGCAACGTGCCGTCCGCGTGCAGGTGCAGCGTGCGCACGACCGCCCGCTCGAGCGGCCACGCCGGCTCCTCGCGCCAGCGCCCGCCGTGATCCATGCGCCCGGCGGCGTTCATGCGCCCGCTGCCGCCGCCCATCACGAACAGGCGGTACGGCGCCGGCGGCGGGTCCGGCGTCTCGAGCTGCTTGAGCCAGCGGTCGAACCAGCGCAGGCGGAAGTCGTCGAGGCTCTGGGCCGCGTCGAGGCCGAAGTCGGTCTGCCCCGCCCACGTCTGCTGCATGTAGTCGAACGCGTGCAGCCAGATGCCGAACGTCGCGTGCACCGGCCCCACGCCCTGCGCCAGCAGCACGTTGACCTTCTGCGTCGTCGCGAGGCTGTGCAGGCCGTACCAGCTCGTCACGAAGCAGACCGGGATGTCCGGGTAGTCGCCGACGTGCGCCTCGAGGTTCGGCATCGGGTCGCGCCAGGCGTCGTCGTAGTCGGCGCGCTCGACGAGGTCGAAGAACCAGCGCTCGTGCGCCGGGGCGAGCGCGAGCGGCGAGGCGCCGCGGCGCAGCGGCAGCCGCCGGATCCACACGTCGAGGTTGTCGAGCGCGTCGCGGAAGGCGCGCTTGACGGCCGGGTCGGCGGCCGCCTCGCGGCTTCTGAGGCCCATCGCGAACGCGTACGGGACGAGCACGCCGTCCTGCACGGCGCCCTCGTTGCGCGCGCAGCGCCGCCAGTAGTTGAAGCCGCAGTCGAGCACGACCTGCGTCGTCAGGTGGGGCGGTCTGAGGACCGCGAGCGCCTGCTGGTTGGCGCCGGCGAACGACAGGCCGGTCGTGCCGACGCGACCGTCGCACCAGCTCTGCGCGGCGATCCACTCGACCGTGTCGTAGCCGTCCTGCGCCTCGTGCGAGTGCAGGAAGAAGCTGAACTCGCCCTCCGAGTCGCCCTGGCCGCGCACGTCCTGGACCGCGACGACGTAGCCGCGTGCAGCGAAGAACATGCCCATCGCGTGCAGGTCGATGCGGCCGCGCCCGTAGGGCGTGCGCTCGACGATCGCGGGGAACGGCCCGGGCGCCGGCTTGCCGCCGTGGTCCGGGCGGTAGATCGTCGTCGCGAGCTTCGTGCCGTCGCGCATCGGCACGAGCAGCGGGCCCTCGCGCAGCGCGTCGTAGGCGATCGCCGAGCCGGCCTGCACGAGCGCGTCAGACAACCTTCTGCTCCTTCAGCGCCGCGTACTGCTGCGGCGTCAGGCCCAGCTCCTCCACGTACACCTGCTCGTTGTGCTCGCCGAGGTCCGGGCCGAGGTGCTCGATCGTGCCGGGCGTGCGGTCGAGCCGCGGGATCACGTTCTGCAGCTTCAGCTTGCCGATGCGCGGGTCGTCGAACTCGGTGATCGCCTCGCGTGCCCGGTACTGCGGGTCCTCGAAGATGTCGGCGATCGAGTAGACCGGCGCGATCGCGCCTTCGGCCTCCGCGAACGCCGCGAGCGTCTCCTCGAGCGTGCGCTCGGCGATCCATGCGCGGACGGCCTCGTCGATCTCGTCGGCGTGCTCCGCGCGCGCCGTCGTGTCCTGGAACCACGGCGCGTTCGCGAGGTCCTCGCGGCCGACGAGCGTCATCACGCGATGCGCGATCGACGGGGAGCTGGCCGACAGCGCGAGCCATCTGCCGTCGCTCGACCGGTAGGTGTTGCGCGGCGTCAGCAGCGGCGACGAGTTGCCGACGCGCTCGGGCACGATCCCGAAGCGGTCGTAGGCCGCCGCGGTCGGGCCGAGCATCCAGAAGAGCGGCTCGAAGATCGAGACGTCGATCACCTGGCCGGCGCCGTCGCCGCCGTGCTCGCGCCACCACAGCGCGAACATGACCGCGAAGCAGCCGGTGAGGCCGGCGATGTGGTCGCCGAGCGCCAGCGGCGGCAGCGACGGCGGCTTGTCCGGCCAGCCGTTGATGTGGGCGAAGCCGGAGATCGCCTCCGCCAGCGTGCCGAAGCCGGGGCGTGAGGCGTACGGGCCGGTCTGGCCGAAGCCCGTCGTGCGCACGATCACGAGGCCGGGGTTGAGCTCGTGCAGCACGTCCGGGCCGAGGCCCCAGCGCTCGAGCGTGCCGGGCCGGAAGTTCTCGATGAAGACGTCCGCGTCGCGCAGCAGCCGCTTGAGCACGTCGGCGCCGCGCGGGTCCGAGAGCTTGAGCGTGACCGAGCGCTTGTTGCGCGCGAGCACCGCCCACCACAGCGACACGTCGCCGTCGCGCGGGCCCATGTAGCGGACGGGGTCGCCGCGCGGATGCTCGACCTTGAGGACGTCGGCGCCGTAGTCGGCCATCAGCGACGCGACGACCGGGCCGGCGAACAGCGTCGCGCAGTCGACGACCTTGAGGCCCGCGAGCGGCGACGGCGTGTCAGCGCCCATCGGACCCTCTCTGCAGTTGCAGGCGCTCCAGCGCCCACCGGTAGATCGGGTAGTCCACCATCCGTCCTCCAACCTTCACGGCCGCGACCCCGTTGGCCTCGGCCCGCTCGAACTCCTCCACGACCTGCCGCGCCCAGCGCTCCAGCTCGGGCGACAGCGCCGTGTAGCCGGCCAGCGCCGGCGCGACGTGGGACGGATGGATCACGCCCCGCCCGCCGAAGCCCATCCGCCGCGACGCGGCCGAGTCGGCCTCGACGCCCCGCACGTCGGCGATGTCGCCGAGGAAGCCCCCGTCGAGCGGGGCGCGCAGGCCGCCGGCGCGCGCCGCGACGACGATCCTCGAGCGCACGTAGCGCAGTTGCTCGTCGTTGGCCTCCAGGTCGAGCCCGAGCGACAGGCTCATGTCGACGGAGCCGAACTGCAGCGTGAGCACCCGCGGCGGCGCCGACAGCGCGATCGCCTCGCAGTTGACGACGGCGATCGGCGTCTCGACCACGGGGATCAGCGCGACCTCGCCGGCGGCGCGCCCGTGCTCGCGCTCGAGCGCGCTCAGCCGCGCGTCGATCGCCGCGACGACGCGGGCGTCGTCGACCTTCGGGACCAGCGCGCAGCCGGCGCCGCTGGCGACTACGGCGCGCAGGTCGTCGTCGAACTCGCGCGTCGGGAAGGCGTTCGTGCGGACGCACACTGCGTCCGGGGCGGGCGCTCCCCGCACGGCCTGCTCCACGGCGACGCGGGCGGACGCCTTCTCGCCGGCGGCGACGGCGTCCTCGAGGTCGAGCACCGCGGCGTCGGCGTCGGACGCGATCGCCTTGGCGACGCGCCGCTCGTGGTTGCCCGGGGTCAGGAGCAGCACCCGCAGCGGCTTGTCGCGCCAAAGCGGCCCGTCCGACATCAGCTCACCCGCTCCAGCCGGCAAGCGGCGAACGATCGCGCGCTGTCGATTTCGATGACCTCCACGAGAGTGACAGCCTGCCGTCGCCCATGCAAGGGCACCACGTCAATACGTCGCTGGTCCGGCCCTCACAATTGCCGGGACCGCTCACAACCGGGGCGCTCACAACGGCAGCTTCACGGCGAGGCCGCCGTCGACCACGAGGCCCTGTCCGGTGACGTACGACGCGTCCGCCGAGGCGAGGAACGCGATCGCCGCGGCGACGTCGCTCGCGGCGCCGACGCGACCGAGCGGCACGCGCTCCGCGACGGCTGCCAGCGGGACGCCCATGCGCGCGACCGAGGCATGCGACTGCGGCGTGTCGATCACGCCCGGGAGGACCGCGTTGACGCGGATGCCGCGGTCGGCGAGCTCGAGCGCCGCGCTGCGCACGAGGCCCATGATGCCCGCCTTCGCGGTGGCGTAGTGGCTGTGACCGGGCCAGCCCGAGTCGTTGCCGACCGTGCTGCTGACGCACACGATCGCCCCGCCCTCGCCGAGCGCGGCGGCGGCCGCACGCACCGTTCGCATGACCCCGCCGAGGTCTACGTCGAGCAGGGCGTTCCAGGTCTCGTCGGTCATTTCGGCGAGCGAGCTGCCGGACAGGACGGCGGCCGACGCGACGACGACGTCGAATCGCCCCCAGCGCCTTCGCGCCTCCGCGCACGCCGCCTCGAGCTGCGCACCGTCGCGCACGTCGGCGGCGAACGGACGGACCTCGGCGCCTGCCGCGGCGCCGGCGCCGGCGGCGGCGACCGTCGCCCCGACGTCGTGCTCGTCGCCGGCGTAGCTGCACGCGAGCACGTGCGCGCCGCCTGCGGCGAGGGCGACGCAGGCCGCGCGGCCGATCCCGCTCGCGGCCCCGGTGACGAGCGCGACGCGGCCGACTGACGTCGAACCGGGTGATCTGCAATCCATAACTTGCGTACTAGTAGCGCCACGAGCGAGTCGCCGTCAAACCTTTCACTACTAAACCGCGTCGCCTCCCTCGAACGAGGTAGGCCAACTCTGGACTTCTTGACACTTAACGTCTCTCTGAACGACGCTGGAGCCGCCTTATCTGGGAGACGCCGTCAATACGAGGCAAACGTGGAGGAGAGGCTTCAGATGCAGTTGATCTTTCAGTCGTGGCGCCGGATCGCGCTGCTCGCAGCGGTCGGTGCCGCCGTCGCGTTGCTCGCGGCCTGCGGCGGCAGCGACAAGTCGGGCTCGGGCAGCAGCACGACGAGCGGCAGCGCGACGTCCAAGGACCCGATCGTCATCGGCCGCCTGTCGGCGCAGACCGGGCGCCTGCAGGTGTTCGACGGACCGATCACGCAGGGGCTCGCGCTGGCCGTGAGCGACATCAACGCGCAGGGCGGCATCGACGGCCGCAAGCTCGTGCTCAAGACCCTCGACTACGGCTCCGACCCCGCGCGCGCCGCAGCCGCCGCGCAGGACCTGCTCGGCGGTCACGTCGACCTGATGGTCCCGCCGGACGACCAGGCCCCAGGTCTCCCGGTGATCCAGGCGGCGACCGCCAAGAACGTGCCGTCGCTCAACGCCATCAGCGGCCCGCAGGCGACCTTCAAGGCCGCCGGCCGGCTCTACTGGAACGACTACCAGAACGTCCCGAGCGAGGCCGCCGCCGCGGCGACCTTCAGCGTCGGCCGAGGCTACAGACGGATCTTCCTGCTCGAGGACCAGATCGCCGACTACACGAAGGGCTTCTGCGCCGCGTACGAGGCGTCGCTGAGAGCGCAGGGCGGATCGATCGTCGGCAAGGACACGTTCACGAGCACCGAGACGCAGATCCCGGCGCAGATCGCGCGCATGAAGTCGGCCGGCCCCGACGCGGTCGTGCTGTGCACGGTCCCGCCCGGCGGCGTGGCGGCGATCAAGCAGGTGCGCGACGCGCTGCCGAACGTCGACCTGATCGGCGACGCCGGCTTCGAGGGCGTCTTCTGGCACAGAGCGGTCCCGAACCTGAGCCGCTGGTACAACGTCGGCGCGGTCTCGCTGACCGAGAGAGACCCGGCCCTGCAGGCGATGCTGAGAAGCTTCGGCGCCAAGTACGGCAGCCCGCCGAGCGCACAGCTTCCAGCCCTCGGCTACGCGATCGGCCAGCTCTACAAGGCCGCGGTCGAGCGGGCCGGCACGACCGACACCGACAAGGTCGCCGCCGCGCTGAACGGGTTCAAGGACCAGGCGACGGTCGTCGGGCCGACCACGTACACGCCGACCTGCCACGTGCCGGTCGACCGGCCGATGGTGATCGAGGGCATCACGAACGGCAGAACGTCGGTCGTCGAGTCGGTGACCCCGAAGGGCGTTCCGGCGGACGCCTGCTGATGACGGACCTGCAGGCACGAGGGCTGTCGGTCGCCTTCGAGGGCGTGCACGCCGTCGAGGACGTCGACGTCGAGCTCGCCGAAGGCGAGGTCCTCGGCCTGATCGGTCCCAACGGCGCGGGCAAGACGACGGTCGTCAACGTGCTCACGGGCTACGTGCGACCGGTCGCGGGCGAGGTCCGCCTCGGCTCCCGGCGGGTGACCCGCTGGGGGCCGGGGCGCCGCGCGCGAGCCGGCGTCGCGCGCACGTTCCAGAACGTGCGCCTGTTCGGGCCGCTCACGGTGGCGGACAACGTGCGCGCCGCGGCGCTCGCGGTCGGCGACGACCACCGCACCGCGTCGCGCACGACGCGCGAGCTGCTCGGGCGCTTCCACCTCGACCACCGCGCCGACGCGCTGGCCGCCTCGCTCCCCTACGGCGAGGCGCGCTGGCTCGGGATGGCGCGGGCGATGGCGCTGAAGCCGCGCTTCCTGATGCTCGACGAGCCCGCCGCCGGCCTCAACGAGGCCGAGTCGCGCGAGCTGCTGTCGGTCCTCAGCACGGTGCCGGCGGACTACGGCTGCGGGCTGCTGGTGATCGACCACGACCTGCGGCTGATCATGGGGCTCTGCCCGCGCATCCAGGTGCTCGACCACGGTCGCACGATCGCCGTCGGCGCCGCCGCCGAGGTGCGCGCCCACGACGAGGTGCGGCGCGCCTACCTCGGGAGCGACGCGGCATGAGGGCGCTCGAGGTCGAGGGCCTGTGTGTCTCCTACGGGCCCGTCCCCGCGCTGCGCGACGTCTCGCTGCACGTCGAGCAAGGCGAGCTGGTCGGGCTGCTCGGCCCCAACGGCGCCGGCAAGTCGACGCTCGTCAACGCCGTCTGCGGCGTCGTGAAGCCGTCCGCGGGCACCGTCGCGATCGCGGGCGCCGCGATGGCCGGCGTCAGCTGCGAGCGGATCGCCCGCCTCGGCGTCTCGCTCGTCCCCGAGGGACGCCACATCTTCGGCTCGCTGACCGTGCGCGACAACCTGCGCCTCGGCGCCGCCGCGCGGCGCGACGGCGGCGCCGGCACCGACGCCGCGATCGAGCGCGTGATCGAGCGCTTCCCGGTGCTCGGCAGAAAGCTCGACGGCGGCGCCGGGCGCCTGTCCGGCGGCGAGCAGCAGCAGCTCGCGATCGCGCGCGCGCTCGTCACGGACCCGTTCCTGCTGCTGCTCGACGAGCCCTCGCTCGGGCTCGCACCGCTGATCGTCGACCTCGTCTTCGAGGTCCTGGCCGAGCTGCGCGCGGAGGGCCTCACGGTGCTGCTCGTCGAGCAGCACGCGACGCGCACGCTCGCGGCCGCCGACCGCAGCTACGTGCTGCGCAGTGGCAACGTCGTCTACGAAGGCGCCGGCGACGAGCACGGCGCGAAGGAGCAGCTCATGATCGCGTCATTGGGGGAGGACCTGTGAGCTCCGTCCTCGAGAACCTCATCAGCGGCATCACGTCCGGCAGCCTCTACGCGCTCTACGCGCTGGGGATCGCCGTGATCTTCGGGATCATGCGGCTCGTCAACTTCGCGCACGGCGAGCTGATCATGTCGGGGACGTACGCCGTCTTCCTCGCCGCCGGGCTGCCGGTGCCGCTGCAGATCGCGGTCGCGCTCGCGGCGCCGCTCGTGCTGGCGCTCGGGATGGAGCGCGTGGCGTTCCGGCCGATCCGCGGGGCGAGCCCGGGGACGCTGCTGGTGACGTCGTTCGCGCTGTCGTTCCTGCTGCAGAGCCTCGCGACGCTGATCTTCGGGACGCTGCCGAAGGCCGCGAACATCGCCCCCGCGCTGCAGGGCAGCGTCGGGCTGCTCGGGCTCACGGTCGCCAGGCTCGACCTCGTCACGATCGCCGTCACGCTCGCGCTGCTCGGCGGCGTCGGCGCGTTCCTGAGCCGCACGCGCTTCGGCGCGCAGATGCGCGCCTCGGCGGAGGACTTCACGATGGCGCGCCTGCTCGGGGTGAAGGCCGACCGCGTGATCGCGGCCGCGTTCGCGATCAGCGGGATGCTTGCCGGCATCGCCGGCTTCCTGCTGATGGCGCAGACCGGCACCGCGACGCCCACGGACGGGCTCTACCCGCTGCTGTTCGGGCTCGTCGCGACCGTCGTCGGCGGCCTCGGCAGCCTGTGGGGCGCGGTCCTCGGCGGCTACCTCGTCGGCCTGCTCAGCACGCTGCTGCAGGTCACGCTGCCGGACTCGATCCGCCCGTACCACGACGCGTTCGTGTTCGGGGCGATCTTCTTCTTCCTCGTCTTCCGGCCCTCGGGGCTCGTCGTCCCCCGCATCGCAAGGACCCGCGTATGAACGCCTCCGACCGCCGCGCCGCCGTCGCCAGACGGCTGTGGCCGCTGGTCTCGCTGCTGCTGCTCGTCTCGCTCACGACGCTCGTGCTCGCGGGCGGCTCGCCGTCGCTCCAGCGGGTGCTCCTGACCGGGCTGGTGGACCTCGTGCTGGTCGTCGGCCGGTACTGCTTCGTCGGCCAGTCGGGGATCATCTCGTTCGGGCACGCCGCGTTCATGGCCGCCGGCGCGTACACGATGGCGCTGCTGACGATCCCGGCGCCGCTGAAGGGCAGCCTCGTCGCGGTCCCGCACACGGTGCGCACGGGCACCGTCAGCCCGCTGATCGCGATCCTGCTCGCCGGGCTGGTGGCGGCGCTGCTGGCGGCCGTCGTGTCGATCCCGCTGATGCGCCTCAACGGCCTCTCGGCCGGCCTCGCGACGGTCTCGCTGCTGATCGTCGTGCGCGTGGTGAGCCAGAACTGGGACCAGCTCACGAACGGCCTCGGCGGCCTGTACGGCATCCCCCCGATCGCCGACCCGTGGGCGGCGCTGCCGTGGGCACTCGGCGCGATCGTGCTCGCGTTCGCCTACCAGAGCTCGCGCTTCGGCCTGCGGCTGCGCAGCTCGCGCGACGACGAGGTCGCCGCGCGCTCGATCGGCGTGCACGTGAAGCTCGAGCGCGGCCTCGCGTTCGTCGTCAGCGCCTTCGTCACGGGCGTCGGCGGCGCGCTCTACGCGCGCTCCGTCGGCGCGATCAACCCGGACTCGTTCTTCCTCGACATCACGTTCGTCGTGATCGCGATGCTCGTCGTCGGCGGCACGACGAGCCTCGCCGGCGCGGTCGTCGGCACGCTCGCCCTGTCGGCGATCTCGGAGCTGCTGCGGCAGGCCGAGCAGGGCAGCCTGCTCGTGCCCGCGCAGTCGGGCGTGCGCGACGTCGGCCTCGCCGTCGTGGTGTTGGTGGTGCTGCTGCTGCGCCCGCAGGGCCTGACGGGCGGCCGCGAGCTGCCGTTCCCGACGGTGCGCCTGCGCCGACGGTCCGCCGCGCCGTCCCCGCCGCCCGCCTCGACGCAGGCCCCGTCCTAGACCTCGCACACGACGACCGCCGCGGCCGCCGGACAGCCGCGACCCCAAGGAGACGGCAGATGAGAGACCCCCGCAGCAAGACCACCGCGACGGCCGAGAACGCGCTCACGCCCGCGGAGCGCGACGCCTTCCTGATGGGCGAGACGCCGCTCGTCACGCGCTTCTCGACGATCCGCCCGGACGGCTGGGCGCACACCGCCCCCACCTGGTACTGGTGGACCGGGACCCACTTCCTGCACGCGCTCGGCCCAGGCCGCAGACATCTGCGCAACGTCGCCGAGAACCCGAAGGTCACCGAGTGCGTGGACATCGACCAGCGGGCCGACGGCAGCGGCGGGCGCGCCGCGGCGGTCGTCTGCTTCGGCGAGGCCGAGATCGTCGACGACCGCGACGAGATCGTCGCGTGGTCGGGCAAGATGCTCGAGCGCTACCTGGGAGCGGAGCTCGCCGCCCAGTACCTGCAGTTCGCGGCCGCCGAGATCGACCACGGCCGCCGGCTCGTGAAGGTGACGCCGGTCCGCTGGCTGACCTGGGACTACGCCAAGGTCGACTGACCGGGCGCGCCGCCGCCGTCCGGCGGACGCATGTCGTACCCGGGCGCGACGACGACGGCTCGTATCCTGCATGAGGCCGTGGTCGCGCCGCACCGCAGCCCCCGCTCCGCACGCCTCGCCGCGCTCGTCGCAGCGGGCGCGCTGGCGGCCGGCGGATGCGGCGGCGGCGGAGATCCCGCGCCGGCAGTGCTCGTGCCGCTGCCGGCGCCGGCGACGACGCGCGTGCCGTCGCCGTCCACCGTCACGGTCCCCGCGGCCGCGACGGCGCGCACCCCTCCCGGCCGGCTGACGGTTCAGGTGACGCAGCCGATCGGACTGCACGCCCGCCCCGGCGGGCCGCTCGTCGGCCGCATCGCACCGCACACGCAGTTCGGCTCGGCGGCGGTGCTGCCCGTCGTGCGCCAGCGCGGCTCGTGGCTCGGCGTGATCAGCCCCGCGCTGCCGGACGGGCGGATCGGCTGGATCGCCGCAAGCACGGGGCTCGTGGCATACCGCACGCAGTACAGCGTCGTCGCCTCGCTGCGGCGCCGCGAGGTCGTCGTGCGGCGCGCCGGCCGCGTCGTGCTGCGCTTCCCGGTCGCGATCGGCAGCCCCGCGACGCCGACGCCGACCGGCCAGTTCGCCGTCACCGACAAGCTGCTCACGCAGGATCCCGGCTCGCCCTATGGCTGCTGCATCCTCGCGCTCAGCGCCCACCAGACGCACACCCCGCAGGGCTGGGGCGGCGGCGACCGGGTGGCGATCCACGCCACGAACCTGCCCGAGACGATCGGGACCGCCGCCAGCCTCGGCTGCCTGCGCGGCCCGGCCGACGAGGTCCGCCGCATCGTGCAGCTCGTCCCGCTCGGGACGATCGTGACGGTCCGCGCCTGACGCAGCGCTCAGACGTCCACGACGTCGGCGCCCTGCGACTCGAATGGCACGCGCAGCACGTCGGCCCAGCCGTCCGCGCGCTCGCGCAGCCGCTCCGCGACGGCCGCGGTCTGCTCGTAGTGGCTCCAGACGAGCACGGTCGGGCCGGCGCCGGAGATCGTCGCGCCGAGCGCGCCGAGCGCGCGCGCGTCGCGCACGAGCTCGGCCGAGCGTGGGTAGAGGTGCTCCCGGCGTGGCTGGTGGAGGCGGTCGTCGAGGCCGCGGCCGACGAGCTCCCAGTCGCCGCGCGCCAGCCCGAGCGTCAGCAGCGCGACGTGCGCCACGTTGTGGACCGCGTCCGCGATCGGCACCTGCTGGGGCAGCGCGGCGCGCGCCTCAGCGGTGCGGACGGCCTCGTACGGGACGACGAGCAGCCCCTCGAGCCCCGTCGGCGGGTCGAAGCGGGTGACCTCGCCGTCGGCGCAGATCACGACGCCGCCGTGGAGGGCCGCCGCGACGTTGTCGGGGTGGCCCTCGACCTCGCATGCGAGCGCGAAGACGTCGGCGTCGAGCTCGAACAGGTGGTCGGCAGCGGTCAGCCCGGCGACGATCGCCGCCGCACTCGACCCCAGACCGCCCGACAGCGGGATCTCCGACGCGATGCGGAAGGTGAAGTCGTCGGCCGGGTGGAGCCGCTCGAACGCCCGCACGACGAGGTTGCGGCGGTCGCGCGCGATCGCGAGGTCGGTCTCGATCGCGAAGCGGCCCGTCTCGACGACCTCCACCTCCAGGTGGAGTGAGAGCGCCGCGGCGAGCACGTCGAAGCCGGGACCGAGGTTGGCCGACGAGGCGGGGACGCGGACGAGGCGGCGGCGGACCATGGACATGGGCGGTGCGGCGAGGCCGAGCAGCTCACGCGGGCGCGAGCCCGGGCTGGCCGGGACCTTATCCCAGCACCGCCTCCTCGACGGCCGCCAGCTCAGGCTCGCACGGCACGACCGCGCCCGCCTGGTCGAGGGCGGTCGAGGGATCCTTCAGGCCGTGGCCCGTCAGCACGCAGGCGACGCGCTCGGCGCCGCCGGCGCCGTGCACCACCAGCCCGGCGACGCTCGCGGCCGAGGCCGGCTCGCAGAAGACGCCCTCGCGCGAGGCGAGGAAGCGGTACGCGTCGAGGATCTGCGCGTCCGTGACCGCTCTGACGGCGCCCTGCGAGGAGGTCATCGCGTCCATCGCCTCCTCCCAGCGCGCCGGGTTGCCGATGCGGATCGCGCTCGCGACCGTCTCGGGGTTGGCGACCGGCGCGCCCTCCACCAGCGGTGCCGCTCCCGCCGCCTGGAAGCCGAACATGCGCGGCGCGACGCCGAGCTCGCGGAAGCCCTTCCAGTAGGCGGTGATGTTGCCGGCGTTGCCGACCGGGATGCACAGCGCGTCGAGCGGGCGCCCCTCGCCGAGCGCCTCGGCGATCTCGAACGACGCCGTCTTCTGGCCCTCGAGGCGGTATCTGTTGACCGAGTTGACGAGCGAGATCGGGTGGCGGTCGGCCAGCTCGCGCACGAGCTGCAGCGCCTCGTCGAAGTTGCCGCGCAGCACGATCACGCGCGCGCCGTGCATCAGCGCCTGCGCCAGCTTGCCCGTCGCGATCTTGCCGTCGGGCACCAGCACGGCGCAGCGGATCCCGGCGCGGGCGGCGTAGGCGGCGGCCGACGCCGAGGTGTTCCCGGTCGAGGCGCAGATGACCGCCTTCGCGCCCTCGCGCACGGCAGCGGACACCGCGCACGTCATCCCGCGGTCCTTGAACGAGCCGGTCGGGTTGAGGCCCTCGAGCTTCAGCCACACCTCCGCACCGACGCGCTCGGACAGCGCGGGCGCGTGCACGAGCGGCGTCGAGCCCTCGCCGAGCGTGACGACCGGGTCGCCGTCGGCGAACGGCAGCCGCTCGCGGTAGCGCTCGATCAGCCCGGGGTGGGCCGGGATCCGATTCATGCGAACTGCTCCTCGATCACGCGGATCGCGCGCGGCGCGGTGCGCAGCAGCTCGAGCCCGGCGAGCTCGGCGACCGCGGCGAAGAAGCGCGACTCGAGCACCGGGTGGACGACCATCACGAGCCGCGCGTTGTCGCCGAGCCCCTTCTGCACGACCGACTTCACGGAGATGCCATGGTCGCCGAGTACGCCGGCGATGCGGGCGAGGACGCCGGGCGTGTCCGGCACCTCGAGGTGCAGGTAGAAGGCCGAGACGACGTCGGCGACGATCTCCAGCCGCGCGCTCGTCGCGGGCGTCGAGGCCGGCGGGATCATCGCGCTGATCACGTCGCCGAGCACCGCGCTCGCGGTCTGCGGGCCGCCGGCGCCGGGGCCCGACATCGTGATCTCGGTGATCGCGTCCGATTCGACCGTGACCGCGTTGAAGGGGCCGTTGACCGAGGCGAGCGGATGGCCCGGGTAGAGGAACGCCGGGTGCACGCGCACCGACAGGCCGTCGTCGACCCGCTCGGCGGTGCCGATCAGCTTGAGGCCGAGGCCGAGGTCGCGCGCGTACTCGAGGTCGTCCGGCGCGATCTGCTCGATCCCCTCGTAGACGACCTGGTCGAGGTGGACGGGCGTGTCGAACGCGAGCCGCGCGAGGATCGCCATCTTCGCGGCCGCGTCCTTGCCGTTGACGTCGTCGCTCGGATCCGCCTCCGCGTAGCCGAGCCGCTGCGCGTCCGCCAGCGCGTCGGCGTACGTGGCGCCGGTGCGCGCCATCTCGGACAGGATGAAGTTCGTCGTCCCGTTGACGATCCCGTGGATGCGCTCGACGTGCGCGGCCGCGAGCGACTCCTGCAGCACGCGCACGACGGGCACGACGCCCGCCACTGCCGCCTCGAAGCGCAGCTGCACGCCCTGCTCGCGCGCGAACGCCCACAGCTCCTCGCCGTGCCGGGAGAGCAGCTGCTTGTTCGCGGTGACGACGTGCTTGCCGGCGCGCATCGCGCGCATCACGTAGTCGCGCGCCGGCTCGATCCCGCCGATCAGCTCGACGATCAGGTCGCTGTCGGCGAGGATCGCCTCGACGTCGCCCTGCGAACGCGTCAGCACGCCGCCGATCTCCGGCCGCAGCCCCGTGATCGCGGCGATCCGGTCGGCGCGCTCGGGCAGCAGCGCCGCGAACGCCGCGCCGACCGTCCCGTGCCCGAGCAGGCCGACGCGGAAGCGGAGAGCCTCTGGGGGCCCGCCTCCGCCGGTCACGTGACCGCCTCCGGCACCCCTGTCAGCCGACGTCACGGGCGGCCAGGTCGTCGTAGGTCTCGCGTCGCACGACGACGCGCGCGTCGCCGTCCTTGCAGAAGATCACCGGCGGGCGCGGGATGCCGTTGTAGTTGTTCGCCATCGCGTGGCCGTAGGCGCCCGTCGCGGGCGTGACGAGGATGTCGCCGGGCTTCGGGGCGTCGAGCGGCACGTCGCGCACGATCACGTCGCCCGACTCGCAGTGCTTGCCGGCGACGTGGCAGCGCTCACCGCTGCCGGCGGCGCCGGCGCGATCCGCCAGCAGCGCCTCGTAGATCGAGCCGTAGAGCATCGGGCGCAGGTTGTCGGACATGCCGCCGTCGACGCCGACCCACGTCGAGACGTTGCGCTTGACGGTCTCGACGGTGTAGAGCGTCACGCAGGCGTTGGCGGCGAGCGACCGGCCGGGCTCGATCAGGAGGCGCTTGCCGGGGCCGAGCAGCTCGTTCGCGGCGCGCACCTGCACGTCGACGTAGTCCTCGATCGCGGGCGGGTGCTGGTCGGCCGTGTAGGCGACGCCGAGGCCCCCGCCGAGGTTGTAGACGGGGAAGTCGCCGAGCGTCGCGATCGCCTCGACCGCCGGCCGGTAGGCGTCGAGCGACAGCAGCTGCGAGCCGATGTGCATGTGCAGCCCGACCAGCTCGAGCGCATCCGAGCCGCGCAGCCGCTCGATCGCGACGCGCGCGTCGTCGAGCCCGAAGCCGAACTTCGAGTCGGCCTGGCCGGTCGAGATCTTCGCGTGCGTTCTGCCGGCGACGCCGGGCGTGACCCGGATCAGCGCCGCTTGGCGCGCGCCGCGCCCGGCCGCGACCCGCTCGAGCCGCTCGACGTCGTCGAACGAGTCGAGCACGACGTGGCCCACGCCCGCGTCGAGCGCCTGCTCCAGCTCGGCGAGCGACTTCGCGTTGCCGTGCAGGTAGATGCGCGCCGGGTCGAAGCCGCCCCGCAGCGCGAGCGCCAGCTCGCCGCCGGAGGCGACGTCGCAGGAGATCCCCTCGGCGGCGAACAAGTGGTAGGCGGCGGTGCACGGAAACGCCTTCGAGGCGAACAGCACGTCGAAGTCGGCGTGGCGGGCGCGCATCGCGTCCACGTAAGCGCGGGCGCGAGCGCGCAGGTCGTCCTCGGCATACACGTACGCCGGCGTCCCGAACCGTCTTGCCAGCTCGACGACGTCGCACCCGCCCACCTCGAGGTGGCCGCGCGCGTCGACGCGGCTGCCGAGCGGGAGGACGTGCGAGAGCTGCTGCTCCTGGGTCGCGGCCATCGCCGCGTGATTATGCCGGCTCGCCCGCGATCGCCGGGCTCATGTGCCCGCCGCGGCGCACCGAAGTCATCTCGCTCTGGCTCTGCCGAGGCCGCCGAGCAGCCCGCCGACAGCCGCACCGGCACCCGCGACGACCTGGCCGGCAGCGCCCGCGGCACCGCTCACGACGCCGCCGGCGACCTGGCCGGTCTGCGTCACGACCTGGCCCGCCGCGGGGCTCACCTGGCCGACGACGACACCGAGCCGCCCGGTCGCACCCTGCACCGCGCCGCCCAGCTGCTGGCCGGTCTGCGTGACGGCCGTTCCGGCGCCGCTCGTGCCCTGCGCGACGACGCCGCCGAGGCCGGACGCCGCCGCTCCGGAGCCGGAGGGGGCCGGCGGCGTCCCCGATCCTCCGCCTCCGCCGACGACGGGCTGACCGGGCGCGGGCGCCGGAGCTGGCGCGGGTGCCGACCCGGATCCCGGGCCCGGTGACGGACTCGCCGCGCTCGCGCCGGGTCCACTGGCGGGAGCACGGCCGGACGCGCCGCTCGTGCTGCGCTGGCCGCCGGCGAGGTCTGGCGGGCCGGCCAGCGGGCCGCGTCGACCGTCGCCTCCGCCGGCACTGCGACCTGACGTCGCAAGCTCCAGCCGGACGACGCCGGCGTGCGCCGCTGCGCGCGTCGCCGAAGCACTCGCGAACACGCCACCGCGCGCCACGGCGAACGGATCGCCGGCCGCCGCCGCACCGCGGCCGTCGAGCGTCGCCACGCTCGGCGTTGACAACGCCAACGGCCAGCCGTGGACCGCCACGACCGCCGACACGATCGCGAACGCGCAGCCGATCGCGCCGATCAGCGCGCTCGTCGTGCCCACACCAGCCACGTACCCCTTCGTCGCGCGCATGCGCCACTCCCCCGGCTCGTGATCCCCCGCCGCGATCCCCCGGCGGCCCTACGTCCTCGCCGCGTCATGCGGCGCCTTGCACCGAGATCCTTACCGACGCGGGGGTGACTTGCCAAGCACGAACCGCGCCAAACGCGCAAAGTGGGCGCTTCCGGGCGCTGCTAGGCGGTCACCGGACGGGAGCGCCCGGCAGGGCGCGGAGCGGCGCCGGCGGCCCGCAGGTCGCCGTGCCTGCGCAGCAGCACGAGCAGCCAGACGACGCCGGCGACGATCAGCGTCAGGCTCTCGATCTGCGCAGCGGTGAGCGCGCCGAGCACGTGCTCGTTGCGCCGCGCGAACTCGACGAGGAAGCGCTCCAGCCCAGCAACGACGAGGTAGATGCCGAACAGCGTGCCGGGGCGGAAGGCGTCGCGCAGCCGCCACAGCACGAGCGCGAGCAGTCCCATCGAGAGCGTCTCGTAGATCGGCGTCGGCTGGACGGTCACGCCGGGCGCCGTCGGCACGGCGCCGTGCGGATAGCCCATCGCCCACGGCAGTCCGGACACCTTGCCGTAGTCGCCGTCGCCCGAGACCTGGCAGCCGATCCGTCCGATCGCATAGCCGAGCGCGAGCGCGGGAGCCGCCAAGTCGAGCAGCGCGAGTCTGAGGAAGTCCCGCCAGCGCGCCCACAGCAGCACCGCGACGACGCCCCCGAGCAGACCGCCGTACCAGATGAGCCCCGCCCCGGAGAAGAGGTTCCCGACGAGATCGCCCTTGACGGCGTCGTAGTTCTGCGCGACGTAGTAGAGGCGCGCGCCCACCAAGCCGCCGATCAGCGACGCGAACAGCAGCTCGTACGCCCAGTCGACCGGCTTGCCGATCTCCTTCAGCCGCCGCGCCATCACCGCCGCCCAGCAGAGGAAGTTGAGCGCGAAGAAGAGCCCGAACGTCTGCAGGTGCACGCCCAGGACGTCGATCTGCTTCAGCACAGACGGGAGGCTACCGTCACCCGAGGTAGTTCACCGGGTTCGTGACCGATCCGTTGATGCGCACCTCGAAATGGAGGTGGTCGCCGAAGCACAGGCCCGTGCAGCCGGACAGGCCGATCACCTGGCCTTGCATGACCCGCTGGCCGACGCTCACCTGGAGCGACGACTGGTGCCCGTAGCAGGTGGAGATGCCGCCGCCGTGATCGATGCAGGTGTAGTTGCCGTAGCCGCTGACCCAGCCGGCGATCACGACGTTGCCGCTGCCTGCCGCGCGGATCGGCGTGCCGCTCGGGACGCCGATGTCGATCCCCGGGTGGCAGGCCTCCCACGCACGCCGCTCGCAGAAGGGCGAGGTGATCGGGCCGTTGACGGGCCAGATGAAGCGCCCGCCGCCTCTGATCGGCCCCGCGGGGAGCGAGTTGCCGCCGCCCTGCGCGGAGCGGATCTCGGATTCGATCTTCGACTGCTGCGCCTGGAGCGCCTTGAGGTCCTCGTCGATCTTGGTCGCGTGCGCTCGCACCGAGCCGAGCAGGCCCTGTTTCTGGTTGCGGACCTGGTCGATCGCGTCGCGCTTGCCCTGCACGGTGAGGCGAACCCGCGCGACCGCGTTGCGACGCTCGTAGATCTGGGTCGTGATCTGCTGCTGGCGCTGCTCGAGCGTGCCGAGGCGTCTGGCCGCGGTGGCCATCTCGGCCTTCGCATCGCGCACGGCGACGATGATCGCGCGGTCCTGCTGGCCGATGCGCTGCAGATAGGCGCCGTTGTCGAGCAGGTCGGCGAAGCCGTGCGCGTCGAGCACGACGCTGACGATGTCGGGCTGGTCGGACTTGTAGAGCTCGACGAGCCGATTCGCGAGCACGGCTCTCGCCTGCTCGAGGCGAGCCCGCAGCTGCACGAGCCGGGCGCGGACGCCGCGCAGCTCGCGCTGCGTGCGGACGAGCTCGGCGCGCTTGGCGTCGAGGTCGGCCTGGATCGTGTTCTGGCGCTGCTGGAGCGTCGTGATCGTGCTCTGCAGCGCGTCGATTCTGTGCGTCAGCCCGGAGATGTCGCTGCTCAGCACGCGCGCCCGGCCGTTCATCTGGTCGAGCTGACCCCGCTTGCGGTCGATTCTGCTCTGGAGCGAGCTGACGCTCGCCTGGGGGCTCGCGCTCGAGGCGAGCGGCAGCGCCACCCACAGCGCGAGCGGGGCGAGGACGGCGATCAGGAGGACGCTACGGAGTCGCATGCGCGGCGCGCGAGTCTAGGCGCGGCCCTCTCCAAGGGTCAACGTGAGCTTCAGTGTCATGGATCGCAGAGCGGGCCGTGGGATGGCCGGGCCCGGCGGGCGTGCGTCGATCGTCGTCATGCGCGTTCGTTGCCTGCGGGGTTAGCTGTCGGGCTCGCGCGATGCGCTACACGGCCACCAGGCCGCGATTCGCCCCGGAGGGACATGTGGGTCCCCCGCTCTCCCGCACGCATGCAGGAGACTCGGCGCGCAGCAGCCTATCACGCCCCCGCAACGCGACGCGCGGGGAAAACCCGCCGCAGTGCTGGGTTTTTCGGGCAATCGCTGTCATACTCCGGCGCGATCGGCATGGGCGCCCATCCCCACGACAGCACTGCGGGACCGGCGGGAGGCCGGCTTGGCGCGGATCTCTCCGCGCACGTCGAGGCGATCGTGCACGCCGCCGAGCGCGAGGCGCGCGCCGCCGAGCAGGCGATCGCGGCCCATCGCCGCAGCGCCGAGGAGGAAGTGCGCCGCTACCTCTCCGCCGCCCGCCTCCACGTCGACGCCGAGAGCGCCGCGCGCGCCGCGCGCATCGAGACGCTGAGCGCCGCCGCCCACCGCCTCGCCGACGACCTGGCCGACGCCGTCGCCGCGCTCGCGCGCGAACTGCATGCCGGCGAGCAGGCGGTTGCCGCACGCCTGCCGCGCGTGCCCTGGCCCGTGCCGCCGGCAACCCCCGCGCCGAGCGCCACCCCCGCGCCTCCCGCCGCTTCCGCAGCACCCGCTCCTCCGGCGGCGCCCGCTCCCTCGGCAGCGGCGCCCTCCGTCCCGGCACCCTCGCCCACCGCGCCGTCACCGCCCGCGGACGACGCCCCACACCCGTCGTGGAGCCGCACCATGCCCCCCGCGCCGGCCGAGCCCGCGCCGGAGGCGCCCGCGTCCACCGCGGCCGCCGAAGCGGCACCTGCCCGCGCAGCCGCAAACGGCGCCCGCGACACGGACGGCGACGCGCAACCCGCCGTCCCCAGCGCCGCACGGCTCGTCGCGATCGAGATGGCGGTCGGCGGCTCCTCGCGCGCGGAAGTGGAGCAGCACCTGCGGCTGGGACTCGGCGTCGCCGAGCCCGAGCCGCTGCTCGACGACGTCTTCGGCGTCGCCTCCCACGCCGGCAGCAGGCTGGCGTGGGGCGAGCCCTGATCCGACCACGCGTCGGCGCCGCGCCGCCCCCTTAGGAAGGGCTCATCTCGTCTGCCATGATGAGTCCTGGAACCTGACTCCCAGGAGGATCCCGCCAGATGCCCCGCCCGACGTCGTTCGGCCGCGACACCGGACTCCAGCTCCGGATGACGCTCACGCTGTTCCTGCTCGGCCTCGTCTACGCCGTGCTGGTCGGCGTCGTCTTCGCGTCCGGCTACACGTTCCTGCTGGTGATCGTCGGCGGCCTGTTCCTGCTGCAGATCTTCGCCTCCGACAAGCTCGCGCTGCACGCGATGGGCGCGAGAGAGGTGAGCCCGCAGGAGGCGCCGCAGCTGCACGCGATGATCGAGCGCCTGTGCATCCAGGCCGACCTGCCGAAGCCGCGCGTCGCCGTCGCAGACACGCCGATGCCGAACGCCTTCGCGGTCGGCCGCTCACCGAAGAAGGCGACCGTGTGCGCAACGACGGGAATCATGGAGCTGCTGTCCCCCGCCGAGCTCGAGGGCGTCATGGCGCACGAGCTGACGCACGTCCAGAACCGCGACGTGATGGTGATGACGATCGCGAGCTTCTTCGCGACGATCGCCGCCTACATCGTCCAGTTCGGCTTCTTCTTCGGCGGCGGCGGGATGGGGGGCAACGACGACGACAGTCCGTCGATGGCCGTCGTGATCCTCGTCTCGGTCGGCGTCTACGCGATCTCGTTCCTGCTGTTGCAGGCGCTCTCGCGCTACCGCGAGTTCGCCGCCGACCGCGGCGCAGCCGTCATCACCGGACGACCGAGCGCGCTGTCCTCGGCGTTGATGAAGATCAGCGGCACGATGCAGCGCATCCCCCAGCGCGACCTGCGCGCCTCCGAAGGGCTCGCGGCCTTCTACATCTTCCCGCCGCAGGCGAAGCAGTCGCTCATGAACCTCTTCTCGACGCACCCGCCGCTCGAGAAGCGGATCGCGGCGCTCAGCCGGCTCGAGTCCCAGCTCCAGGGCGCCGCGTAGCCGCCGAGCGTCGCTGCGATGGGCCTGTTCGACATCATCACCGGCAAGCGCAAGCTCGCGCAGCCCGCGCCCGACCGCCTGTTCGCGCTCAGCACGGCGTACGTGACGTTCGAGACGGAGCTGTCGATCACGACGCGCGGCGTGGCGGGCATCGTCTTCCAGGCGCTTGCGACGGCCGACTTCGAGCAGATCGCGCAGGACATGGTCGAGGTCGTCGAGGCCACCTCGAGCGACATCGGGACGCGCGTGGAGACGCACGACGACGACTACGACTACCGCTGGATGATCCTGCGCGACCCCGAGTTCGACGACCTCGTCGTCGGGGTCAACGCCGTCAGCGGCGCGCTCGAGGCGGGCGGCTACGGCGAGCGCATCCTGTGCGCGGTGTTCGCCTTCGAGGACGCGAGAGGCCGTCCGCTGTACTGGATCTACAACTACAAGCGCGGCAGCTTCTACCCGTTCGTCCCCGGCGCCGGCGACCACGAGCGCAGCACCGAGCGCGAGCTGCGGCTCAAGGCCCAGATCGGCGCCGAGCTGCCCGTCGAGGCCGAGCTCGAGCGCTGGTTCCCCCTCTGGGGCATCCCCATCTGACCTAGTGTCCTGAGTCCTTAGTTCGATGGCGGTTTCTCGGCGCCTCGCCGCCCGTGAGGCCACTCGCCGATTTGCCTGTGCCACCGGCACAGGCTGCATCGTCGCCCGACCTCACGAACGACGATCCACTCGAGAAACCACTCACGAACTTCCGACTCACGACACTAGTCGGGAATCAGCCCGTCGCCGCTGAACTCGAGCCGCGCCTCCTCGAAGGAGGTGTCAGGCGGCGGGACGATCACGTCCGAGCCTTGCAGGTCGTCCTCGGACAGCGCCGTGCCCTCAGCGCGGATCAGCGCGAGGATCTGCGCGAACAGCTCCGCGAAGCGCGTCTCGTCGCCGGCCTCGACGGCGGCGACGGCCTCGTTGTCGAGTACGTTCACACGCGCGACCGCCTCGTCGGTGAGGCGATACTGGCCCTCCGTCGCGATGCGGACGATCATGCCGGCCGCCCCGCGCCGGGCGCGTCGCCGCCGCCGCTTCCCAGCTCGCCGGCCGGCTTCGCGCCGCCCGCGAGCTCGGCCTTCATCTTCTCCAGCTCGCCGTCGACCTGGGTGCCGCCGCTGAGCTCCTTGAGCTGACGGTCGATGTCGTCCTCCCCGCCGCCGAGCTGGGTGAGGTCCTCGAACGCACCGGCCTTCTCGAGCTCGTCGACCGCCTGCGCGCGGGCGCGCATGTTCTCGGTCTTGTCGAGCGCCCGCTGCATGGCGAGCCCGACGTCGGCCATCTCCTCGCCGACGCCCGTCGCCGCCTCGCCGATCCGCACCTGCGCCTCCGCCGCCGAGTACTGCGCCTTGATGACCTCCTTCTTCGAGCGGAAGGCCTCGATCTTCGCCTGCAGCTTGGCCTGGTTCTCGGTCATCGACTGCTGCTGGCCCTCGAGCTCGGCGACCTGCCCGTCGAGGCCCTGCAGCTCGGCCTGGATCGTCGTCTTGCGCTCGAGCGCCGTGCGCGCAAGCGCCTCGTTGCCGGCGGCGAGCGCCTGGCGCGCCTGCGTGTCGAGCTTGACGACCTGCTGCTCCAGCTTCTGCTCCTGGAGCTGAAGGCGCTTCTTCGCGGTGACGACGTCCGCGAGTCCCTTCTTGACGTTCTGCAGAAGCTCCATCTGCTTCTGGTAGCTGTACTCCAGCGTCTCGGAGGGGTCCTCGGCGCGGTCGAGCAGCTTCGAGATCTTCGCCTTCACGACGGTGGAGAAACGCCCGGTCAAACCGGCCATCGCATCCTCCTTGGGGCAGCTTCGAGGGGCAGGTCGGTCAAGCCTACCGAGCGCGCTGCCCGCGACCGGTCGCCGGGGATCGAGCCGGCCCTCAGAAGAAGACCGGGTGACGCACCTTGAAGCCGCGCGTGGAACGCGTCTCGGTGCGCCAGCGCGGGCCCGACTCGCCGGGACCGCTCGTGTCGAGCCGCAGGCCCGCGATGATCGCCCACGCGTGCCCCGGGTTCGTGTAGACGGTGATCCATTGCCCTCTGCCGCGCTCGCCCCAGCCCATGAAGCTGCTCGAGTCGAGCGGCGAGTGGAGCAGCCCGGCAGCGTGCAGCGCGAACGAGACGGTGCCCGAGCAGTCGTAACCGCGCGAGCGGAAGCTCTGGTGCCCGCCGCCGTAGATGTACGGCTTGTGGCGCAGCGTGTTCGCCGCCCAGATCGCGCGCTGCACCTCGATCGGCGCGGCCGCGGGGGCGTAGGCGACGCCGTTTCTGATGACGCCGACGTCGCCGGGCACGGTCGGTTGCAACATCGCCGGCACCGAGCCGAAGGCCGCGCCACCCGCGTGGTCCTGCGGCGTCGCCGGGGCAGGAGTCGGAGCAGGGCTCGGAGCCGGGCCCTGATCGCCGGACTTCTTCGCCTGCGACGAGCCGCTCGGCATGCCGGCTCCGCCCGTCGTCGCCACGGCGACCGCGGGCGAACAGACGATGCCGAACGTCGTGAAACCCAGCGCGAACAGGGCCTTTGCGCGCAACAGCTTCTCTTTCGTCGGCCTCCGGGGTTAGCTGTCGGGCTGGCGCGGAAAGAGCCGGCGCCTCCCATGGATGCACCACAGGATTAGCCCCATACTTCTGGGTCCCCCGGTCCACGGCTTCGGGCCGCAGATTCGGCGTTGCGCGGCATCCTAGACGAAGCGGCGGCGGATATGTCAAGTCGTGGGCCGAGCTGGCCCAAACACCCTGGACTGTGCGTAGGATTCCCGCCGATGGCCGCCCGCCGCCCTCGCCACGGCTCGCGCATCGTCGGCTCGCGCATCGTCGCGTCGATCGCGCTGCTCGTCGCGCTCGCGGCTGCCGGCTGCGGCAGCAGCGGGAGCACCACGGCCGCGAGCGCCGGGCCCGATCCGGCCAGCGTCGCGCCCGCCGACGCCGTCCTCTATGGCCAAGCGGTCGTCCGGCCGAGCGGCGCCATGAAGGACGGCGTGCTCGCCGCCGCCCGCAAGGTCCTGGACGTCCAGGATCCGGGCGCCCAGCTGCGCAGACTGCTCGACGCCAGTGGCAGAACCGGCGGCACGAGCTTCGCGCACGACATCGAGCCGTGGCTCGGCGAGCGCGTCGGCGGCTTCCTGCTCCTCCCGTCGGGCGGGTCCGCCAAGCCGGATTGGGGCGTCGCGCTCGCCATCGCCGATCGCCGCTCGTTCGACGATGCGCTCGCGCGCATCCGCCGCAACGGCGACCAGCGCGAGGCCGGCAGCTACCGCGGGGTGACCTATGACAAAGACCGCGCCGACGGCGCCTACTCCGCGCCGGTCGGCGACTTCTACGTCGGTGGCAGCCTCGGTGGCGTGAGAGCCGCGATCGACGCCGCGAAGGGCTCGAGCCTCGGCGGGTCCTCGCGCTTCAAGGACGCGGTCGGCGGCGTCCCCCACGATGCGCTCGCGTTCCTCTACGCCGACCCGAAGGCGATCGCCGCAGCCGCCGGGAACGTCCGCGACGCGCCCGCTGCGGCACGGCAGGCGCTCGCGAGATACGCCGACGCCGATCCGGTCACGGCCAGCATCACCGCGAGCGCCGACCGGGTCGCGCTCGAGGCCTCCGCCGACCAGAAGCTGACCGCGGCCCTCGACGGCGGCGGCTCCAACGCCACGGTCAGCGTCGGCCAGCTGCCCGGCGACGCATGGCTCGCGCTCGCGACCCCGCCGCTCGGCCCGCTGCTGAGACAGGTGCTCGATGCGACGGGCCTCCACGCTGCGGCGTCGGAACGGGTGCACAGCGGCGTCGGCCTCGACCTCGACAGAGATCTGCTCGGTCCGCTCGGCGGCCTCGGGATGTTCGTGCGCGGCAGCTCGCCGCTCGACGTCGGCGGCGGCGCGCTGCTGCAGATGACCGACGCGGCCGCGGCGCAACGGCTGCTCACGCGCATCGAGGCGATCGTCGCAGCCGGCACCCACGCGCCGACGCGCTCGGTCGATCTGGCGGGGGCACGCGGCTTCGAGCTGCAGATCCCGCAGTCGCCGCAGCCGATCGTCGTGCTGGCAAAAGGCGACAGAGTCGCCGCCGGCTATGCGGCCTCCTCCGCGCAGGATCTGCTCGACCCGCAGCAGCGGTTCGACGGCAGCAGCGGCGGCAGGGCGGCGATCGCCACGCTGGGCGACGGCTACACGCCGTCGTTCGTGCTGCTGGTGCCGCAGCTCGCAACCCTGCTCGGGGCGCTCGACCAGCTGCAGGTGGTGAACCTCTCCTCCGTGCTGCCGTACCTGAACGCGTATCGCTCGCTCGCGGTCGGCACGAAGCACGACGGCAACCGCACGACGGTGCGCGTCGTCGCAGCCCTCCGCTGAGCGCGACAACCGTCCGTTGACTCGGCGACGGAGCCGGCTGGCTATCGTGCGGCCGATGCGCCGCCGCGTCGCTCCCCTCGGTCTGCCGGTCGCGCTGCTCGCGGCGCTCGTCGTGCTCGCCGGCTGCGGCGGCGAGCCGCGCACGCTCGACTCGCCCCGCATCGGCCGTGCCGGCAACGAGCCGAACGCGCCGCAGCAGCTCGGCTTCCCCGCCTTCGCGACGAAGAACACGACGCGCGTCGGCGGCGCCGACGCGATCGCCAACGCCGCGGCGGTCGCGCGCGCCGTCTACCCGGGCGGCGGGGCGGGCGGGACGGAATCCCGCCCGCGCGCGGTCGTGCTCGCCGACCAGCGCCTGTGGCCGGCTGCGCTCGCCGCGTCGGTGCTGATGAGCGCTCCGCTGCGCGCGCCGCTGCTGCTGTCGGACGGCGGCGACCTGCCGCAGGCCAGCGCAGATGCGCTCGCCGCGCTCGCGCCGACCGGCGCCTCCGAGCTCGGCGGCGCGCAGGTCGTGCGCATCGGCGGCGCGCCCGCGCCCAGCGGCTACCGCTCCACGACGCTGGCGGGCAGCGACCCGATCGCGCTCGCCGCCATGATCGACTACCGCATCCAGAGCGCCGCGGTCGGCCGTGCGAGCCGCGCCGTCGTCGTCGCCTCGGCCGACGCGCCCGCGTTCGCGATGCCCGCCGCCGGCTGGGCCGCGAAGACCGGCAACCCGCTGCTGTTCGTGCACCGCGACACGATCCCCGGCCCCACCTTCGCCGCATTGCAGGCGCATCGCAGACCGCGGATCTACCTGCTGGCTCCGCCGGCGGTCGTGGGCGCAGCCGTCGAGCGCGCGTTGAGCGGGATCGGCCCGGTGACGCGGATCGCGGCCCCGGACCCGGTGCAGTCCGCGATCGCCTTCGCCCGCTTGCGTGACGGCCTCGACGGCTGGGGCGTCGACGACCCGGGGCACGGGCTCGTGTTCGCGAACGCGCACCGCACGCTCGACGCCGCCGCGGCCGCCCCGCTGTCCGCGAGCGGCACCTACGGACCGCTGGTGCTGGTCGAGGACGCGAGCACGCTGCCGCTGCCGCTCGGGCAGTACCTGCTCGACATCCAGCCGGGCTACACGCGTGACCCGGTGCGCGCGGTCTACAATCACGGCTGGCTGATCGGCGACGAGTCTGCGATCTCGCTCCCCGTGCAGTCGCGCATCGACAGTCTGCTCGAGATCGCCCCGGTCCAGAGCGCCACGAACGCCATCAGATGAGCCAAGCCGAGCATCCCGACCGCCTGCGCCCCGACCACGACGTGACGGTCGAGGACGTGCGCCAGCTGATGGGCGCGTCCACACCGCACTTCGCGCTCCAGCTGCGCGAGCGCATCCGGCGGCTGATCCGCGAGCTGCCTGCCGGCCATCCCGCGCGCGTCGAGGGCGAGCGCGAGATCGCCCGCCTCGACGCGCTCGCGCTCGCCGGCGAGGTCCGCGGCGAGCCCGCGCGGGCGGACATGGCGACGCTCGCCAGCGTCACCGACGACGCGGCCTGATCCTCGGAGCCTGCCCCAGCCGATCGCTGAGCTACGCTCGGCGGCGATGAGCGAGCTGGGCGGAGAGCGTGGCGCTGCGACACCAGCCGGGATCCCCGGCAGTGCGCTCCCGGGTCCGTTCCCCGTCGGGGCGTACGCCGACAAGCTGCGCGAGCGGCTGCGTGCGTTCGCGCACGTGCAGGTGTTCGGCGAGCTGTGGAACCTGCGCATGAGCCGCGCGTCGGTGTACTTCGAGCTGCGCGACGGCCGCGGCGCGCTGCCGTGCTCGATGTGGCGCAGCGACTTCGACAAGCTCGGGATCGACCCGGCCGACGGCGCGCAGGTCGTGATCGCCGGCGGCTGCGACTACTACGCAGGCAGCGCGACCTCGTCCGCCTCCTTCTCGTTCCGCGCGAGCGACCTGCGCGTCGCCGGCGAGGGCGACCTGCTCGCGCAGGTCGAGCGGCTGCGGCGGCAGTTCGCGCAGGAGGGGCTGCTGGAGCCGCAGAAGCGCCTGCCCCGCCCGCTGCTGCCGCGCACGATCGGCGTCGTCACCGGCGAGGGCGGCAAGGCGCGCGACGACGTGGTCGCCGGGTTGCGGCGCCGCGGCTGGGGCGGACGCCTGATCTGGGGCTTCGCGCCGGTGCAGGACCGCCATGCCGCGCCGGCGATCGCGCAGGCGCTGCGCGAGCTCGCGGCGATCGAGGAGGTCGAGACGATCGTCGTCGCGCGCGGCGGCGGCTCGCTCGCGGACCTCTTCGCCTTCTGCGACGAGGCACTGTGCCGCACGGTCGCGCTGCTGCGCGTGCCGGTGATCGCGTCGGTCGGGCACCACACGGACCGCACGCTGATCGACGACGTCGCCGCCGTCTCCTGCTCGACGCCCACGCACGCCGCCGAGGCGGCCGTGCGACTCGACGTCGGCGATGCGCGTGCGACGCTGCTGCGCGAGGCGCGCCGGCTCGACCTCCACGGCCGCCGCGCCGTCGTCGCGCGCGCCCACAGGCTTGCCACGCTCGCGCGGGCGCCGGCCGAGCACGTCGCGCGCCATCGCCGTCAGCTCCACCAGCTGCTGCGCGAGCTGCGCGCGAGCACGCGCCGCGGTGTCGCACGCCAGCGCGACGTGACCGCCATGCGGCTGCTCGTGCTGGGGCGCAAGGCAGACGCAGCAGCCGTCGACCACGCCCGACGCCGCGGCGACCTCGAGCGGCTGCTGCTCGCGCTCGCCGCGCACGACCCCGAGCGCACGCTCGCGCGCGGGTACGCGCTTGTAGAGGATCCGGCGCACGAGCTCGTGACCTCCGCCGCCCAGGCGCGCGCCGCCGGTGCCGTCGAGCTGCGCTTCCACGACGGTCGCGTCCGGACCAGCGTCGAGGATGCGATCCGATGACGACGAGCACCGACGACCCGACGCCCGAGCCGCCCAGCTACGAGGCCGCCAGCGCGCGCATCGAGGAGATCGTGCGCCGGCTCGACTCGGGCGAGGCCGGCCTGCGCGAGACGCTCGAGCTGGTCGCCGAGGGGCGCCGGCTCGTCGAGTGGTGCGCCGGCGAGCTGGAGGCGGTCGGCAGAGGGCTCGAGGAGCTGCGACTCGAGGAGCTCGTGGCACGACTCGAGCGCGGAGGCGCGGAGCCGCCGCCCGCCGCCTGAGAACCTGTTTCAAGATGAGGTCGAGGCGGATGCCAGCCGGCCGGCAGTCATGTTGAGACAGGTTCTGAGCGCCTGCGCAGCACGAGCCGCCCGAGCCCGCGCCGCGGCGGCCGCTACCCTCCAGCGCGATGGGGACCTACGACCTGCTCGCCGGCCTGCCGCTCGTCGTCGAGTCCTACGTGCTCGAGCCGCTCGCGCTGGACGTGTCGAGCGGCTTCCACCGCCAGACGACCGTCATCCACCTGCAGGGTGGCGGCGAGGACGGCGTCGGCGAGGACGTCGTCTACGACGGCGCGGACCACGACCACCTGCAGGCGGCCGGACCACGTCTGGACCTCGCCACCGACGGCGAGACGACGCTCGGCGCCTTCTGCGCGCGGATCGACGCGCTCGACCTGTTCCCGGTCGAGCCGGTGCGCGGCGAGGTTTCGCGCCTCTACCGCCGCTGGGCGTTCCACTCTGCGGCGCTCGACCTCGCGCTGCGTCAGGCAGGGCGTCCCTTGCACGAGGTGCTCGGTCGCACCCCGCAGCCGGTGGCGTTCGTCAACTCGCGGCGCCTGGCGGAGGATGCGAACGGAACGGCCTCGATCGCCGAGCTCGAGCGCCTGCTCGGGCGCTATCCGACGCTGCGCTTCAAGCTCGACCCGACGCCGGCGTGGGACGACGCGCTGGTCTCGGCGCTCGCCGCCACCGGCGCAATCGACTCGGCCGACTTCAAGGGCCTGTACAGAGGGACGGTCGTCGACAACCCCGCCGACCCGGCGCTCTACCGCCGCGTCGCCGAGGGCTTTCCCGACGCGTGGCTGGAGGACCCCGACCTGAGCGCGCCCGGGATCGACGACGTGCTCCTCCCGCACCGCGACCGCATCACGTGGGACGCGCCGATCCACTCGATCGCCGACATCGAGGCGCTGCCGTTCGCACCGCGGATGGTGAACGTCAAGCCGTCGCGCTTCGGCGGCCTCGAGCGCCTGTGCGCGGGCTACGACTATTGCGCCGAGCACGGCATCGGCGCGTACGGCGGCGGCCAGTTCGAGCTGGGGCCCGGACGCGGGCAGGCGCAGTACCTCGCCTCCCTCTTCCACGCCGACACGCCGAACGACCTGGCACCCGGCGGGTACAACGTGACCGACCCGCCCGACGGCCTGCCCGTCAGCCCGTTGGAGCCGCGCCCGTCGGCGACCGGCTTCCGCTGGGACGGCTGACGCCCGCGGGGGCGAGACGCCTCCGACGCGGCCCTCCGGCAGGCATGGAGCTGCCGCCGCGTCTGCGCCGCCTTCCTCCGGCTCGGCTCGCGCCGCCCGCGCCCCTCGCGCGATGCGACCTGCGCCGCGCAAACGGCCCTCTCGCCCGCCTGCTGGGGCTCGCCGGCCTGCGCGGCCTGCCCGCCCGCAGCGGGCTGCTGCTCCCGCGCACCCGCTCCGTCCACACGTTCGGGATGCGCTTCGCGCTCGACCTCGTGTGGCTCGACGGCGCGGGGGGCGTCGTCCGCGTCGACCGCGGGGTCCAGCCCTGGCGCGTGCGCAGCTGCCGCGACGCCCGCGCGGTGGTCGAGCTGCGGGCGGGCGGTGCCGGCGCAGAGGTGCGACGATGCCCACCGCAGATGCGTAGTGTCCCGTTGACTGGCGGGTCAACCAAAGGAGCTTTCGACGTGGAGGAACGGCTGGGGATCGCGGGTTCAGGCGCGATCGCATGCGGCTTGGCGGCAACGGCAGCGCAGCACGGCGACGTGCTGCTGTGGGCGCGCTCGGACAGCTCGGCGGAGCGCGCGCGCGGTGCCGTCGCGAAGTGGTGCGGCAAGCTGAGCGAGGAGCCGATCGCAGACCGCGTGACGGTCGTGTCCGAGCTGGACGCGCTCGCGCCCGCGACGTTCCTCGTCGAGGCCGTGGCCGAGGACCACGACGTGAAGGCCGGACTGCTCGCTGAGCTGGGGCGTGTGTCGGGGGACGACGCCGTCCTCGCCACCACCACCTCCTCCTTGTCGGTGACGGCGCTCGCGCGCGCGTCGGGTCGGCCGGATCGCTTCGTCGGCCTGCACGTCTTCAACCCGGTGCCGAAGATGGCGCTCGTCGAGCTCGCCTACGCACCCGAGGCCGTCGAGGCCGTCCGCGAGCGCGCCCGCGCGCTGTGCGCCTCGCTCGGCAAGACGGCGGTCGAGGTGCCCGACATCGCCGGCTTCGTCGTCAACCGCCTGCTGTTCCCGTACCTCTTCAGCGCGGTCGAGCTGATGGAGCAGACGGGCCTCGCGCCGAGCGCGATCGACGACTGCATGCGCCTCGGCGCCGGCCATCCGATGGGCCCGCTCGCGCTGCTCGACTATGTCGGGCTCGACGTCTCGAAGGCGATCGGCGAGGCGATCGAGTCGCCCGTCCCGCAGACGGTGGAGCAGCTCGTCGCCGCCGGCCATCTCGGCAGGAAGACGGGCCGCGGGCTGCACGACTACGCCTCCTGAAGGGGGCTCCAGGATAAGAGGACTCTCAGGGGGCGCTTAAGGTCGCTTCACGTCGCCTGCGCATACTTCTCCGTGCGACGTACCTCACAGCAGCACCTCCTCCCAGAAGCACGAAACCGGCCCGCGCGAGCGGGCCGGTTTCGTTGCCAGGCGGACCCACCAGTCCACCACTGCCTCTCCTCCTCCAACCGCCGGCGATGCCACGCGGTCGTTGCGGGCACGGTAGCGCGTTGTGAGCTTTGTTGCACTCTGGTGAAGGTTGGGGAGGTTTTCGCCCTTTGGTCACCGCAAGCGGAGACCACGGAGCGAAAGCCGTTTCGCCCTTTGGTCACCGCAAGCGGAGACCACGGAGCGAAAGCCGTTTCGCCCTTTGGTCACCGCAAGCGGAGACCACGGGCGACGTCACAGTCACGCTGCGCGTCGCTCGGAGATGCGCACCGCCTCGATGCGGTTCTCGCGCACCGATTCGACGCGGATCGAGAAGCCGTTCGCGGCGACCGTGTCACCCCGCTTCGGCAGCCGGCCCAGCTCCGCGAAGACGAAGCCGCCGACCGAGTTGTAGGCGTCCGTGTCGACCGGCAGCGAGAGGCCGTAATCCTCGAGGTCGGTCACGGCCACGTGCCCGCGCACGAACCAGTCGCCGTTCGGCAGGCGGCGCACGGCGCCGGCGGTGGGATCGGTCTCGTCGGCAATCTCGCCGACGACCTCCTCGACGATGTCCTCGACGGTCACCACGCCGGCCGTGCGCCCGTACTCGTCGACGACGACCGCGAGCGAGCTGCGCTGGCGCTGGAGGTCGGCGAGCAGGTCGTCGAGCGGCTTTGTCTCCGGGACGATCGGCGCGTCGCGCACGAGCCCGGCGATCGTCGCGGTCGGCCCCTCCTCCATCAGCGTGCGCGCGAGCGAGTTCGCGTGCACGAGGCCCTTGATGCGATCGGTGTTCTCGTCCTCGGTGACGACGAGCCGCGTGTGGCCCGACTCGACGCAGCGCCGCAGCGCCGCTTCGGCCGTCTCCGAGACGTCGACGGTGACGACGGCGGGGATCGGCGTCATCACCTGGCGCGCCTCCTGCTCGTGCAGGTGGAAGACGCCGGCGAGCATCCCCGCCTCGCCCGCGTCGAGCTTGCCGCCGGTATAGGACTCGGCGATCAGCAGCTTCAGCTCCTCAGGCGTCCCGCCGGCGTCCTCGCCGAAGTCCGGGTCGACTCTCAGCAGCCGCAGGATCGCGTTCGACGCGCGGTTGAGCAGCACCACGAAGGGATGGAACGTGCGCGCGAAGAGGTGCAGCGGCCGCGAGATCCGCTGCACGGTGCGGTCCGCGCGCTGGATCGCCCACACCTTCGGCACCTGCTCGCCGACGGTGATGTGCACGGCCGTCACGATCACGTAGGCGATCGCAATCGAGATCGCGACCGCGACGCCGTGCGAGAGCCCGCCGAACGCCGGCTCGATCAGCTTCGCGATCGCCGGCTCGCCGAGGAAGCCGATGCCGATCGAGGCGAGCGTGATGCCGAGCTGGCAAGCCGACAGGTACTCGGTGATCTCGTGCAGCTCGGCGAGCGCGACTCTCGCACCGGCCCCGCCCTGCTCGGCGGCCTCCTCGATGCGCGAGCGGCGCGCGCGTACGAGCGCGAACTCCGCCGCGACGAAGAAGCCGTTGATCGCGACGAGCAGCAGGAGGCCGACGAGCAGCAGCGCGGTCATGACACCGCGGCGACGTGTGGGCCGCTACTTCGGGACAGGTCGTCGTCGCTCATCTACTGGTCGGCGAACCGTAGCAGTCGACCCCGGCGTCACCTGACGGCGTCGAGCTGGCGTGCGAGCGCGAGGTCCGCAGCGGTGATGCCGCCCTCCGAGTGCGTCGAGAGCGTGAGCTGCACCTTGTTCCAGCCGTGGACGAGGATGTCGGGATGATGGTTCGCGTCCTCGGCGACCTCCGCGACGCGCTCGACGAACGCGATCGCCGCCGCGAAGTCGGCAAAGCGCCGGTCGCGCACGATCGTCTCCCCTTCGCGCCGCCAGTCGCCGCCCTCCAACCCGGCCGTGACCTCGTCGTCGCTCAGCAGTGGCATATCGTCCCTCCGATGATCGCGCTCGACCCGAGGCGGCCGCCATGCGGATCGTGAGCCTCGTACCGTCTGCGACGGAGACGCTGTTCGCGCTGGGGCTCGGCGACGAGGTTATCGCCGTCACGCACGAGTGCGACCACCCTGCCGCCGCGCGCGAGCTGCCGACCGTCACGCGCGACGTGCTCCCGCACGACCTCACGGCCGGGCAGATCGACGCCGCCGTGCGCGCCCGCACCGACCAGGGCGAGCCGATCTACGAGCTGGACGCGAAGCAGCTGCACGACCTCGCCCCCGACCTGATCGTCACGCAGGCGCTGTGCGCGGTGTGCGCCGTCTCCTACGACGACGTGCGCGCGATCGCCGAGCAGCTCTCGACGCAGCCGCGGGTGATCGCGCTCGATCCCCGCACGCTCGGCGAGGTGCTCGGCGACGTGCGCACGCTCGCGGAGGTGACCGGCCACAGAGACGCAGGCGTCGCGCTCGTGCAGGACGCGGCCGCACGGATCGATCGCGTGCGGCTCGCGGTGCGCGACCGCCGGCCGCCGCGGGTGGCTGCGCTCGAGTGGCTCGATCCGGTCTACGTCGCCGGCCACTGGACGCCGCAATTGATCGAGCTCGCGGGCGGGATCGACGTGCTCGGCATGCCCGGCGAGCACTCCGAGCGCCGCTCCTGGGACGAGGTCGCAGCGGCCGAGCCGGACGTCGTCGTCGCGATGCCGTGCGGGTACGACGCGGACCGCGCGCACGTCGAGGCACTGGCCTATGGCGATCGCCTCGCGGGACTTGGCGCGGGCGAGGTGGTCGCCGTCGACGCGGCCGCCTACTTCTCGCGCCCCGGCCCGCGACTCGTCGACGGGCTCGAGCTGCTCGCGCACCTGCTGCATCCCGAAACGGTGCCGGAAGTTGCGGCGGGACGGGCGATCACGGTCGAGCTCTGACTCGGCGTCGGATGCCACTGGACGCACCGGTACAAGCACGTTTACCATCGGTGGATGCAATCCATCCGCACAGCACGCATCGCGACGGCTGCGGCCGCCGCCACCCTCCTGCTCGCCGGCACGGCATCGGCGACCGCAGTACCCGGGCTCACCACGGCGATCAGAGCGAGCGTCTCGCCGAACCATCTGGTGAGAGGGCTGACGAACGCGCACGGCATGCCCATCACGCTCAAGGTCGCCATCGACATCACCCATCCGGCCGGCAGCCGCTACCAGCTGCAGAGAGTCATCTTCAAGTTCCCGAACGGCGTCGGGAAGCCGAACGGGAACCTGTTCCCCTCGTGCAGCGCCGCAACCCTCCTGAGAGCGCACAACCGCCTCAGCGCCTGCCCGAGAGGCTCGCTGGTCGGCAGAGGCAGAGCCACCGGAACGGCGGTCGACATCGGCGTCACGTCGAGCGGCGCGCTCACGCTGTTCAACGGTCCGGGCGGCAAGAGCATCGTGTTCAACGTGAACATCATCACCCCCGCGCTGATCAACGACACGTTCACGGCGCCGCTCCAGAAGACGTCCGGGAGATTCGGGTACGTATTGACGAACCCGATCCCGACCGATCTCCAGAACATCCTCGACGGCCCGATCATCGTCAGACACATCGACGTGAACGTGTCGTTGATCA
>Ga0210410_10000535_pt1 | contig 41416 bp, 48 predicted proteins | sample IncBWC4MmetaG_FD_161058 | JGI IMG/M metagenome (GOLD analysis project Ga0210410, IMG submission 161058) | Forest soil microbial communities from Barre Woods Harvard Forest LTER site, Petersham, Massachusetts, United States - Inc-BW-C-4-M | ecosystem: Environmental > Terrestrial > Soil >...
GGGGGGGGGGGGGGGGGGGGGGGGGCGGGGGCGTAGTTCCTCTACTCGAGCACGACGAGCGTGTCGCCCTCGGAGACGGCCTGGCCCTCCTCGCAGCGGATCTCCTTCACGACGCCGGGATCCTCCGCCTCCACGGGCATCTCCATCTTCATCGACTCGAGGATCACGATCGTGTCCCCCTCGTCGACGGCGTCGCCGACCGCGACCTCGACTCTCCAGACGGTGCCGGTGATGTGGGCCTCGACGTCAGGCACGCTCGACCTCCAAGGTTCGCTCGCAAGGGAGAGGGCGCCGCAGCCGGGCCCGCGGATCGCCAGAATAGCCGCCGCTCCCGATGGCCCCTCCCACTGCCGTCATCGTCACCGCCCACAACGAGGCGGACCGTCTGCCGGCGACGCTCGCCGCGCTTGCCGCCGCGTTCCCGGGCGCACGCGTGCTGGTCGCCGACGACGGCTCGACCGACGGCAGCGCCGAGGTCGCGGCGGCGCACGGCGCCGAGGTCGTGCGCTCGGAGCGCAACCAGGGCAAGGGGGGGACGGCGACGCTCGCGGCGCAGCGCCTGCTGCCGCTCGCGAGCGGACCGGACCCGACGCCGGTGATCCTGCTGTGCGACGGCGACCTGGCCGCGAGCGCGGAGGTGCTGAAGCAGCTCGTGGAGGAGGTCCGAAGCGGCCGCGCCGACCTCGCCGTGGCGGCGTTCGCGCGGCGCGTCGGCGGCGGCTTCGGCTGGGCGCTCGGCTTCGCGCGCTGGGCGATCCGGCGCCGCTGCGGGCTCGTCTGCGACGCGCCGATCTCCGGCCAGCGGGCGCTGCGCGCGGAGGTGCTGCCGGCCGTCGTCCCGTTCGCGCCGCGCTTCGGGATGGAGATCGGCATGACGATCGACGCGGTCCGCGCCGGCTTCCGCGTCGCGGAGGTCGAGCTGCCGCTCGCGCACCGCGCGACCGGCCGCACGCTGGGCGGTTTCCTGCACCGCGGGCGCCAGCTGGTCGACTTCGTTGCGGTCTTCCTCCAGCGGCGCAAAGCTGTCGTGCACGCGGCGGGCGCTGCGCCTCGCCGCTCGGATCACTAGCGTTCCGCGGCGTGTCCACTACTCAACTCGACCTCCACCGCTTCGCGATCGGCTTCGATGAGCGCGATCGCCCCCGCTTCCACGCCCTGATCGACGAGGTGCTCGACTCCGGGCAGTGGTCGCACGGGGCGATGAACCGCCGCTTCGAGGAGGCCTGGTCGGCCTGGAACGGCGTGCCCGCCGTCGCGCTCGGCTCGTGGGCCGGCGGCGCGATCGCCGCGCTCGAGTACGCGGGCGTGCGCGGCGGGGCCGTGCTGTGCCCGTCCAACACGTTCATGGCGACGCCACTGGCGATCATGGCTGCCGGCGGCACCCCCGTCTTCGTCGACTGCAACAGGGACGACCTGTGCGCCTCGCTCGCCGAGATCGAGGCGAAGATCGCGCAGCACAGACCGCGTGCGTGCGTGCTCGTGCACATCGGTGGCCACATCGCGTTCGAGAGCGAGGCGATCGCCGAGGTCTGCCGCGCGAACGACGTCTTCCTGCTGGAGGACTGCGCGCACGCGCACGGCGCCTCCTGGGGCGACCGCAAGCCGGGCGCCTACGGCGACGCCGGCGTCTACTCGTTCTACGCGACGAAGACGGTGTCGACCGGCGAGGGCGGGATGCTCGTCTCGCGCGACGCGGACCTGATCGCCTACGCGCGCGCCTTCCGCGACTACGGCAAGCCCGGCTACGACGTCCCCGGCGTGAACTTCCGCATGAGCGAGTTCACGGCGGCGATCGGCCTGCTGCAGACCGAGCGCATGGAGGAGATCGTGGCGTGGAAGAACGCCGCCGCGCGCGACCATCTCGACGCGCTCCATCCCGGCCGGTTGCAGCTGCCGGACGGCATGACCTCGGGCCTCTACAAGTACATCGTCTTCGACCCGATCGAGAGATCGAGTGGCAAGGTGTACGACCAGCCGTGCCATCGCATCATGGGCACCGGCGATGATCTGCCGAACACGGACTGGGTGGCCGAGGGCCACTGGTGCGTCCCCCTCTACTACCGACCGGAGGTCGATCCCGCATGAGTCGTGTCCTCGTCACCGGAGGTGCAGGGTTCATCGGCTCGCACGTCGTCGACAAGCTGATCGCCGCCGGCCACGAGCCGCGCATCCTCGACGTGCGCCCGTCGCCCTACCACCCCGACGTCGAAGCCGTGATCGGCGACATGTGCGTGCTCGACGACATGCTGCGCGCTGCCGATGGCTGCGACGCGATCGCGCACCTCGCGGCTGCCGCCGACGTCGGCGAGGTCCAGCAGGACCCGCTCGGCTCCGAGCAGCTCAACGCCCGCGGCACGGCGAACGTGCTCGAGGCCGCGCGCCGGCTCGAGGTGGGCCGTGTCGTCTACGCCTCGACGATCTGGGTCTACTCGGACGTCGACGCCGAGCACGTCGACGAGGCGACGCTGCTTGCGCCGCCCGCGCACCTCTACACGGCGACGAAGCTCGCGGGCGAGCTGTACTGCCGCTCCTACCGCGAGCTCTACAGAGTCGAGAGCACCGTCCTGCGCTTCGGCATCCCGTACGGCCCGCGCGCGCGGCCGGCGGCGGTGATCCCGATCTTCGTGCGCAAGGCGCTCGCGGGCGAGCCGCTGACGCTCGCCGGCGGCGGCCTGCAGACGCGCCGCTTCGTCTACGTCGAGGACATCGCCGACGGCGTCGTCGCCGGGCTCGCGCCGCAGGCGGCCGACCGCACCTACAACCTCGTGGGCGACGAGGAGGTCACGATCCGCGAGATCGCCGAGCGCGTGCGCGACGAGATCGGCGACGTCGAGCTGGTGATGACCGAGGGTCGCGCGGGCGACTTCAAGGGCGCCGAGATCTCCGGCGCACGCGCTGCCGCCGAGCTCGGCTGGGAGGCGAGCACGCCGTTCGCCGAGGGCCTGCGGCGCTACGTCGCGTGGCATCGCGAGCATGTCGACGTCGCGCCGGCTCCGGCTGCCGTGGCGGTGCCTGCCGCGGCTGCCGCGACCCCCGCGGTCATTGGATCCGACGCCGCAGTCGCGGCGCCCGCCCGCCGCCGCGGGTCCCGCCGCGTGTCCGTCCGGCGCGTCGCGCGCGATACCGGGCTCGTGCTGATCGGCGTGCTGGCAGCACTGCTCGCTGCGCTGGCCGGCACCGTGGGAGCTGCGCTGCTCGACGGCACGGACGACCTCTCGCACTACGCGCGCGGCCACGCCCTGGTCACGCTGGTCATCGTCGCAGGCGTCGCGACCGTGGCGGCGACGGCCGTCGGCGCGCGGCGCCGTGCCACGGCGCGGGCCTGACTCGCGAGGTCAGAGCGCGATGCTGCGCAGCCCGCGGCGCTCGAGCTCGGCGAGCACGGCCGGCAGCGCCGCGGCCGTGCGCTGCCACGAGCCCGGCTGGCTGTAGTGGTCGGCGTCGTGGAGCAGCAGCACGTCTCCCGGCGCGAGCCGCTCGGTCACCTCGGCGGCGATCTGGCCGGGCGTGCGGTGCAGGCGCCAGTCGTGGCCCCAGCGCGACCACAACAGCGGCGCCCAGCCGCGCCGCCGCACGATCGCCAGGCCGGCCGGACTGAAGATCCCGAACGGCGGGCGGCAGTGCCGGGGAGCGATCCCGGTCGCCCCCACGATCGTCGCATGGCCGCGGTCGAGGTCGCGGGCGAGGGCGCGCGGTGGGACGCGCAGCTGGAGCCGGTGGCGGTCGCCGTGCAGCGCGACCGTGTGGCCGGCGGCGGCGATCTCCGCCGCCAGCGCCGGCCAGCGGCGCACCTGCTCGCCGACGAGGAAGAAGGTCGCGTGCGCGTCGGCGACGGCGAGCGCCTCCAGCACGGCCGGCGTGCCGCGCGGGTGGGGGCCGTCGTCGAACGTCAGCGCCACGATGGGCTGGTCCCCGGGCAGCGTCCGCGGGACGCCGAGGGGGCGGCACAGTGACGGCACGAGCGGGGCGAGCGCCGGCAGCGACCACGCCGCGCCGGCTGCGAGCGCCGCTGTGGTGGTGGACCGTCGCACGCGGCGGATCCTCGCATAGGGAATCCCGCCCGTGATCGGCGGGGGGATCGCCGTTGCGCTCGCCGCCGCGTGCTGCTACGAGCTGGCGTACGTCGTGCAGGCGCTGGAGACACGGCGGGCGGGCGGCGGGGCGCAGATCGAGGCGACGCTGCTCGGGCGGCTGCTGCGCCGCCCGCGCTGGGTGGCCGGCACGGCGCTGTCGGGCGTCGGCGCGGTGCTGCAGATCTGGGCGCTCACGCTCGCGCCGCTGACGGTCGTCCAGCCGACGCTCGCGCTCGGGCTCGTGCTGCTGCTCGTGCTGTCCGCGACGGTGCTCGGCGAGCGGGTGGGGCGGCGGGAGTGGGTCGGCGTGGCCGCGATCGTCGTCGGCGTCGTGCTCGTCGCGCTGACCGCGTCGCCGGCGGTGGGCATGGCCGGCGATCCGCTGCCGGTCGTGGTGCTGGTCGCGCTGCTCGCGGTCCCGATGCTGCTGCCGTTCGCGTTGCGGAGCGTGTCCGACGCGCGCCTGCGCGTGCTCGCCGCCGCCGCCGGCGACGCGCTCGCGGCGATCGGGCTGAAGCTCGTGGCGGATGCGACCGGACAGGGGAGCTGGGGGCTCGTGGTCGTCTTCGCGGCCGGCGCCGCGCTGGCCGGCGTGCTCGCGCTGACGGCCGAGATGAGCGCGCTGCAGCGCACGGCGGCGACGCGCGTCGCGCCGGTCGTGCTCGCCGGTCAGGTGCTCGTGCCTGCGGTCGCGGGCCCGCTCGCGTTCGATGAGCAGTGGAGTCGAACGACGCTCGGCGGTGTCGTGCTCGCGCTCGCGCTGCTCGTCGTCGCGGCCGGGGCGGCGCTGCTCGGCGCCTCAGCCGCGGTCGCCGACGTGATCGCCGGCGACGAGCGCGGGGACGGCGCCGACCGCCGCGGGAGACGCCCCGATCAGCCCGAGCACGACGTCGGCGGCGAGCGGAAGCCGCGCGAACACGGCGACGGGTGAGCCGCGACTCGCGAGCGCGCGGCGCAGCGAGGCCGCGAGCGCGTCGCGGTCGCGCGCCACGTCGGCGATCCCGAAGCGCACGTACGCGCGGTTGTTCGCGCGGATGTGACCGCGGCCCCAGCCGTAGGAGATCGTCGGACAGCCGAGCGCCCACGCCTCCAGCACGGTCAGCCCCGCCGTCGAGTGGATCAGCGCGTCAGCGGCCGCGAACAGCGACGGCACCTCCGTCGTGAAGCCGAGCAGCGTCACGCGCGACACGCGGCCGAAGCGGACCGCGAGCCGGTCGCGCAGCCCGTCGTTGCGCCCGCACATCACGACGACGTGCGTGCCGTCGCACGCGAGCGCGGTGGCGACGGCGCCCTCGACGTCGCCGACGCCCCAGCCGCCGCCGGAGACGACGACGACCTTCCCATCCTGCGGCAGGCCGAGCGTGCGGCGCGCCTCCTCGCGCGGCGGCGGCGTCGCGAAGCGCGGGTCGTTGAGCCCGCGCACGGCGACGATCCGCGTGCGCGGACCGGCGATCGCCCGCACCTCCGGCTCCGACTCCGGATGCGTGATCAGATGGAGATCGGCGCCCGGGTGCGACCAATAACGCAACGCGGCGAGATCGGTGATCGCCGAGACGAGCGGCACGCCGAGGCGGCCGTGGAGGCGCAGGCGCCCGAGCACCTCCGTCGTGCCCGGGTAGGTCGAGACGACGACGTCGGGACGGTGCGCCTCCACGAGCCGCCGCAGGCCGCGTCCGGCGAGCGCCTCGCCGAGTCGGCTGAAGCCGCGACGCACGGGCGCGACGTGCGTGATGAGCGCGTACTCGGCGTCGAACACGACGTTGCCGATCCGCGAATCGAACGCGGACCCGCCGAGCACGATCCGCTCGACGAGCGGCCCGGCGGCGCGCAGCCCGTCCTCGATCGCCGCCACGGCGTCGGGGCGCCGCGCGAGCAGGTCGGCGACGAGGAAGCGCGCGGGCAGGTCGTGGCCCTCGCCGATCGACGCGCTGACGACGAGCACGCGGGGTCCGGTCGCTGCGGGCATCGGCGACTTATACCGGTGGCGGCGGAATGCCCGCGCGTGGAGAACGCGCGTGGCGATAAGCTCCAGCGGATGGCCGACGAGCAGCTCGCCTCGATGAAGGCGCAGGTCTACAAGGACCCGCGCCCCCCGGAGTACTTCGACAGGTTCCACCAACGGGTGCGCGCGAATCCGCCGAACTGGGTCTACGAGCTCGTCCGGGTCGTCACGGTGCTCTACGGGCTGATCTTCTTCCGCATGCGCTGCATCGCGTCGGACAGCGTGCCGCCGAGCGGGCGCGTGATCCTCGCGCCGAACCACTTCTCCTTCATGGACCACTTCTTCACCGGCGCCTTCACGCGCCGGCGGGTGAACTTCATGGCGAAGTCGCAGCTGTTCGCGAAGCCGATGGAGTGGATCTACTCGCCCGGCGGCGTCTTCCCGGTGCGGCGCGGCCACTACGACGAAGACGCCTTCGTCACCGCGCAGACGATCCTCGACCGCGAGGGCGCGATCGTCATGTACTGCGAGGGCGGCCGCTCGCGCAGCGGCAGAGTCGGCGAGCGCGCGCGGCCCGGCATCGGCCGGCTCGCGTTGCAGTCCGGCGCGCCGGTCGTCCCGATCGCGATCTACGGCTCCCAGCGCGTGCGCAACTGGAAGAAGCTCCAGTTCCCGAAGGTGCTCGTCCAGTACGGCGAGCCGCTCCGCTTCGAGCAGGTCGAGAAGCCTTCGCGCGAGCAGCAGCAGGCCGTCTCGGACGAGATCCTCGGGGCGATCCGGGCGCTCTACGCCGATCTCGAGCAGCTCGGCGAGAAGCAGGTCCGTCGCCGCGTGCGCGCGCAGCGCCGCGGCACAGCGCATCCCGCCGGCGCGCAGTCGTAGCGCACCGCACGCCGTGCGATCGGCGCCGTCCGCGGGGGCGCGCCCTAAGCTGACGCGCCGATGGACGCGACCGCGCTGCTCCGCCCGCATCTGCTCGACGGCCGCGTCGTCGTGCTCGGCGGTGGCGGCGACGCGCTCGGCTCGCCGCTGGCCGCGCTCGGCGCCGTGACGCCGCTTCTGGAGGCGACGCTCGAGGAGGATGCGGTCGCCGCCCGGGTGCAGCAACTGCTCGCGCAGCACGGCGCGCTCGACATGCTGCTGCACGACCTGCGCCCGGCGTTCGCGACCGGCGGCGACGACGCGCTGCGTGCGACGCTCGACACGGCCTGGATCGTCGCGCGCGCGGTCGCCACGGCGGCGTTCATCCCGTCCGCGCGCGGCGGGCGGATCGCCGTCGTGGCGCCGCCGCCGCATGGCGGCGAGCCGTCCGCGGAGGGGGTCCGCGCCGCGGCCGAGAACCTCGCCCGCACGCTCTCGATCGAGTGGGCGCGACACGGCATCCGCACGGTCGCGATCACGCCGGGCGCCGCCACCACCGACGACGAGATCGCCGCGCTGGCGGGATATCTCGCCTCGCCGGCGGGCGACTACTGCTCCGGCTGCCGCATGGCGCTCGGCAAGCTCGCGCTCGCCTGAGGCGTCCTCACTACCCGCGCTCGGCGGCGACCTCGATCTGCAGCGGCGGCTGCGCCGCGGCCTCGTGGTCGACCTGCAGCGTCGTGTGTCGCAGCCCGTAGCGCTCCGTCAGCTCGCGCTGCAACACGCGCCGCAGCTCGTGGCAGTCGCAGCCGGCCTGCACGACGACGTGTGCGGACAGCGCCGAGAAGCCCGACGTCACCTCCCACACGTGCAGGTCGTGGACCTCGACGACGCCCGCGTGGGCGGCGAGCGTGCGGCCGATCTGCTGCGGGTCGAGGTCCGCCGGCGCCGCCTCGAGGAAGACGCGCGCGGAGGCCACGATCAGCCGCGTGCCGGCGTAGAGCATCGAGGCGGCGACGAGCATGGAAGCGAGCGCGTCGGCCCGCACGAAGCCCGTCAGCAGGATGATCCCGCCGGCGATCGCGGTCGCGACGAAGGCGAAGAGGTCGGTCAGGATGTGCTGGAAGCTGCCCTCGACGTTGAGGCTCTCGCGGCTCGCGCCCGCCAGCACGAACGTCGCCGCGAGGTTCACCGCGATGCCCACGACGGCGACGATCACGACGATCGCGCCCTCGACGTCCGGTGGCGAGACGAGCCGCGTGATCGCCTCGTAGACGATCCACAGCGCGAGCAGCACGAGCGTGATGCCGTTCGCCTGCGCGCTGAGGATCTCGACGCGGCCGAAGCCGTACGTCATCGCGCCGCGCGGCGGCCGTCTCGCGATCCGCAGCGCGACGAGCGCGAGTGCGAGCGCGGCGGCGTCGGTGAGCATGTGCGCGGCGTCCGACAGCAGCGCCAGCGACGAGGCGAGGATGCCGGCGACGAGCTCCGCGCCCATGAACGCGACGATCAGCGCGAGCGCGATCGTCAGCGCGCGCGCGTCGGTTCCGGTGCGGACGTGCGCATGACCGCCGGGGCCATGGGCGTGTCCGGCGTGACCGTGGGCATCTGCGGCATGGCCGTGGGCGTGCGCCATCGAAACCTCATCGTACGCCGCACCGCGTCGAAAAAGCTCCTCGCGTATCGTGCGGGACCCATGCACGACAGACACCTCCATTGCCTCGTCGAGATCCCGAAGGGCTCACGCAACAAGTACGAGTGGGACGAGCAGCTGCAGGCGATCAAGTTCGATCGCTTCCTGTTCTCCTCCGTCGTCTATCCGACCGACTATGGCTTCATCCCGCAGACGCTGGCCGAGGACGGCGACCCGCTCGACGCGATGGTCACCGTGTCCGAGCCGACGTTCCCAGGCTGCGTGATCCCGGTGAAGCCGATCGCGCTGTTCAAGATGCGCGACGACAAGGGCGTCGACGACAAGGTCCTGTGCGTCCCGCTCGAGGACCCGAACTGGAGCTCGATCGACGAGCTCGACGACCTGCCGCTGCCGCTGCGCGACGAGATCTCGCACTTCTTCTCGATCTACAAGACGCCCGAGGGGAAGGTCGTGAAGGTCGACGGCTGGTTCTCCCGCGAGGAGGCGATCGCCGTGATCGAGCAGTCGCACGAGCGCTGGCGCAAGCAGCAGGCCGCGAACGGCCGCGCACTCGAGCGCGGATGAGCGGGACGGGAACGCCGCTCGCCGCGTTGCGGGCGCAGTTCCCGGTCCTTGAGCAGGTCGCTTATCTGAACGCCGGCACGAACGGTCCGGTCCCGCGGGCGGCGACGGTCGCCGCCTGCGCCCAGCTGGAGCGCGAGCAGGCAGGCGGACGCGGCGGCCTGACGCACTTCGAGCGTCGCGAGCAGCTCGCGGGCGCGCTGCGGGCGGCGTATGCCGAGCGGCTCGGCTGCCCGCCCGCCGACCTCGCGCTCACGACCTCGACGACGGAGGGGGTCGCGCGCGTGCTGCTGGCGCTCGACCTGCGCGCCGGCGACGAGATCGTCACGAGCGACGAGGAGCACCCGGGCGTGCTCGGCCCGCTCGCGGCGCAGCGGGCACGGGGCGTCGTCGTGCGGACCGCACCGTGGGTCGACGTCGCCGACGCGGTCGGCCCGCGCACGCGGCTCGTCGTCTGCTCGCACGTCAGCTGGCGCAGCGGGCGCTTCGCGCCGGCAGGGCTGGCGCAGCTCGACGTCCCCGTGCTGCTCGACGGCGCCCAGGGCGCCGGCGCCGTGCCGGTCGACGTCGCGGCGCTCGGCGCTGACGCCTACGCGGCGGCCGGGCAGAAGTGGCTGTGCGGTCCGGAGGGGACCGGGCTGCTGTTCGTCTCCGAGGCGCTGCGTGAGCGCATGCGTGCGCCGGCGCCCGGCTACGTGAACCTCGCGGACCCTGGCGCCGGGCTCGACGCGGTCCCGCACGCCGACGCGCGCGCCTATGACGCGCCCGTGCTGGCGGCGGCGTCGCTCGCACAGGCGGGCGCGGCGCTCGACGTGCTCGGCGGCGCCGGCTGGGACGCGGTCCACGCGCACGCGGCCGATCTCGCCGCCACCGCCGCGGACGCATTGCGCGATCACGGCCGCGACGTGCTCCCGCGCGATCGCACGACGCTCGTCACCTGGCGGGAGCCCGACGCACCGGCCGTCGTCGAGCGGCTCGCCGCGGCTGACGTCGTCGTCCGCTCGCTCCCCGGGGAGGACCTCCTGCGCGCCTCCGTCGGCGCCTGGAGCAGCGCCGACGACCTCGATCGCCTGCTCGTTGCCCTCCCAGCCTGACGTGGCAATTCGCCAGCCAGTCGCTGTTGCCGCTTGCCGGCAGGCGGACTACGCTTCGTGCGATGGCGAGTACCGGTGGGCCGCTTTCATCGCCTCCCGTCGGTCGAATACCGCACGTGCCTCCCTCGCGCAGACGCTGAGGCGAGGTGCTCCGGGCGGGCGTCGGGGCCGACTCCCGCCCGGAGCGTTGCGGTGTGCGCTATCTCGTCAGCCGGTCGATGACCAGCACGGCGAGCATCACGCTCATGGCGAGCACCAATATGGCCTCTTCCACGTCTCCTCCTCTCCACTTCAGGGAGCCGCCGGTCGGCCCCGTGCCGCCAGCTCCCGGAGCGGAGGGCTCCACCGCGAGCCCATCCTGACCGGCCTCTTGCAACAACTCTCGCGCGGTCTGCATCAATTCAGCACGGATCAGTAAATTCTTTGCGCAATCAGGCTGAATTAGCACTCTGACCGTCCGACGCCCCACGTAATCTCGCGCGCGTCAACAAGATCGGCCGGGGCGCTGCTGGCACAGCGCCCCGGCCACGCACAGGAGGCAGAAGCTCCCATGCCGCATCAGCGTAACTCTTCGCGCACCCACTCCGCGCACGCGGTGATCCTCGGCGCCGCCGTGCGCGAGCTGCGCGCCTGCCGCGTCATCTCGCAGGAGGAGCTCGGCTTCCGCGCGAAGCTCCACCGCAACTACGTCGGCGCGATCGAGCGCGGCGAGATCAACCCGACGTTCAAGACGCTCATGACGCTCGCCGACGGGCTCGACGTCGAGCTCTCCTCGCTCATCCGCCTCTGCGAGGAGCGGCAGGAGGATCTCGTCGCGTGACGCCGCGGCGCACGGGCTTCCCGCGCGCCGCGGCGATCAGCGGACGTGCTCAGGTCGTCATGCCGGTGAACTGGCCACCGGTGATGTTCAGCGTCTGCCCGTGCACGTAGTTCGACCACGGCGAGCAGAGGAAGAAGACGCCGCCGGCGGCCTCCTCCGGCGTGCCCGGTCGCCCGAGCGGGATCAGCATCGCAGCCATCCCGCGCAGCTGATCGGGGATGCCGAGCTGGACTCTCTCGCCGCCGATCTCCATCGTGTTGGCCTCGTCTTTCGAGGCCGTCAGGCGCGTCTCGATGTAGCCGAACGCGACCGCGTTGACGTTGACCTTGAACTGGCCCCACTCCTTGGCGAGCGTCTTGGTCAGGCCGACGACGCCGGCCTTGCCGGAGGAGTAGTTCGCCTGGCCAGCGTTGCCCATCGTGCCGGAGATGGACGAGACGTTGACGATCTTGCGAAAGACCTCGCGGCCCTCCTCGCGCTCCTTCTTGGCGGGCTCGCGCAGGTGCGGCGCGGCGGCGCGGATCACTCTGAACGGCACGATCAGGTGGATGTCCAGCATCTTCTGGAACCACTCGTCGCTCATCTTGTGGATCGGCGCGTCGAGCGTGTAGCCGGCGTTGTTGACGATGATGTCGATGCGGCCCCAGGCGTCGATCGCGGTCTGGATGAGCTGCTCGGGGGCGTCGCCGGCGGTGAGGTCCCCGGCGAAGACGGTCGTCTCGCCCTGGATCTCGGAGGCGGTCTGCTGCGCCACGTCGCCGTCGAGGTCGTTGATCACGACCTTCGCGCCCTGCGAAACGAGCAGCTCGGCGGTCGCGCGGCCGATGCCGCGGGCGCTGCCGGTGACGATCGCGACCTTGTCGTCGAGGACTCCCATGCACTTCTCCTTGGTGACGGGTACGGGGTGATGCGTGCGCCGATGCTGGGCGCCGGCGCACCGGGCCCGCACTCTAGGCGTTCAGATGAACGCCAGCGTCAGCTCGCGCGGGAGTCGTCGCTCTCACAGCCCGAGCGTCTTGCCGAGGATCTCGCGCATGATCTCGTCGGTGCCGCCGCCGATCGGCCCGAGCCGCAGGTCGCGGACGGCGCGCGCGATGCCGGTCTCCTCCATGTAGCCGGCGCCCCCATGGATCTGCAAGCAGGCGTCGGCGGCGTCGAAGGCGGCCCGCTGCGTGGCGAGCTTCGCCATCGTCACCGCCTGCACGGCGTTCGCGCCGGCGAGATGGAGGCGCAGCGCGTTGTACGTGATCGCCCGACCGGTCTCCAGCGCGACCGCCACCTCGGCCAGCTTGTGGCGGATCGCCTGGAATCTGCCGATCGGCCTGCCGAACTGCGCGCGCTCCAGCGCGAAGGCGAGCGTGCGCTCGAACAGCGCCTCCATCGCGCCGACGGCGCCGAGCGCCATCATCAGGCGCTCCCACTGGAAGTTGGCCATGATCAGCTTGAAGCCCTCGTGCTCGGTGCCGAGCAGGTTCTCCTCCGGCACGAACACGTCGTCGAACGCGATGAGCGCCGTGTCGGATGCGTGCCAGCCCATCTTCTCGATCGGCGAGGCTGAGACGCCCTCGCCTCTGTCGACGATCAGGAACGAGATGCCGTGGTGGCCGCCGGCCTCGGTCGTCTTCACCGCGGTCACGATGAAGTCGGCGCGCACGCCGTTCGTGATGAACATCTTCGAGCCGTTGACGACGAAGCCGCCCTCGACGCGCCGCGCGCGCGTCTTGATGCCGGCGACGTCCGAGCCGGCGTCGGGCTCGGTGATCCCGAGCGCCGCGATCTTCTCGCCGCGGATCCCGGGCACGAGGTAGCGCTCGTGCTGGTACGGCGTGCCGAACTTCCACACCGGCGGCAGCGCGATGCCCGTGTGCGCGCCGATTCCCGCGCCGAGCCCGCCGGAGCCGCAGCGCGCCAGCTCCTGCGCCCACGCGGCAGCCGCCAGCGGATCTCCGCCGCCGCCCAGCTCGACGGGGAACTTCAAGCCGACATAGCCCTGCTCCGCGACGCGCGGGATCACCCAGTCGGCGAACCACCGCGCCTCCTCCCACTCCGCCGCATGCGGTGCCAGCTCCGACTCCACGAACGCCCGCATCTCCAACCGCAGCCGCTCACATTCGGCCGTGAAGGGAGGCAGCGGCCGGACCGGCGCGACAGCCCCGATCCCGGCCCGCGAGGCCAGATGCCCCGAATCGGCGACGGTGCTCATGCTGCGCCGGGAGCGCCCCGCGTCGTCGTGCCGTCGGGCAGCCGCCCGTCGCGACCGACGTAGCCGCCCTTGGCGCCGACGATCACGTAGATCGCGTCGCCGTCGCCGACATTCTTGATCGAGCGCACGGTCGGTGCGTCGACGCGCGCGAGGCCGCCGGCGCCCAGCTCGTGCGTCGTGCCGTCGCCGAACGTGATCGCGATGCGGCCGCGATGGACGAAGTACAGCTCCTCCTGCTCGTCGTGGAAATGCCCGCTCGTCTCATAGCCGGGCGGCATCACGATCGCGTTGGCGCCGAACTCCTTGACGTCGAGCCCCTTGCGGATCTTGCGAAAGCCGTAGCCCTCCCCGAGCAGCTCGAGGTCCCCGACCGCGTAGCCGGGTCCGCTGACGATCTCCTTGGTCATGGCGAGCCTCCTAGATGGTTGATTTCACGAGATTCGTGGATGCGAGGGGTGCGACGGGCGGATGCTGGGCGCCACGCGGTGTCGAAGGCGATGCCTGTGGCATCGGCGAGACGCCGCGTGGCGCCCAGCGCGGCCCAGCGTGCCCCTCGCGCCGCGAGATCGTGGAATCAACCATCTAGAGTCCGTACGAACGGCCGATGACGTCGAGCATGATCTCGTCGGTGCCCGCGCCGATGCGGTTCAGGCGCATGTCGCGCCAGACGCGCTCGACGCCGTACTCCTTCATGTACCCGGCGCCGCCGTGGATCTGGATGCACTCGTCTGCGACCTCGACCGCGATCCGCGCGGCGTGCAGCTTCGCCATCGAGATCTCGCGCACCGGGTACTCGCCGTTCTGAAATCGCCAAGCGGTCACGTAGGTCATCTGCCGCGCCGACTCGATCTTCGTCGCCATCTCGGCGAACTTGTGGCGGATCACCTGGAACTTGCCGATCTGGCGGCCGAACGCGGTGCGCTCCTGGGCGTACTGGAGCGTGCGGTCGAAGCAGCGCTGCGCACCCGAGACGCAGCCCGCGGCGCCGATCAGGCGCTCGCCCTGCAGCTCCCACATGATGTGGTAGAAGCCCTTGCCGACCTGGCCGAGCACGGCCGTGTCCGGCACGCGCACGTCCTGGAAGGCGAGCAGCGCCGTGTCGGAGGCGTGCATGCCGAGCTTCTCGAGCTTCTTCTCGCGGATCACGCCGGGCGCGTCCATCGGCACGAGGAAGAGCGTGAAGCCGTCGTAGCCGGCGTCGGGGTCGGTCTTCGTGACGAGCACGATCACGTCGGCGCGGTGGCCGTTCGTGATGTACGTCTTCGAGCCGTTGATGACCCACTCGTCGCCGTCGCGCACGGCGCGCGTCTTGATGCCGGCGACGTCGGAGCCGGCGTCCGGCTCGGTGATCCCGAGGCAGAGGATCTTCTCGCCCTTGATCGCCGGCACGACCCACTCCTGCTTCTGCTCCTCGGTGCCGAACTTGAGGATCGGCGGCATCGCCATGTCGGTGTGGACCGCGACGCCCATCGTCAGCCCGCCGGACAGCGAGCCGCCCATCTCCTCGGCGAGCACGAGGTTGGCGTAGTAGTCGCCGCCCTGGCCGCCGTATCTCTCCTCGACGGAGAGGCCGAGGAAGCCCAGCTCGCCCATGCGGTTGAAGACCCAGTTCGGGAAGGTCGTCTCCTCCCACTCCTCCGCATGCGGAGCCAGCTCCTTCGCGACGAAGCGGCTGATCGACTCGCGCAGGCGGTCGTGGTCCTCGGTGAAGATGAAGTGCTTGCGCTGGCTGCCGAAGTCGGGCTTGAGCACGTCTGCTGTCGCGGCCATGCGGGTCGTCTCCTCGTGCGCGTGGGCGGTGCCGAAGTAGACAGTAGTGCTTCCCACTTTCCGCTGCACCCGGTAGCGTGCGCGCCATGGCCTACGACACCCTGCGCTACGAGGTCGCCGATGGGGTGGCGACGATCGCCTTGGATCAGCCCGAGACGCGCAATGCGCTCTCGGACGCGCTCTTCACCGACCTGCAGGCGGCCTTCGAGGCGGCCCGCGACGACGCTGCGGTGCGCTGCGTCGTGCTGACGTCGACGCACGAGAGAGTCTTCTCCTCGGGCGCGAACCTCGCCGGCTTCGCGGCCGACGTTCCGCTCGTGCACAAGCACTTCGGTATCGAGCGTCTCCCTGCTCTGTTCACGACGATCGGCCAACTCGGCAAGCCCACCCTCTGCGCCGCCAACGGGCACGTGCTCGCCGGCGCGCTCGGGATCGCGCTCGCGTGCGACCTGATCGTCGCGAAGGAGGGGGCGACGTTCGGGACGCCGGAGATCAACGTCGGCGTCTTCCCGTTCATGATCATGGCGCTGATCTACCGCAACCTCGGACGCAAGAAGACGAACGAGCTGCTGCTGCTCGGCGACCGCATCGACGCGCGCGAGGCGGAGCGGATCGGGCTCGTGAACAAGGTCGTCCCGGCGGACGAGTTCGACGCGGCGGTGGCGGACTGGGCCGGCCGGCTCGCGGCGAAGTCGCCGGTGCTGATGAAGCTCGGCAAGGACGCGATCTACCGCCAGCAGGACATGGCCTACGAGGACGCGCTCGACTTCCTGCGCGCGCAGCTGACGATCGCGTTCTCGACCGAGGACATCCAGGAGGGCGTGAAGGCGTTCTTCGAGAGACGGGAGCCGCAATGGACGGGTCAGTGAGCGCCGCGCCGACGAGCATCCTGCGCCCGCTCGTCGAGGAGCTGGCCGCGCGCCGCGCGAAGGCGGAGCTGGGCGGCGGTGAGGAGAAGATCGCCAAGCAGCACGCAGCCGGCAAGCTGACGGCGCGCGAGCGGCTCGCGCTGCTGATCGACGAGGGCACGTTCACCGAGCTGGGCGTCCACGCCGGCATCCACTTCGCCGTGCGCGGGCTGGAGGGCAAGGAGGCGCCGGCCGACGGCGTCGTCACCGGCTACGGCAAGGTCGACGGTCGCTTGGTCGCCGTCGCCGCCTACGACTTCACCGTCATGGCGGGGTCGATGGGGATGTCCGGCGAGATGAAGGTCACGCGCCTGCGCGAGCTCGCGCTGAGCAAGCGGATCCCTTTCATCTGGTTGCTCGACTCGGCCGGCGCGCGCATCCAGGAGGCGGTCGGCTCGATGTTCGCCGGCTCCGGCTTCCTGTTCCGCGAGGAGGTCGTGATGAGCGGCGTGATCCCGCAGGTCGCGGCGCTGATGGGCCCGTGCGCCGCCGGCACCGCCTACATCCCCGGCCTCGCCGACTTCGTGCCGATGGTCAAGGGCCGTGGCTCGATGGCGCTCGCAGGTCCCCGTCTCGTGCGCGCGGCGGTGGGGGAGGACGTCACGCAGGAGGAGCTGGGCGGCTCGCGCGTGCACTGCCGCAAGTCGGGCGTCGGCGATCTCGAGGTGGCCGACGACGAGGAGTGCATCCTGCGCATCAAGCAGTACCTCTCCTACATGCCGCAGCACTGCGAGCAGAAGCCGCCGCTGCGGCCGGTGAGCGACCCGATCGACCGCCGCGACGAGGACCTGCTCGACGTGCTGCCGGAGTCGAACCGCAAGCCCTACGACATGTACGAGGTCATCGGACGGATCGTCGACGACGGCGAGTGGTTCGACCTCAAGCCGCAGTGGGCGAAGACGATCATCACCTGCTTCGCGCGCTTCGGCGGGCGTCCGGCGGGGATCGTCGCCAGCCAGCCGAAGCAGCTCGGCGGGATCCTCGACAACGACTCCGCCGACAAGGCCGCGCGCTTCGTCAACCTCTGCAACGCGTTCGACATCCCGCTGATCTTCCTGCAGGACGTGCCGGGCTTCATGGTCGGCACGAAGGTCGAGGCCGCGGGCATCATCCGCCACGGCGCGAAGATGCTCTACGCGGTCGCGAACGCGACGGTGCCGAAGGTCACGGTCGTGATCCGCAAGGCCTACGGCGCCGGCTACTACGTGATGAACGGCAAGGCGTACGAGCCGGACCTGATCGTCGCCTGGCCGAGCGCCGAGATCAGCGTGATGGGCGCCGAGGGCGCCGTCGAGATCGTCATGCGCAGACAGGTCGAGGAGGCCGAGGACCCGGCCGCGATGAGAGCGCAGCTGATCGAGGCCTACAGAAGACTGATCGACGTCTACGTGCCGGCGAGAAGCGCGCTGATCGACGACGTGATCGACCCGCGCGACACGCGCCCGACGATCTGCCGCGCGCTGGAGATGGCCGAGGGCAAGCGCGTCGAGCGGCCCTGGAAGCGGCACGGAGTGGTGCCGGTATGAAGACCTCAGCGTGTGCGGTTGAGCGCCTGCACGGCGACGACGGGACGATCGTCCTGGAGATAGCTGTGCACGACGACTGCGGCGCCACGTTCCCGCGCTGCGCGCCGTATCGTGACCGCGAACGACGACGGACGGCAGTCGAAGTCGACGCCCCATTCCAACTCGCGCAGCGTTCCGTCGAGGATCAGATCCCAGTCATAGCGGCGACGGCGGGTGCTGCGCGGCGGAAGCTCGGCGATGACCCTCATGAGCGGCTCGGCGCGACGTCGCGGGCCAGTCGGCGCGGGTCGACGCCGAGCGCATCGGCTATCGCTTGCACGTACCGGCGCGGTATGGGCCGCTTCCCCAGGACCCACCGCGAGATGCTGCTCGGGTGCAGGTTGAGCTTCTCGGCGAGCCATGCCTGCTTGTGCCCTGTCTCGGCCAATATGGTCGCAAGGGCGGTTCTCCGTTCCCACATGCACCTGGACACTAGTGCGTTTCCAGAACCAAGCTCAAGCGATTCGGCACGAAAAATTGCCACTTTTCAGTGGGCCATCTCCCAGTGGTAGCAGTTGGTTGATCAATAAATCCTCACCATTCGAAAATTGAAGCGGACGAAAGTCGAGATGCCCAAAGCCATGTCACCAACGGGAGAAGGGGACCGGTGAGCCTCGAAGACGCCGTCATCATCACCTGCTCGATCTCCGGCGTAGTCGCCAACCGCGACCACTGCCCGGGGATCCCGTACACGCCCGAGGAGTACGCGGCCGAGGCGCGCCGCGCGGTCGACGAGGGCGCGGCGATGATCCACATCCACGCGCGCAGACCGGACGGCACGCCCTCCTACGAGGTCGAGGACTTCCGCGCGATCACGCAGGCGATCCTGGCCGAGGTCGACGACGTGATCGTCAACTTCTCGACCGGCGCGATCGGCATCTCGCTGGAGAAGCGGATCGAGTACCTGCGCGAGCTGCGGCCCGACGTCGCCGCGCTCAACATGGGCTCGATGAACTACGCGAAGTACTCCGCCAGACGCAGAGGCTTCGTCTTCGCGACCGTCTTCGAGAACAGCTTCGAGACGATCGCGACGCTGCTGGACGCGATGAACGAGCTGGGGATCAAGCCCGAGCACGAGTGCTTCGACACCGGCCACGTCGCGAACCTCGACCCGCTGATCGACATGGGACTGCTGAAGGAGCCGCTGCAGATCTCGTGCGTCATGGGCGTGACGGGCGGCGTGCGGCCGAACGCGCGCAACCTCGCGCACATGGCGGAGAACATTCCCGGGGGACCGGACGGCCCCAGCAACTGGGGCGTGATCGGCATCTCGCGCGACCAATGGATGCTGATCGCCGCGGCGCTCACGCTCGGCGGCAACGTCCGTGCTGGCGTCGAGGACAACTTCTATCTCCCCGACGGCACGAGAGCGCGCTCGAACGGCGACCTGATCGCGAAGGCGCGCCAGCTCACCGAGGACGTCGGCCGCCGCCCTGCGACCGTCGCCGAGGCGCGCGCGATGCTCGGCACGCCGCGTCGTGCGGTGGCCGGGGTGGAGCCGAGCGCGGCATCCGCCGGAGCCGACGCATGAGCGCCGCCGCGTCCGGCGCCGATGGAGGGGGCGGGCGACGGGGACCGCTCGCCGGCCTCAAGGTCCTCGATCTCTCGCGCCTGCTGCCGGGCGGCTTCTGCTCGCTGCTGCTCGCCGACCTCGGCGCGGAGGTGTTGAAGGTCGAGGACACCGGCATGGGCGACTACGTGCGCTGGTCACCGCCGTACGTCGAGGGTGCGGAGGAGAGCGCGAGATCGGCGCTGTTCCTGTCGCTCAACCGCAACAAGCGCTCGATCCGCGTCGACCTCAAGTCGGACGCCGGAAAGCAGGTGCTGCTGCGCCTCGCACGCGAGCACGACGTGCTGCTGGAGTCGTTCCGGCCGGGCGTGCTCGACCGGCTCGGCGTCGGCTGCGAGCGTCTCCAGCAGGAGAATCCGGGGCTCGTGTACTGCGCGATCACCGGCTACGGCCAGGACGGTCCCAAGCGCGACGCCGCCGGGCACGACATGAACTACCTCGCGCTCGGCGGGCTGCTCGGCCTGACCGGCGAGCCCCACGGCGCGCCGGTGCAGGCGGCCGGCCAGATCGCGGACGTCGGCGGCGGGGCGCTGATGGCGGCGGTGGGGATCCTCGCCGCGCTGCGCGAGCGCGAGCGCTCGGGCAGGGGGCAGGTGGTCGACGTCTCGATGTTCGACGGCGCACTGTCGTTCCTCGCGATGATCGCCGCGCAGACGCTGCTCGACGGCGCGACGCCGCGGCGCGGGCTGCTGCCGCTGTCGGGGCTGTTCGCCTGCTACCGCCCGTACGCGTGCAGCGACGGCTGGATCGCGTGCGGCGCGCTCGAGCCGAAGTTCTGGCAGGCGTGGTGTCGCGGCGTCGGTCGTGAGGACCTGATCGAGCAGCAGTTCGCGGCGCCCGGATCGGACGGCCACCGCGCGGTCGAGGCGGTCTTCGCCTCGCGCACGCGCGCCGAGTGGGAGGCGTTCGCGGCCGAGCACGACTGCTGCCTGGAGCCGGTGCTCGACCTGCCCGAGGCGCTCGACTCCGAGCTCGTGCGCGCCCGCGAGATGGTCGTCGAGCTGGTGCAGCCCGGCGCCGCCGCGCCCGTGAAGCTGCTCGGCCTGCCGATCAAGCTCGACCGCACGCCGGGCGATCCGGCACGCGCCCCCGGCCCGGCGCTCGGCGAGCACACCGACGCGGTGCTCGCGGCGGCCGGCTACGGCGCCGACGAGATCGCGGCGCTGAAGGCGTCGGGAGCGGTGGCCGGCCCGCCTGCGCGGGCCGGGAGCGATTCCGCGCCGCAGGGGTCGTTCCTTGGCGGCTGAGCCGAGATCCCACCCCGCCCACCCCGCGGCGGCGCGCTCCGAGGGCATGCTCAAGATGAGCGAGTTGGCGGAGCGCTCGGGCGTCAGCGCCGGAACGATCAAGCACTACCTGCGCGAGGGCCTGCTCGGCGGGGACGACGAGATCCACCGCACGAGCCGCAACATGGCGTGGTACCCGCCGGACTTCGTCGAGCGGATCCGTCTCATCAAGCGGCTGCAGGAGGAGCGCTTCATGCCGCTGCGCGTGATCCGCGAGGTGCTGCGCGGCGACCCGCAGCGCGTCGAGGCGCTGATCGAGCTGGAGGATCGCATCCTCGACCGCGCCGCGGCGGTCGCCGGCGAGCGCACGCGCACCTCGCGCCGCGCCGTCGAGCAGGCGTACGACGTGCCGCGCAACGTGCTCGAGCGGCTCGAGCAGCTCGACGTCCTCACGCCCAACGGCCGCGGCTACGACGCCGACGACGTGAAGATCATCGAGGCGATCTCGCGCTTCCGCGCCGGCGGCTACGACGAGGCGATCGGCTTCACCGTCTACGACACGCTGCGCTACCGCGACGCGCTCGCACCGCTCGTCGAGGAGGAGGTGCGCGTGCTGCTCGGGCGCCTCGCCGGCAGCGTCGACGAGGACCGCGCAGTCGAGATCATCGCCTCCGGCGCCGAGCCGCTCGAGGAGCTGATCGCCGCGATGCACTCGAAGCTGCTGCTCGCCGCCCTGCGGCGCGAGCGCGAGCAGCGGCGCGGCGGCTGAGCGCTCACCACAGCGCCGTGTGCTGCTCCATCACGCCCCAGCCCTCGGCCAGCGCCAGCCCCCCGGAGAGCGTCCCCGCGAACGTGCCGAACGGCTGGCGGTAGCTGCTGCGCACGACGAGCAGATTCTCGCGTCGCTCGCGCACGGCCTCGGCGGCGAAGCGCAGGTCGACGCCGTCGTCCGTCGCGACCGCCGACAGGTCGTCCGCGAAGCGCGCCTCCGGCCCGACCTCGGCGGGCTCGCCGTCGACCCACACCGTCCGCTCGCTGTCGTGCGGCGGGTCGTTGATCCCGGCGACGAGGTTCCACGCGACCGCGCGGCCGTCGTCGGCGCGCCCGACACCCGCGCACCACTGCCAGGCGGTGTGGCGCGCATGGTAGCCGGCGCTGTCGTCGATCACGGCGAGCGCGTCCAGCTCGCGTGTCGCGCCGTCGACCGTCACGACGCCGCGCGCCCGCACGCCGCCCTGCTTGCGCGTCCACGCGAACGCGTCGCCCGGTCGGGGACCGACGGGGCACACCGTCTCGACGCCGTCGACCTCGTCGAGCGTCAGGTCGATCGTCACGGCGCCGTCGTGCACGAGCACGCGCCCCGGCTGGTCGAGCCCGAGCTGCACGCTTCCGCGGCGCAGGCGCGTGCGCTCGTGCAGGCGCCCGGCGGCGCGATCCCACACCGCCCAGAACGACTGGCGGCCGGGTCCGACCTGCGCGACCCCGACGCACAGCATCAGCTCCGGCCCGTAGACGCCGACGTAGCGCCAGCGCTTCAGCGGCCGCGCGCCTCGACGTCCGGGCATGCGACTCGGCGGCAGCGGAAGCGCCGCCAGCGCGGGCGGACGGGCGCTGCCGTAGCGGCCGCGATGCGCCGCGATGCGGGCGGTTGAGGGAAGGACGGGCGGCATGCGCGAGCGCGGTATGCTTGCTGACCGGTTGACTGACCAGTCAATCTGTCCTGCCTTGGAGAACGACCACCGCATGCGCGCCGCGGCGATCCAGATGAACTCTACCGGGGATCGCGCGCGCAACCGCGCGACTGCCGAGCGCCTGGTGCGCGCCGCCGCAGCTGACGGCGCGACGCTCGTCGTGCTGCCCGAGAAGTGGAACGTGCTCGGCACGCCCGAGCAGCTCGCCGCCGGCGCGGAGCCGCTCGACGGCCCGTCGATCGCCTGGGCGCGCGACGTCGCGCGCGAGCTGATGATCGATCTGATCGCCGGCTCGATCGTCGAGCAGGTTCCTCACCGTGAGAAGCACGCCAACACGAGCGTCCACGTCGGGCCCGACGGCAAGCTGCGCGCCGTCTATCGCAAGCTCCACCTGTTCGACGTCGAGGTTGCAGGCACCGTGTACCGCGAGTCCGACGGCGAGGACGCGGGGGAGGAGATCGTCACGACGACGCTCGCCGGTCCGGACGGCATCGTGCTCGGAATGGCCGTCTGCTACGACCTGCGCTTCCCCGAGCTGTTCCGCATCCTCACGCTGCGCGGCGCGCGCGTGCTCGCGCTGCCGTCGGCCTTCACGCTCGCGACGACGCGCGACCACTGGGAGGTCCTGCTGCGCGCGCGGGCGATCGAGAACCAGTGCTTCGTCGTCGCCGCCAACCAGATCGGCGAGCACGTGCCCGGCAAGGCGTCGGGCGGGCGCTCGCTGATCGCCGACCCGTGGGGGACCGTGCTCGCGACGGCGCCCGACGACGAGGGCTACGCGCTCGCCGAGCTCGACCTCGCGCGCCAGGACGCGATCCGCGCGAGCCTGCCGGCGCTCGCGCACCGCCGCCCGCGGGCGTACGCCTGGCCGGACGCCATGCTGGAGGCGGCTGCCTGATGGCCAAGACCGAACCCGCCGTCGACAAGCGGCGCCTGATCCTCGACGCGGCCGTGCGCGTGTTCGCGCGCCAGGGCTTCCACACCTGTCGCGTGTCCGACATCGCCGACGAGGCCGGCGTCGCCTACGGGCTCGTCTACCACTACTTCGACTCGAAGGACCAGATCCTCGACACGCTCTTCCTCGAGCGCTGGGACATCCTGCTGCGCGCGATCCAGCAGGTCGACGGGGAGGAGATCCCCGCGCGCGACAAGCTCTACGCGATCACGTCCTTCATCGTCGACTCCTACCGCCACGATCCGGACCTGATGAAGGTGATCATCGTGGAGGTCACGCGCGCCGCGAACACGTTCGGTCGCACGCACCTCGCGCACATCCGCGAGGCCTACGTCGGCATCGCCGCGATCGTCGAGCGAGCGCAGAGAGACGGCACGCTCCGCGCCGACATCACGCCGGACTTCGCCGCGCTCGCGTTCTACGGCGCGGTCGAGCAGGTCCTGACCGGCTGGATCTTCGCGTTGCTGCCGACGGGCGAACGGGAATACGAGCAGGCCAAGACCTACATCGTCGAGACGATCTGCGGCGGGCTGGATCGCGGAGAGCGATCGCCTCTCGCCGCCGGGAGAGCTGATTGAATGCCCGAGCTGATGGCTGAGAGCGACCTCGTCAAGCGACTCGTGTGGGCCGGCCTGCTGGCCGGGATCGGCGCGCTCGCCAGCATCGCGACGCAGCGCGTCGCGGCGATGATCTGGATGCGCGCCTTCGGCGAGGAGCCGCCGGAATGACGGACGGCGCCGAACCGGCCCCCGACGGCCAGCCGACCGTCGAGCACGCCGCACTCGCCGCCGACGGCGCCGTCTCCGACGCGGCCACCGCTCCCCCCGCCAGCCCGGATCTCGCCACCACGGGCCTTCCGCCGATCGCGGCGGACCGGCCCGAGCTCGCCGTCGGCGCCGCCTTCGCCGGCGGTCTCGTCCTCGCCATCCTCCTCAAGCGCCTTGCCCGATAACGCGCCGAGACAGGACCAACCGAGCCTCGCCGAGGCGGTCACGCAGGTCTCCGAGCGTGCCTCGCTGCTGGTGCGCGAGGAGATCGAGCTGGCCAAGGCCGAGATGGCCGCGAAGGCGCGGAAGCTCGCCACGGGTGCGGTCGTCGGCATCGTCGCCGGCGTGTTCTTCATCACGGCGCTCTTCTTCCTGCTCAACTCGGCCGCCTGGGGCGCGTACCTGATCTTCGGCGGGACCGCCTACTGGGCCGGCTTCCTGATCGTCGCCGTCGCGCTGTTCCTGCTCGGCGCGCTTGCCGGCATCGTCGCCTATCGCGCGGTGCGCAAGGGCACGCCGCCCGCGCCGACGATGGCGATCGACGAGGCGAAGAAGATCCGCGACACCGTCACCGCCACGGAGGCAGGCTCCTGATGCCGACCCGCACGCCCGAGCAGATCCGCGCCTCGATCGAGCAGAATCGCGAGGAGCTTGCGGTATCGCTCCTCCAGCTGCGCAGCGAGGTGACCGCCCTCACCGACTGGCGCGGCCAGCTCAACAGCCACCGCAGAGAGGCACTCGTCGCCGCCGCGGTCGCCGGCTTCGTGATCGGCGGCGGCATCGCCGGCGTCACCGGCATCCTGTTCGGCCGCCGCCGGCGCCGGCGTCGCTAGGTCAGGAAGCTCGACGGGATCCCGCCGACGCCCAGCAGGCCCGGCCCGACGTGGGTCCCGATGACGGGGCCGACCTCGGACACGAAAATGGGGTCGGTGCCGAAGATCTCGCGCCCGCGCTCGACGAGCCGCGCCGCTTCGTCCGGCGCCTGGATGTGCTGCACGACCCACGCGTCGGCTCCGACCGCCTTGCGCTCGCGCAGGTACTCGACCATCCGCTCGAACGCGCGGCCCGACGTGCGCACGCGCTCGATCGGCGTGATCTCGGCCTCGAGCGTGAGGATCGGCTTGATCTTCAGCGCCGAGCCGAGCCACGCCTGCGCGGCGCCGAGGCGTCCGCCGCGGCGCAGGTACTCGAGCGTGTCGACGGCGAACCACATCTGCAGCGCCTCGCGTGCCGCGTGCGTGTGCGCGACGACCTCGGCGGCGCTCGCGCCGCGCGCCGCCGCCGCATGCGCGGCGAGCACGACGAGCCCCTGACCGCCGCACGCGCTCTGCGAGTCGATCACGTGGATCCGCTCGCCGCCCCGGCCGAGGAGCTGCTCGCGGGCCTGCTCGGCTGACGCGAACGTTCCCGAGATCGAGCCCGACAACTGGAGCGAGACGATGTCGCGCCCCTCCTCCAGCAGCGGCTCGTAGACGGCGAGGAAGTCGCCGATCGAGGGCTGCGACGTCGTCGGCAGCTGCTTCGCGGTGCGCAGGTGGTCGTAGTACGCGTCGAAGTCGGGCAGGTCCGACTCGCGATCCTCGCGTCCGTCCCAGTGAACGTACAGGCTCACCTCCCGGATGCCGCGCGCGGCGACGAGCTGGCGCGGCAGGTAGTGGCAGGTGTCGGTGACGACGACGACCGGACCCATCGCGGCGCACCCTAGTCGATGCGCAGCACGTCGCGGGCCACTGCGGATAGAGTGCCGCCGGTGCGTCGCGTCCTCGCCTGCGCGTTCCTGCTCACCGCGCTCGCGGCGCCCGCCGCCTGGGCGCGCGACCCGATCACGCCGCTGCGCGACATCCACCGCGGCCTGGCGTGCACGGCGCGCACCGTCGTGCAGGGGACCGAGATCAGCAGCTTCGACGTCGACGTGCTCGACGTCGTGTCCGACGCGGACGGAACCGGTGCGCGGATCCTCGTGCGCGTGTCCGGCCCTGCCGTCGCGGCGACCGGCATCGCCGAGGGCTTCTCCGGCTCGCCCGTCTACTGCCCGGACGCGAACGGCGTGATCGGCAACGCCGGCGCGATCTCCGCGACGATCGGCCAATACGGAGAGGACGTCGGGCTCGTCACGCCGATCGAGCAGATGCTCGACCTGCCCGTGAACCCGCCGAGCGGCGTGCGACGCGCGCCGCGCCTGCTGCACGCCGCCCGCCCGCTCGCTGCGCCGCTCGTGCTGTCCGGCCTCTCGCCGTCGCTCGGGCGGCTGCTCGAGCGCACCGCGCTCGAGCACGGCCACACGCTCGTCGCCACGCCCGTCGGGCCGTTCGGGACGTTCGCGCCGCAGCCGCTCGTGCCGGGCGCGTCGTTCGCCGTCAGCCTCTCGAGCGGCGCCGTCGCCGCCGGCGCGATCGGCACCGTGACGTTCCGCGACGGCGACGCCGTCTACGGCTTCGGCCACCCGTTCGAGGGCGCCGGCCGCCGTGCGCTGCTGCTGCAGGACGCCTACGTCTTCACGGTCGTCGCCAACCCGCTCGACACCCCCCAGGCGACGTCCTACAAGCTCGCCGCGCCCGGACACACGCTCGGCACGCTCACGAACGACGCGCTCACCGGCGTCGTCGGGACGGTCGGCGCGGCGCCGAGAACCGTGCCGCTGACGGTGCGCGTGCGCGATGCGGACACCGGTGCGAGCGTGAGCCAGCGGACCGATCTCGTCGACGAGGTCGACCTCGGGGATCCCGACGGCCAGGGCGCGCTGTCGGGGCTCGCCTCGCTTGCCGTCGCACAGGGCGTGACGAGCGCCTTCGACGGTGCGCCGGCAGGGGAGACCGGGCACCTCTGCCTGACGGCGCGCGTGCGCGAGCTGCGCAGAGCGCTGCGCTTCTGCAACCGCTACGTCGCGCAGGGCGCGTTGGGGGGTAGCGTGCCGATCCCGCTCGCGCTGACGATGGGCAGCGACGTGACGAGCGCGCTCGACGCCATCGGGAACGCCCGCTTCCGCGCGCTCCACCTCACGCAACTCGACGCCTCGGCCTCCGTCGAGCGCGGCCTGCGGCTCGCGACGATCCGCTCGGCGCACGTCGCGCGTCGCGTCGTCCGCCCCGGGCAGAAGCTGGACGTCGCGCTGCGCGTGCGACTGCTGCGCGGCCCGCTGCGGACGATTCACTTCACGCTGCGCGTCCCGCACGGCATCCCACCGGGACCGCGCACGCTGCGGCTCGCCGGCACGTCGATGGAGGATGCGAGCGTTCCGAGCAACGCCGCGCTGTCGATCCTGCTCGAGCTGTTCTCCGGCGGCGGGAGCGGCAGCGGCGCCCAGACGATGCAGGACGTCGTCGACGGCTTCATGGGGACCGCGCGCTACGACGGCGTGCACGCGCTGCTGGGCGGCCGCTCGTGGCGCGCCTACCGCAGCTCCGACGTGCGGATCGACGGGCGCGCGACGGTCGACCTGGTCGTCGCCGGGTCGCGGCACGGCGGGCACGGCGGGCCGCCGCCCGCGATCGAGCGGGTGCTGACCGCGAGGGACTGACGCCGGCTCCGAGCCGCCGAGCGGCTCAGCCGAGCCGGTTCTCGATCGACAGCGGCGCCGCCGACGCGGCCTGCTCAGGCGCGTCGGGCTGCTCGACGCCGAGCAGCTCCGCGAGCTCTCCGCTCTCGAACATCTCCGCCACGATGTCGGCGCCGCCGACGAGCTCGCCATCGACGAACAGCTGCGGGATCGTCGGCCAGTTGGACAGCGCCGACAGCTCCTCGCGGATGCGCGGGTCGGGCAGGACGTCGACTGCCGCGAAGGGCGCCTCGAGCGTCTGCAGGGCGCCTGCGGTGCGGGCGGAGAAGCCGCACATCGGCTGCTCCGGCGTCCCCTTCATGAAGAGGATCACGGGGTTCGACGTGATCGCGTCCTCGATCGCGTCGCGGAGGGGGTTCTGCGTCTCGTCGCTCACGGTGGGTCCTCACTCGGCCTTCGTCTGCAGGGACAGGGCGTGGATGCGGTCGCCGAGCTCGCCGTCGAAGACGTCGTAGACGAGACGGTGCTGGGCGATCCGGGAGAGTCCGGCGAACGTCGGCGCGACGACCACGGCTTCGAAGTGGTGACCGTCCTCGCCGCGGACCTCGGCTCTGGCGCCGGGGATGCCCGCCTCGATGCGCTGCTTCAGCTCTTCCTTGGTTGCCATCGCGCCCTAGGGTAGCGCCGCGCGGGGGTCGCTACACGGAATGAAGTGATGTGCGCCGGCGCGTCAGTCGGCTGGGTAGAGATCGTCGAAGCCGCCCCACAGGTGCGTGCGCACTGCCTCGACGGCACGCGTCTCGTCGCCCGAGCGGATCGCGTCGACAAGCGCCTGATGGCCCGCGAGCTGGGCATGGGGGCTGCCGTAGCGTTCGCTCTGGCGCGAGGGCAGCAGGCTGACCCACGCCTCCGCCGAGAGCATCTCGAAGTGGCGCAGCAGGCGGGGGCTGCCGGTGGCGGCGACGATCGCCCGATGGAGATCGAAGTGGACCTCGAGGTACTCGCCCCAGCCGACGTCCGGGTCGAGGCGCTCCATCTTGCGCAGCGCGTCCAGCACCGGATCGATCCGGTCGAGATTGCGGGCCAGCCTGCGTGCCGCCTCGCCCTCGATCAGCTCGCGCAGCTCGAAGATGTCCTTGGCGTCCTCGCGCGTCAGCACGGGGACCCAGAAGCCCCGGTTCATCTCGTGCTGCAGGAGCCCGCGCGAGCTGAGCTGGGCCATCGCGGCGCGCAGCGACTGCCGGCTGACCCCGAGATCCTGCGACAGCTCGACCTCGCGCAGGTTCGCTCCCGGGGCGATCTCGCCGTTGAGGATCTGCGTCGAAAGCTCCTGTGCGATCGACTCCGTCAGCGAGATGCGGCGGATGCGGTTGCGCGGTCGGTCGGCAGCAGAGGTCATGGCGTGAAAATCCTGTCGGACAACTTACCAATCACGGCCGACGGCATCGCCGCTTCCGGTCACTCGCCGAGCGGTCTGGGAGTGCTGCCGACGCCCAGCTCACCGGCGTAGGCGAACAACGCCGGTGTGCCGCCCGTGTGCCAGAACACGACCGGGCGCCCGTCGCCGGTCCCCTCCACCGCGGCGATCATCGCCGCTGCCGCCTTCATCGTGTACACGGGGTCGAGCACCAGTCCCTCGGCGGCGCCGAACAGGCGCAGCGCACGCAGGCCGTTCTCCGTCAGCTCCCCATAGCGCCCGGCGAAGTCGAACGTGGTCGTGACCTCGGCGGCGGCGATGCGCGTGTCGAGTCCGAGGATCTCGGCCGTCTCGTTCGCAAGTCGGGCGACCTCGTCCTCGGCGGTGCGATCGGTCCAGAACGGGCCCTCGTAGGGCGAGACGCCGATCACCTCGATCGGCGAGCCGGCGGCTCGCAGCCCGAGGATCAGGCCGGCGTGGCTCGTGTCGAGGCTGCAGATGTAGATGCGCGCGACGTCGGCGCCGAGCGCGTCGACCTGGTCGAGCAGCTCGAACGCCGCCTCGACGTAGGCGAGTGCGTGCAGCGTCTTGTCGACCTCGCTCGCCTGCAGCGCGCGATACACGCGACGGCCCGCGCGTTCGAGCCGCTCGCCGAGTGCCACGAGCGTCTCGACCTGGAGATCGCGGTCGTCGTCGACGAGGTGCACGTGCGCGCCGAACAACAGGTCGAGCAGCAGCGAACCCTGCGGTGCGTCGTCGTGCGCGCCGCGGATGCGCCGCAGCACGAGATGGCACTCCAGCCCGAGCCGCGCGCACGCACCGGCGAGCACGCGCGAGTAGTTCGATTGGGCGGCCGAGCCGCCGATGACCGTGTTGCTGCCCGTGGCGACCGCCTTGCCGAGCACGTACTCCAGCATGCGGACCTTGTTGCCGCCGAGCGCGAGTCCGGTGAGGTCGTCGCGCTTCACGAGGATGGGTGGGCCGTCGAGGCGGGCGGACAGCCGCGGCGCCGGCTCGAGTGGGGTGGGGGCGATCGCGAGCTCCACCCGCGGCAGGCCGGCGAGCGCACGACGCGCGCGCTCGCGGTTGGCGACGGCGGCGGAGTCATTGTTGTCTGAATGAAGCATTGTTCGTCAAACCATACTAGTATCTGAGGACATGACCAACAATTCTGGGTCCGCGCGCGTCGCGCTGCTCGGCATCGCACACGAGTCGAACACGTTCGCGGCTCGCGGGATCGGCGAGCGCGAGCTGGCGGAGGCCGGCGTCCTGCGCGGCGAGCAGCTGCGCAGGGTCCACGCCGGCGGCAGCTCGATGGTCGCCGGCTTCGTCGACACCGCCGAGCGTCTCGGCATGGAGCTGGTGCCGATCCTCCACACGTTCCCGACCCCCGCCGGCCCGATCGCCCGACCGGCGTTCGACGCGCTGCTGGACGAGGCGCTCGCCGGCCTGCGCGACGGCGGGCCGTGGGACGCCGTGCTGCTCGCGCAGCACGGCGCCGCCGTCGCCGAGGGCTGTCTCGACACCGACGGGCTCGTCCTGCAACGGGTGCGCGAGGCGATCGGCCCTGCAGCGGTCGTCGGCCTGTGCGTCGACATGCACGCGAACCTGTCGCCGGCGGTCGTCGCCGCGTCCACGGTGCTCGTCGGCTACCGCACGAATCCGCACCTCGACGCCTACGAGCGCGCCGTCGAGTGCGCCGAGCTCGTCATGCGCACGCTGAGCGGCGCGATCCGCCCCGTGCAGGCGCTCGAGAAGCCGCCGCTCGCCGTCGAGATCCTGCGGCAGGGCACGTCGACCTCGCCGATGCGCGAGCTGATCGACGATCTCGAGGCCGTGCTCGCCTGGCCGGGCGTGCTCTCGGCCACGATCGCGCAGGGCTTTCCGTACGCGGACGTCCCGAACATGGGCATGGGCTTCGTCGTCGTCGCCGACGGCGACACGGCACTCGCTCGCCGTGGCGCGCGCTGGCTGGCCGGGCGCGCGTGGGTCGCGCGCGACCGCTTCCGCGCACGCGCGACCCCGGTCGGCGAGGCGCTGCGCGCGGTGGCGCAGGCGCCGCCCGGCCCGGTGCTGCTGCTCGACGTCGGCGACAACGTCGGCGCCGGCGGCGGGGGCGACTCGGTTGCGCTGCTCGCCGAGGGCGCGCGGCTCGGCGTCCGTCCGCTGCTGGCGATCCTCGTCGACCCGGAGGCGGCGCGCCGCTGCACCGAGGCCGGCGTCGGCGCGCGCCTCTCGCTGAGCGTCGGCGGCCCCGGGGCGATCGTCGTCAGCGGCACCGTGACCGCGCTCGGCGACGGGCGCTTCGAGCAGGACGCGGGTGACACGCACGCCGGGCTCACCCGCTTCGAGGCCGGCCCGACCGCCGTGCTGCGCACCACCGACGACCACACGCTCGTGCTCGCCAGCCACCGCATCATGCCGATCAGCGTGCAGCAGGTGCGCGCGCTCGGGCTCGACCCGGCGTGCTTCCGCGCGATCGTCGCGAAGGGGGTCGCCTCGCCGCTGCCGGCCTACGGCCCCTTCTGCAAGACCGTCATCGCGGTCGACAGCCCCGGCACGACCCCAGCCGACGTGACGGCGCTGCACTACCGCCACCGCCCGCGCCCGCTTCACCCGTTCGAGGGCGACGCCTCGTACGCGGCGGAGTGAGCGCGGGCGGTGGGCGCTCACGCGACGACCGGGTTCGTCAGCAGGCCGAGCCCGTCGATCTCGCCCTCGACCGTGTCGCCGGCGCGCAGGTAGACCTCCGCCTCGGCGCCGTGGGGCATGCCGGTCGCGATCACGTCGCCCGTCTGCAGCGTCATGAAGCGCGAGGCGAACGCGATCAGCTCGCCGAACGGGTGGATCAGGTCGGTCGTGTTGCCCTCGACGCGCGTCGCGCCCGAGACGCGCGTGACGATCCGCGCGTTCGTCGGCAGGTTCGGCACCTCGTCCGGGGTCACGAGCGCCGGCCCGAGGATCGCGAAGCCGTCGAACCACTTGCCGTCGATCCAGTCGATGAAGCGGTCGAACTCCTCGTTGCGTCGCCCGGCCGCGGGCAGGTTGAGCGTGCGGCCGGAGACGTCGTTGCAGATCGTGTACGCGGCGACGTGCTCGAGCGCGCGGTCGGCCGGGATGTCGCGCCCGGGGGCGCCGATCACGATCGCGATCTCGATCTCCTCGATCACGTCGCGAGCGAGCTCCGGCAGCACGATCGGGTCGCCGGGGCCGGCGATGTCGTCGGTCCGCTTCGCGAACAGGTAGGGCGTCGCCTCGTCCGACAGCCGCTCCGCGCCGGGCGGGTAGTAGCCGCCCGCGACCGCGAGCAGCTTGCCGGGGTTCGCGAGCGGGGCGCGCAGCACCGCCTCGGCGTGCGGCGGGCTGGCGAGCGCCTCGGCGGCGGCCGCCTCGCGCCGTGCGGACGGCAGCTCCAGGAACGCCCGCATGTCCCCGCGCGGCACCTCCCGCGCGAGCGGCTGCTCGAGGTCGTGGACGCCTTCGGCTCCGAGCACGCCGAGATCGACGGCGTCGCTGCCGGGCGCCTGGGAACGGACGAAACGCATGTGCTGACTCCTGGGTGGGGGTTGGTGAGACGGATCGGCTAGCCGGCCACGCGGCCGGCCGCCTGCAGCAACTCGACGGCGGCCTGCGCCGCCTTCGCGTGGAGATCTCGCGAGGACTCGCGCGAGATCGACCCGAGGTGCTGGGTGAGGATCGTGTTGGGCAGCTCGCGCAGCGGATCGTCGAGGCCGGGCGGCTCGCTTGCGCGCACGTCGAGCGCGGCCACGCCGATGCGGCCGTCGCGCAGCGCCGCTGCGAGCGCGCGCTCGTCGATCAGGCCGCCGCGTGCGACGTTGACGAGGATGGCCCCGCGCCGCATGCGCGCGAGCGCGGCCGCGTCGAGCACGCTGCCCGAGCCGGGCGTGAGCGCTGCGCAGAGCACGAGCGCGTCGCTGTCGGCGAGCAACTGCTCGAACGAGACGAGCGCCAGCCCGGGCGGCTGCTCCACCAGAAACGGGTCGTACGCGATCGTGCGATAGCCGAAGCCGCGCGCCCGCTGGGCGACGCCGCGGCCGATTCGTCCGGCCCCGAGGATGCCGAGCGTGCGTCCGCGTTGCCGCCGGATCGCGTCGAGCTCCGGCAGTCGCCGCACGTCCCAGTCGCCGGCCGCGCCGCGGGCGGCGAACGGCAGCAGCCGCCGCTCGGCCGCGAGCAGCAGCGCGAGCGCGTGGTCGGCGACCTCGTCGCTGCAGTAGTCGGGGACGCTGCGGATCGGGATCCCCGCGTCCGCTGCCGCGGCGGCCCCGTCGACGCCGACCGAGTAGCAGACGACGCCGACGCAGCGCTCGAGCGCGGCGACCTGCTCGGCCGTCACGCGGCGCGAGACGATCACCACGTCGGCGCCGGCCAGCAGCGCGTCCGGCGCAACCGGGCCGTCCGGCACGACGAGCTCCGCGCCGTGCTCCGCGAGCGCCGTCCGCTCGATCTCGTACGACCAGGGGAGCTCGACGATCGGGTCGACGACGACGACGCGCGCGCTGCTCATCGCGGCACCTCCGTGCGCGCGCCGCCGGCGGCCGCCGACGCGAGCGCCGCCTGGATGACCGCGACCGTCGTGCGCGCCGACGCGGCCGGGCTCGTCGTCGCCGCGCCCGTCTCGACGGCGTGCAGCAGCTCGCGCAGCGCGGCCTCCATCCCGGCGACGCGGAACCGCGGTTCGAGCGTGCGCACGCGGATCCCGCGGTCGCCGTCGGCCGGCGGCACGCGCCAGTCCTCGCGCGGCACCTGCACGAGCCGCAGCCCCTCCGGGTCGATCGCGATCCGCGCTGTCGCGCCGACGACGTCGATGACGATGTCCGACGTGCCGGTCTTCATCCCGATCAGGAACGCGCGCACGCCGTTGCGGAACGCGATGCAGACGTTCGCGCCCGGCTCGCTGTCGGCCTTGTCGCCGCCGTCGCCGACGTACGCGTCGCCCTCGATCGCCCAGCCGGGCTCGAGCTCGGCGGTGACCCACTCGGGCTCGTCCTCGACGAGGTAGCAGAGCAGGTCGATCAGATGGCCGTGGTTGCGCCACAGCATCGCGCGCGGCCCGCCGCGCTGGGCGACGACGTGCGACAGCGGCCCGCAGGCGCCCTCGCGCAGCAGCCGGCGCGCCTCGGCCGACTCGGGCAGCCAGCGCCGCGTGTAGTTGACGTTGACGGCGACACCCGCGCGGGCGGCGGCAGCGACCATCTCGTCGGCCTCGGCGAGGTCGATCGAGAGCGGCTTCTCGCAGAAGATCCCGCGCGCACCGGTCGCGATCGCCGCGTGGAAGACCTCTGCGTGGAGGTGGTCGGGCGTCACGATCGAGACGATCTCGGGTCGCTCCGCCTCCAGCAGCTCGCGATAGTCGCCATAGGTCCGCAGGCCCGGCCAGCGGTCGTCCCAGCGCTCGGCGAACGCGGTCCGCGCGGCCTCTGTGACGTCGCAGCCGGCGACGACGTCGAGACGGTCGATCTCCGCCATCGCGGATGCGTGGCTGCCCGGCACCGCGCTGCCGAGCACGGGGTCGGCCGCGGGCAGCGGTGGATCGGCCCCGATCCAGCTCAGGCCGACGATGGCTGCTCGGTACCGGGTCACGCGTGACTCCTTGGTTCGCTGTCGGTCGGGTGGGGCAGGTGCACGGCCTCGCCGCTCTCGGCGGACCGCTCGGCGGCGGTGAGCATGCGCGTGACGACGAGGCCGTCGGAGCCGCTGACGAGCGGATCGCGCCGCTCGCGCACGGCGTCGAGCAGGTCCGCGAGCTGTGCCGCGTAGGCGCGCAGCCGGATCGGGTCGTTCGGGTCGGCGGCGTCGAACGGCGTCTGCTCCGCGACGACCGTCCAGCCGTCGCCGCGCCCGAGGCGCAGCTGGCCGTAGCAGTCGACGTCGAGCATCCCGCTCGCGCCCATCAGCAGCAGCTGCAGCGGCGATCCGAGGCCCGGCGGCGGCGTCTCGTAGGTCATCCACAGCTGCGCCATCGCGCCGCTCGCGAAGCCGTACGTCGCCATCGCGCTCTGGCCGTCGGGCGGCGTGCCGGCGTAATTGGCCATCTGCGCGTAGGCGGAGACGGGATCGCTGTCGAGGAACCAGCGCAGCAGGTCGCAGGCGTGCGCGCCCCACGAGGCGTAGGCGGTCTGCTGTGCGGGGTCGAGCTTCCACGCGTCGCCGCGCGCCCCCATGTCCCACCAGCCCATCTCGGGCCCGGTCACGCGTGCCATCCGCAGCGGGCCGATCGCGCCCTCCTCGAGCAGGCGCTTGGCGGTCGAGGGCGTCTCGCGGAAGCGGTGCTGCGACACGACGGCGAGCCGCGTGTCGTGGTGCGCGGCCGCAGCGACCATCGCCTTGCAGTCCGTGACCCCTGGCGCCATCGGCTTCTCGACGAGCACGTGCTTGCCGGCGGCCGCGGCGGCGAGCGCCAGCTCGCGATGGAGCTGCGGGGGCGTGGCGATCACGATCGCGTCGACGTCCGGGGCGACGGCCAGCTCGGCGGCGGAGGCGAGCAGGCGGCAGCCGTAGTCGGCCGCCAGCGCCGCGGCGCGGCGCCCCCCGGCGACCGCCGTCACGCACGCCCCGGGAACGTGGCGTGCGGCGACTTCGGCCCAGGTGCGCCCCATGAAGCCGGCGCCGGCGATGCCCACGCGCATCATGCGCCCACCCCCGCGTCGGGCTCGGCGAGGTGGCAGAGCGACTCGCCGGCTGCGATCGAGCCGGTGCGGCGCATCAGCACGACGGTGCCGTCGCGCTCGGCGCAGGCCGCCGTCCGCTCGCCGCTGACGGGGTCGAGCACATGCGCGACCGGGTCGCCGGCGACGACCTCGTCGAGCGTCCGCACGCACGGCTCGACGAGCCCGGTCCGCGGGGCGCGGATCGCCGCGGCGTCGAGGTCGCCGGCGCCTGCGAGGCGCAGCGGACGCGACGCGATGCGCGCACGGTTGCGCGGCAGCAGCTCGAGCGCTTCGAGCAGGCCGGTGACGCCGCGCACATATGCGCCCACATCGACGCCGCGCGCCACCCCGCCGCCGCCGGTCTCGGTGTAGACGGCCGGGATGCCGGCTGCGTGCGCGGCCGTGAGCGTGCGGCCGGGCGGCGGTTCGCCGCGGTGACGCCACACGACCGGCAGCCCCATCGAGAGCGCCAGTCGCTCGGCGGTGCGCGAGGTCTCGGAGCCGTCGTCGACGAAGCCGGCGAGGCGTGGCATGGCGTAGTGGACGCCGGCGCTGTGCAGGTCGACCAGCGCGTCGGCGGGCTCGATCGCGTTGCCGTGCAGCGCCGCAGCGAGGCGCGCCGTCGGCGCTCCGCGCGCGTCGCCGGGAAAGCTGCGCGCGAGGTCGCCGCCGTCGCCGGGGCTGCGGCGGGCGCAGGCCGCGAAGGCGGCCTCGTTGCAGACCGGCACGAGCAGCACGGTGCCGCGCAGCGGGGCGCGTTCGAGCCGCTCGATCAGCCGATGCGCGGAGGCGACCCCCTCGGGCTCGTCGCCGTGCACGCCGCCGAGCACGGCGACCACCGGGCCGGGCTGCGCGCCACGCAGCTCGACGAGCGTGAAGCCCAGCTCGCCCGCCTCGACGCGCCGCAGCGATCGGACGACGCTCATCGCAGCGGCTCCTGCAGGAGCGCCTCGACGGCAGCCCAGGTGGCCTGCTCCAGGAAGACGTCGTCGCCGCCTCTCGCGAGCCATTCGCGCTCGGGATCGCCGGCCACCAGCACGGGCGCGTCGGCGTCGAGCGGCGGCGAGGCGCGCAGCCCCGCGAGCATGCCCGCGAGCGCCGCCTGCGTCGGCTCGACGCCGGCGAGGTGGGCGGGGTCGACCACGAGCGTGCAGTGCGCGGCGTTTCCGCCGAAGTGCTCGTCGACGCCGCGACCGGGCGTCACGTCAGCGCCGCCGCTCAGCACGGCGCAGAGGATCTCCACCATCGCGCCGAGGCCGTAGCCCTTGTGGCCGCCGTGCTCGGTGCCGCCGCCGCCCAGCGGCAGCAGTCCGCCGGCCTCGCCGCCGAGGATGTCCTCGAGCAGCGCGCTCGGCTGGCGGAGGGGCGCGCCGCCGCCGTCGATCGCCCAGCCGGCACGGACCGACTCGCCGGCCCGCTCGGCGAGCTCGAGCTTGCCGAGCGCCACGACCGACGTCGACATGTCGAGCACGAATGCGTCGTCGCCGCTGCCGAGCGCGAGCGCGAGCGGGTTCGTGCCGAGCTCGGGGCGCACGCCGCCGGTCGGCACGACGAGCGGGTTGCCGGTCGTGAAGGACATCCCCAGCAGCCCACGCTCGGCGGCGCGCAGCGCCCAGTGCCCGGCGTAGCCGAAGTGGTTGGAGGAGTGCACGACGGCGATGTGCGCCCCCGCCTCCTGCGCGCGCGTGCAGGCGTGGTCGACGACATGCGCCATCGTGACCTGGCCGAACGAGCGACGCGCGTCCCAGCAGCTCGCGGCAGGCGCGCCGTACTCGACGACGGGCGCGGCCTGCGGGTCGATCCGCTGGCCGTGGATCGCGTCGACGTACATCTGCACGCGCGCGATGCCATGCGTGTGGATCCCGCGGCGATCCGCTGCGACGAGGTTCTCGGCGACGAGCACGCCGTGCTCGGGCGGGGCGCCGCGGTCTTCGAAGAGCGCGGCCACGGCGGCGGTCACGTCGGTCACGGGCAGGCGCAGCAGGGTGCTCATCGGTCTCCTTGGATGGGGATCCGCCGGCCCGTGCGCGCGGAGCGATAGGCGGCGGCGACGATCTGGGCGACGCGCAGCGCGTCACGACCGGTGGCCGGCATCGGCGTACGGGCCACGGCTGCGGCGAGGCAGGCGCGCAGGAAGCGCATGCCGGCCTCGCCCGCGTAGCCCGGCGCGCGATCGGGCGCGTAGCGCAGCTCCTCGACGTGCGCCCCGCGCTGCACGCGCAGGCGGTCGGGCGCACCGCGCCCGCTCCAGGCAAGCTGGCCGCGGGCGCCGTGGAGCGCCCCGGAGATCTCATAGGCGTCGCGCGCCAGATAGCCCGCGCCGGCGCCGGCCAGCACGTACCCGACCTCGACGGCGGCGAGCGCACCGGACTCGAGGCGCAGCGACAGCGACGCGACGTCCTCGACGTCGATCGGCTCGCCGCTGCGCGTGGCGACTTCGGCTGCCACGCTCTCGATCGGGTCGCCGCCGACGTGCTCCAGCAGGTCGAGCAGGTGGCAGCCGAGCCAGGTGAGGACGCCTCCGCCGGCCGCGGCGCTGCGGAACAGCCAGTGGCCGGGGTCGCGATCGCGCACCTGACTCGCGAGCATGCGCAGCTCGGCGAGTGCGAGCGGGCCGAGGACCCCCTCCCGCACGAGCCGGCGCGCGTCGTGCACGTGTGGCTGGAAGCGGCCGGCGTAGGCGACGCCGAGCGGGGTCGCCGTGCGCTCGGACAGCTGCAGCAGGCGCAGCAGCGTGGCGGGCCGGCGCGCGATCGGCTTCTCTGCCAGGACCGGCACGCTCGCGCTGAGCGCTGCGGTGCAGACGCGCGGGCTCGCAGCGGCGGAGGCGCAGACGACGAGCAGGTCGAGCTCGCGGCGGCGCAGCGTGGCGGCGAGGCTGCGCCCGCTGTGGACCACGCGCGGGTCGGGGCTCGCGGCCGAGGGCGGCGACTCCCAGGTGAGGACCGTCTCGACCTCGTCGAGGTGGCGCAGGCTCTCCACGTACGCCGGCGCGTGCGGGTGCTCGTGTCCCCAGACGCCGACTCGCAGGCCGTGAGCTGCTTCGCACATTGTCCGTCAACTATACACGACACATGATTGACAACATGTGCGTTCCGGTCTACCATGCCGTTCGCCTTGTCGAATCCCCTCGAGGCAGAAGGAGGAGAGGACGTTGCAGCTCGACGCAACAGTTGAAGGTGGTGGGGCCGTGAGCGCTCACGGTGGGCTCGACAGCCCGGTGTCCCGGCGCGCGGCGCTCGGCCTGATGGCGGGCACCGCCCTCACGGTCGTCCTGCCCGCATGCGGGTCCGGTTCCGGCGGCGCGGCCGCCGGCTCCGGCGGTGGTGGCGGCAACGCCACGCTGCGGATGGTGGGCGACCAGGTGATCACGAATCTCGACCCGCGCACCAGCCTCGGGCCCGACGGCGTCGTGATCCGCCGCAACATGTTCAAGACGATCACGCTCTTCAACAGCGCCAACGGGGACGTCACCCCGCTGTTCGCGGCCGAGCTGCCGCAGCAGGTGGACGCCACGACCTGGCTGCTCAAGGTGGCGCCGGGGCAGCAGTGGCAGGACGGCAGCAAGGTCACCGCGACCGACGTGAAGTACACGATCGACTGGATGCAGAACGCGAGAAACGGCTCGCTGTTCGGCACCGCCGTGCTCGACGTCGTCAAGTCCGTCGAGGTCGTCGACCCGTCGACGGTGCGCCTCCACCTCACCCGCAGCTCCGGCTCGCTGCTCGAGCGGCTGTCCGCGATTGCGCCCGTCCCGAAGGCGGTCGCCGAGCGCGTCGGCCCGAAGCGGTTCAAGATCCAGCCGCTCGGCCTCGGCCCGTTCGCGTTCGAGGGCTTCGCGGCCGACCAGCACGAGACGCTCAAGCGCTGGGAGCAGTACCCGCTCGAGCCGAAGGCGCAGGTGGCCCACGCGGACCTGCAGCGCATCGTCGAGGGCTCCGCTCGCATCAACGCGTTGCAGGGCGGGCAGGCCGACGTCGACATCAACGTCGACCCCGACCTGTTCCCGGTCGTCTCCGGCTCCGGGCTCAAGGGCGCGAAGCACGCGGGCGCCGGCTACAACGCGATCCTCCTCAACACCGGCATCAAGCCGTTCGACGACCAGCGCGTCCGCCTCGCGGTCGCGCACGCGATCGACCGCGACGAGCTTGCCAAGGCGGTCTGGAACGGCCTTGCGCAGCCGCAGGTCGGGCCGCTCCCGCCGTGGCACTACATGGCCGCCGACGTGAGAGCGCCCGCGCACGACCCGGACAAGGCGAAGGCGCTGCTGCGCGCGGCCGGGCACACGTCGCCGCTGGAGTTCGAGCTGATGCAGGGCATCTACAGCACCGGCCTGACGATGGCCACCGTGCTGCAGAAGCAGCTCGAGGCGGCGGGCTTCAAGGTCCGCATCAAGACCGGCGACGCCGAGGGGCTCTACCAGTACGTCTTCAACAAGACGTGGCAGGGCTTCTCGATGCGCGGCAACACGTCGATCATCGGCGGCTATGCCGACCTCTATGCCCGTTGGACCTCGCAGGCGATCTTCAACAACGCGCCGGCGTCCGAGCTGGCGCCGATCGTCAAGGGGCTGGAGAAGGCGGACGCGATCCCGTCTCACGACCTCGGCGCGCGCAAGGCCGCGTACGCGGCGTTGCAGCAGACGATCGTCGACCAGGCGCGCATCGTCTACCTCGTCAACCCCTCCGTGCTGACGGCGTCGGTGAAGTCCGTCCAGGGCATGACCTTCGGCCCGGACGGCGTCCCGAACACGCTCACGAGCGTGACGGTCGCCGCTTAGCCGTGCCGAAGCCGGTCCCGCCTGGAGCCAGAGCGGTCGCATGATCGCCTACACCGCGCGACGCATCCTGTTGACCGTGCCGACGCTGCTCGGCGTGTCGGTCATCAGCTTCATGCTGATCCACCTGGCTCCGGGCGACCCGGCCACCGCCATCCTCGGCGTGCTTGCCACGCCGCAGATGATCGAGCACTTCCGGGTCGCGTTCCACCTCAACGACCCGCTGCCGCTCCAGTACGTCAACTGGCTCGGCGGCGTGGTCACGGGTGACTTCGGCTTCTCACTGGTGACACCGGTCTCGGTCACCTCGCTGCTCGGCCGGCAGTTCCTCCCAACCGTGCTGCTGACCGGGTATGCGGTCGTCCTTGCCGTGCCGATCGCCGTCGCCACCGGTGTGGCCTCGGCGGTCCGGCGCGGCAAGGCGGTCGACACGATCTCGCGCGCGGCATGGCTGTTCGGGCTCTCGATGCCGTCGTTCTGGCTCGGCCTGCTGCTGATCCTCGTCTTCGGCGTCGAGCTGAGAGTGCTGCCGGTCGGCGGCTACGTGAGTCCGGCCGAGGACCCGGTCCAGTGCCTGCGCAGCCTCTTCCTGCCCGCGCTGACGCTTGCGCTGCCGCTCGCGGCGGTCGTCTCGCGGATCACCCGCGCGACGGTGCTCGAGCTGCTGGACAAGGACTTCGTGCGCACCGCGCGCGCCAAGGGCGCCTCGCAGCGACGCATCCTCTGGCGCCACGTCGTCCCGAACGCGGTCGCGCCGACGCTCACGACGATCGGGCTGCAGGTCGGCTACCTGCTCGGCGGCGCGGTGCTCGTCGAGGACGTCTTCAACATCCCGGGCCTGGGCCGGCTGCTCGTCTTCTCCGTCGGCAATCGCGACTACGCGGTGATCCAGGGGATCGTGCTGCTCGGCGCGCTCTCGGTGATCGTCGTCCAGCTGATCGTCGACCTCGTCATCTCTCGCTTCGACCCGCGGATCCGCTTGCGATGAGCGTCCACCAGCTCACCCACCGCCTGCGGCGGCCGCTGCGCATCGATCGGCGCGTCGCGATCCCGCTCGGCTTCCTCGTGCTGCTGGCGATCGTCGCGCTGCTCGCCCCGCTGCTGCCCGGCATCGATCCGACGACCCAGAACCCGGTCGACAAGCTGCTGCCGCCGTCGCTCGCCCACCCGATGGGCACCGACGAGCTCGGCCGCGGCGTGCTCGACCGCGTGATCGTCGGCGCGCGCGTCTCGCTTGCCGTCGCGCTCGGCTCGGTCGTGCTCGGCGGCCTGCTCGGCTCCGCGATCGGCATCGTCGCGGGGTATCGCGGTGGCTGGACCGACGAGGTCTCGATGCGATCGATGGACGTCGTGCTCGCCTTCCCGGCGATCATCCTCGCGCTCGCCGTCGTCTCG
>Ga0210410_10000536_pt1 | contig 41413 bp, 72 predicted proteins | sample IncBWC4MmetaG_FD_161058 | JGI IMG/M metagenome (GOLD analysis project Ga0210410, IMG submission 161058) | Forest soil microbial communities from Barre Woods Harvard Forest LTER site, Petersham, Massachusetts, United States - Inc-BW-C-4-M | ecosystem: Environmental > Terrestrial > Soil >...
AGCAGGGGCGGCAGCATGGTCGGCAGCAGAGTCGGCAGCAAGGTCGGCAGCAAGGTCGGCAGCATGGTCGGCAGCAGAGAAGCAACTCGCCACTACCGTAACTGAGCTACAGCAATCGGCCCTAGAACTCGTCAAGCGGATGATCGCGGCATGAAGCGCCTCTATCGCTCCGCGCTGTGGTACCTGGTGCGCAACCTGAATCCCTTGGAGCGCGCCCTGATCCTTGCCGGGGGCGCAGCCGGAGCCTTCGGCATGTGGCTGGCAGCGCTTCTCTGGCTTTCCCTGTTCTGCAAGTAAAAAGGAGTGAATGATGCGCAATCTTACTGCAGCGGATTTGGGATTAGACATTTTCTGTGGGGCTGAGCCGCGCAGAGCGGATGTAGCGGGTTCTTATGCTGCCTGCCCGAGTACAGGGACAAAAACGCCGCCTTCGGCTGAGATGCCGACAGCCCCAACCCATTTTGAGTTCAACGAGGAACAGGAAGCAGACGGCCCGGACCCGCACGATTTTGAAGTCGAGAGCGATATGGAACGGGAGGCACGCGATGCCTAACTTCACACCCAAGCCTGAAACGCTAGCGCAATACGGTCCCCGCGAGACGTTCCCGCAGATGCCAGAAATCAAGGGCATCTTTGTTGGTGGCTGCATCGAGCGTGGCATCGGCTCCAGTTTCCGCAGGCAGGCTCACGCCCACAACGATAAGGCAGACAAGCATTTCGGATGGGTCTGCATACGTTCCCATCGGAGGTTGTTTGCGGCTGTACGCAACAATGATGGCTCTTGGGGAGAAACCACGCAGCCATCCCGGCTGATGTGGCATGAGTACGCACACATCCTCACTCCCAACCACGGCCACGATGATGTGTGGCGCGCCAAGATGCACGAATTAGGCCAGCCCATCCCCAAGCACATGCAGAAGAGAAAGCGCCGATGAGCGACGGCCCGATGTCTCCAGCTAAGGCCCACATTCCTAAACTCAAAGGAGAGCACATGGCGACAGCCAAACAGGCCCCAGCCCAGGAATCGTTAGTGCCATTGAACGGCGATGCCGTTCCGTCTATCAGTGTCGCAACTCCAGTTGACTTGCTCCGCATTGCGGTATCGCAAGGCGCGGACATTGACAAGCTAGAAAAGCTCATGGCCCTGCAAGAGCGATGGGAAAAGAACGAGGCTCGCAAAGCATTCGTGCAGGCGATGAACAAGTTCAAGGCCAACCCGCCGACGATCACCAAAAACCATGATGTCAGCTTCGGCGAAACCCACTACAGGCACGCCACGCTAGATCACGTCTGCGACGAAGTTACCAAGGGACTCAGCGCGGTCGGCATAACCCACGCCTGGAAGGTGACACAGGACAAGGAGTCATTTATCACTGTGATTTGCGTGCTCACTCACGAACTAGGTCACAGCGAAGAGACACAACTCATTGGGGCTCCCGACAAATCCGGTAGCAAGAACTCCATTCAGGCCATAGGGTCAACCGTCACTTACCTACAGCGCTACACCCTCTTGGCGGCTTGCGGCCTAGCCTCAAAGAACGATGACGATGCACAGAGCGGGCAATCTGTAGTAGATCCTGCCAAGCTCGAAGAATACTGCCGCCAACTCACCGAAGTAGACACACTCGCCGACCTTAAGGCCGTGTTCAAGAGAGCCTACGAAGAGGCCCAGGCCCTGAACGACCGCTCGGCCATGGCGTCGTACATCCAAGCCAAGGACAAGCGGAAGAGGGAGATCGAACATGCCAATCGTTGAAGGTGTCGAGCAACAGACCCCCGAATGGCTGGCGATGCGCATTGGATGTGTGACCGGCTCGCGCATGGCCGATGTGATGGCGAAGCTCAAGAGGAAAGACGGTGAGGCGCAGCGCCGCCAGGACTACAAGGCCGAGATTGTCTGCGAAATCCTGACTGGCCGATCCACTGAGCATTACGTGAGCCCCGCAATGGAGTGGGGCGTAGAGACCGAGCCATTCGCGCGCAACGCTTACGAAGTCGAGATAGGTGACATCGATCCGGTAGGCTTCGCACTGCATTACCGAATCAATCGTTTCGGCGCATCGCCTGATGGCCTAGTGGGTGCTGATGGCTTGGTCGAGTTCAAGTGCCCTAACACGTCCACGCACATCGAGTACATCATCGGAGGCGTAGTCCCCGCCGAGTACCACTGGCAAATGTTGGCAGAGATGGCTTGCGCCGAGCGGCAGTGGTGCGACTTCGTGAGCTATGACCCTCGGCTGCCCAAGCGGTTACAACTCTTTGTGCGCCGGCTGGAGCGCGACGAAGCGCGGATCGCGGAAATGGAGGTGGAGGTCACGAAGTTCCTGGCCGAAGTGAATGAGCTAATCGCCAAGCTCGACAAAAGCACGCTGGTCGACCTAGACCCCACGCTCGTAAGTGCCTTGCGTAAGAGTCTGGCGATAGCGGATGAGCACAAACCCTACTGAGGAGGCGCACCTTGGAACCTGAGAACGAATCCTTCAGAGTGAACTGGCCCTTCGTTGTGTTTATGGCTCTCATGGCCGCGTCCGGGGTTGTCATGGTGGGCTTGGCGGTGTGGTTTTTGATGTTCCTAAGGGGCATCCATCTGTGAACTACGAGCGCCCCTTTTGCCTGGATTGCCTGATCTACGTGGACCTCACGAAACACGGGCGCTGCTCGCATTGCGACGGGAATGGCATCGCCCCACCTACGGTGCGCACCAAGACGGAGGCGGATTGCGAGATTGAGCTACTTGAGAGGCTTTATCAGAGGTCGCCTGAGTGAAACCTTACTACTCAGAGGACGGCATAACCATCTACCACGGAGATTGCAGGGAAGTGCTGCCCGAGATTGATGCTGAAGTGCTTGTTACTGATCCTCCGTACGGAATGTCTTATTGCTCAGGATGGTCTAACTCCTACGTTCGCGGAGACGATAGCCCCGTTCTTAGAAACCATGTGTTGCAGCGATGGCTGCCTAAGCCAGCTATCGTGTTTGGGAGATGGTCCGTTCCTAGGCCCGATGCCACTAAAGCTGTGCTCATTTGGGACAAGGGGGAATGGCCGGGAATGGGCGACCTCTCTTTCCCCTGGGGTCCTTCACATGAAGAAATCTATGTAATGGGAGATGGGTTTTGCGGTAAGCGCATGGGCACAGTGCTGCGATGGGACCGCATAACTAGTAATGGCTTACACCCCACTGAGAAGCCCCACAGCGTAATGATCCAGCTTATTGAGAGATGCCCCATCGGAATCATAGTTGATCCGTTTATGGGAAGCGGGAGCACTATCGTAGCGGCAAAACAACTTGGCAGACAGGCCATCGGCATCGAGATCGAGGAAAAGTATTGCGAGATCGCGGCCAAGCGGTTAGCGCAGAAAGTTCTGGACTTCAAATGAGAGTCTGTTCCCGCGCATCGTGTGGCGTGCTCTTACTCAAGCCTGACGGCTCGACTGACTGGAAGAAGCGCTTCTGCTCGCCTGAGTGCAAGAAGCAGGATTTGCGCGAGAAGATGCGTGACAAGAGACGGCTGGCTAAGGACGCCGCGCACAGTAGCGTTGTTTCGCGTAACAAAGCTCGTAGCGAGCCGTACCAGGCAGTCGAAGGGGATTGGTAGCCAAGGGTGCCGAGGCCCGAGTTTCTAGCGATTTCGTCTCGTAATGAAAGTAGGGTTTTTGTCTGTGGTCCAGAAGTGCAATGTCAGTGGTACAGGATGCGCTTGCTTATGAGTGAATCGGTAAGGTACGGCTACTTGTGCGGAACCTCCGGGACTGCTTTGACCGACTCCATGGCTGCACGAGGTTGCGGCTTTGAAGAGGCGGCCTACAGACTTGGCCTCTGCCAACTAGACGAAGCTGGAATCATTCACAGAAATAAGCAGGGCGTGATCTACGATCCAGAGATGGTCAGGTTCGCGGCGGAATGGGTTGAAGATGTTAACTCACTTGACCGAAACCGCTTATCCAACCGTATGAGGCAGCAAAAGTTCAGGGAAAGGAAGTGTAACACCCCAAGTAACGCTTCCGGTAACGTTACGGTAACGCCGGATCACGTATTTGTATTAACTCCTAATTCTTTAAGTTCTAAAGAATCTAATACCAGTGAAGTCTTACTTCCAGACTGGCTACCTCTCGAGGCTTGGGAGGAGTACACGAAGAAGGTTCGCCCGAAGTTGAAAGCGCCCAACACGCCGTTGGCCTTCAAGAGGCTTATAGGGCAGTTGGAAGAGTTGGCCTCTAAAGGCTTTTCACCTCAGCTAATACTTGAGAATGCGATTCTTTACGGCTGGAAAGGCTTTTGGGAGCCAAAAGAAAACGGAGGTAGTAATGCTACGCTCGCAAGAGGAAAGGCACAGTCTGATGCAACTATTGCAGAAGCTATTCGGCGCAAAAGCTAGAGAGGCCAGTGTGGACCAACTCCTAGCTTACGAGGAGGAGTTGCGCGATTTGACATTGCCACAAATCGAGCTAGCAGTCAGTAAGGCTATTGACGTTGAGGGGCCATTCCCCCTCGATGCGGCCAGTGTAAAGCGGCTAGCTCCATCAATCGAATCTCTTAACCGGCGTAAGGAATCGCGTAACGACTGCCAGGACTGTAAAGGGACCGGATTCAAGATGATCCAGCATCCCGATTATGGAGATCCACACATCAGACTGGCCGTGAAATGCGAATGCAGAAGTCATGTGTGAGTCAGCCAATAGACAGGCGGTTGCGGGAGATGGGGCGAAAATGAGATGCCGGTTTCACGTGTCGGTGGATATGCAAGTCATTGAGCGGGCGCCGGCGCGTAAACATAGAAGTTCCAACCAGGCCAATGAGGATGCTGAGCTTGCCGGCAGGTTTATAGCTAAGTGCCCCGTAGAAGGGTGCCGATGGGTGGCTGATGTGTACTCGGACATTAAAATGCCGCTGAGTATTCACAATCGCTATGCCCTGAGCCTGCCTGTCGAGCGGGACGATCAGAGGGCCAGATAAGTTGGCGACATCCCTCCACTCGAAAGAAGAAGCCCTGGAGCTCCTCCGCAGTGTGTCTGCCGAACAGTGGCGCGAAGGGATTCTGATCTGGTCACCCACACGCGAGCGAGCGGTGCGCAAGGAGCGCGGCAAGCGGGTCAGTTACCAGACTTGGCCGGCATCGCTGGCAGACCGGGCCATAAACGCAATTACACATCTGCGCAAGAAGTTCGGCGGCGAGTTGGGCCTGGAAATGGCCTGTTTGAGACTGGAAACTCCACACCCGAGCGAAGGAGAAATGGAGTGAGCCAATGCCCAACAGAAATAATCGTTGCGGAAAAGTTAGGCACAAAACTCACGGTGTCGCTTTGGCGCATATTCGCCACCTGGTGTTTCGCAAGTTGGTTAGGGCCAGTGACTATAGACCGTACTTCTGTGCGGAATGTCGGAGTTGGCATATAGGAAGGCTCAGTAGGGAACGAAGGAAGCTGGAAGCCTAAAAGGAGGTCGCAAATGGCAGAGAAGCGCAAATACCAGATGAAAGTTGAGTACATGGTCTACTTCAGAACAGTCGGAGCAGCAGATGCGGTTCGGAAATGCTCAACCTCAATTCCCATCAATGCCGAGCACGTCAAGATTCAGATGCTCACAAGCCAACGCATTGACCCTACTTTCCAAGGAGCAACTGATGAGCAGGAATCGCAAACCGAAGAGTTGAAACGCGAACCAGCGCTTACGGGTGAGGCGCAGACAGAACAGGTCTCGGTCAAAAGTGAATTTGAGCTACGGGCAGACGGTGCCGGGTACAGGCAGGCGTAAGTGAGAGGCGGCGGACATCGGGACCCGGCAGCAACCGCAGCGGCGAAGTTCACCGACCAGCGCTCGTATGTGCGCCTCGACGGGAAGAAATTCTTGTTCGGGGATGACATTGAGCAACTACGCCGGGAGGTCTTTGAGCGAGACGGTTACCGCTGCACGGGTGTTCGCCAATGGCCTTGCCCTGAATGTGGTGGTAATGGTTGCGAGGATTGCGAAGGTGATGGCTACATTCCCGTGCGATGCGATGTTCCCGTGACATGGGAAACCGGGCACATGCACCATATTCGTAGAAGGGGACACGGTAAGAGCGGCCTCGGAGATGACTCGCCACAAAATTGTATTACTCATTGCGAATTGTGTCACCGCAAAGAGCACCCGCGAGTACGACTGCGGTGGATGAAGGAGACGGCATGAGTCTGCACTGCTGGGAAAATGGCCCATCGTTCTGTCGAGAGACAGGGGAAGAAATCCTTAATGAATTCGGCATCTGTGAGGAGCATTACTTTTACGATCCTCCGTGCGAAGTGGGGTCAACCTGTATGTTGGACCAAGGCCACAAGTGCCCGCATGAGTGGACGCGGGATGACAAGATCGGAGTGACGTTCACGAAATGACCTCCGAAGATATGTACGAACTACTCCACCAAGTCCTAGAGCCCTTCAATCGTGGGCTGGACTTGGAGCGTAAGTTCGCCCTAGACGGATTACTGGATGTTGCCAGCCGGAAGCTCGCAGAGGAATGGAAGAAAAAGGCTTGTCTGTCAGTCTGTTCGTACTGCGGGAAAATCAGCGATGCCGGTTCACCTGATTGGGACGCGAAACGCAAGGTGGCAATGGATCACATCTTGGAGTGCGAAAAGCGCCCAGAACTTCAGCTAATCGACCACGGAATCAAACTGCTTAACGCGCTCCGCTCGGTGTGCGATTGGGAAGAGGAATACCGCACCATTAACAATCTCGGAAGTAAGGCACCAGCGCCATTTGACGCAGCACGAGAGTTTCTGAATGTCTAACCGCAACTATGCCAACGGGCGGGACCGCGAGTATCAGGCAATGAGATACCTTGAAAAGTGGGGATACGTTTGCGTCCGCGCTGCTGGTTCGCACGGATTGTGGGACGTGATCGGGCGAAACCGCGACCGCTTCGTTCTAGCCCAGGTCAAATACAACTGCAAGCCGAGCGCTGCGGAGTTGAGAGAAATGGTTGATGACCCTGTGCCACGCGGGACGATAAAAATGGTTTTGATCTACAGATTCAGGAAGGAAGTTGAGGTGGTGTACCTGTGAGCTATTACATTTCGTGCGACCGGTGCCGTGGTTCTCAATGGGTTAGTGGAGTAAATAGCAGCTACCCAAATCGTTGGAAGAAGGTAGAAGGAAAGGACTTGTGCGCCAACTGTGCAAAGAGCTTGGAAGAATTTCTAACGCCCATACCACTTGAGCGGGCGACAGAGGTTAAGCCGTGATCCCCCGCGACCGGAGGACGGCGTAATGGGATATTTCTCAAACGGATGCGAAGGATCTGATTACGAAGAAAGATACTGCTCGCGCTGCATCCATAGGCCGGATTACGACAAGCTTATCGACTGCCCCATCCTGACACTCCACAGCATGTGGAACTATGACGCGGTGGGTAAGAACGCTGATGCGGTAAAGAAAACCGTGCTCGATACGTTCATTCCACAGACGGCAGATGGGCTGGAAAACGAACAATGCCGAATGTTTGTGGAGCGGAGGACGGCGTGAAGCGTCTTTTGGACCTGTGAAATATGAAGCCTTACTACTCAGAGGACGGCATAACCATCTACCACGGTAGTTGTTTCGAGATCATGCCGTGCCTCGAGGTTCCCTGCGCTGAAATAGCTGTCACGTCCCCACCTTACAATCTCGTCCGCAAGTGGTGTGAATCTCCGGGCCCAAACTCCATCTATAAGGGGCTTGCGAAGCATTATGACGAAATCTGGTACGACGATGACATCCCAGAGGAGCAGTACCAAGATCAGCAATGTGAGTTCTTAAAAGGGCTTTTGGAGACGTGCCGCTCGAGCGTTTTCTATAACCACAAGCTCCGTTATGCGATTAAACGAGCTGGGCGCGTCATTCATCCCCTCGAGTGGCTAAATCGTTTCCCGCTATGGGCAGAGATCATCTGGGACCGGGGCGGAGGTATGACGCACAACTCGAGGCGACTGATTATCAGCGATGAACGGATCTATTGGATTCGTCGGCCGGAGCAGCATTTCCCGCAAGGCTATACATCGGTTTGGAAGATCAACCCAGGAAACGACGCGCCGGAGCATCCCTGCGAATTCCCCCTCGAGCTGCCGTCCCGCTGCATTCTACTTACGACGGCGCCGGGGGATGTAGTAATCGACCCGTACTGTGGAAGTGGCACAACGCTACTCGCAGCTAAGGGTCTCGGCCGCAAGGCCATCGGCATCGAGATCGAGGAAAAGTATTGCGAGATAGCTGCCAAAAGACTGGCGCAGAAAGTATTGCAATTCTGATGGCCGAGCGACTCCTGGAGCAACGCGCCGGTGTCGGCCCGCAACTCAGGGCAGGGAAGGATGTTAAATGGAAAACACTTTTACCGAACAAGCGAGCCAAGGTCAGCAATCCGAGCGGTGTGACTGGCAGCCGGCGATTGTGGTTGATCCTCACCCTGAAGATATAGGCAGCAGCGGGTGGTCAAAATTAGTTGGACAGCGCGTCATGGTTCAGTTGCGACCAACGCCATCGCGTGCGGCCTCCTGCGTTCCTGATGAACCATGTGGCGGTCGAGCATTCACGGTGAGCAGAGACGACATGCAGCGCCTTGGAATCGTCGGCCCACCATTCATTGTGTGCGAGCACCAAATTCTCACGGATTGACGAGCATGGGAAGGGCGCGCTAGCTGATGCCGATCACCGAGAACTCGGTTTGGTAAAGGAAGGATGGAGATGAAGGTCATAGTGATCACGAGACAAAAACCAGCGCGTTGGTTTTGTCCGAAGTGCGGCTTTACTTTCATACTATGCAAGTGCAAGTCCAGGCCGAATTGATGAGCCTATCAGCAAAATCGGGGAAGGATAGGAACGTGAAGCCATGAGCACTGGTGGGACACTCATTATGATCGGCCTCTTTGCACTATTTCTAGTGGCCCTGATACGGGCGACACGAGGGAAGCCATGAGCCGGGGAAGGATAGGAACGTGAGGCCATGAATAAGCAACAGTTCGGCGTGGGAGCCGTAGTGAAGCTAAATGAGGAAGGGCGTAACCATTTTCCTAGACGCCCAGATCGATTAGCCACCGTAGCGCGCTTGAGCAGGGACCCCGCACTTGTACGCATAATCTGGGACGGCGAAAGAAGCGTCAAAACAATAGGAGTTCACCTCTTCGATGTAGTGGTGCCAAGTAAACCTGCGGCTCCGCGATCCTCTTATGGTTTCTCGGTTGGAGATCGAGTGCGGCCCAATGAATCCTATCTCGAGCAATTCCCCAGAGACAGGGGCAGGGCGGCGATTGTAATAGGGTTTGGACGCTCTCCTAATTTGGTGTGGATTAAGTTTCTAGACCGAAAACAAAAGACATCCGTTGATGCCTCATATTTAGAGCTAACCCAATCGTGGGGAGTGAGCGCATGAGGGATTTAGCAAACCATCAACCGGAACGGGGAAAGGATAGGACAATCGTGAGCGAGCCAATTTTACCGACAATCGGAGATTCTCTAGCTGAAGAGATCGACACGGCTTTACAGAAAGCTATCAAGAAGCACGCGCCATTCAACAGCGCCCATGAGGGTTGGGCCGTTATTTGGGAGGAAGTAGACGAGCTTTGGGACGAAGTGAGAGCGTGGCAGCCGGCCGATCACAGAAGGTTTGAACTCCGTAAAGAGGCGATTCACGTTGCCGCGATGGCAATTCGATTCATCAAGGACGTATGCGATAAGGATGAGCCGGGTAGCTGACTCCAATCAGGGGGATGGGGAGAATGACCAAGAGATTCAATGCGTGGAAGGTCCCCCAGTGTAGGGCGATTACCAAATCAGGGCCTTGCCAGAACCGCACTGGCCATCGTAGCGGATTCTGTTATCGGCACCGCGATGATCTTTCCGGTTGCTGCCAAGGCGATGAGCCAAAGCGGAAAGGCTAACCATGCCAAAGCAAAGCGGGGTGAAACGCCACAACATTGCTGACGGCGAATGGCATCTAGCCCCTACATACAATGGCTGTTGTGATTGCGGCCTCGTTCATCATGTTGAGTTTAGAACGCGAAACGGGGAGTTGGAATGGTGTGTAAGACGCGCTCGGAATCTTACCAAGCAAGCTAGAAAACAGTTCAAATTCCCTTACACGCCGAGGCGCGAGAAAGGATAGCCCCATGACCTCACCTAACCCAGACGGGGCAAGCAAGCTGGTTGCTTACAGTCGGGGAGATTATCTCGGCGGTTACGTTTGCCCACAGTGCGAAAGCATAGATTCGCTGTCCTACGAGGAATGCCCGGCCTGTGACGAGATGTTCATAATCTGTGGCAAGTGTCCTTATCGTTCATCACAGGAAGATTGCAAAGCGCAAAAAGACGCCGATGCGAGGTTAGAGCTATGACAGACGGAGCAAGCAAGCTAAGGGAACGGCTATTAGAACTTGCGAATGAAATTTGCTTCGGTCATTCAGGGATTAGTAACGGAACCCGCAATCCGCAAAAAGTAGCCGATACAATTGAGCGATTCGTCACACAGGAGCGCCACAAGGCCGCAGCGGAGATGCAAATTGCGGCAGCCGAGGCCGCAAAGCTGGCCGTGCTTAAAGACTTTCAAAACTTGTGCGACTACCCAGAAAAAGAAACCGAGCTTGGTAATGCCGTTGCGCAAGCTATTCGCTCCCTCGGCCCATCGGAAGTTCAAGCCGCGATGGAAGCGCGGGATAAACAGAACCTCGCCGCCGCACTCGCACTGTTCGCGGGGCAGGTGGCGGAGCATGTGCCTAAAACTACCGGCCCATTTCTGCGGTGCTCTTGCGGCAGATACTACGATCCCGACCTTGACGACGGCACAGGCACAGAAGCGGGATGGTGGCAGCAGCACATCCTCGCACTCGTTCCGAACCCAAACGCAATCGCGGAGCATGATGCGGCGCTGGTGGCTGTACGCGACAACGATTGGATCAAGGCACTCGGTTATCAAGGCGAGGTATTGGCGGACGGAATCGAAAACTTTGACGAAGTGGTAGACGCTTCTCCAAGAGTGGCCGAACTCAAGGCGCAGATCGCCAGCGCGGAAGCGAAGGCGTACCGGAGATGCGCGGACGCAATAGACGGCGCTCCACCACATAAGAATGCTGCGATATTCCGCAAGTGGGCCGACCAAGCGGAGCAGCAGGTCGGAGGCCCCACAAAATCTCCCGCACCCAGTAAGGGGATTTACGGTTCTGCGGAAGCGGTGCTAGGTAAGCAACAGACCGAAGCCAAGGTGACTCCTGCGCTAGACATCTCTGAACTGCGTCACTGTATCGATCAATTTGACGACGGATGGGGCTTCAATATTGCGATGGCAACAGATCATCTACAAAGGTTTTTAGTTGAGCACGATGCGGCGATCCGGCGAGAAGTTGTGAAAGAAGCCGATGCGCAGATACTGGAGGCGAGAGTCAGGGAAGCGAAGCACGCGCGCCAACGTAAGGAGTGGCTGGAGCGTGGCTATGGCGTAGCCTCGGACGAGGAGTACATCGCCAACTTGGAGGCCGAACTCCAGAAGCAGAAAGCGGAGATGGAGAAAGCCTAGCGTGCGCTGCCCCGAGTGCGGCAAGAAGGCCGATTGCAAAGACTCCAGGGAGCCGGACAAGAAGCGTTGGCGTCGATACCGCTGCAATCCATGCAAGCTAGATTTTTGGACTGGGGAAGTAGTAGAGCGCGTAAAACATCAAAGGCTTGACGAAAGTACAGAGAATACCTCACCGGCATATTGACTCTCTACGGCGTTCACCGTATAGCTAACTCAACCCTGATGTCATTGAGCCCTGGGGCGGCACTCTCCCCGCCCCTTTCCTGAATCGGGGTTAGCGCGATCCGCTTAGCGCATCCTTAGCGGCTCATTCTCTCGCACACTTGTCTAAACGCGACTTCGTAATAGCGCGCCTTCCAGACGGTTCCACGCTGCACGTGCCCACCAAAGAAGCTAACAAACTACTCACCATCGAACAGGCTGTGCCCCATGAAAACGGAGTGATCGGGATACTGCCGCGTGCCAATCCGCATGGGTATGACCATAAGGTACGCTCCGGTGTATTCCGTGGATTCTCCGCAAGGTATGGCGAGTATCTCAAGAGGCTCTATTCACAGGACCGCAACCGCTCAGGCTGGGCTTACGCAATGGTGCAGCAAATCAGGATGCAGCCAGAGGCGCGATGAAGAAGCCGGCGAAGAAACGAAATCCAATTGAGCGTTACGTCTCAGACGAGCGGGAAGAAAGGGCTATTCGAGCCTCTGAAAACTTTGAAGGTCACTCCCATAGACCCGAACACACTTACATGCAGCGCTTGAAGGACGGATTCAAGATGCTGCATTACGACGAATAAGGAGCGCACATGAAAGCTATCACTCACGTTTTCGCAGTCATTGGCGCAGCGGCATGGGGCTTCCTTGCCACGCCAGCAGGCCAAGCGGTCCTGCATCAGTACCCTATTCTCTCAGCCCTCGTAGGCGCAGTGTCCACGGTGTTTGTTGTGTACCACAACCCGGCTAAATCAAATTAAGGAGCATCACGTGAAAAAGAAACTGTTCGCTATTTTCGTAGCTGTGAGCTTTCTTCCTCTCTTCACTCCGCAAGCCCAGGCGCGCTCGTTCGTGAGCGTACTGGCCCTGGCACCCGACACCATCATGCACGCGGTAACGGTGGGCACCGACACCGCAGAATACGTCACTGGCAAGATCGCCCAGGGATTCGCCAAGGTAGACGCTGTGGCCGATGCCGGCGTGGACTTCTTCCACAATATCGCGCATCCCACGGCTGTCGTGACCGCGCAGAAGCTAGCCGCCAAGCAGGCCAAGGCTGCGGCCAAAGGCGCAACAAAAAAATAGCCATGACCCCCTCCGAGATCATTGCTGCGGTCGAAGCATTCAAGGATCTCGAACCTGAGATTCAGAAGGGGATAGGCGCGATCATTCACCTGTTCCATAAGAAGAAGCAGCCAGCTACAGCGCCGATGCCAACAACGCCCCCAAGCGCGAATCCGTGACTTGTGATCTTCGTAGGCATCTGCCACCTGATACGAAAGGCCGGTAAGAGGCTGTGAGTGGGGGTCTGCCGTTGCCTTTGACGATTCAACGCTGCAGCGTGCTCACGTCGTTAGTCCAGCAGGCCCCAAGAGAATACTATCACCTTTAGCCATGCGCTGCCCCTTCCGGGTAAGAGAAGTGTTTGATGATAGGGTAATCACACTCGGCAAGCACATTCGGGATGCGGTGAGGGCGATATGAATCTCACAGTGTGGTCACCAACATTTGCAACATTCGAGGAGTGCATTGAGCACTTTATTGAGCCAGCGAAAAGTATCATCGCTACGGACTTAGGGCAGAAGGCTGCTGATGAATGGGAAGAATCAGTATTGAATGAATTGCTAACGGTCCCCCGTGATAAGCCATTTCGTTTTCGCATCACCTCACGCCAACTCGTCCATCTGGCCGCAGACGCTATATGAAAACGGGGCGCCCAAGGAAAAACATAGACGCTAAGCGGGTTATCGAACTAGCCTCTAAGGGCATGACACAGAATGAGATTGCAGCCTTTTGTGATTGCAGTTCCTCTCTCCTCGACAAGCGTTTTTCCGAAGCCTTAAAAACAGGACGTGAGCTGCTGAGCGCATCACTGAAGCGTAAGCAGGTTGAGAAGGCGCTGAGCGGCGATAACACAATGCTGATTTGGTGTGGCAAACAGTTTTGCGGGCAAAAAGAGAAGCAGGAAGTGACTGGGGCTGACGGTGGACCCCTCCAGCACGTAGTCCACACGATTAGGTTTGGCGATGGCAACCGCGACAGTTAGTGCCGTAAATGAGGATGTATGGTTTCCGCCGAAGCTTGAGTTCCTGTTTACCCCATCACGTTACAAGGTGGCCTATGGAGGTCGCGGGAGTTCAAAGTCATGGAGTATGGCGCGGGCCTTATTGCTCATCGGTAAGCAGCCTGATTTGCTTTGGCCTGGTTGGTATGAGTGGTGTGCCAGTAAAGGTCTGGAAGAGAAGGACAGCGGCATACGCATACTGTGCTACCGCGAGACCATGAACGCGATCAAGGAATCCGTGCATCAACTGCTTTGCGATCAAATCCGCCTGCTTAGGCTCAATAACTTTTATCGTACCTGGGAAAATCACATCGTTGGCAAGAATGGCACAGAGTTCTTCTTCGCTGGCGTGCGTCAGTCGGCGGACAACCTGAAATCCTACGAGAATGTGCACATCGCATGGGGATCGCAAGCAGAGGCCATGTCAAAGCGGTCTTTGGGTATTGTGTTCCCGACACTGCGCCGGGACATCCTCAACAAGAAGTATGGCAGCGAATTATGGTTCGACTTCAACCCAGAGTTTGAAGAGGACGAAGTTTACAAATTATTTGCGATCGAAGCCAATCGACCGGAAGGCACGCAATGCGCATTCATAAATTGGCATGACAATCCGTTCTTTCCTGAAGTCCTTCGCAAAGACCGGGAAGACCTCATGCGGCGCGATCCAGACGAAGCCCAGCATGTCTATGAAGGCACCACGCGCAGCACGGTCGAAGGCGCCATATACAAGCGTGAAATCCAGGCAGCCGAGACGCAAGGGCGTTTAACCGGCCGCGTGCCTTACGACCCCACCCATGCAGTAGATACGTTTTGGGACATAGGCCCAGCGCACACGCGCATCTGGCTCGCGCAGTCGTTCCCATTCGAGTATCGCATCATCGACTACATCGCCGGCGAGATGGAGTCCTTACCGTTTTATGTGAAGCAGCTCAAGGAGAAGGAATACCACTACGGCACTCACTGGCTGCCTTGGGATGCGGCGCGGAGTGAGTTTGGCAGCGAACGCACCGTGCTCGAACAAATGAAAGCGATCTTTGGGCGCGACCGCGTACGTTGCGCGAAACAGATCAGGGTCGAGGACGGTATCGCGGCAGTTAGGGCCATCTTCCCGAAATGCTTCTTTGATGGTGAGAAGTGCAACTTCATCCTGCCGAACACCAAGCAGCAAGTGGGTCTGCGCGGATTACGCTGCTATCAGTACGAGTACGACCAGGAGTTGCGCACCTACAGCCGCAAGCCTCTCCATGATTGGTCCTCGCATGATGCCGACGCATTCAGGACGCTGGCCGTATCGATCAAGGGCGAAGAGCCAGCCAAGGAGAAAGAGACGATACCGCGCGGCTATGCCACTTACGGGCGCGGCAGCTCAGGGGCGTGGATGGAATGACAACCCAAACAGCAGTAATCGTCGGCGTGATCATCGGCGCAAGCAGATTGTGGCTGTGGATACCACTGCATAATTGGTTGCGCAAGAGGTGTAAGGCGCAATGAAGATATTCGGCGGCAATTCATTTTTCGGCATGGGCGTGGGCAGTAAGCGGCCCGGGCGCGCACGCAGAACGTTCCAAGCTCTCGAAAGGCAAACTGCGGAACCGGAAGAGGTGGACGTAGCTGTAACGGGGCCTTCTTCAGGCGAACTGGGCCGAAGGAAGCAGCAGCGCGAGTCAGAAGAGCAATCCTCATGGACCCGGCGCGGATTGTTCAAGGTTGGGTTTAATACCGGAGCGCCGCGTCTGAAGAGTGCGCGGAAGTTCACGAAATGAGGTGCAAATTATGGTTTCTCTCGAACAGATTGGCCGGTTTACGCAGATCGCTGCGAGTTACCGCATAGCGAGTTTATACAGCCGCAACTTTTCGATGGCGTTTAGTCCAATCTCGCCAATGAATGTATGGAAGAAGCAGTTCGCACCATGGCCTGTTTTCATCGCTATTCGTCGCCCTGTTCGTTTCAGGGCACAGGAGTAACCAATGGCCGAACAGTACGGCGGCATGTCGACGGCAGAATCCAGCAGGCCCAAGAAGCCTGCCAAGACGCTTGCGAAGATGGAGATCGCGCCTCGGCTTGGCGGCGGGCACATCATCACGCACCACTACACGAGCTACCAGCACGAGCCCAAGTCTCACGAATTTACCGAGGACGAAGGCCATGAAGCGCTGGCACACATCGCCAAACATGCCGGCTTGCCTCATGAAAAGGTCGAGGAACAGAAAGAGTCTGAGCCGGAGCCATTTGAATGAAAATCATTTACGCGACGGATAAAGATTGGCTGAGCACGCTCTACCAACCAAGCCCAGGGTGCGTCCATATCATGAGCGAAGACGGTGTGTTTGAATCGGAATGCTATGTCGGTTCCTTGGAAGATGGCAATGGTGTTCCTGTGCCAGTTCCTGATGGGCTTGAAGTGATTCAGCGTAAATATTGTCAAAGGAGAACATCATGAGAAGCGGTTCAAAATTGAAAGGTAAAGTAGAGGCACCCGGAGGGCATCGCTCCGCGAACCATCGCAGCATGGAGAATGTCGGCAATCCTCAGATGCGCGGTAAGGCTGAAGCACCGACGCAGGGACGCACGCGGAACCATCCCAACGTGGCTCCGATACCAAAACCCAAGATTGGCGCGCCTGTGCCGAATAGCTTCTACGCCAACTCGCGGACGGCTGTGCACCCAAAGTTCGACACCAAGAAAAAGCACGATTGATGCGACGAGTCTGGCACATCCTAACAATGCCTCTCGATAAGAGATGGCACGCAGTCTTCCCGTTGATGGGACTTGCTTCGGTCTTTCTGGGCACATGGCTGATAGTTAAATATGCTGATCCGCCACCAGTTCACAGCCCAAAGCCGCCAGCAGTGCCAGATTGGATTGAATCGACGCGCTTATGGCAGTGCTCGGACCTTAGCACGGCCATCCGTCTACGATACGTTGGCAATGATTCACGCGGCTCATTTGTTGTGGAGTGTCGGTAACCCATGCCCGCATTCCTTGAAGCCAAGCTCAAGCGCGAGTACGGAGAGAACAGCAAGGTTCCGTACAAGGTGATGAACGCCAAGGGCTATATGCGCGGCTCGAAGGAAACGGCCAAAGGGAAGCGGGCACAGAAAAAGCATGACCGCAAGATGAGCGGCAGCTTGTCGGAGATGGCGTGATCTTTTACTTCGGCATCGGTCTTTTCAGTTTTCGGCTCATGGTCTGGTGTTTCGATATAAACACTGCGAATCAAGTGCTGATTGACATCACTTATTCAAATGGTCGCAGATCCCCGCGCTTCCAAGAGCGCATAACCAGGCTTGAATGCGGAGGCATAGAGTACCGCTCTGTGCGCAACGGGAAGGTCGAAGGCTTCATCCTCCGCGGTCCCGTCCAGAGAATAACTGCCTGATGCCCCTCACCAAAGAACAGATCCGCGAGACAACCAAGGGCAAGATTCCACGACCTGCCAACTACAGATACGGAACCAAACTGCCTGAGTGGGAACTCGCGGAAACTACTCTTTCACGCGATCAGTTCATTCGCCAAGTCCAACCGATGCACGACCGCATTGTGGTGCAACTCCTGAATGAGCCCCAACCTGGCGCGATAGTGCTGACTGACGCGCAACCGTTAATTGGCGGATGCCGCGAGGCGGTCGTGCTCAAGACCGGGCCTGGGCGATGGATACCTGGAGAGTGGTGGAAGGTAAAAATCTACGGAATCAACTACCGCGAATGGACATGGTTTCCAGGCTATCGCCGACCTGTCAGCGTCCAAGCCGGTCAAGTGGTGCTCATCGGTAATTGGGTCGACCTCGAAGTCGAGGACATCGCGCTTTGTCAGGAAGGCGACATCAGGTTGGTGATATGAAGCGCGTCTCGGTCCCTCACTCACGCGCGGGAGTGTCAGCAATCATTGGTCGCTGGACCGTCTATTCGGAGGACCTGTCCTTTGTATCGCACTGGCCGCCACGGCGCTTCCGCCAAAACATGGTCGGTTCGCCTGCGACTAAGGAACTAGGGGCACTGTAGCACAGATGAGCGACGCGACTGCGGAATACTTCGAGGCAGAGGACAAGCGCGCAAGGCTCAATAGGCTCACGGCCTCAGCCCGCAAGATTCGCAACGACTTCCACCTTAAGACCGTACTCCTAAGATTCGATGTGCATGACCGGCGCAATATGTACGACTTGCTCAAGCCGCACTTGCAGTTCGCGCCGCTCTCTTATGCGCGTCTGATGCGCCTATCGGGTCTTGCGCGCCGCATTCAGTGAGACGGCGTGACCGTGAGACTTACGCGAAATTCGTGATAGTACAAGGCAGCAAGCCAGCTAAGACCACCACCAGAAAGATCGTCAAGCCTCCACGTGGCGCCGATGGCCTATTTGAAGATACCGGGGAATATGACGAAGTTCTTGAATCACATCTGCGGGATACCTTCGCCAAAATGTTTCAGTATTCCGACCCGTGGGCCGGAGACCCGCGCGCGTTTGATGATGATGGGGACTACCTCTGTGGTGAATGCAACAAGTACGAGCCAAAGTCCTGCGTAGCCGTTGAAGGTGAAATAAGCCCGGATCATGGCAGTTGCCGACATTGGGAAGACTTGGACGCTGGCGATTCTGAGCTTTTATTCGCAGAAAAGATCAGTAAAAACATGGCGGATTATGGAGAGACTCCGAAGAAAGGGTTCGGATGCCGCCGTTGCGAATACCACACTCCAGCGAAGAAGGCAGACAGTCAGGGCCGCAACCAATTTTGCAAGCAGGGTGCATTTCGAGTGTTTCTGAATGCTTGTTGCGCTTTGAATGATGCGCCAGGAATGAAAACGTTCTAGCCCGTTAGATGGCCGTAATCCTCGACTCAAAGTCCCGTAAACGCGACAAGAAGCTGCAGGGAGACGCCGAGACCGTCATTACCACGTCCCTGAAGCGCTTCGAAATAACTGCCGAAGCAGAGTCGGAATCCCGCAAGCAGGGGCTTGAGGACCTAAAATTCTCCATCGGCACAGGCCAATGGGATGAGGCAGTCAAGGCCAACCGCGAAATAGACGGCAAGCCCTGCCTAACCATCAACCGCGCGCCCTCATTCCTTCGCCAATACACAGGGGATGAGCGGCAGCATCGGCCCTCCATGCTGGTTAATCCAGTCGGGTCAGGCGCGGATTTGGAGCTTGCCAAGATTCATCAAGGCGTCCTGCGGCATATCGAAGTCGCCAGCTTCGCGGATGTGACCTATGACGATTCCTACGATTGGATGATGCGCACCGGCTGGTGCCCGTGGCGAGTCAAGACCGACTACGTTTCGGAGATGTCCTTCGACCAAGAGCCTCGGATTGAGCCATTCGAGAATCCCTTCAACGCTTACCTGTCTCCCATTCGCAATCCACTCGGGCAGGACCCGCTGTGGGCGCACGTTGTCGAGGACCTCAGCAAAGAAGAGTACAAGGCCAAATATGGCAATACGCTCATGGTCCAGTTGCGCTTTCCGACCGATACCGGATCACCTGTGCCCGGTTGGGTCACAAAGCACGGCGCGCGTGTAGCTGAATACTGGTGGGTTGAGCTTATCCCAGAGACCATCTGCCAACTCTCCGATGGCAGTGTGAAGCTCAAAAAAGACCTGTCGACACTTGAGAAGGGCGTCATTGACGACGAACGCGAGACGATTATCCGCAAGGTTCATTGCGTTAAGCACAACGCCGTCGAAGTCCTCGAAAAGTATGAGTATCTCGGCAAATACATTCCGCTGGTAGACCTGTTTGGTGTGCGCCTGAACGTAAATGGCAGAGCTTATAAAGCCGGTATGGTGCGCGATTACCGGGATGCGCAGCGGATCTATGACTTCATGGTTACGCGGCAAGTTGAGCAGATAGACGCCCAAGGCAAAGACCCGCTGTTTGTGCCCATGGGCGCCACGGAGAACTTCGAAGAGTTCTATCGGCTGATGAACCGCAAGAACTTCGCCTACATCCCTTACCAGCCATTCGATAAGCAGGACCGGCCGCTCCCGCCGCCCAGCCGTGCCAATCGCAACGTGGACATCGCTGGAATGGCGGCGATCATTAAGCAGGCGGATTACGACATGAAAGCGGTCATCGGAATTTATGGCCCGCAAGCCGACCAGCCCAACCTGCAGGCTGAGTCGGGCTTCGCCATCCTTACCCGGCAGCAGCAATCCGACAAAGGGATGCTGAGTTACTCCGACAACCTGAACCGGGCGATTCGCTGGCAAGGCAAACTCCTTCTGGACCTTTGGCCCCGATACATTACCGAGCCCAAGCTGCAGCGCATCATCAACCCCGATGACAGCATCAAGCACGCAGCCATTTTCAATTCGCAATATGGAAGCACGCCGGAAGATGCGTCCTACCTGCTCGATATGCAGGCCATCCGCAAAGCCTACGATGTTGGCAAGGGCGAGTATGACGTTACGCTTTCTGCTGGGCCCATGAGTCAGACAGGGCGGCAGGAAGGATTCAAGGCTCTCACGCAAGTAATCGCACAGCCAGCGATTGCTCAAAGCCCAGCATTTATGCCGATACTGTATTTGTGGGCCCAGAATGCTGATTTTAACGGTGCCGACCAACTGGCAAAGATTTTCAAGAAGATGGTTCCACCGCAGTTCCAAGACGCCGACCCTGCCGACAAGGACGCCCAGCTAGCGCAACAAGGCGCGATGATCCAACAGTTGACCGCGCAGCAACAGCAACTTGTGGCGGAACTTGCCCGTGCGTCCGATACGATCCGCACCAAGCGGTTAGACATCGAGAGTAGGGAGCGCGTGTCCCTTGAAAACAACCGCACGCAGATCATATTGCAATTATTGAAGAGTCACGATGCCGCAGCGCAAGCGCGATTAGAGGAAGAGCTTGGCATCATTACTCATCGGCTCGAAACCCTGCATGACTCCATGAGCGTAGAGCAAGAGGCCGGCGCAGCACCGCAGACGCCAGAATTGCCCGGGAAAGTAGAGCCCAAAGTCCAACCCATCACGCCAGCAGCACCAACTACACCAGTGCCAGGGAGCACAGGCTAGGTCCAATGAAAATCAAATTGCTGTTTCTCTCGCTAGTTCTGCTGGCGACTGGCGGAAGCCTGTTCGCTCAGAACATCCTGCCCAACATCAGTTACAACGGCCAACTTACGTCTTCCTGTAGCACGCCGAACGCCACATGCGCGAACCAAGTGTTCGTGACCACACTGGGAATCAGCGGCTCGCCGCAGACCTCCGGATCAGGTTCCACGCTCGACGTGCCTGTGCAGAACTATGCAGCGGCCACAATCACCATTTCAGGCACCTACTCCGGCGTGACCATCGGCTTTGACTTCTCCGACCCGACCGCTGGCACGAACTACTTTCAGGAAGTCTGCGCCCGCACCGATGTCAACATTTTGGAAGCGAGCGAAGTCGTTCCGACCAATCAGGTGCGCGCATGGCAATGTCCCGTTTGGGCGGCGATGCGCTTCCGCGTGCGCGCCTCGGCCTATGGTTCAGGTGCGGCCAACATCAACATCACACTCACTCAAGCGGCTATCGACCCTTCGCTAATCGTTGCTGCGGCCCCTCCGGTAGTGCCCGGGTCGACCGATCCTTGCCAAGACTTGAGCCAGCAGAAACAGTCCGCGTTCGCAAACATCACCACAGCCACGACCACTTCTCTTGTCGCACCGTCCGGCACGACGAATACCTACGTTTGCAGCTATGTGATTAGCAGCTTTTCGACCACCACAACAAACACCGCCATTCTTGAGAACGGCACCGGCGCGTCCTGTGCCACTTCTCCTACAGCGCTAACGAACACGTATAGCAACTCCACTTTCACCGCTCCAGTAGTGTGGACCGAGGGTTACGGCGGGACGTTGTTTGCAACCGGAGCAAGCCAGGGACTCTGCGTACTTAGTACGGTAGGGTCGACACCCATTTTGTCAGTACGAATCACCTACGTTCAGCAATAGGAGCACAAATGCCGACCGGAATAATACTTAAGTCTGCCAGCCACGAAGTTAGCGATGAAGTCCGCGAAAAGAACCTGCAGGCCGTAGTGGAACGCGCTGGCTACGAAGTAGCGGAGAAGCCCGAAGTCACCGCCGAGCCCAAGCGCGAGGACTTCAAGACCGAAGAGGAATTTGAGGCTGCGCATGTCGGATGGCAGGACAAGCAAGAAGCCAAGCCGGCCGCAGCCGCAGGGGAAGAAGAGGAAGAAGTTGCGCCTCCGCGCAAGAGCCGCAAGACGAGGGCCATCGAACGAGCTACGGCGGAGTTGAAGCGCGAAAACGAGGAACTACGCAAGAAGCTGGAAGAATCCGGCAAGGCCGCAGCCCCCAAAACGGAAGAAGCGCCCAAGGAAGCTCAACGCCCCAAGCGAGCCGAGTTCGAGCAGGGCGACGAAGGCCAACAGAAGTATGAAGATGCGCTGATCGCATGGGGCCTGGACAAAGGGATCAAGGACAAAGCCATCAAGGATGCGCAGGCCGCCGACCAGGCACGCTTTAACGAAAACCTCCTCAGTTACAAGGCCCAAGTAGAAGAGGCCAAGGACAATTATGAGGATTGGGACGATGTGGTTAATCAAGACATCCACATTGGCCGCGAAGTTCAACTAGCGATCTTAGAGCAGGAGAATGGCGCCGAAGTGGTTTATTACCTTGGGCGACACCCTGCCTATGCACGAAAACTCGGTGAGTTATCTCCACTCTCCGCTGTGATGGAAGTCGGTCGCCTCTCCGCGAGGCTGAAGACTGGCGCGCCTGCACCTGGCGAGGCTCGCAGCGAAGAAACCACAAAACCTAAACCCAAAGTACCCGCTCCGGTGCGGACGGTCAGTACTGCGGGATCTTCAGCCGCTCTTAGCTTTGCGGAAATTGCCGCGAAGCCCAACTACCCGGGCAAAGCCAAAGATTTAAGGTTAGCAGCCGCCGCAGAGCGATAGAGCCAAAAGGAGCTCTAAGTGGCAAACGTATTACTTACCCGACAGGAGATCAGTTGGAAGAACCTATTGGTTCTTGAAAACTCGATCTCCTTCACCAAAAAGGTTGACCGCCAGTACGACGATAAGTTCGGTCGCGCCGGCGCGAAAATCGGCTACATCATCAACATCCGCAAGCCCGCGCGTGCGGTATCCACGGCAGGGCAGGGCATTCAGTTGCAGGACTACATTGAACGCTCTGTTCCGCTGGTTCTGAACAAGCAGTATCAGCAAGCGCGCGGATTTACCTCTTCCGATATGGCCTTGAGCCTGGATGACTTCACGAACCGAGTCACCAAGCCGCTCATCGTCCAGATCGCCAATGATGTGGACTTCGATGGTTTGCAGCGCTTTGTCGATGTGCCTGCTGAAGTTGGGACGCCTGGAACGGTGCCCACCGCCGCAGACACGTATCTGAACGCTTTGCAAATCCTCGCAGACGAAGGTTTCCCGATTGACGACGAAGAAAATTTGTCTTTGCACATCTCTCCGCGTATGCAACGGGCGATCTTCCCGGCACTCCAAGGGCTTATCACAAATGCTGGCGGCACGGCGTCTCTTGGCTTCCTTCGCAACTTGAAGGGCGGCAAGGGCGGCGAAGAGGACTACTTCAAGGGCCTGGTAGCCGAAGGGCTGGGCTTCGAGTGGTTCATGTCGCAAAACGTGCCCACCTTCAAGACCGGCACGCAAGGCGGAACCCCGGTAGTCAATGGTGCAAACCAGTCCGGTTCGAGCATCGTCACGAACGGCTGGACTGCCTCAACCGCAGTTCTCAATGCTGGCGACATCATTTTCTTCGCTGGCGTTCACCGCGTCAATCCGCTCACACGTCAATCTACGGGCGACTTGCGACCCTTCGTGGTCCTCGCCAACGTAACGTCTGACGGCGGCGGCAATGCGACCATCCCGATCGGTTGCGTCGACGGTGACGGCATCACGCTTGGTGGACCCTATCAGACTGTAGATGTTTCGCCGGCCAACAGTGCGGCGATCACAGTTCAGGGAGCCAGCGCAGTGCAGTCCTATCGCGGCGTAGCTTTCCATCCATCCGCATTCACTTTCGGATGCGCCGACCTTGAAACCTACGAAGGTCAGCACATCATGGAAATGGCTGCGGACAAGGAGTTGGGCCTGGCGATCCGCATGTGGGCTCAGCCCGACATCAACACCGACCGTTTGCTGATGCGTCTCGACGTACTCGGCGGATGGCTAACCCAGTACCCGCAAGGCGCGGTACGGATTGCGAGCTAACCGACCATGAACACACTAAAGAAAGCGGTTCTCACTCTCGCGCTGGTCTTGGGCATCTGCGGAATCTCGCAGGCCCAGACCGCCATGACCTATACCACGCTGACCACTGCCGTCACTGCGCCAAGCGCGGTTTCCGGTTTCGGGCAGCAACCTTACCAAACCACCATCTTCGTTACTTCCGTGAGCGGCATCAACGCTTTCGGAACAGGGGTAGCCGTTGGTGGGACGGTAGGCGGTGGTCCACAGTACAACACGCTTTTGAACATTGACGGCGAACAGATGGCCGTGCAGACCGTCAATGCAACCCAAAAAAGCGTCACGGTGATTCGCGGATGGGAAGGGTCAAACATCACTCCTCACCAAAACGGTGCGGTTGTGATTGCTGGCCCTCCTCAATTCTTCGCATCGCAAGATCCGGAAGGACAATGCAACCTTACCGGCACGCTCGCAACCCCGGTTGTTAACGTCCATACGGGACGGCAATGGATTTGCGATGCCACCAACGGCAACTGGTTGCCAGTGCTGTCTACTGGCTCCATCACGCCAGCGGCGACATCGGCAGCCATTCAGACCGTGGCTCAAACCTTCACGCTCAATGGCACGAACATTGGTGAGCCGATTCAGATCGTAGTGCAACCGGCACCGACCAGTTTGTGCCCATTGACGGCCGCACGTATCACGGCAACCAATACGGTGTCTTTGTACTTCACCGTATTGACCGCCGCCGCGTGTACGCCAGCAGCGGGAACGTATGAGTTTCTCGACCTGTCCCGCTACACCGTGGAAACCACGGGCAGGCAATAACCTCTAACCGCTTCGGGCGTTGAGCGTATCAGCGCCCAACTATAAAAGGAGACTCCAAATGAAACTCGATGGAAGCGACAAGATTCAACCGACGCCTTTCGATGCACACGAAAAGGTAGTGCGCGCACCGCATACCTTTGTGCCCGTAGCCAATGCCAGCGTCGAAGCGCATGAGGCGGCAGGCTACAAGCCCGACCCCGATTTCGAGCCAAGCGAATACCCGAAGGCCATCGCCCACGATCCGGTCAGCGGTGAGCCGGTAATCGTCAACAGCGAAGAGGAGGAGTAAATGATTTCCTATAACCTCCCCGATCCGACCGAGCAAGAGAAGATTCGCCGTGGCCCGCATGAATACCTGGGCGACACGGGCACTCATGGCCGGTACGTGCGAAAGGCTTACGTCTATCAGGAGTACCCGAAGGTCATGGATAAGACTCCTTATCCACAACTCCGGGACTTCGCGGGCAAGTTCGACGCGGAAATCCTGCTGGAGCACGCCCGCAAGCAATGGGATCAGCGGCAGATTGAGAGCACGGTCAAAAGCAAGAGCGAAGAGGCTGACTGGCTCCAACGTCATGCCCATGACCCAATCCTGACTCCGGGCGCTTATCCCAAGACGATGGACCATACACCGGCCCCTCGCGCGGATCAGTGCGCCGGCGTCGACGACTACCGCCAGAAGCGGCAGGCATGGCGGGATCAGATCGCGGCCAGCATCGTCCACGACGAAGTGGAAGAGCAGTTGTGGCTCGAAGAGCATCCGCTGGAGACCAGAAGCAAGCTCGAACAGGTTACGGTAGCCAAAGCGCCGAAGGGCCGGAAACGAGCCGCAGAGAGCACCGCAGCGACGGCTTAAGCCATTCCCCTATCGAGGCACCCAGTATTGATGCTAAGCCGTTGTTACGCGAAACACCCCTAACCTATGACCATAACTGCTAATCCCCAGACTGGTACGAGTATTATCTCTTCTTCCTTACGTCTAGTCGGGTCTCTTGCTTCTGGCGAAGTGCCCACAGCCAGCGAATTGAACGACGCAGGCATGATCCTGACCGAGATGATTGATGCATGGCAGATTGAAAGGCTGATGGTTCCTTTCGTCGCGCGCATCACAAACGACTCGAATAACGTTCCATTCACCCTGGTAGCCAACAAGCAGTCGTATCAACTCGGAGCCAACGCCCCAGACTTCAACTACCCACGCCCCGCTCGGCTGGAGCGCGTGTCGGTGATGTATTCCGCAGCCCAAGCCACGCCCTCCGAGTTCCCCTTGGAGATGTTGGACGATGTGGCCTGGCAGGGAGTGGTCAACAAGACCACGGTATCTCTTTTGCCCCAAGTCTGCTTCAACGATCTGGCATTCCCTATTATGACGCTGTGGTTCTGGCCTCCGCCCACGCAAGCCAATCCGATTGTGCTCTATGCGTGGCAACCCATTCAAAACTTCGCCGACCTCATCACACAGTATAGTTTTCCACCAGCCTATCAGGAAGCCATTCGCTACAACCTGGCTGTGAGACTTGCTGCGGAGTTCCCCGGGGACCCGCAGAAGATGCCCTTGGTGATGAAGATTGCCAATGAATCTTTGGCACGCATCCGGTCTTTCAACCTGCCGATGAAGGAAGTCAGTTGCGATGAGGGGATCCTGGGAGACCATCTGCGGGGAAATATTTACAGTGGCACACCCAACAGGAGCCACAGATACTAGCCAATGAGTTCAAAACGGTAACTGAGGGTGTCGGCGTTTTCGTCCTCTACAACCTCAATGCACTTCCACCGACGCGGATCGGTGCCTAAAGTGCAGACATCGCCTACATTTACGATCCTTGTCGTTTCTCGCATCTCAGGATTGACCGCGAAAGTACCAGAAAACTCGAAAGTGTCACCCTTCTCAATCATGGGGCAATTCTAGCATGAGGTTTGGCTTCTGTGGAGGCAATTATCAGAGTCAAAGCGCCCTAGTAGATGCCCAAACTTCAATAAACTGGTATCCGGAGCAATCTGAGAATCCCAACTCTCGCGTGTCATGGGCCTTATATCCCACCTACGGCCTCGGTCTGTTCTGCACTCTGCCGACAGATGCGAACGATACTGGCACCACCAAGGCCGTGCGCGGCAGCTACACAATCAACGGGCGCACGTTCAAGGTTTACGGCACACACCTGTTCGAGATCCTAAGTGGAGCTACCTTCACCGACTATGGCGGGAATCACGGCATCACGGGCGGCGCGGCCAATAACAATATCGTGGACGATGGCTTGGCGGTGACGATGGTTGCCGGGGGAACCGCGTCGGGCCAGTATCCGGGGCAACTCCTGATCGCATCGGGGGGAACTCTTACCGCTTTCAACCTGGCGACCAATGCGTTCGTAGCCATCACTTCGGCGCCGACCAACGTGGTAATGATCGACTACGTTGACGGCTTCTTTGTCGCGCTGCAATCCATTAACGATTTCCAGGTGTCGGCGGTAGAGGATTGCACCAACTGGCCGGGACTATCCATTTCTCAGGTGTCGGTCTACTCCGATGTGCTGCTCTCCATCATCGAAAATAACCGCATGTTGTGGGTGTTCGGCGCAAAGCGCGCTGTGGCCTATGACACCCTAGACGGCGGGTCAATCTTTCCTTTCGGGGTAATTACATCGTCCTTCATGGAGGTTGGCCTCGTCGCGCAGTTCTCGCCAGCCAGGGTCGCTTACGGAGCGGGAACGACGATTATCTGGCTGGCCGGTGATGAGCGCGGGGAAGCATTTGTGGCGCGTGCCAATGGGTTCATCCCGCAGCGAGTCTCCGATCATGCGCTCGAATACTGGCTGGCGAATCAGAAAACCATCTCCGATGCGGTAGGATTTGCCACACGCGAGAACGGCCACAACTTTTATTGCCTGTGGTTCCCTTCGGCGAACAAGACTTGGGTACTCGACACCGATCTGGGCATCTGGCACCAGCGTAGCTCACTAGTCGGCGGCAAGCCTGCTGCACATCTGGCTCGCTGCCATACCTACAACTTCGGAACGCACCTTGTCGGCGACCGCACATCGGGCAACGTCTACACCATGAGCGGCTCAACCTACACTGACAACGGCACGCCAATCATACGAACTCGGGTTGGGCCAACGGTTTCAACCGAAACAAAGTGGATGTTCGTGAATGAGTTTCAGGTGGACTTTGAAGTGGGCTTGGGACCTGAACCGCCCCTGACCGATGCCAACGGTAATTCCCGCGATCCTTACGCAATGTTCTCCTACTCGCGTGACTTCGGAAAGACATTTGGAAATGAGCGCATGATCCCGTGCGGACAGGCAGGGAACTACCTTGTGCGTGCAACCGATAGGCGTCTCGGGAAGTGGCGCGCATGGACTCCGAAGGTCACGGTCTCCGACCCGATTCCCTGGCGCATTGCTGACGGTTTGCTCAACCCTACGCAGGAAGCACAGGAAAGACTCTCCAAGATCTACGCCAAGATGCAATAGAAAATGAGCGTCCTAGAAGCTCCGCAATTTATGAACGAGGTTCTCGACGGAAAGCAGTTCTCCCGCTACTGGCAGCGCTGGCTTTCCCTTCTCCCGACCTATCTCAATCCTTTCGTAACTTACGCGCCGGTTATAACGGCTGGCTCGGGCGCATTCACTACCGTTTCTGCGACTGGCCGCTATCGCATCATCGGAAAGCTGGTTTTCATTCAGATCACGGTCACGATTACGACCAATGGGACGGCGGCAACCCAGGTCAATGTGACTCTGCCATTCGCATCGGTGAATGTCGCGGGCGTCAATCATGTCATCCCCGGCCGGGCTACGGCAGTCTCAGGGAAGATGCTACAGGGAATTGTCGGCGTGAACTCTGCCGTGCTAGCCGTCGTGAACTACGATAATTCGTACCCCGGCGCGTCCGGTGAAACGCTCGTGCTCTCTGGCTTCTACGAGATAGCGTAAAACTATGGCAGCCTTCTTAGCTGGACCAATCATCAGCGGTATCGGAAGCCTATTTGGAGGCTTATTCGGCGCGAGCTCTGCCTCCCATGCCGCGCAGCAACAAATCCAGGCCGAGCAGCAAGCGCAACAGCAACTCCAGCAGTCCGAAGGGCAGGCGCTCGGCTTCCAGCAGAACATCCTCGGGCAGAACCAGTCCAACTACGCGCCTTACCTTTCTGCTGGCGCGAATGCGACGGGCAACCTCAATGAGATGCTGGGCACTCCCGGGCAGGGATTACTGACGCCGTGGACCAACACCTTCACGGCACCGACTGCGGCACAAGCGGCGCAAACCCCCGGCTATCAGTTCCAACTCCAGCAAGGCGAGAACGCAATCCAGAACTCAGCCGCGGCACGCGGCGGATTACTCTCTGGGCAGACCTTGGCCGACATGAATAGTTTTGGGCAAGGACTTGCCAGTACAAATTACCAGAACACCTTCAATAACGCCCTTCAGCAGTACAACTCGGCTTACAACACCTTCCAGAACAATCAGAACAACACGTACAACCGCCTATTCGGGATGTCGAATCAGGGGCTCAATGCAACCGGCCAGATGGGGAACCTCAATCAGATGGGGGCCCAGAACTTCGGGAACATCACAACAGGAACCGGAGCCGACATTGCCAGTTTGTACAACCAGCAAGGCGCGGCACACGCGGCAGGCACGATTGGTACAGGTTCGGCCCTCTCGGGGATGTTCAGCAATCTCGGAAACACGGCCATGCAGTATGGAATGCTCAATCAACTGAATCCCGCGAATTGGAACACGACCGCTCCGAGTAGCGCACCTTGGGGCGGCGGTGGGTCAGCTCCTTGGGGCGCGGCACCGTGGATGCAACCGAGCGGGATGGATCCGTGGATGCAGAATCCAAGCGGCGCACTCTCTGACATGAACATGGTTCAATAATGCCGATACCCTCCGCACCACTCCCTAACTACACCATCCCGCAGCAACCGCCGCCCGACCTCTTAGGCATGGCTCAGAAAATGGGCTCATTGCGTGAGATGAACCAGCTTTTGCCCCTACAGATTCAGGAGCAACAGGAAAAGGCAAAGCAGGCGGCTCTTGCCACGCAGCAACAGCAGACGGCGCTCGCCAGCCAGAAAGCCATGATGGACGCTGTCGCCAATGGGGAACTCAATAAATTCGCGGGCGTAGATACACCGGACGGTTCAGGCTTCGATGCTGCTGGTGCCTATCAGCATCTTCTCTCGATGAAAGTGTTGCCGGAACAGGCGTCGCAAGTCGTTAACTCCTTTCAGACGATTGCCAAGAACAACTCAGAGATTCGTAAGAACCTCGGCGCCGCCAGTGGTGATTACCTAAAGAATCGCGCAGAGTCGCATCAGCAGATGGGTCAGGACGTTGCCAAAGTCCTCGACATAAAAGATCCAGCAAAGCAGCAGATGGCACTCGACACCCTTAAATCAGAGTACGCGCGGAATCCCCTTCCTGGTATAGATGCCAACGATTCCAAGCTCTTCCAGCAGGCCGATGTCGGCCACCTAGCCGCAGTTGCGCAGGTCCTCAAGCTCGACGCCGCTATGGACTCGTACCACGCGAAGCTCAGCAAAGAGCAGAGCGAAGCGGCCGAGGCCAAACAGAAAGTAATTCCCGAAGGCGGTGGCTTGTCACCGGAAGGACAGCAGAAGGTTAACCAGGATGTTGCCGTTGCCACGAATCCGCAGATCCAGGCAGGGAAGGAGGCAGTCTCGGCGGCTGAGGGCGTAGCCCGAGCGAATACCGAAGCACAGGCGGCGCGAGGTTCAAACGCTGCGCTCGCCAATGTTCCACCGCATCTGATAACGCCTGCCAGCGAAGCGGCGAACAAAGCGGGTAGCGAATACGCGCAGTCATTGTCCGTAACCGATCGGTTGAAGGCCATGATGGACGACGCGAAGAAGGGGAACGTCGTCGCCTATCAGTTGATCCCGCAAGAGGGCGCACTGCAGATCACCACTTCGCAGGGCGTGAAGCGCATCAATATGGCCGAGATTCAAAACTATGGCGGCGGCTCGCTCTGGCAGCGAATGCAGGGGCATCTCGGCAAAGCTCTTACCGGCAAGTCTATTCCCGATTCCGTGCTCGATGATATGTCCGAGATGCAAGACCTCATGGCGAGAGGGAATCGGGCGAAGTACGAGAACACGCTCGACACGATCAACCAGACCTTCGGGGCAAAGTTCAAGCCGGTGGAGATGAAGGGGCTTGAGCCGAAGGCCGGTGCAGCGGAAGGACAGTATCCGAAAGACGTTACGCTCCCACAAGGATGGAGTTGGACGACCCACTCAGACGGGCGCATGGGCATAACGGACGGCAAGAACTTCCGACCCTACAATGCCAAATGATGCGTTCGGAACAGCAGAGCCCTTACAAGGCTTTGGTAATGCCGAGCCGCTAAACGCTGCTGGCGCACAGCCGATAAACAATGCCCCTCTGCGTCCCGGTGAATCGCTCTATAAGCGCTATTCCAAAATTGATCCAGAGGCCACCAAGCAGATAATCGCGGGTGCCCTTCCGCCGATTGGGGCGACTGTCGGAGAAGTGGGAGGGCCAATCGGTGCAGCGGCCGGGGCTGCCGCTGGGACTCAAGCAGAGCGATTACTTGGACAGCAACCAACGGCAGGAGAAACAGCGAAGAATGCCTTGGTCTATGGCGGGACCAGCGCATTGATGAAGGGTGTGGGGAAGCTCGCAGATTGGCTCGGCTTGCTTGGGCCGAAAGCAGGGGCGGAAAGTTGGCAAGCCGCAAATGAAGCTCTGGGCGTGGGGAAAAACGAGATCAGCCTACCGATGGGAGCTAAAGGACCGGAGGAAGCATTCGTCAATCCGGGCCGCGCCGTAGTGGAACGCGCTGGCATTCAGCCGAACGAATTAGCAAAGATGACGCCCTTTCAGCAGGCGCAAAGGATTGCCCCAGCTTGGCAGTCTGCCGGATCCGAAGTGTCAGCCATCGCAGACACGGCCACTAAAAACAAAGTGACCTACGACGCGGGGAAGTCTCTCTACAAGGCCATCGACAATCTGCCTAGCCCCGATGCGCAGAATCAGGTGCTCAAGGTTGTCAGTAGGACGGCGAAGGAATTGGACATTGCCGATTGGAGAAAAGCCACTCCGAGCGAAGGGCGACAACTACTACAGGCTCTCTGGCACGACACGCCGAAGATGTATCACGACTTGCCCGTGCGGGACATTGTTTACAGCGCGACTCGTGGCGACCTGGTTGACGCAGTTCCGCAGTTAGATCACGCGCTCAAATCGTATGCGGGGCTTACTCGGGCGATGGAGGCAACGCAAGAGGCTTCCGCCGCGGCGATGTCAAAGAGCGCGCCTTCAGGGGCGGCGAAGGCATGGCAAGGGCTGTCCTATCCGACAAGGCGAGCGATTGTGGCGGGCGCGAGTGGGGCACTTGGCGCAGGAACCTTACGCGAGATGGGGAAACTTTTCTAGGAGCGAGAATGCTACTCAGGATCACGAAGGCGATAATTCCAACGGCGGTGCTCATAGCCTTGTGTGCCATCGTACCACTTCAAGCGCAATCAGTTCAACTCATGCCCCAGCTTCGCCTGCAGCCACTCTCGAATACCGGGACAATTCAGCCAAACGCAGTGCTCTATGTGTTCAACGCCGGAACATCGACTCAGGCCAGCACGTACACGGACTCAACCGGAATCATACTCAATCCGAATCCGATCCCCGCCGACTCTTCGGGACGATTGCCGCAAGTATGGCTCTTGAATCAATTCTATAAATTCCAACTTTGCGTGCAGAACGATGGAGCGGCTTGCGCGAGCGGAGACACGCTCTACACCGTAGATAACGTGCCAGGCTTCGGCGGCGGTAGTTCTGGATCCTCTTCATCTCCCTTCATCTCCGCATCCCCAAATCCGGCAACCTCGGGCATCTTGAGACTCGCATCGGGCGACTCGTTCTGCTTCAGGAACAACGCAAATAACGCGAACCTTTGCTTCTCAAAAAATACGAATGATCTCTTCTCTTGGGCTGGCGGGTCAATGCTGTTCCCCGAAGTCACGGCGCCGAGCGGAGTAGCGGCGAGCGATCTGCTCTATGCCGATAACTCCGCTCATCGCTGGGCCATGAGCAACAACGGCGGCACAGTCGATACGGTCGTGGGGCGCAACTCGCCAGATGCTTTCACGAATAAGACCTTCGACACTGGCGGCAGCGGGAATGTGTTCAAAATTAACGGTCAGCAAATTACGTCTCTCAGCAATAGCGGCAGCGGAACGCTATGCGCTTCAGGAACGACGGGTTGCAACCTAACATCGCCCGGACTCACAACTCCCACCATTGGCGGCGTGACAATCTCGAATGTGCCCCAGATGTTCGGGACGGGCTTTTTTTGCATAGGTAGTTGTAGTCTGAGTAATTTACCCAACAGTATCATTGCGCTATTCCACACCACTAGCGGCTCCATTTCCGTTGCAGCGGTTCGCCTAGCTATATCTGGCGTTGCACCTTCTGGCTGTTCTACTTATGCCGTGTTTGAATTGTTCGATGAGACGGCCGGTGGAGCGGTTTCTGGCAGCGCGATAACGACAGCGGCTAGTACGGCGCAATATAATCAGGCCGTGGGGCCGACGACCATTCCTACCGGGCACACTTTCGATATTCGCGAGAGCACCAATGCAGTTGGGTGCGGCAACTTCCCAGGCGCGGGCACATTTACATTTGAATACACTGAAAACTGATGAGATGGTTTTGTTACTGACGGAGTTGCGCGAACAATTCTGCGGTGTGCTCATTTTCGCAGGCACACGCGATGTGGCCCGCCTCGTGAAGCATCACATGACGCAACTCTGGGATAGTGGAAGTCGTGAGAAAGGATTCCCGTATATAAGTCGTTCGGAGCGCTCTAACAGTGAAAGCGATTTCGGTACTCTTGTTATGCACTGAGTTCCATGCTTTTTCTTCCAGAATCACAAAGCGCCAATCGTGCGGATAAATCTGATTCAAATTAGACAATACGGCGCGGACTTTTGTTTCATTCCCCGACACGGCAGGCCCCTGGCCTCTCACCACAGGGCAGAGCAGAGAAGTAAGCAAAACGAATGGTAGCAAGTATTTCATGACGGATTTTTCGCGAGGACTCCGATGATTTTGTATGTCTCGCTCTGTTTTTTCTTGCCGTCTAGCGAGATCGACCATTCGAGTTTTGCGTTTTCACCATTAAAGTCGGCATCTACTGTATCGGTAAGTGGTTGGCGGCAACTCCGGTAGACACCATTGAAATTTGACCAGTTCAATTTCGCCGAACAGGTGACCACAACCAACCGACCGTCTGGCAAGAGCAGGGAGAATGTTGCGCCATTTACGTTGTAGGTTCCTGAATGCGCTGGATTGTACGTTTGATTGCAGGAACCAACACCATTGCAATTCGTCTGTGAATACCCAGGGACGGAATAGATACCTTGGGATTGATTAGCCTGCCTATACACGATTTGAACGGATTGTTTCTTCTGAGCGTGGGTCAACTGGCAGAGCACCAAGAGCGACGATAGCAGGAACAGAAGGCGTCTCATGGTTTTACCTTACTCCAAAGTATGAGCCGATGCGTGGGGAATGGAAGCCACTAGATGTGGTGTAGGCCCCCAGGTATGACCTATTCCCTTTTCGTTCGCCCAGCGCCTTTGTTACGCGAAACACCATAACTCCACAGTGATACCCAGAGGGCCACTCACATGAGAAGGTTCACCCTACTCCCATTGCTCCTGTTCTTTGCCGCGCCGTGCTTTGGGCAACTCGTGCTGTCTACGAGCATTAATGGAACGGTACAGGCTCCCATAGACGGAAACGGTTGGAAGAATTTCAAGGTAACACTCACGCAGAATGTCACAACATTCCAATTCGTCGGCGTCCCGACTCCTGCACAGGGAAATGTCATTGTGGAGTTTGTGGAAAATGCTACAGGAGGCTTCTCGGTAACTTTTTCATCCTGGACGGCTCCATTCGGCGGGCCAACTATTAGCATAACCAGTGCCTGCACGGTCAACGTGGGTGCAAACGCAACGACCATCTGCAGCTTTACTTTCGACGGGACAATCAACACGTGGATCGGAACATCATTAGCCAATGGACCAGTACCCTCCCTCAACTCCATCATCTTCGTGGATGGGGTGACGTACCCGAAAACTGGAGCAGGAATAATTGCGGCTACGCTGGCGGCTTGCGGCGGACCGGGCGGGACTAGCAATGGCAGGGTAATTATCCCTCCCGGAACTTATGCGTTTACCTCTCCCGGCTGGAACCTCACAAACATGACGGGCTGCACGTTTGAAGGCGCATCGGCCTTTGCCAGTAGTCCGGGAGATTCTTCCCAAACTGGTACGGTATTGACGTTCAACTATGCCCCTGGCGCTGGGACGGCAGGAGTCGATATATCTGGAAGTATCAATCTTGAGTTTGAGAATATCGTTTTCAAATGCGGAACATCAACCGCCAATGCTCCGACAGCCTGTTTCCTGCATGGGCGTACATCCGGCTCAAACGGAATCCAAAACAAGTTGGTGGATTGCTTTGTGGTGGGATACAGTCCCTGGATTTATTACAACTACCGGGGAGAACAGTTCTCATCCATCGACACGGCTTATTTTGAGTACGCCGCCACGGGAGTTCCCGTCACACTTTCTTACGCAAACACCGCCGGGCTCACAAGCCCCTACGTGTCATTCGCAGGTTCAGCCTCTCAGAGCATCGGCATTTTTACCGGGTCTAGAACCATACTCTCCAGCCAATCCACCACTTCTACTGCCCCTAATAATTCCTTGCTATATCTGGATGAGGGTTCTGGCATCATCCAGGGACCGTCATTTTATGGCTATGCCAATGAAACGGTCGCCACGAACGCGGTTCTAGTTCAGGATACTGCTTCTGCTACTGGCTCCATTCAGAATGCCACCTTCAACTTGCAGGTGGACAGCAACGCTGCCTCGAACAACACATATTTCAACATTTCCGGGAATGCGACCTACTGGAAGGTCGATGGCAAGATAAACCCCCTCAATAATACCCTTGGTCCGGCGCTTAATTTTACTCGCTCAATTACAAACGGAATTCTAAAGATAAACACTAACGTTCAGGCTCTCTTAACGTCTCCGATTTGCGCGGGAACTATTCTAATTTCAGACCCTGGTGGTACGGTGTCCTGTACATCGCCGCTTGCTGTTTGGTATTTGAGCGGCGTCGGCGTTGTTGTTGATCGGCTAGTTGGTGAGGGGTCATTCGTATCGAGTGGCCCTGGCCTGATGACGATTGCGGGAACTGGCGCGTGCGCCACCAACAGCAGTGCCCTCGGTGGGCAGATGAATAGTTCGTTCAAATGCACCGGAACGAGCGGAGCGGCCACAATTACACTGACCCCAAGTTCGGTAGCTGCTCCCAACGAATGGAACTGCTGGTTCGCAGATAAGACAACTCCAGCAGACACTATTACACCAACGGTATCAGGAACACCGACGACCACGTGCACGGCGAGTGCAGCAGCAATTGCAAGCGGCGACCTAATTGAAGTGCTCACATTCGCACACTGATGCTCCCTCCCCATTGCGGAGCGTGGTGAGAATGTGTGGCTAAATCTCGACGATTTACGGAGGCAGACGATGGACTCAGCAAAGCAGCCGAACTTGCGCAAATACTTTGTCGCGGCACTGGTGGCCCTTTTATTTGGGTTCTTGGCGACTGTCAACGCACACGCCCAGATTCCAACCGGCTACGTCAAACTAAACGCCTCACTCGTAACCGTTCAGACTTACGTGGACAGCGCTTGCGTTGATGCCACGCAATGTCAGTACATCGTTACGGCCGTCGATTCGTTCGGTTTGGAATCGGTCCCGAGTAACTCCGTGGTGGCGACGGTCCCACCTACGGGAACGCACACGGCAACGCTTACATGGACAGAGACGGGCACAGTTGCTGGCTATAACGTCTATGCGCATCAAGGCCCAAAAGCTCCACTGCTGGGTTCACCTGTGGAGAATTAACGATTACGCAGAATCCAGACGGCTCTTGGACGCTTAGTGCCTTGTGCCAGTGAAGTGGCTCGCGGTCCTGCTCCTCATCGCCGTTCCCGTCTCGGCCCAAAACCCTCCGCTCGAAGGACTGAAAAACTACGGATGCGATGTCAAGAAAGACCCGATTGAGGGTGACTGGCGCTTGGATGTCTGGGGCAAGTACGAAGGCGGAGCAGAGTGGCGGCTTCAGTTGGCTAGAGATGCTTCGCTCGATAAAGCTTTGCGACGATGCAATGCGTGGTTCAAAGCGGTTGAGAAGAAAACCAAACCCAAGGCCCACAAATGAACGAACCTAAATCAGACCGCGACTTACTGGTCGAAGTTCATACGACCGTCAACCGCATGGACACGGAACTGTTTGGCGGGGACGGGCGTAAAGGGAAGATTACGGAACTCGAAGAGATACAGGATCAGCATAGTTCACAGATTAACTTTTGGCGCGGCGGAATCGCGTTCTGCGCATTCCTGATTCTCGTTTTTGGGGCGCTGTTTTTGGCGCACGTCATGGGAGGGAAGTGAGATGTGGGTCTATAGCTCAGGCTGGGGCGAGTTGTTTCGCATCTTCAATGTCGTTCCCATCAAACTGAACCTCGTATCCAAAGGCTACTCGGGAAACGGCGCCGGCATGAACAACCCCAAGATGGAGAATGTCCCTAATGTTGGCCCAATCCCAACCGGCTTCTATACCATAGGTATGCCGTTCGACTCCCCGGAGCATGGCCCCGAGTGCTTGCCGCTAACTCCGGATGTCAAGAACACCATGTACGGCAGATCCGGCTTTCTTATTCATGGAGACAGTACAACCAATCCTGGATGCTCAAGTCGTGGATGTATAATATTGCCCAAAATAGTAAGGGATTTAATCGCTCAAACTCTCGATAAAGACCTACAGGTTATCCACTAATGAGCAAGAAGGGGCCTCTCAAAGGTAGTCACTATCACACAGATGAATCGCGTGCCCGCATTTCAGCGGCCCGTACGAGGCATGGCGCTACGCGACCTGGACAATGGTGGTCCGAATATCGCTCGTGGAGCCAAATGCTCCAGCGCTGCGAGAATCCTCGTAATCCGTCGTTTCTCTGGTATGGCGGCCGTGGTATTCGCGTGTGTGAGCGCTGGCATGTGTTCGAGAGCTTTCTCGGAGATATGGGCCGCAAGCCATCGCCGCAGCATTCCATCGACCGCATTGACAATGATGGTCCGTATTCTCCTGAGAACTGCCGATGGGCGACAAAGAAAGAACAGGCTAGGAATAGGCGACAATTTATTCCACCGCGCAATCCCATAACAGGCCAATTTGAGACGATCCACTAATGAAAACCCTTTTCGATCTCGTCAAAGAGGACTTCGATAAACGCAATGCGATGGGATGGGCCAACTATAAACAGGAGCTTCTGCCCGACGATGGAAGAGACTGGCTGCAAAATGCGTATGAGGAAGCTCTGGATCTCTGTGTCTACCTCAAGGGTGAACTCGTGAAACGTTACACCAAATGAAGCGCATCCTTACCGTTTCAGACATCCATCCGGGATCGATCTATGGGATGCTCCCGCCAAACTTCTCAGGCTCAAACGGCCAGCCAATCGGTCAAAACGTAGGGCAGAAGTACCTCTGGGATTGCTGGACCGACATGTGTAAGTGGGTCGGGCCGGTAGACGCTATCGTGGTTGTGGGCGATGTCGTAGAAGGGAAGCAGCCCAAGAGCCGCGCCTCTGAGTTGTGCCTGCCGCTCGTAATCGATCAGGAGCAGGCCTCCATTCAAATCCTTGCCCCGCTAATCGAAGCTACCAAGCCCAAGAAAGTCTACTTCGTCAAAGGCACACCTTATCACGATGATGAGTTGGGGCGCAGCGTCGATAACGTTGGGCAGGCGCTTAAAGCGATCACGTACGAAGGTCTGGGAGTCGGAACGTATGCCAAAGAAGTCATGGACCTCGATGTTGAGGGAGTGGTATTCGATTTCTCTCACGGCATCAGCGTTTCAGGCGGCCTTTATCGCGCCGTGGCTATAGACCGCGAGGCGCTATGGTCGGCTATCGCCGGGAAGACTGGCAAGGCGCCAAAGGCCGACGTGATCGTGAGGGCGCACGCTCATTACTTCGTCCACGTCGAGCACGTCAGCAAGCACGCGGTAATCCTTCCCGCGTGGCAACTGCAAACTTCGTATATGCGTAAGAACTCGCGCTATCGAATGATTCCAGACCTTGGAGCCGTGCGTTTCACCGTAGACGGCTCGCTCAAGGCGAAAGGAGAAGATCCCTGCGTATTGCACAAAAAAATTTACGACCTCCCGCCACAGCGCGTCGTCCACCTGTAAGACCGGCCCCGCCCGATGATCTGTGGGAACAGATGGACAAGCTCAATAAGGCCGCTGGCTATGAACAAGGGCACGGGTTTTCAATCAGGGACTACATGGAGCGGTACCATCTCACATACTCATCCGCAGATACCCGGCTTACGCACCTAGTGAACACCGGGAAGCTGATCCAGGGTTGGGGCCATCGCAATGGCAGGCGGTCAAAGGTCTATCAACTCGTTGAGGTCCAATGAAAACACTCTACCTATTCGTCGCGCTTTGCTGCCTCGGGATGCTCGCCCCCGCCTACCATGCGGCCCAGGACGATAGCAACCCGCCCTGCTGGGGCTCAGACAAGCCCTGCGAGGATGGGAAGTACCGCGATTACCAAGGCAAAGAGCAACCCGCATCCTGCGATAACTTCTCCAAAACCGGAAAGGCGGCTATCCATGACTGTGAATGCGAAGCGGCTACGCAATGCGCTCATCCTGGCAAGCCTGTTGCTCGCACTGGGAAGTGCAAGACCTACTGCCGCCCGAAAGCCTGCTCCTGCATCAAGGATTGCAGCTAACTGCAGCGCGTCTCGACCTATGATCCTTGTCCGTAGCAGCGCGGATAGCAAGCTCTACCTAGTGGATGTCTGCTCGGTCGCGGATTCCGCCGAAGGCGAAGATTTCCGCACGGAAGCGAAGTAACCCCGCCTGTGGAAATACGGTGACTCCTCTAAGTTATCTCCTGTAAGTCCTACGGTAAACGCTTGTTACATTGTTTTCAAATAGATTCAGAAAACACTTGACAGGAAATTAGGCTAGGTGCATATTGCGCTTGGGTGCTTCGGGTCTCATAATGTATAGCATATGTTACCTTTACCTTAGTTTCGCCCTACCCGAAGCACCGGGGAGCCGTTCCCGGTGCGCAAGTCCAAACGCAAAGTAGCTGAAACCCTTAGGGCCATCGCGGATTACCGAATCCGTGAGAACCTTTCGTGGAATGAACTAACAGACAAAATCAATTCCTCAGTCGGCGGCCGCCCTACGGTATGCCGCACCTTCTACATGGCGGTCTGGCTTGGCGCGGCAGGGCCACGCACCCTCTACAAACTCGAAACATTTCTGCGCGGGGTTGCTGTCGATGCGTAATCTCGCCTCTTCGATAAACTCCCGAGCGACCGCAGCCGCCGTCATTTCCTCCATCCATTCGCTTAGCAAGTCGATGATCTTTTTCCGTGCCTTCTCTGCGCGGGCGAGCGAGACAAGCTCGTATGACTCTAGCGAAATGATGGAAGCGCCCCGCAGGTACTTCCACGGAATCTTGGTGGGAATGCAGAAGCGCGAAACCAGCAACTTAATGCGGGGCAGAGTCATGGCCGGATTCCCCCTAGGTGGCCCCGATTTACTACAGGTTGCTGAGAATGTAAATGGTACGGAGTGGTAACGATGGGCCACGAGAAAACGCGCGTAACGGGTTGCTTCGACCATCTTGAATGGCAGCACATCCTGACCATGGCCATGTCCGAGCGCCCCGAGCCGGGAATGCTTCCGAATGCTAGCAAGGCATTGCGTACCATCGTGCGGCAGCATCGCCTGTGGTTCGAGTTCAGTCAACGTCTACCGTATCTATCCAAAGTCACCGCAGAGCAGATTGTGACCGCTGAAAAGGAACCAGTTAGCGAACCGAAAAAGGCCAGTGGTATGCAAAAAGTTGCGCAAGAGAGGAAACGAGCATGACGGTACAACTTATCGAGGAGCGTTGGAAGAGGTTCGAGAAATGGTCACTCAAGAGCGGTAAGCACAACCCTGATTCTACTTTCTGCGTAATGGAAGCAGTTGCTTATGTGGCCGGGGAAGAATGGAGCGACCACCCGGCGTGTGCGTGTCCTGTCATCACGGCGTTTATGGTCTCGTGGAATGACGGACTGCCTACGGATGCGGATCGGGACAGGCTACTCAAGCCGCTGATCCCATTACTAATCAATACACGTGACAAGAAGCTTGAGGCTAAACGAGCAACCATGGCAGCGGATTGGTATGTACGTGTCCAGCTTCCCGCATGGCTTCGTCTCGCCGGTCTCACCAGGCAGGCTGACTACCTAGCTAGCTTCCCTGAGATTACCAGCTTCGCCAAAACGCCATCCATTCAAGCTGCCCTCGAATCCGTAGCCGAAGACGCTGAGGCAGCATGGTCGGCAGCATGGTCGGCAGCAGAGTCGGCAGCATGGTCGGCAGCAGAGTCGGCAGCAAGGTCGGCAGCAAGGTCGGCAGCATGGTCGGCAGCAGAGAAGCAACTCGCCACTACCGTAACTGAGCTACAGCAATCGGCCCTAGAACTCGT